>Ga0116229_10000081_pt1 | contig 86913 bp, 57 predicted proteins | sample S1TSphgellanicum_3_FD_87313 | JGI IMG/M metagenome (GOLD analysis project Ga0116229, IMG submission 87313) | Host-associated microbial communities from peat moss isolated from Minnesota, USA - S1T2_Fc - Sphagnum magellanicum MG | ecosystem: Host-associated > Plants > Peat moss > Unclassified...
ATAACTGATGCAGTTGTGCATTTCTACAAGATTGCAGATCAAACTCCACAACAACACTCTGAAGATAACACTGCAATGGGTGCAGATGTACATCTTGATGCAGTTTATACAGAATGAAATAGCATTTATCATTCACATGGTTAAACTCTTTGTCTTCATGGAGCATGTGAGTGTAAGTCTTCAATGAACTGCCCAATCTTGAGAAAATTTCAGTGACCATTGAGCTAGAATTAGTCCCTTTTCAAAAGTATCACATATGCTCCACTTGTTGCCTAACTTTCCCCTTATGCATTGCCTTCAAGGGTTCGAGTTTTTCTAAGCAAAGCCATCAAGCACAGAATCCACAAACCCTAAGCAAAACAAGCACATTTCCATAAAGACCAAGAGTACCCATATTCATCCAAGGAGTAGCATACCTTGGATTCTGCTATTCCATTTGGACAGGAATTGTCCACTTGTTCTCCCATGTTGGTGGTGGCAGAGGGTGCTGGAATGTCATCGACCTGATAACCCCAACACCCACATGACTCGCGAGTGCCCTTCCGTGATCTGAATATCCCAGCCCTTCGAGGTCGAAGAATCAAATCCTGATCTGCTGACAAAGGGAAAGAGGAGTCCTTGGGTGGCACAAGATCTGGTTCTTGTGTTTTCGTAAGAGGATTTACAACTGGAAAGTAATTTGCATTCCGTGGTGGCATCCCCTCGTAAAAGAAATCAAGCACCCAAAAAATAATCCCAAGTACAATATTCACAATCCCCATGTAGAAGTACAGAATTTCTTCAACTACAAGAAGTGCATGTTCCTGAATAACCAATACAGGGAAAATTCTCATGCCGGTCTGTTTCTTCACTCGCTTTCTTGTCGCTAACATTCCTGTTCCACCACATAAGAGTATTGCGCAAACTATCGCCCAGATAAGCCCAGGCGGATGGCGCAAAATTTCCGTTGTTGCCAACCCTCCCACGTCCCCCATCACTGTGTGCGTATCTCTCTGCCTCTCTCTATGCACAAACGCTGATCTCCCCTCTGTTCAAGGGGGTTTGGAATTGTACCAGTTGTTGAAACTTTGAGCTACCACAATTTGGCGTGCAACAGATCAAGACTGTGTTTTTACTTACAGCTGCGGTTCCAAAAGATTTCCTACAGCTGCTGCTCCAAGAATATCAATTACCTTATATACTCTACAAAACTCAGGTAAGAAACTCAGCCAGAAAGAGTCTTGAGAGGAAACAGCAAGAAAAAAATAAGCTTCGAGCAGGACCTCTAGAGAAAGAATTTGCGGCGGCTGCAACAACGTGGAGTTTTCGCATCCACGCTTGATATAAATCCAAGTCCATCAATCGAAACTTGCTACGTGAAAAAGAAAACAACAAAACTCAAAGCTTTTCATCGCTGAAGCTCACCTGTCCCCAAAACCCTAAAAGAACCCCGCACAATCCTCTTCCCCTCCTCAAAAATGGAAGTTGCGGGGTCGAAAGACTTTCGGAACACGGAGCAATGCCCAAATTCTTCAAAACAAGTCAACAAAATGCATTCAAACGCGGAGGCCCACATTTCCTTGAAACTTTTTGGCAATCCCAGAAAACGACACATGTGGCCAAGGTCTCGCATTTCCCAGAGCCTGCCAGGAACTCCCAACAGAAACCGCAAAGCAAAAAACAAAGAAACCAGAGCGCCTCTTCTGACACATCCCTGACGCAACCATGTTCTACAAACCGGAAAGCACGTAGCATGCAGGCGTAAGCTGTAGAAGTGCGAGGAAATTATTGCTCCTTAACAGGTCGCCAGAAAACACCAACCACAGAGAGCGGGATTGCCGACAAATGGCTCATAGTTTAGCAAATCTACGCTCGGAACCGACCCAATGTTTTGACGCTTGATTTCAGGCCCCACTCTCTCTCTCTCTCTCACTCTCTCGCTTGCGACAATTGACCAGTTCGTAGATGGCCGATAACAGGACATTGCAGATTGCATAATCACATTCACTTATTGTCGTCGAGGAATCTACAAACTTTTTTTTTTCCTGTGGTCCAAAATTCTACAAGATACTCTTTCTTTTCTACCACTTTCTTACCATTATCAGATTTATTCTGATTCTTCTTGTGGTGATTATTATTGCAATTTGCAACTAGTTTTTGCCAATTCTGTTCCGATCTACAAAATACTGTTTCTTTTCCACCGTTACCATTATCAAATTTCTCCTGATGCTTCTTATGCGATTATTATTGCAACTAGTTTCTGTCAATTCTTTTCCGAATTCCACTGCTTGCAATCGCACACATTTGCCTTTTCGCTTCTGCGTGCCCCTGCCGTCCCAATTCTTTCAGCATCAATAATCATATCGAGCAACAATTGCAGAGTTGAAGAATTCAGAGAACAGAACAAGTAATCTAATAACCACATATTGCAATCGATCATGTCCAATAATTTCAGAGTTAAAAACATCAGACTAAAGATGACCAATAATCTAAGAGCAGTAATTGCAATTGTCATTATTGCAATTGGACGGGTGATCTAATAAATAGTTATTGCAATCGAACAAGTGTCAAAACAAGAGAATTGCCATGCCTGTCTCTTACTTTGCCAAATCCACTTTGCTAACTTGCCAAGTCCTCGTCACTAAATCACCAATTCCACATCGCCAAATTGCTTTAATCTGGTTATTTGAAAATGCTCCTGTTGAAGTTTGAACCTCAATTTTCACTCTCTTTTAGAACTTCATTTCACCTTTGCCACGTGGTTTCACCTTTCACCTTTGTACTATTTTACTTTGCAGCAGATTCAAGTTAAGCATGATCAAGTTCAGCATGATGGCAGCATTTGAGTAAACATTTGAGACACATCAATGAAATGGTATTTTTTTAGTATTGGAGGTCTGAGAGCAGTGAGACAGGCTATTCATTCACTGTGGTAGTTGTCTTGTGGAACGTGACCAGCTATTGCAAATGACGAATTGTGAAAAGCAGTTCCAAAACCCAGTCTTGATCTCCTTCTGAGCTATTTTAGCATCATCATTTTCCAATTATTTCCCTCTATCATGATGGTGTCCAACGACATCACCGTTGTCCACAGGTTTGTTGGATCTCCCAAGAGGGAAGAGCCTTTGCATGGGTGGGTGTTAAGATTTTTTAGGTAAAGTTTTGGCTTCACCTTGTAACCAATGGGTGAGTCATTGCTAGAGGCCTAGTTGTGCTCTCTAGGTTTCTTTTTGATAAAACCCTGTTAAACTTTATTTAAACAAAAAAAAAAGCCTCACCCTGAAGAGGAAAGGAAGGAACAACAAGAAAGGACCCATGTCCAATCAAAAGAGAGCACTCGAAAGTGCAAACCCACAAATGCGGGTTGCAAAACAAAACAACAGGGACTTGCCAAAGGGGGTGCAAAAAGACAACCTATGATCTAAACATTTCACTTGTTGCATGAAATAGATTAAACAAAGAAATGGGTGGAAAACCCATTTTATTTCATCAATTTTATTTTGCAATTAAAGTCACTTAAACATGTTATATGGTTCCATCATTTAAGTCACGCAAAATAATAATTTGGTTTTAATTCATTTGTTTACTGACATTCTCCTTTTGGTTCTTTGCCTACTGGTAGTAGGAATTTTTTTTTCAATTTTTTTTGATGTTGTATCATTGGCTAGCATCTCAAGAAAGATTTAACATTAAATAGCAACGGGACATGTATGATAATACATTAAAAAAATCTTGCCACCATTTGGCAACTCGTAAGAGTAGACCTTCTAAATCCAATCCAAAACCCTTGCTTTTTCTGGCGAATTTCTACAAAATAAATAAATAAACAAATAAATAAATAAATTTCTGTAGATGTCACAACCCCAGTTTTTTTTGCATTTTGATGAGATTTCACAAAATAAAATAAAATGCTGATAGGTAGTTCACAATAAACCATGTTGAATGTCATCAATTTGGGCATGTTAATAGTTGTTGGATTGCATAAATCATATTATCGATTTCATAAAGAATGAATATGAAATATTGTTTGAGTTGTTTCATGAATTTAAATAGGTAATGAATTTTCTTCCCTTTAGTTTGAAAACTCAAGTTCATGAAGTCAATAAATTTGAAACCTTGACGAGATTAAATGTTATTTAATATTCAACTTATTGTACATATGCATCTAAAATTTTAAGTTACACATTCTAAAAGTGCACATCTTAGAGCATCTCCAGCGGTTCACTCCAGTTTTGGGTGATGCAATACACCAAAGTGGTGTGAAAGTGGGTACACAAAATTGTTGCAGCATACTGGGGTTTCAAGAGACATGGGAAACAAAAAAAAACTGCTGCTAGTTGGGTGTTTGCATTTACTGCCCACACACTTGATGCTACTGATTGGCTGGTCGCACTAATTGCCCCACGTGTGAGCGTTACATGATTCCTCAGTGTTTAAAGTTTGGTGCCTGGAGTTCATGGGTGAGGAGGGAAATACTTTTAATACAACTTTCGGATGTGAAAACATGGCGTGCAGGCCATTTTCCAGTGAACCGCTGGAGATGCTCTTACCAGCAACCAGTGCACAATTTCTTCATATGGGGAAATTATTGATGTGCATTATTAGAGGTCTTTTAATTTATAAGTCACTTCTATTAGGCTGATCACAAGTGCATTGTGCATATTTCAATTTCTAAGCTTATGATGGTTATATTTGCTTTATGTTGGATGTGAGAAATATTATTTCAGGGTCACATACACTGAGCACCGTTCAAGATGCTCTAAGTGATCATCCAATTGATTTGACACACTTTAAGTATACATGAGCTCATGTGATTGTAAGATTCAATTGTGAAATCCTATTGAGTTAATTTGAATTCAAATTCATGATGGTATTTGACTCATCTTACGGCTTTAGTTGTATAGTCTTGTTGATAATGCTACTTTGAATTCATGATGGTGTTTGACTCCTCTTGTGTTTGAATTGTATTGTGTTCTTGCCTGACTTTGAATTAGCAATGATGTTCAACTCCCTCATATTTCAATTGTATTATGTACTTGTGCTAATTTCCATGGTGACAACATACTCACAGGAGCTGGTCTGTGGGTTTTAGTTTCATGATCTGCAATCAATCACAATTGTGCTGCAAGAAGGTAAAATTGACAGTAATTTGTGCATGTTGTAATCTGCAGATGATGAGCAGAGATATATATCCCCATTTCTCATCTTGGGTGTTGTAAATCAAAAGTGCATTTATAGTGGGAGCATGGTACAGTCATAGAACTTATAACACAAATCTAAGCACAAGTCCCTCTAAGTCTTCGTTGTTGATGCAAAACTATATTAACAAGATAGAACTGAGTCTAGATATATGCCATGGGTTCAGGTAAATCTCTTGTTCACAAGAAAAGGTGAGAAAGAAAGCTAGTGTAGTCTTCAATAAGATGGAGTGCACACCAACAGTATTTGATCACAAGTATATTCTCAAAAGGAAACGAGGTGCAATATTTCACATTCAGGCTCAACTTTGAGGTCCAGTGTCCTTCCCATCAGTAGGAAGTGCATTGTCGGAGTTTTTGCGCAAGAGCTGACTGCAAACTTGCGTACCTTCCCCTGCAGTGAGGAAAATCCACTCTTGCCCAAGGTGGAGTGCACACCAACAATATTTGATCACAAGTATATTCTCAAAGGGAAACGAGGTGCAATATTTCACATTCAGGCTCAACTTTGAGGTCCAGTGTCCTTCCCATCAGTAGGAAGTGCATTGTCGGACCTTTTGCGCAAGAGCTGACTGCAAACTTGCGTACCTTCCCCTGCAGTGAGGAAAATCCACTCTTGCCCAAGGTGTTCAATGAATCCTGAGTTTTTCAGTCTCTTCAGTACTGCTGATCCAGGATTTGCCAATGCTAACTGCAACAAAACACCCAACAGCAGTTTTAATGATGAGAGGTCATAGCAAATGGAATTTTTTTGTGCTTCACAGTGAAACTTCTCTGCTTTTATCCACCAAAAAATGCTTACAATGGGGATGAAATCATGGAACATAAACTTGTACCTGAATATTTTGCCTTTTCAAGATGGCTAGTAGCTCTTCAAGTGCTCCAACAGCTGTACTATCGATGGACATAACCGCTGTATAAATCACCAAGCAAATGCAACTTCTTCAGTGTCAGATGTTCCTTCAATTCTCTAGAAGTTTCATCTTGTGGGCTTGAAGAGACATAGGAAGTGAGCAACATAAATCCATTATGTGGTTGCATTTGTACACTGAAATTGCATATAATTATACACAGTGCAGTAGCCTCCTACATGATCAAGCCACAAGTTTCTTTCCTCATGGAAATGTGTGAAGCAATTTGCACTTACGGCTCAACTCTAAAATGACATATCGGAGAGGGACACCGTTGGGACCAGTACTTGAATACTCCTTTTCACTATTGACATATCTTTTGAGCCTGCAACAGCAACAGTTTTGTCAGAAATTCAGATAACAAAACTCAACCCCCTACTAAGAAATTCCTGGCAAATTTCTTTAGCAAAAACCCCACCTCTCTACAATGTAGTTGGCGTTTGCAAAGTAGATGGCAGCATCAATACGAACAAGAAGAATTCCAGGTATGCGAGTTGCGTCTGGATATTGTAAAACATTTCGGTATATATTGGTGCCAGGAATCTTTCCAAGGACAGCTGTGTGGGGTGCGATCACATGCACTAAAATTTTTAATGCTGAGATACATACCTGTCAAAGATAACCAAAATCAATTTTGCATATATGCTTTGAAGAACAATGCACATTGCAGCAAAAACTTGCATGACAGTTTCACACAAAAGAGGACAAAAGTTGTTCACCAGACTTGGAATACTTTGAGGAAAGCAAAAACTATTTTTCATGTATTTAAAGGATAAAGTACTTACAGCAATAAGGAGCCCAATTTCGACACTGACAAAAAGTACTCCAAAGAAAGCACCCAGTACTGCAAGAAAGTCGAACTTGTCAACTTTCCAAATGTGATAGGCAGCTTTGACATCGATCAACCCAGTAACAGCTGCAATGATGATGGCAGAAAGTATACAATTGGGTGTGTATTTGAACAAAGGTGTAAGTGCCAACAACACAACCATCACCACCAGTGACATGATAATGTTGGAAAGAGCTGTTTGCGCTCCTGCAGCAAAATTCACTGCAGACCTTGAAAAGGATCCTGTGCCATGCTCCCCACAATCACGTGCTCAGGAAACAGCATAACCAAGTGCAGAAAAGTTCTAATGGAAATCCAAGGGATTAAGTTTATGAGCAAGATACATAGCAATGATTTTCCCACTATCAAATCCCCTCACATGGACAAGTTTTCAATCCACATTTTCTTCCTCATGTAGATGCAAGAAATCATTTCATGGAGATCATAAACTCTCATCATTTTTACATATTACTTGCCTGCAGGAAACAATCATGGATGTAACATGCTGCAAAGTTGCAAAGAGAATTTTGGAATTTTGCCTGGCTCATCAAGTGATGAAACAGGGTGAAGAGATTCTTCTAACCTGTGGTAACATAGCATGAGGTCAATGACCCAATGATGTTCATGATTCCAAATGAAAGTATCTCCTTGTTTCCATCAAGGCGGTAACCTTTCAAAGTTGCAAATGTTCTTCCAATTGCAATACCTTCCTGTGAGATGCAGTGCAAGGAAAACCATGAGGTCTAACCCAACCTGGTTCATATCATCTGAGTCCAATAATCTTATTGAGATTGCTTCATTGAGAATTATCCAACCATTGGTGGTTGCAAACAATGGAGAGAGAAAAGTTTTCTTACTGTAAGAGCAATGAATGCAGCTACAATTCCAATCTTAGCTCCTGCGGCTAGGTAATGTCCATGCCAGAAGATCTGATGTGCTGATGATGGATTTATGCGTTTTGGGATATCACCCACCTGCATTATTATACAGTTGCAAACAAGCATCACTCTTCTCTGAGCACCAAACTTTCTCTCTTCTTGTTCTTCCAACATGATCCTCACTGAATACTATAGTATCAAATTTGGTTCAGAATCCTGAAATGCAGTTGCAAATTAAAAAAATTATTGCACTAAATTCATTGCACAAATTATGTCAAAAAGCTGACAAAAGTTATATCACTTACAATTGCAACATTATCCTTATCAAGCCGTGCTTCATATACAATCACTGTTGACACAATAACTGAAAACAGTGGAGCAATTGCTGACACCCAAAACAGCTTTTTCCACCTTTTCCCCTGCATCACAGTTTTCATGAACATATAGATAAAAGAACTTTTGTAGTCAGCATAAACTCTTGCCATTCTTTTTGGTTGCATCTCCCATCTTGATCAAGTAAAGCCTGGGTGAGGAGGATCATTATGAGTCATTTGACTACTACTATGCATTTGCAGCTACATAGGAATAGAGCTGAGGATTTGAAGACAAGAAAATGCTCACAATTTGTTTAGTAATGAGAAGAAATATCAGAAAACAGACTCCAATGACTATGGTCTGCCAATTCCACTGCACATCACACATAAAACACAAGCAAATGTGGTTACAGATTTGCATCATTTGTTATCACCACTTGATAACATGCCAAAACTAAGACCTCTATAGAAGAAAAACAATGAGCATTGAGCTGAGGATCAGAGGCAAGGAGCAAAATTTTCATGTCTTCTGTCATCAGATGCCTTTTCCCCAGATTTCAAGGAAAAAGAATTGCAATGGAGCAGGTGACAGAAGCTTATGAATTACCTGCTTGGTTTCAGTAAACACAGACCTCAAGACGGGGACGATAGCAGTTTTTGTTGTGAAGTTGGTTATGCCCAACAAGCCCTTAAGCTGCTGTAAACCAATGGTGATGGCAGCACCAGCCATAAATCCAACAATTGTTGCATGAGAGAGAAAGTAGATGACAAAACCCAGCCTGTTCAAGGTCGCCATATACAAATCTTCAGTACTTAAGGAAAGATGAATATCCCCACGATGGTAATGCAGGAAACTTGGTTGACATTCCACAACTGTTGAGGAGGAAAAAATGATATCCTTCTGCAGAAGATCAGATTGCAGAAATTGATTCTGAAAATGTCATTCTAACGTACTGCAGTAGAGATGACATGGGAGCAGCTACACACCTGATAAATCCTACAGCTGCTTGGACAACACCAGCAAAGAAAGTGGCAGTAAAAGCAAGGTGCAGATAATCGGGACTCTTTGTGTCTGGGATTTCGTTTTTCAACAAATTGCCAAGGAGAATAGACACAACAGCAACTGGACCGATGGCTATATGTCTTGAGCTTCCGAGAGCTGCATATATCAGTGGTGGAACAAAGCTCGAGTCTGCAAACCATAACAAAAGAAACAAAGGTTCTTCACTTGAGGGCAGAAATTAATAAATTATTCAAAGGACCTAGACAATCTATCTCATGGCTGCACACAACTTGAATCTCTCCTCTGCCTTGCACACTTTTTCTCCTTCCATTTGCATTCAAGCAAAACAGTACACTGGCGGTTTGTTGAGAGATAGCAGTGGGGATGAAATCGCCTTACATAGTCCATAAACTGGCGGCAGACCTGCAAGCTTTGCATATCCTAAATCCTGCCAGAACCAACCATGAAAGCCGGAGCTTCAGAGTTTCTTTCTCGCAATTTCTCAAGAGCGGAAGCAATCAAAGATCAAACAGACATAAGCACAAACCAAATCCTCTGAGGCTCTAAGGACTTTCGTGATTTGACAAAACTGTAAGAGATTGAGAACTTAGATGCGAGCACTTCATGACTAGATAGCCATCAAAGATTGCTTTCTGTGGTGGACCTGCAATTGTGCTGTGAGAATGTCAGAGCGAACTGGTGATATCTACCTGAGGGACTGCAAGGCTTGCAATCGTAAGGCCTGCAACAAGATCGCGGGGAAACAATCTGGGTTGGTATCGAGGAAGCCAATCCAAAATGGGCACGGCATGCTTCAACAAGAGCAATGCTCTTTTCCCTGCGGTCTGGTTCTTGAACTGACGCAGAGATTCATCGTTGAAGAAAATTTCTTTCATAGGACCTGTAACATCGTGCACCCAGCCGCTTTCCGGAGGAATGTTCACCTTGTGCACCAATGGCGTGGTCTCTTGGGTACTGGCCTCCGGTTTCGTTGGTGAGTTGTAGGTCCAAGGAGAGGCCCCAGCTGGCGGATCAACGCCCACCTCGCTCCCATCACTTGCAGCGTCGTTTCCGACCATCTCTTCTTTCAATTCACGCTTCCTGTCAATCCTGTGCAGACAGATACTCCTCTTAATTATATGCTACGCTGATTTGTGCAAGTCTCCAACCTCGATGTTTCCAGAATTAGCCTCGAAGATCACGGTTCCTAAAATCTCAGACAAGGAGTTGTGGAAGACTACAAATTCTCAGCGCTTAATATTATTGAATCCTAGTGCACGCAAAAATGTCTCGTAATTAATACAATTGAATTCATACAACAGCAGCAGACACAAAAACCAAAAGTATCACTATGATTTCGCAAGGTGACAAGGGAGCTCGAGTTACCCAGTCCACTAATTTTTTTCTTTTTTTCCTGATCTAGATGAAGTTCTAGGCTGCATAAGAGGGAACGGAAGTGGGAGCTCTCTAGTCTTGGAGGTAGTTAAAGCGGCCATTGACCGTGTAGCAGTAATGCACTTTAACATGCGTACCTGGGAGTGATGACCAAAAAATCAAGTGAGGTCACGACTTCGCCGGATTGGTACGAGTTGCGAAGCAGATTGTACAACTGATTGAACCAACTGACATCACGACTTCGCGGGATTTATATACAGGATGCCTTCGTTGTCTCTCTTTGTTAGCTCTCTATTGTAAGGGACAGACCAAGGAAATAGTTTTCAGTTGATCGTAACTCCTATTTTTAGGAATGTTCTCCAGGTGTTAATGTGAACCGTGTGAGTTCTCGCTTGGAGAACTTCATGGAGCTTTCCATAGTTAAACTCTTGTTGCTTGTTTGAACTTTGTGATTAGCGACATAAGGATTATGCGATGAGCAAGAGCGCTTGTTTGGATTGAGGCTAGTTATTAATTGTTAGAATATTAGTTACTTACATCTAAGTTGGAACTCTAGACAAATTGGTGGCATGATTATTCATAAGGGTCCCTTTATAGGTACCCACGCCAATGGATTGGGGTATTAGTGTAAGAAAAAGGGATGACCAACACAGTTAGGAGCCAATGAGACGAGGAAGCAGGTAGACAAGATGCCTTTTCTTTTGAGGAGTCTGGGGGAAGGTTTGGATTGTGAGGTTCCCAATGTGTTACCATCAAGTTTTAATCCATTCACATGAAGTTCACAACGCATTCTCAACTGGTTCCCCAACTTCTCTAAATGTCCACAAAATGTTCCCAATATCACCACGCTTTATCCCATCACATTTGCTCAAAAAGTTGAACTGACATAACCTATATAGCTGGGCCAAAGGAAAGCACTCATATGATTCTATTTTGAGATGTTCTATTTTGAGATGTGAATCTTTTAATGGGAATATCCAAAGTCATATTATCTTTTAAAAATTACAGGAAAAGAAAGAATCTAACTTTGGAATCCCAAAATAAAACTATCAACACGCACCCATATGAGAGACTAAATGACAAGAAGAGCCTCTCTACAATCACACTTAAGATGATGCCACCCAAAAAGGAGAACAAAAATAATAAGAAATGGTGAAAGTTCCAACTAAAAGGACATAGAAAACCTCTTCTTCGCCAAACTCACCGAGCCACCACGCAAGCTCCACCAATATTCACGCCGTTACTACGGACAAAGGCGACGTCCAGGTTCATCCCCTGACGCGTGTCCACCCTTTTCTTCAGAGGATTTTTTGGCCAAATTCGCGCAAGGAAGTTCCACATGGACGACTTCCCATGCATCTTGCACTATCGTTTTCGCCACCTCCAAATCTGGATAGTTGTAGTTTACAAATTTTTGCGAAAGTGGTGTGTGCGTGTTTGAGCGGAGTCGCAGACTTTCCATCTTTTCTCTATAATATGAATCCGATGATTTAATACTAAATCATGGTTTTGAATGTCCACTACTAACTGCCAGCTGCAACTGCGCAGAATCTTTAATCCTCTATAATCCTTCAGCTCATGGTCAAGCTAGTTGTAAGTAGCTCTCTATGCATCTGAGAGGTCGCGGTCCGATGCTGTTCAGCTCGTAGCGGAGAGATTGGATCCCCCCTGTATCCGGAGATTCTCTCTCTTCTTTATCTTTTACTTGCCACTTTTCCAAATGGAAGCATTCAGTTCTAGCGCAGTGAGGAGACGTCAGTATTAGGGTTCTGAAACTCAGCGACGTCCATTACATTTCGTTGTCTCGTTCTAAGCCTGCTGTTGTTGAGTTTTCAGCGAGACCATTCTTCCTTGGTTCCCTAGGCAATCAATCACATTGCGATTTCTGAAGAGTTCAGGTAGTGAAGTTTCAAATTTTGATCTTAATCTCGATTCAAAATCGTTATGAATACTGATTTACAAAGGTTTTCGAGATCTGGACTTGAAGGTCTATAACATAGAACTATACCGACATGGTCCATGTGTTTGCAACTTGTTTGGTTCCAAGTAGAGTTTTAATGACACTTATTGTGATTGTGACGATGCTATTCGCAATCCCATGATCTAAAGGCAATTGGAACTGCAACCTCCTTTTCACTGCAAGTTCAAATCAAGTAAGTGCATGTTGAGAAGATTGAATTGCAATGATTTTTTATATCATTAGAACACAAGATATGTTTTGCAAAGTTAGTTCTTGAAGGTGTTTTGGTAAGTATTACGTAACTTGAAGTTATGAAACATTGGTATGAATTTTCTTTGCTCTAAACCTAAACACATTTATATGTTCATTTTCATGATAAACATAAACATGTAAAAATATAACATATTTTTACACATCGTTTTTAATTTTGAATTATTTAGTGGCACCTGGAGATGTGAACACATGTAATAAAAGATTATATAACAATTTGAACATTTCAATATGCAATTTAAAATAAATTTAAAACATAAATTTACATGAAATAACAAATTAAATTTTTTTATTAAAATATTTTGTCACAAATTTAAATATTGTAACTTTGTTTTTTTTTGAGATGTTAAAAAAAAATCAATATTATGTAAATATAAGTGATATTTTTTCAAAATCTTGAAAAGGGTATCATGGTTAGTGGTGATCAATTTCACAAATAAGGTTGATTAAATTTTGTATTTTATGTTTTCATAAATATGATTCATTGTACTTGGTCATAAAAAGTTATTTCTATGCATCTCCACATGTTACTAAGCAATTTGAACATTCATCCAAAACGAACATTGTCAAAATCCTATGTTTGATTTGTTTAAGGTACTTTACATGTCGTATTTTGAACTTCACCAAAAAGTGTTTATATAATGTTTTATATGTCCAGCATTGTACCGACACTTAATATTGTTGAATATCTACTATCATCTGAAAACTAGAATGAGTTCACCAATGGACATTGCATTTTAAGAAACATTTCCATGCACTCCATGCATGGTGGGCCACAATAAGTGGAGTTTCATAATTTTCCATAGTAGAAGTAGTTGGCCCCAATATAGTGGCCCACCTCATTCATTAACTAACCTCGTGGGAGCTTAGCCTTTGCCATGAATTCACAAAGTGTAATTGCTTAGGAGGAAGGCATTAGGAAAATGTTAAATTGGCTTAAGATTGTAATTGTAGTTAGTACAAAAATATTGCTTCTATTTTTTCCCCCAGTTTGCCTTTTGCCCTATTAATATTTTCTAAAATCGAGTGATACCTAGGCACATTTTGTATTCACCTTCCATGTTATGAATGTTCCCAAAGGCACATAACATGCCCAACGACATGTTACATACCCCTAATACCCATAAAATGTCCAAAACGTGCGTGATTAGGGACCACTTTTGTGTGATTAAGGACCAATCCACCAAAGGTCTTTACCAATGTTGGTGGGTGATTTTTTACTTTTTTGAAGAACCTCCAAATTTTGAAAATAAATAAAATGATTTCAGTTCCACAAAAAAATTGAACCATGGCAGGTCTAGTTTTGGTTTAATGCTTGAATTTTATTTTCAAATTCTAGTTCCAATTTCAGTTTTGCAAATCAAACTTGGTTTTGGGTAACTTGGTCCAAAACCAACAATTAATTGCTGGTAAGTTTCCAATTAGCCCCCAGTTCTAATTTCATTTTTTTGTCCTGCCAAAAAAATTATTTTCAAAAATCTTGGTTGTAGTTCCAAAACTAAGTCCAAGTTCAATTTTAGTTCCAAAAGAAAGTTTGATTTAAAACCTGGTTCCAATTTTGATTCTTGAAACAAATTCAAATTCGCACCCGGTTTTGATTTGATTTTTACTAATTGAAATTGGAACAATTAGTTTCAATTGGCCAAACTTGGTAAGTGCGCACTGTTAATCTTTACATATGACACATAATAGTTGATCAACATTTGATAATTCATGAATTCTTGTACATTTCCTAGGGACAAACAAATATGATAAAACATTTATTCAGAAATCATTTGGAGATTGGAGAATTCTCTTGGTATATTTTTACGCCACCTTATATTCATGAATATTATTAAATAAAATCTTGTATTTTGTAACTAGTCATTTTGTAACTATACGCAACTATGTGTCATTTGTGACTTTTTTCACAATTATTAATTATCCTTGAGAAATTTGTGACTATTTTATAAATAAGTCAAGATTATAATACAGCTATTTGAAATTCATCTTTTCATATGAATGATTTAAAAATGTATTTCATTGATGAATAAATTATTACATCCCATTGGTTGCATTAATAATCAAAATACAAATAATTTGTTTAGAGACTAAGTTATTACATAAATATATTAAAAGTTTAGTACCAACATGTATCAAAAGGAATAAGATATTAAAGTTAGATTTAGCATATATGTAGAGTATATTAAAGATATTTTAAAGGTTTATTATTAAATTATTATTAATTTTATAATGTATACTATATATATTTAAGTTATTAAAGGCATATTAAAATTATTGATGTTATGTTGAAGGTATTACATGTATAGTAAAATTATCTTTAAATATGCTTAGAACACATATTTAATTAATTTAAGACTAAATTTTTTATTTAGGAATTTATGCAACCTAGTGGATAGAATGAACTTCACTTAGTGGCCACCATACTCAACAAATTAATGATTAGTTTTTACATGAATATCATATTCCAATATTTTTCAATTACATTATTTTCAAGTAAAAATGACTTTTTAACCAACAATTCCAAAAACATAACACCCATGTACGTATTGTGTCAAAAAAGGATATCAATCGAAGACCACCCTATGAATTTCAAACAAGGAGAATGACGCCAATCCAACAATGCCAAAACTACATCAATGTACTAATGCTTAGTAAATACATACACATCATAAAACTTCTTAAAATGAAAATTCACATGGTGGGCATTAGGTGAAACATAATAAATTATTAGTTATGACAACCAAATGACACAACTCCCATTTATAATGAGAAAAAAACTCAATCTTTTGAATTTAATGCATCAAACACCATGCCAATATATTACATTTCAAATTCCATATATAAATAAAGTAGTATTTTGCCTAGTGCCTAGTAAGTGAAACATAATACATTATCAAATTAAAAAGTTGCGAATAAATATTCCCAATAAAGAGAACTAAAAATTCAATTTTATGAAATACAAACATGGAATAACATACCAATTCACCAATGGTAGTAATGTCTATGCATGCATAACAAATCCATTATTTTTGGGGCTTTACACACCATGTAAGAAGAAAGGTGACACTTGGGGGCCACCAAAGATTAGGGTTAAGGTGGAACAAAATAGATTATTAATCATTAGTCTTCAAGAATGTACACAAATAAAATTATGTGAAAAATAAATTTATAAACCATACAACACAATTTTAAAATGACAATCAAATCATTATAATGGATACAAAAGACATCAAGAAATTGCAAATATATAACTTCATCAATGTCACCCACATTCTTCACAAATTGTTTGTTGCATTAATAACATCGAGATTAACTTTAGTTCTACTAGCATATGTAGCTAAATTACTAATTTGACTCCTCTTTATTGTATTTTTCCAAGCAAGAAAAAGAAAAGATTAATTGAAATGTCATGCCAATTTTTTGGATATGCTAAATTATATTTCCACTTGCTATTTTAATAATATTCATATAGATGTTGTTCATCCAAATTTTATCCTTTCTTCACAAGAACCTACCGTTGAATCTTCACCATCTAGAAATATTTATTTTCTTCATCCTTGATAACATCACCCTTTGCTTTTCCCATCCAAAGAGGAATAAGATTAGGATCATGCGGTTTCACAAGCACGAAATCTCCAACGTTAAGATCTTTAAATGGGGTGTATGTAGTTAAAGGTCTTGTGTCTTTCGGCCCACAATAAGGAAGTTGAACTGGATCTTCTGCGTCAACAATGTTCATAATAGTTGACAACGAAGCCTTAACATAGTTGGACCTCTAATTGCTTGAAGGCCAAAAACCTCCAAAAGAGTTGCACTTTGAAGGGGTAGTGATCTTCACAAATGCAACAAGATATCCTCTAGGTACAACTTGATTTTCATTTCATGTGTCAAACTTTGTGCAATTCCCACCTTCCAAAACTCTACATATTTGGATGGTCCAAGATTTATGAACTTTTTTCTCTCCACTGACCTTGACAAATCGTTGCCCCAATTTGGGCAATATGGAACAAGGCATGGGACTCCAGTAGGCAACTTCAATGACCCATCTGGATTAGCTTTCCACAATCTTATTAGGTGCGCATCTATTGAATCCAATAGGATCTATGGGGAAAACTTTGTATTACATCATAGGCCACTTGGATGAATCAACAAAAAAATTAAATAGATGCATATAGTATGTTTTACCAAAGTTTTAGGCCATGCTTCAAACAACCTAGGACCCAAGAATTAAATTCTGGAATCTTTGAATCAATTGAAGAATGAATAGTCTTTCTTGTGAAATCATAAAAACCCTCATCAAATCTGTTAAAATGTAATTGTTTTCCTCCCTCAATTTTTTTGAAAAATATCCAAAGCATCCATTAATATCCCCATGTGTATGGCCAATGACAAGGAAACCTAATTTGACCTCCTTAAACACATCCCTTGTTTGTCAACAACCATAGAAATGCTAACAAATGTCGATTCTTGCTGTCCCTCACACCATTATCCATTTGAAGCAACAATTTTTTTAGCAAAGGCTTCACACCAATAATTTGATCCAGGGTCCATAATTCACATACACAATATAATTTCCCTTGCAAGAGACGTGTGAAGAATGAGTTTTGTGGGGGGTGTTCAAACAATAATTTTGATTATAAAATTAGAATTATGTCCAATGTTTATAAAAACCACAACAAGGACCCAATTGTGAAATTGGGATCGTTTGGCCATAACTCATTGGAATATTGTGCATATCTCTCATTTCCATGCACTATCATACTCATGAGGGTAATGGGTAATTGTCCAAGCCCAAATATCATTTTGTTATAGACTTGCAACTTTGGAAGTGCAATTTTTGCATGATCTATTTTGTCATGGATAATGCATAAGAATTCATTCTTCAACCGCACTAATTTTGTCCTCCAATTGTGGTATAATTTTTTACACGATTTTTGGTGCAAGATATGTTTTCTTAGCTTCCCCTCATATTCAATAGCTTCATTACTATTCTTTTTCACCTTTGATATCAAGTCTTTGAGGGATTCACAAACAGTGCATTTGGCAAAGACTAACCCTCATTTTCGCACATCGAGATTTCAATGGTGTCTTTTCCTCAACCTATTCATGGCAAATGGAGAAATACCACCAATGCTTAATTTCTTGCTTATCTATAACAACACAATATGAAAACAAAAGAAATTTAGGTTCATGATAATAAACGCCCCAGTGTATACGTTGAAAAAATGGTTTCAATTTCTAGTAAAATAGATTGGGACAAGAAATGCCTAGTGGCCGCCAGGCATTTCTCACCAAATAGACATTAAAATTTACCTAATCACTATGCTCCTACAAATTCCTCCATGTTTCAGGCAACAGATGTCAAACATTTCGTCTACCATTTCCAATCCTTTTCATTTGATGCGACATTGTGCTTGCAAACAATTTGATTAATGATTGAACGTTAGACTTTGCTTGCTTCATTGAAATTTGTAATTTATGTGTACCTTTGTTGCTATGCAGTAGAAACCAACGATGTCATTTATTATTTGATTTGTACAACATGTATGTCAACTTCGAAAGACCAACAATATAATACCAAATAGTTACGTAGATGTCTACACCTTGAATAGTGATAAACTTTTATCATCCTCCATCTCCTTTCATATGCAACTTTCTTGGAATATTTAAACCATACATTCTATGGTCTTTAAAGGACAAGTTCAAAAACTTTTATTTCAACAACAAGGTCTTTTCACGAGGAAAGTGTTGACAACAATTCATTGCACAACATATTGATGCATTCACACTACGCACAAACTCCACTGACAACACCTTCTCAATTCTAGAAATAGAACCTTCAAAGTCAACATTGCTTCACTTTCTCTTATTAAATTTTTTTTTTCTTCACACCAATTGTTCCCACATCATCATCATCTAGTATATGGGTTTGAGTGAATGCAATGAGATGTTTTTTTAAAGGCTAACCATCAAGAATCATTTAAGCTAACGACCATTTCCAAATCATCATGATTGTTGAAACAATCCCAAGACAATTAAAAAAATACAAAGCCCAACATGGTCCTGATTTAATCAATCATCAAGAATTGCTTCCTATGGGTCACATGTAACCACCCGACCTTTTACAATGAAGACCCCATTATTGTTTATAAGATCGCATTTAGCTCCTCACCATTCAAACCTTTGTCTTTACCCCACATTTGAATTTTTCCCTTCACACCATCACCATATTCTACATCGTCATGCCAACGCCCATTAACTTGTTTATTCCCCTTTTCATGTCGTTCAAAATTCTCTTACATTTGAACCTCCTCATCACCTTTCCAATATCATTTTCACTTCATTCCTTATTTTTGGAATCAAAACCAAAATCGCATGCGGAGCGTTACACATTATCCTCAAAGGTATAACATTATGAGAAAATATAAGGTTTTACAACTGGGCTTACAACTGGGTTTTCTAATTGCAATAGACATTTGCAACTCATGGTATTTATATAGCCTTCAGTGTTATTGGACAAGTTGCAGCAGTTGTAGGGAAGACCCTATGTCGTGTATAATATCGTATATTTGATATAATTATATGCAATTTTTGCAACTAATTTCCATGTCAAATTCCCTCACACATTCCAATGTGTCATTCCATCCATTTGTCGATGAATGACATATGTTTAAACCTTTTGCAACTTATTATAACTATTTTACAACTAGTTTGACAAATATAATCTTGAATTAATTAATTCATCCATTTGATGAATGAATTTTATTCATATATTTTATAACTTATCTACAACTATTTTACAACTAGTTCGACAAATATATTCTTTCATTATTTCATTCATCCATTTGACAAATCGATTATAAATATCCTTATCTTTTGCAATTTATTTACAACTATTTTATAATTAATCTAACAAATATATATTTTAATTATTTCATTTATCCATTTGAGCAATAAATTTTGTTCCTATCCTTTGCAATTAACTTATATCCCTAGAAGAGAAACATCATTTTTTGACTTGTCTTAGGCAACTAAAAGTGTCCTTTGTGACTATATTAAAAATAGTCGCAAATAACACTTTTAGTCGCCTGAGACAAGTTGAAAAATGGTGTTTTTCTACTAGTGAATTATAATGAAAGATGAAATGAAAATAAAAGATTTAGTGATTAATTTGTAACTAAATGTTTAAAATTGGATTTCAAAGCAATTATATGCATTTTAAAAAAAAAGGTATTTTCAACTAGTCTCTATGACTAAGTTTTAATCGTAAGTGACATTTGCAAGTAAAATCTTGTTAGTTGCCTTGAATAAGTTGCATGTTATATTAGTTGCAAACAACAAAAGGTATTGGATGAAAGAAAAAAATCAACAAATGATGTGTTGCCACATGTCCTGATATTTAATTATTTAAAATATAAATATTATTATTATTTTGAAATAATCTACGACGTTCAATTCAAATGTTTGGATGATCTTATATTATGACATGTGGCCAAATGTAAATATGCCACGTGGCATTAAAAAAATTTAATACAAAATATGAATATTAAGTTGGTAGGTACCTAAGTAGATACATAAGTAGGTGTTTACAAACTTAAACTACATACTTACCTACTTACTTAAATAAAAAGTTAAGTAGGTAAATACATAGGTTGACCTAGGTGGGTAGGTCAAACTATGTACTTACTTATCTAGGTAGATAAGTAAGTTGGGTAAGTCGGTAATCTACAATTATGCATAATTTGTTTTTTTTTTGTTTTGGGTTAATTGATTGGCTCATCCCATGTGCGTGAATTTTTTAATGTGAAATTGGATGACCACACCCTTTGTTTATATAGTGTTCAAAATAGGAATGAAGAACAAACAATATGGGATAATTTCCCCACACACTAAATTGCAACTCCAAAACTTTCCACATGCCTTTTGTTCCTAGTTTTTAAATTTATAAATAACTCAAGTATATGGCTCACTACATAATTAGATAATCATTTAATTAATAATGATTTGATTGAATATATATTTAAAATATAAAGTATACACTACAAATATTAAGTATTCATTATCAACCACTTAAATAAATAATAACTTCTTAGTATTTAACTAACTAGCTATCTAATTATTCACAACTTGATAATACATAACTCATAGATAAATAAATAACTAAAATATTTTATTATTTAAAAAAATCTGGTTGAATTATACATAATATAAATAATCTAGAAATATTATAATTACTATAATTTAAAAAATAATTAAAATTACAAATAATGAACTAGCAATTGTCATTAAAAAATAAATTCCTACATGGGTTTAAAAAAAAAGTAATATTAAACTAATTACATTAATTAATATATAATTACATTTCTTATTGTAAAACAATTTATTGGTCAAGTAAATGTTATTTTTTTATTGCTAAGTATTAACTATAAATACAATAATTTATTAAACATCTCATTAATTTTTATAATTACAATAAAATTACTGTAAAAATATTTATCATAGATAAGTAATTACATAATTTAAAAAATAAAAACTTAAATTATTTTATCATAATTCTTGAAACTACAATCCTTACAATAATTATTCTAACTTCATTATTTTTTTCCAAAATTTTAATTCAGATTTCAAGTTATAAATTACAACTATGAATAATTATGTTCAATTAAAAAAAAATTATGCATATACTATGATTAATTTTTATCTAAAGTAATTACAATGATTTTAAAGTATTGCAACATTAATTACAGTAATTCATTTCATTTACTGTAAGAATATAAATTATATAATATAAAAATTTAAGTTCAAACAATAATTATTTAGTGCAACTTATAATTCATAATTATAATCATTTATAGTCATTTATAAAAGTGATTTATTATGGATAACACTAGTAGGAAAAAGCCTTAAAATTCAATCAGTAAGCTTTTGAATTGAAATATGAATATTAGATTACAAAAATAATAATTCAGAATCCAAAAATAAAATTTTAGATCACATAGGTCTTTCGAATTCAAATAAAATTTTTTAGAATTGAAATATCAATTTTCAGACACAAATTTTCAGAATTGAAATGTCCAGTTTTAGACTCAATTAGTAATTTCCTGAATTGAAATATGAACTTTAAGAATCCAAAATAATTGCAATTTCAATTTTCAAGTCAAGTAAGTTTTTAAAATTTAAATTAAAAGAATTAGAATTGAAATATTTATTTGTAGAATCAAAAATAATAATTTAGAATTCCAATATCAATTTTAGGATCAAATAATCTTTTTTATTTTAAATTTAAAACATTCAGAATATAATTGTTTTTAAGGAATTGAAATAGCAATTTTCAAATTCAAGTTATTATTTTAAAGAATGGAACTAGTAGTTTTAGAATTGAAATATGATTTTTCATATCAAAGTTTTTAAAAAAAATTAAATTAAAAAAATTCAGAGTTGAATTATTTAATTTTTAGATTAAAATATTTTTTAAAATTAAAATAATTAAAAATTAATTGCAATAAAAAAATCTAGGATAAAATATGAAATTTCAGATTCAAATTTTTTATAATATAATAATCTAAAATTGAATTCAAATAGCAATTTTCAGAATTGGATCATCAATTTAATGTTTAAATATAATTTTCATAATTATAATTATGAAAACATATATATTTTTAATATAATTAAAGTTTTTTAGAATTCATATTCAAAACTTCAAATTGACATAATAGTATTTGGAATTCAAATGACAATTTTTGAATTCAAAAGAAATATTTTCAGGAGTGAAATAAAAAATTTCAGTATTTGAAATATCAATGATCAGAGTTGCATAACCATTTTCAGACTTCAAAATCTATTTTTTAGAATCAAATAAAATGTTTCATGATTGGAATAACAATTCTTAGATTCAAATAACGATTTTTAATTCAATTTAAAAAATTTGATATGCGATTAAATTTTTTTAGAATTCAAATATTATTTCTTAGATTCATGATATGAACAATATACATACATATGCATGATTAATATACACAAAAATATATATTTATGATATAGGTAACATATTATAAATATTATTTTAATACATACATAAAAATTCACCCCTATGTCATTGTAAAATACTTTTAAAACGCGACTGATTTGGTGACTATTGTGACTAATACAACATATCAATTTATGAATTGATGAAAATAGATTTAAAAATCATCCTACTGATAATATGAAATTTCCAATAGTTGCATCATAGTTTTAAGAATGACCAAAATAATTGAAATTTGATTTTGTAGTTGTAAATATTCCCAAACTTAATTGCAAACAATTATAAGTCACATGTAGTCGCAAGCAAAGTGGGTACATTTTGGTTGATTTCTACTAGTGATGGTAGTTGATTTTAATACTACTAAATAACTAAATTGCAACTTACAATGCAATTATCCAGATTTCATACAACCATTATCATGTTGTTTTAATTATAATAGATAATGTTGAATTGCATTGGACATCATTATTTATAAACATAAATGGATTTTGAAACTTTAAATACATTTACCTTCCATGTTGAAGAATACGTTACAAAAAAACTAGAAAATGTTTCTATCAAAAGACAATTCAACTATGAATATAAATATAATTCCCAAGATATATATAACAAATTTTTTTTTTTCTATTTAAACAAAAGGTCAGATCATAAAAATGATGATCCACAATAATCAAATATTGTCATTTAAAACACTATGTTTCATAAGTGAATTTTTTTTTTTTTTTTTTTTTAAATGGAGTTTGAACCATGCAGTTTCTTCAATGCACCTTATTCGCTTGAAATTTGCCATGTTATGATATTTAGTTCCACATGTGAAATGAAATAAGTAGATATCATAACATTGTAATGTGAAAAATATGTAAATAGTCCTTTCAATTTGAATAAAATTAGTTTACTATTATATTATCACCAACATGCAACTTATTTCTCACTAAAATGGAATGTATAGAACATTGATACATACTAAACTATAATTTGTATACTTGTAAATATAATCAAATACAATGTTTACAATCAAGTAAATTGAATTACAATTTTAGGTCCTTTTGAAAAAATCTTACCTTATATACATAATTTTGATGTTGATGGATTGAAACATAATGAAAGTTCAACCTTATAACATAAAAATAACAAAAGTAAGAACCTTCAATATCCAAGAGTAAAAGTAAGAACTTTCAACATCTAAAACCAGAAGTGAACTTTGAACAATAGCCTTTAACATCAAAAAGTAAAAATAAGAACCTTCAACATCCAAAAGTATGAATAAAAACTTTCAACATTCAAAAGAAACAATAAAAACCTTCAACATTTAAAAGCAAGAGCAAAAACCTCCAACCTCCGAGAACAAAAACAAAAATCATCAACCGCTTTAAGAGCAAGAACAAAAACCTTTAACCTCCAAGAACAAAAACAAAAGTTGTCAACCTCTTTAAGAGCAAGAGCAAAAACCTTCAACCTCCAAGAGAAAAAACAAAAACCTTCAACTTTTTTAAGAGCAATAATAAAAACCTTCAACCTCCAAGAGAAAAAACAAAAGCCTTTGATTTTTTTTAAGAGCAATAATAAGAACCTTCAACCTCTAAAAACAAAAACAAAATTCTTCAACTTTTCTAAAAATAAAAACAAGAACCTTTAACCTTCAAGAGAAAAAACAAAAGCCTTCAACCCCTCAAAGAACAAGAACAAGAACCTTCGATTTCCAAAATAAAAAACAAAAGCATTTAATTTTCAAATTATTTAAATAAATAATATAACTTATAACCTTAACTCTAAACTTAATAAACAAAAATAATCTTAATTATAACACATGGTATGAAAATTGCATCACTAAAAGACTAAAAAATACACAAAATGTTTGAATAGAAAGATTTTTTTTAAAAGTTCATTTTGAATTTCTTGACAATGAACATAAGCTCATGAAAGTTGTTGATGTATTGAGACAGATCTATTGATATACTACCATGTGTCACTTGTTTAAAGGTTTTCCGCCCAAATTTCAAATATTTAAATTTTCAAATTTAAGTTGAAATATAGTTGCATATTAGTTACAAACAAGTTGAAATGTCATATATATTGGGCAGTGGAAATGTATACACATGGCATGATCGTATGTGTTATTCAAGGCCTAACATTTGTTACAAAATAATAGTTGATTAACAATTAAATTTATCCTAGTTGTGATGTAGTTATTACATGCGACTAAAATGCAACTTGTCAACAAAATCAAACATGGTTGATTACAACCGTATATACAATGCATACATTGTATTGTATAAATATTCATCTTGTAACTAATTTGCAACTAAAACACAATTCTTTAATTTTCTAACGTGGCATTTTATTTATTAATTTGTTGTATTTCCATGGGACATTTACAATGCAATTGTATATTAGTTATTTTAGAGCTCTAGTTGTAGGGTAATTTAAATGTCACGGACATAATTTCTCATAGTGTAACTCCCTTCTCCATGTAATTCCTCATTACACAAGTCCTAAAATGTATTACCCATATTCTCAAAATCAACGATGTTCTTAGGTCGTAAGCCATCAGGAAATGAATTGTCCTTGCATGAAATTTGTTTTTTTGCGAGATTATTCACCCCATCCATTGTCAACTCACCCTAATCAAGCACCGTGATAGCCAATTCATCATTCAACGGCAAATCCTTAAAAGGTTAGAAAACCTCCATGCCAACTACTAACTTGCAACATCTGGTTGTTAGAGCTAGGCAAAATAACTTCTTTTCCTTGAAGGCTTCATGCATGGTTTCAATTGAAACCACCATACAATTTTCCACTCCACACGGACCATATATCCAAACAAATGATGGATCTCTCCAGGTTCCAATACCAATCTTCACTTGTTCATTTTTGTGAGAATCCTAGATGTTAACAAAGCTACCAAACATGAATCCCTCAACCATATTTGCCAAGTTAATAATAAACACAATAAAATATTAACGATATGAAATATTAGCAGGCAAATTGTCCTAGAAATATTGGTAGGAAAATTGCTTGGTGGCCATTAGGCATTTTCCTAGCCAATGTTTTTTGGTAAGAATTGTTTGGTGGCCACCAGGTGTTTTCCCAACCAATCATGCTTGAAGGAATCGCCTAACGGCCGTTAAGTGTTTTCCCAACCATGATTCTTATAAATAATCTTTTGGCAACCACCAGGTGTTTCTCCTGGAAAATTTTGTGGAATGAAATACTTGGTGGCTACTATGAGTTTTTCTTGCCAATATTTGTGGGCAAAATCACCTAGCAACCACTAGATGTTTCTCTTGCCAGACATGGCCAGAAATGTTTAATGTTTTAAAGTTTTTTCACCTGCGAATCTACCTTAAATATTTAATGAAGGAATTGAACATGATCTGATTCTTGGGGGAATACCACAATGGATATTATGATTACTCTTTATATGTATGGATAGAAAACACGAATATCCCAAAATATATTATTCATTTTGAATATTCACTAGATATTTTGAATGGGTTGGGAACAATAATGTTAGCAAGGAAGCTAATTCATACATTGAAATTAACTAGTGATTGCGATTGAAAGGAATTATCTTACCTTAAGGTCAGTTTCGTCATTAAATAATCCTTAAAATAGTGAAATTAAATTTTATGAAAAATATGAACTTGACATGTTGAAAATCGTCATAATTATCATAGGCTAGATTTTGAATAATTTCACTACTCATATCACAATATTATAATAGATGATGAAAATTTTATAATTTCAAAATTTAGAAATGAATTAATTTTTTAAAATAAATAAATAATTCATTTTGTTAATGTGGAAATTGACCTTAAACTATGGTATAAACTACAATTGATACTACATTTTGAATAATTTCACTGCTCATATCACAATATTATAATAAATTATGGAAAAATATATAATTTCAAAATTTAAAAACAAATTCATTTTTTGAAAAAATAAAATTATTCATTTTGTCAATGTGGAAACTAACCTTATGTTATAGTATAGATTATAAGTGATATTACATTGTGAATAATTTCATTGCTCATATCACGATATTATAGTAGATGATGGGAAAATATATAACTTCAAAATTTGGAAATGAATTCATTTTTTGAAAAATATATATATTCTTTTTGTTAATGTGGAAACCGAACATAGGCTATGGTATAGACTACAAATGATACTACATTTTGAAGGGGAATTATATGGATTTCTAGTCCTTAATTCCCATTGTAAGAAAGTTATAGGTTCCAAATGATTGAGGCCCTACATACTTTTTGTCTATGTGAATTTGATATTAGTATAGTTTAATGTGTTCAGTCCAATGCATTTGGTTGTTGCCACAATTTTTTGCAAGTAAACATAACCTGCATTCAAAAATGATTGGGTATTATAAGGACACTATATTTGGCATATACTAAAGAAATCAGATCTAAATCCTGAGCAATAGTGTTTTAGGTCGCCTAGACGCATTTTAAATTCTAATGAACACAATTGAAAATAGTTGTCTAACGTACTGCGATGACATAGAAACTCAAACTGAGGATGTGGTCATATCAATATTTTGGAAACTATTGGAGTGACATAAGAAACCCTAATTGGTGAGAAGTCTGGGTAGAAGACACCAAGAACAAACCACGTTTTAAAGGAAGATAGAAGAAAAGAGATGCCACTTCTACATAGTGATGAAAGAAAAGAAATATTGGAGGCAAGGTGAAATCAAATGTGAAACCTAAACAATGATTTCTGGATTGTTGAAAGCATTTGTTGACAACTACTGAACTACAGTTCTTTAGACCTATTTATTGGTTCACTGGCTTGGTGGAGGTGTCAAAGCTTAGACCATTAGTTGTTGCACGTTGGTGTTGTTTTAGATATTTTTGTGGAATTCCAATCACTTGTTCCCTTCCTCCTGTAAAAACTTCTATGCGACATTCATTCGGCCATAATGAAAACTTAAAAACTCAAAGGAAGCTCCAACTTCTTGCTTCATGAACATCATCATTTTGAAACGATTAACAAGAATGTTCTATGGTGAAAACTCTCACGTCTCTCGCAACTATGAATGCGGAAAGTGGGGCCTCCACTTCAGGAATAATGATGAAGGATTACATTCAAAGGCCATTTCTACAATGTATTTGAAGAAACCCTAAACCCTAGTACCTTCAACTAATAATGTATAGTTCGTTATTTATAAATTTCTTGATATTGATCACTTAAACCTTATATCCTATGGTCAGTAAACAAGTTTGGCTTAAAGGTCTTTAATTTGCAGAGTTTGTTTTTGTGCCAAAAATTTGCCACTTAATGACATGATTATTTAATTTTTTTCAAAAATCCCCAAAACAATTGCCACATGTTTTTTATCATCCTTCAATAATTTTAGCTAAAGTGAAATGCAACGACAAAAGAATTTATATTTTTGAATAATTATTTTTGAGTAATAAATGGGTATTTAATTCTACCAATTTATTTTTTAAATATACCTTTGAATTAATTAATGACTATTCAATATTTCATAACAAGTTATTTCTTAAAATATATTTAAATACAGTTTACATAATAAAACATCAATAGTTAGTTATTATGTAATTATCAAATATCTTACTAAATTGTTTATGGTCATGAACTCAAAATCAAGCCCAAATTAAAGATAAAAAATTACTTAATTTATCATTCAAGGATACAGTAATCCTTGATAAATAACTCAAAGGTAGTAAAATACTTATTAAATGGTTCATATTTGAGATATTTATTTAATTTTTTTAGAGTTTAATGTATAAAACTTAAATTTAGTGTTTATGGTTTAAAGATGAGTTATAGGGTTTATTGTCAAAATTTGATTTATAGGGTTGAATAAATAATTACATAATTTTCTTTTATTATTATGGTAATATTTCATGTTGGATTTTTCTTAGAAATCATTGTTGTACTAATATGCTTTAATTCATAATTTAAATGAAATTTACATCCGGAGCAACTAAATCATTGTAAATATGTAAATTATATGATATTTGTTTATTTATATGTAGTTTAAGTTGTATAGAAGTATATGTATGCATGGATGTGTGGTTGTTTGTGTTTATATATGTTTGTATATACATGTATGTGGATGTGTGTGTGTATTTGTTTGTGTTTTTTATTGTTTATATGTATCAAAAGAAAGTTTGTGTTGAAAAAAATACATAAATTATGTTGTAGGTCATCACATGTAAGTCATAGATATTTTGGTGTGTGGTACATATGATAATTTTCAAAATAAGAATTGTTTGGATATATTTGGATAAAAATCTTAATTAAATGCCATGTGACTTAAACCTATGCTTACTCTAGGTGCCATGTGACCTAAGTTTGGGCCTAACCTAGGTGTCACATAGATTGTTGGAGGTTTAGTTTAACCTAGGTGCCATACCATGCCCTAGATTTAGGTGCCATGTGATTTAGGCCTAGATGCCATGTGGTTGAAGCCTAGGCCATGTAACCAAGTTTAAAACTTGCATTTTTTAATTTATTTAATGTGCCATGTAAACTTTCAAGTTGACTAGGTTTATCAATTGAAATTTTCAAAAATAGATGTGGGAGATTAAAATTTTAATATTATTTTTCTTAAAAGTTTGAAATTTTATGCCACATGACAATGTGTAATTGCTCAACAATGTAATCACAAATTGTGATAACTAGTAGTAAAACATTATATAGTCAACAAATGAAGACATATATGGTTGATTATATATTTCATCCATGTGCATTGTGTCGATATTATCTTGAATCACTAAGTGACTAATGTTGAGTACAATTAGACTTATGCAACTAATAAAAAATTTAATTATTAAAGTGATTTGTGATTAATTTTTAATCATAAATTGAAGTTGCAAAACAAAATTTTCTTCTAGTGTTCCTTCTTAAAAAGAGGGATATTCATGTGCCCACTTCTTAAGAGTGACAAGGAAATTATGTTTACTTTGGTGTAAGATCTCTTTGACTTTTAAGGAATAAGTGCAAAAATCCTCGCCCTCCTATCTCATGATCTATGAATGTTTAAGTTCATATAACCTTTGAGACTTGAACCTACCTACATCCTAGAACCTACCCACATTGGTGTGAATGATACAATGGACTGTTTTGGAAAAAATGGGCCCAAGTCTTCACATATGAGGAAAAAGATTATGAAGTTTAGGGCTAGACAATAGTTTCCAACACGTCACCCAAATATAGGAGGAATCCTTATTCTTTCTACTTTCCTTTCTGACCTACAGCCAAATTTGGCTAAGTCCTCTTGTGGATGATCACTAACCCACCTACCTGACAGTTTGAAAAAAAAAAACAAACTGTGGTTCCAAATTTTAAATTGTGTCTCAGCTAACCTCTAAATGTCAGGACTGTGCAAATTTACATGTTTAGGGGGGTATCTAAGCTAATACATATATATTTGCAGAGAACAATTTGTTGTGTTTTTATTTGCAACTTGGCTGATTGTTTCAATTTTTGTGATAATAATTCACTCTTGCAACATTAGTTTTGATTTGGTAAGGTTGCATCCAACAACTTATGCTGAAAAAACCTGTTAGTATTGATGGCTCACCACTGCAAGCTGGCAAAAGACAGTAAATCATATGGTGATTGGCAAACTAAACCATGTCTAGCTTAAATTTCGTATGCATGATTTATTCTTAAAATGATCCAGAAACTGCTTGCAGCTGCAAGCTTATTTTATTTGTGTCAAATCCCATATCCTATAATATTATGAATTGAAACTTCTAAGCATTCATTATCATGATACTCATGTCTTTGGATATACACATAGATTGGTGTACTGAGCAGGTGGTTTGTAAAAGATCATGAATATTGTAATTATGAAAATTTCATATATAGTTCTAAAAATTATGTTGAGCTCTGATTCGGGTTCTTCTGTAACTAGAACTGAAATCCTTGTTTGTAATCTGCGAACCCAATGTTGGGATTTGGCATCCATCCTCAAAAAGGAGAAACATCTGAAGTTGTTCAAGGAAGTCAAGACCAAAGGAGTTAAAATTTGGGGTCTCCTTGCTAGTGATCACCACCTCTAATCTGAGACCAGAAAGGGAAATGACTCATATTAAAAGTGGGTATGGACATAATGGTCTGTTATAATTAGGTGCTATAGATGCACAATCCTTGTTGCACCTTCCACTCTTGAATTACATGCTGACATTGAGCTTTCCCTATTAACACATGTGAAGTGACGTTTGTTTTCAAGGAACTAAAAACTTGGTTGTATGTCACAAATTGTGACCTCTTTGTTAACTCAATTGGACCCTCTCCATGGCAGCTTGGCTCTTAACCATACAAACAATGGGTTTTTGTCTACAAATGAATTGTCTTAGATTTAGATCAATATGGAGAAGTTGCTGTTAAAGGAACTGTCTAAGGGTCCTTACATATAAATCATCCATTTGATCTCTTTCTTTTTCTGGAAACCAGATCAGTGATTGAAAACTTCCTTGATCTATATATAAAATTTTCAATGCAAAATTTAGACAGGTCTTCCAATAACCCTTGGCCATACAAGAACTCCCATTATAAAAGATGCATGTTGGTGTATAGCTCACTTGAGTTAGAAACATCTGTCCAGTAAAGTAGAAAGAGGGATCCCAACTTTAAGAATTATGTGTAGGGTAAGGCCCAAATCATGGAATTGCCATGGGCATGGGGCTTTATTGTGCATGATGAACATTGAGGGAAGAAAGAGAGAGAGTTCATAAACACAGGTGCACACTTTCTTTGACACTAGCTGTAGAAAAGTCTTACATCAGATGCACAAGGCCAGCCAAAACGCCATCCTTAAGGCCAGAAAAATGTATGGAAAATTAGCAGTCTAGGGTTCAAAACCTTGTCCAAAAAGCCAGCAACAAACAAATTAGAAATCCAGTCTGCTGGGGGTGAACTCAAAATTTTAGAAGAAAGATGATCTTCATACAGACAATTCAGCTCAGCTCACAAGTAATTACTGTAATGACATCTATGGTCAAAGTTCCTAAATTTTTTTGAAGTATTTGAGATTTTACAGGATTCAATAGCAAATCATAACAGGAACACACAAAACTCTTTGAAATCAATTGTGACAGTATGTAAACTTAAGATTAAAAAATGGTGAGTGCCATTTATCAAGACCAAAATATTATATCAGATTTTGCAGGATTCAATAGCAGACTATAAAAGGAGCACACAAAGCTCTTTGAAATCAATTGCAGCAGTTTGAAAACTTGGATCAAACAATCATGAGTCTCATTTATCAAGAGCAACATGTTGCATCAGATTTTGCAGTATTCAATATGTAAAGAAACACACAAACAGGCTTTTGAAATCAATCATTATGCTTTGGAAATATGGAGAATAATCTTGAGTCAAGCCTATTTTGAGCAAAATATTGGACTTCAGAATTAGTATGGCTTCACTTAAAAGAGTAGAAAATTCATCCTCACTGAGCAGAACATTGAAAACTTGCTTGTTTCTGATTTGATTCATATTTGTGACCTGCTAATGTCCTTGACCTCCGCCTGATTGGGATTTCTTTAGGTGGCTATGATCTTCTCTTCTGGCTCAATAATTGCATGCTCCCAGAAGGTGGCTCCTGTGGTGTTCAATCCAGTTTGGCAGAAACCGACTCAAAAATCCCTGCATTTGGCATATTCTAATTTCTTGAGAGAATCTTTCTTTCTGCAGCTGCTTGCAGGAGACTGCAGATTGAACCTTCTTTAAACAGGGGAAGTTGGGAGTGGGATCCATCCACAAGAATGGATGGCTCATATTCTTTCATATTCTTTAGAAATCTGGATCTCTTGGAAAACAATGATGGAGAAGTTCAGATGGAGTCAAAGTGTGGCTTGCTGCACTTGCAGTGCCTGAGATTGTATAATTGAGCATATTATTCTGATGGAAGATGATGCTTGCAAGACATTATTGAGGTTTTACATGAGAGAGAGAAAGTCTGCAATTTTTCAGCAAATGGAAAGAGAAGTCAAGAGTCCTGACATGTTCAGATTTGTTTGAGTGCTCAATGCATGCTGGTTCATGAGCACTTGAAGAGGGCAGATTCATTAGCAAATCATTCTGAGCAGTTGCCAGTCTGATACCTTTGTGGGCAATTGCCTTGTGCACCAAAGTTCAAGGAGAATTGAGGATTGAGAAGAAGAGGAGAATTTTCTGGAAAGAGGTCACAAAAAAACAGCCATGTTGCAATTGGATTGAAATGAACAACATAGTGCATTCATTTGAGGTACCTGATCAAGAAAATCCTCAAATGTTGGAAATCAGGAAGCAACTGAAGCAGAGAGTAATCGAGGTAGATGAATAACACAAGGTATCTGCCAATCTGCCAAGCACAAATTTGTCATACATGATGTACACACAAGGAAGAGTCTGAGGTGATTTCATTTAACTCACCACAGTGAGAATCAATGATCATTGCATTTGGGATCATTGAGCACACCAATGTTCAAGGATAGTTAGGAGAGCAATCATAGTTCAGGTCCATGCCAATTGCTTCCATCACTTTGAGAATTGTCATTGTTCTTGGAGGATCATTGGTGATGCCAGAAAATTTTCTTCTTCTTCTTCTTCTCAATGGCCCTGGATTAGTGTTCTCTGTTTGTAGCATTTGGCCAACCATTTTTGGGGCCAAGTTGGAGGTCAGATTTTTCACTTGCCATCATTGCTTTGATCCTTAATCTGGGTCACCAAATTGGACTTTGAAAATTCATGTTGCGGGTTTCTGTCATCATGATTGCAGTTCACAAGAAAGGTTTAAATTGGATTTTGGCATACTGATCAAGAATCGTAAAGCATATTTGTGGGACCTCTAGTTTGTATTCTCAGTGTTTAGAAGAACTTTAGTTTCCACATTCCACACTAGTGTTGCATTCTATTCATGGAGAATTTGAAATTTGTCCTTGATGTGACTTGCACATTTCTACTCAAGAGTTCCAAATTCTATACAGGCCCGATTCATTGCACATTACCTAATCTCATCAGAAAATCTCCATTTTTTTAAGGGGGTTAGTAGTTTTCAAAGGGTGACACCACACTTATCATACTTGGTTGACAAACTTGGCATCATTTTTTTTTTCTTCTTTCATACATCACTAAGAGCATCTCCACCATACACCCCTATTTTGGCCTTTGTGGGTGTTTACCACATCCAAAATACAGAATTAATTATTCCCCCGTCCCCACCCACAAGCATGAAAAATAGACCATATAAAAGTGAGAGATAATTTATATGTCAACACTTGGGCCAACCATTATGGCTGACGGGTCAAATCAATCATTTCCTTCAACAAGCAATCTTGAAGGGCACTGAATCCTGCACACATTTACAAATCCAATTTGAGTTTCGTAATTATTGGATCATTGTAATTCATCCAAAATGGTGTGTACATGCCATTTTACAGTTGGGGTTGGACATGCTCTACATATTAGCATTTGCATGATCAATTTTATTCATGAACACAATTTTCATCCATCATCCAGTTGAAGGGAACTACCACTTTGTGTTTTAATTACCTAGAGCCTTCAAAGAGCAAAGCATGATAGTTGAAGACTCAAAATGTGCAAGGACTTCTACAAAAGAAGGATGTTGGCAAGGAAGTAGGTAGGTCTATAGGTCAAGGTGCCAAAGATTTATTGGTCTGTAAGAAACAGGCAAGGTGCATGAGATTGGTAAGTTTTAAAGTGGCTTGGAGGTAGGTTTGTAGGCCTCACACAAATAGACATCTATTTCTATATCATAAAATTGAAGGTATAAAATAGGCTTCCCATCTAAATAGTATTACTTTCATCTTAGTAGTAATGTTGACGTTAAATATGAAATACTGACAATTCCAGTTGTAACAATTTCCATGTAATGATCATTGCTTCAATTAACTTAATTTGAATCTTTTCAGTCAACATTCATTATTTAAATTTTTGAAAAAAAATTCTCTTGCATTGTGATTTTCCTTCTTGTTAAACACCTTTTGTTGAAATGTGCTAACAACATTCCCATGTCACCAAAATGGGAGGGGTGTTTTAAGTATGACACTCCCTAATGAAAGCAAGACATTTTAACATAATGATCACATAATCACCCAAGGTTAGTGGAAACCTCACAACATCTCCAATTCCTAATCTTACAATCTTATTGTTTCTAAGAATGCAACATAAGACTATGGACCTCAAGGCATCAAAATTGTTAATGATTTTCTTTCAAAAGCTAATTGGTCATGAGTGTGGCAAATCATTACTAAACAACAAAGTCCCAATTCTTAACTAATGTTTTTTTCCCAACAAATCTTTTCCCTTGGAAATTGGATAAAGAAAAACAAGGCACAAAACATTTCAACATTTTCTTTCCATGAAACCCATGAATGTCCTCTAAACCCCATTTCCTTGGAGTGCTTATAACAACACATGCATTTTTTTCCACATACGATCCACCAGATAGTCTCTCTCAGGATCCCTAATATTCACAACAAATTGAACATGCCACCATGACCATTCATGAAATCTCTAGATTCATTCATCATTTCCCTTGAATTGGTCCTTAAACCCTAACACTAAATCTTCTATTCCTTCCTTAAAACATGTAACACAACAAAATATTCGCTTTGGGGAAGAAGGTTGAAAATCAACAATGGGACATTCTTCCCCAACTGTTCACAATACAAGATCAAGATTAAAGAAAAATGCATTGTCACTACCACTAGAAAGAAGAAAAATTTAACTTATTATGTCAATTGCTTATATCATCCCATAGAAACCTCCAACTTATAGAATCCCAAAGCCTCCAACATCTACACCATCAAAATTTCTCCCACCAACCATTGCCCAACTCTATGATCGACATTCACCATATCCAAGAACAATAACAAATGTAACTTGGAAACCACTCCATCATCAAAATTAGTTTCATAACGGAGCTCCATTGAATCACAAATCATTAAACACACTTAACCTCCAACAAACAAAAACAACCAAATGTAGAAAAAAAAAATAGAACTTGGGCTTTTGGCATCCACAACTCTTCATGATGCCCAATTGTCCTTTAACTTGTTGCCTTCTACTAATCATCCATCAAGTATTAGGGTTTTCTCTTTCCATCTTTCCACATCCATAGGTAAATTCGTCAACATTAGTTCTGCATTACACCTAGCTTGAAAAATTGCCACATGATTTTTTTCAACATAATATTCCATGGTGTTGGCATGTAGCCATAAATATCATCCTTTTGTTTCTCTTTCCCAAAATTTCTTTGTTCACTTTGGGCATCATTGAAAAACTAGATGTGCACACTGTTGCACACTAAGCACCTAGTGATGATCTAGTGGAAATTTGCTTAAATTTTGTAAAAGATTTGTCCCCTCTATTTGTAGTAGATACCTCACTTCCAAAAGATGAAGATTATGTTTCAAGGAGATTTAGATTGATTGATCTAATTCAATATTGTAATTTCTTAAATTGCAAAGTTCATAGGATATACACAAGAGATGCATAAAATGTGCATTTGGAGATCATTTTTAGTATATTGGGCATCTATGTACTATTGGCATATCAATTGATTAAAAACAATATATCACCCAAATCTTTTCTTTCAAAAGAAAAAAAATGTGGACATGACTAAACCACAATTATTTAAGGATGTAACAAAACTTTGTTCACTTTGAATGTACATAAGCCAAAATAACATAAAAGAGTCCAAGCATGTTAAATATAGGAGAAAAGTAGTCCCAATATAAAGTTTAAATGTAAGGTATCTTGGCTTATTTCCATGTGGATAAGGATCTTTTATTATTTAAATTATAAGAAATTGGGAGAGAGAATGAAACATAACAGACATTTGACACTTTACAGCTTAATTTTTGGACTTATTTTGAATTAGATTTGAGTTTTCAAAAGCTGGTGGTAGATTGCCTTATTATATATTATAGAACTTAGGTTGACTAATGTGGAGATTCTTTTTAATAATAGAACTTTTTAAACTTACTTTTCAATTTAGTTGCTTGCATGAATAATTTGTGTTGCACAAGTAATGTTCATTTAAAATACTAATTCACATTTGCATCACTTGCAAAACATTTGCAAATTCAAGTCCCAAACACATAAGAAAATTCATATAACAATGTGTGCACCAACAAAACTTGCATACATACAGCCCCAAAAAAAACTTAATTTAAAAAAAAAAAAATCACCAAAATTGAAATCACAACTTCTATATTTTATGCCCAATCCACAAAAAGCTCTTGAATTTAATTCACACATGAACTAATTTCAAAATTTGATTTTTTAAGAAGACAATTTTGAATATAGGTGGTAGAGACTTATTAAAAAATTAATGTGTGTGAGATGTATATCATGCACATAAGGATGTGTGTGTAATAATTTTAATTTATTTATTCTTGTACATGTATTGTTTAAACATAAATGCCATAATTCTACTTTATTATCATAAAATGTTGAATAGACCTACTAATCTTATATAATTTACCGTTTTTAGGGCAAACAATTCCTATGGGGCAAAGTTGCAAACCCAACTTTGGGTGGTACCACTAGCAATGTCACAACCCAAAATTTTGAAACCCACCCAACTTCAAAACAACATAGGACTCATTTAATGAAAGCTTTTCATTTCAAATTTATATCAAAAGATTACCAAAGTCATGTAAAATTTGAATTCCAATTGAATTTACAAAAAAAATAATTTAAATATTCCAAAAAATATTCAAGGAAAGTAACACTCGGGGTTCCTTTGTTTAAGACCTCAAAAGGAACATATTTTTTCATTTTTTTAATTCTTTTAATTTCTAGTAAGGCAATGGGCTTCAAATAATTTTTTAAAATTTCTTTAATAGATCATGGATTGAGGCAATTGTGAAGGGGTGAAAATGTGGTCCCTAAACATTACCATCTTTAGAAAGGTAATGTTGAGGAAACAAGTTTAGTAAAAACTTCTAAGAAAAGTCTACTTGAAACTTACTTTTATAATGCAAAATTTAAAAATTAATGCATAATGATGAAGAAGTATCTTGTTATTTATCATTCAATTAAAAAAATTGAATGTATAACAATTTTGTGATGGGTTTTGGTCCTACTTTTTGTTCACTTGACAAGTAGACTGGCAAATACTTTTAGTTATACACTTTACCATGCTTTTGCCCAAAAAACAAGCGAAAAAAACAAGAAGGACTAGTAAATAATTACCTTCCAAACCTTTATAATACTTTCAATACATCATAATGGTGTCCAATGGGTCTATTAGCCTTTCACAATTGCTATTTAACCTTTGGTGCTTATAGACCCGCTAGTGGCATTGCTTACCATCTGTAGTCCCCCAGAAAACCTTTTCAATGTTGCTTATCATTTACAGACACTATAGACCCTTGTGGTTGCTACCTACCATCTGTTGCAATTCCATTTGTTTTGCAAACTTCAACCTTCAAGTATATTCCCTTCGTATTGCCATGTATTGGTTGTTACCTTCCTATGGCAACAAGAAACTTCCTAGTCTTGAGATTAAAACATAATATAGATTATCATTACTTTTGTAAAAGAAACACAAAACTTCTATATAAAATGTAATAAAAAATTATGTAAAGGAGAATCATACTACCTTCCTTCATATTTTAATATAATAGATTTTTAAGATCCTTCAACCATTTTCCATTGAATAACATAAATATTTGATACAATTCCAAGCTACTTTCCCGTCTCTAGTGTTACACATACTACACATCTCTAAGAGAAAACTTTTAACCCAAACTCCAAACTTTAACTCATTGAATGCCATAAAATTTTCCCAAATCCTCCTTTAATCCTCCTTCTCCACAAAACCTCACAAGGCCCACATGGACCCCATGAATTAAAATAAGTTTTTATCCTAATCTTTCTTAGAAATCTTCTAAGTGATTGGACATTAGATTACAACCAAATACTCATCAACATGAACTAATTAATCCGACTAGTTTCACCCCTTTGGTACGGGATGATAAATCTGCCATTAGTAAATAACTATTTATTAAGATGCCTATGGCACTAACTAATTTAAGGAATTTCACCCTTTAACAACCACCTTAATTTTTTGAACAATTTTTGAAGGTTGTGATTAGGAGGTCAACTTGAATTAATTCTCAATTTTTTTGTTTCAATAAACAATTTGGGCCATACCTTAGTGACTATAATTGATAAACCATAAAAAAGTTTTTATAATGGTATGCATAATGATAAATGGCTAAGAATTTCAAAAACACATCTCAAAAACATTTCAAAAACACAAATTTTTCACTCATGTAGTCTATGTAGGTGCCTACAATTTTTTTCAATGTGTACATAGATGGGGAACACAAAGTCCATGTGGAGCAAGTCAATAGTAGAAATCATAATTAAAAAATTAAATTAAAATGGGTTCACCTTTCCTTGAATTTTGGTGAAGCAATTCCTAGTGGTACCACCAAAGGATGAATTTGTTCTATGTTATTTTTCTTTATGTCTTTGATCAAACAATGAATTGAAAAAAAAATGATGCTAAATCCTACATCTACATAGCTTGATTGATATCAAATTTTCTTCAATCCTAGTACAAATAGTACATCTTCAATTGATTTTTCTTTTCTTGGAGGAAATACAATTTGTCCTAGACTATGAATGGATAACTTGAATTATCACCCAAGTACACCCAAGTACACTCTTTGTATGGGATCAATATTCTGAAAGGTACATTTTTGTTTGATGTCATGTTTTGTGAAACACCATAATCAACGTACCATGAATTGTCATTAATTTCAGTAAATAAGGATGAACAAATGAATAATTTTATTTCAATTAAAATTTAATTATTTGTATGTCCATTTGTATGTTCAATAGTTAACTTCTTTCTAGAATTTTGAATATGATGTCCTACCAATTTACAATAAATACATTGACTTATGGATGATGAAGGAAATTAGGATTAAAATTAGGACTAAAATTATTGTAGGTGGACTTGTTAAAATTAAATTTAGATGATGCTTTATTGTATTTTCTCTTTCCATATAAAACTAGCTTGGATGACACATTAGGATTATCACTATTATCCCTGTCTCTTCAATTCCTCTTCTTGGAACAATTTTATTGTATTGGCTAATGTATCGATGGTTTTAGTTTGGGCATTAGTACACTTGCATAAGATTTAGGCACAGATCATAGAAAATTTGCTATCATCAAGAGACACATGAAATTTGATCTTGAAAAAAAAATTCAAAATTTTTAAATAATACTTGAAAATTACATAAGTGAATTTTTTTGCATGTGTGACAGTCCTTTTGCGGTAACTGGATACTGAGACTAGGAGGCCCACTAATTTCACCATTGGAGATCTAGGAAGCCCAGGCTCTCTAGCCAGCAACCCAGCTGATTATCTGACTAGTGTCAAAACGTATTTGCAAGTTTCTACAAAAGTTCACTAATTCGCGACTTCTTGTATTGATTTTTTCATGATAACTAATCTGCTTTGAAATGCTAAAGGGGTGTAAGCACACTCAAAGTAACTAAAATGAGTTCAATGAAAGTATTACAATATTGTCAACTTTAAGAATGAAAGTAGATGTAAAGTAGTAACAAACCGAAGATTAGAGTGATAAATCTACATAACACAAGAGCCCAACTTATTTCAAGAATATTGATGTAATTAGTCTCGTCCACCTCCACAAGTAAGTGTTTTTTTGTTTGGCGAATTTTTGCACACAGTGGCAAAAAACAAAAACAAAAACAAAAAAATCCCTTCCACTAGTACCTTAAAACAAAGAATATTATAACATATATGGCATATTGCAGCTCAGACTAATTCACCAAAATATTGTCCTTTTTTTTAGTGCGTGGATTGATCATGATCAGCGGAGTTGTAATTACAGCAGCTGGGATCTATGCATGGATCTACGATCAGCTACTCTAAGCTCTAAATGAGGTCTGGGACTGTTAAATCCTATGAGAAACTTGGTTGTGGATATTAATTATGACCTAGATCACTGGGTACGTTTCCTGAGAAACAATTTGGAGATCATTCAGAGTGAAATGGCAAAAATGTTTAACTCTAGAAAGTCTGACTGTTTACAGTGCCAACTCGTGGCTAGGATTTCAATTCCACAACGATAAATTGTTTCCATGGGAATTTCAACAAAAGGAGTAAGCATGTTACAAAAGGGCTCAGGAGTTGTCAGCATAAAATTTAGCTGCACTTACAAGCTGTAGCTAGTCATGATCCATGAATGATGAAAGAGATTGTTCGTCCAGAATATCTTGCTAATGTTTTGGTTTATTGAACTCGCCTGTAGGAAGAGTGAAGTACGAATTCTCTTCTGTTAAAAGTTTGGCAAGTCCCAAGTAAAAAGCTAGTAGAGAAGCGACGAGGCCGAAGAATCCACTCGCCTGATGATGATGATGATGATGAAGGTTCCACGATCGAGCATGTCCATTGTCCATTCACACCCCCCAAAACACATATAATTCTTTAGAATCTGCTGATCAGTAAGTGTAAGTACTATAGCTAGTTGAACATGCAGCAGGAGGCAACCTGGAATCTTGATCATCGCAAAAGAATCGACTTACAGCTTCAAGAACATACGTGTGGAGAACATTGATGCATGTTTATCAAAGGGTTATATGATGATGATCATGTGAATCGTGATCAATGATCGTCAAAACACAGGAGTAGTTATAACAAGCAATCGAATCGAGTCAGGAAGCTGGCGTGTGTAAGTTCACTTTCCTTTGTTCAAGATGCAGATTCTAAGCTCCCAGCCTTTTAATGCAAGCAAACAGCGATGAACTGCAGCTTGACATCATTTTGGACAAGTATTTGGACTACGAGTCCTGATCAATAGGCTGGATTCAAGTACAGGTGCACATATTACAGAATATGAAATTAGATGGAATTGGAGTAATAACTGGTGGCAAGAGTATTGAGCGACCGAAATCTGGACGAAGGGTTGGTAAGTTACAAGTACCCTCTTACACTTGAGACCAATATGATCTCCTTGTTTGAATTCCGCGATGCAAGCGAGCAGTACGGCAAGCATGAAGAACAAGAAGACCCCGGAGAGAACCACGTTGCTACTGCGGATGGTGCCCAACCAAAAGATAACCGCGAAGATGGCCCAACCCAGTAGGAAAATTCCGATTGCTGGGTCAATGTTTTTTATATGGGCTGGTTCGTAAGCTTGCAGCACCCCGAAGCCTGGGAGCAAGCCGATGGCGGCGTACGCCACAAAGAAAGCGCCGACAGAGACGAATCCGACGCCGCCGTGGGTGTTGCGGGCTGAAGCGTATTCCCACACCCCTGCAAGCCCCAGTGTCATTCCTCCGTAGAAGACCAGCAGGCCCGTGACGACGTTAGGAGGTGAATCAACCTGAATTCCCCATATTGCAGCATCATAGCATGACAACACGAAGGAGGTGACCGCAAACGCCATGAAACCTAGAGGCTCGGGATCCGCGATTCTGGACTTCCAGCTCGTCGACATAGCCGTATGCTTCCTGAATTCCGGCGAGCGTGCAGCTGGCGGTGAGGATCTATTTGCAGGCGCAGCGGCGATGCTTTGGTGTTGCTTAATGCAAGGCTCACGGATCGCAATTTACACTGCCGTGGATCAACACTGAGCCACGATTATGGAATGGACCCTGCAACGATAAATTTGATTAAACCGCAACGATCTCAAGCGCCAGCCCTGCTACTGCAGCATTCCTTGGACTCATCTATGCAGCGCCTGCAGCCTAACGGCATCATCGAAGTCATGAATACGGTAGCCGGTGATGTCAATTGCCGTACAAGCTGCTGGAAGCTGTGGGACCAGCTGCTCATCGATACATTATGCCTATAAATCAATCTAATACTCGAGTCTATATTTTCGCTCCTATTTATTATGCTAACACCACTATAATTCAATCTCTTCCTCATCCCTGACACGTTTAAATCGTCAGCTCCTTAACTTGTGACATGCAAAAAGTCCAAGTACTCACTCGTATGAAAAATCTCTAGCTGCACTACCGGATTGATCGGCTAACCGTCAGTTCCTGGTCTGTTATGTAGGCATTTGCCTGTAAGAGCGTGCAAGTTCATATTATGTCATGTAAAACAAGTACACTTTTAAACGGTTTTACATGAGCTTGGTAAAACCTATAACATATTTGGTGGGTGGACTGCGCAAAGTTTCAACAAAAAATTGGTGATGGGCCAATCAAAGTGGGCCATTGCAAGATAAAAAAGGAGCTTTGAGATGCATGAAAACTAATTCAATTAATTAAAATAAATCACAATAGATAGCTAGCCAAGCTCTTGAAAATCCTAGGCTAAAAATGATGAGGAACAAAGTTAGTCCAATGAAAATTCTACTCAACCAATGAGCTGGGGCAAGACTTACCCAAGATATGCCTCAATAGCATCACAATTTGTCCCATATCCTTCACCCAAAAGTGGGAGCTTGTATTGTATATAGCCAAGCTAAAGCGCTGCTATTTTGGATAGTGTAATGTTGGCAGTGAACCATTCTATTTTGGGAGCATTACAAAGTGTTAGTTTTCTTTGTGAAGGTCCAATCAAATTGGCCCATTGCAAAAAAAAAGAATATTGAGCTTTGGACTACACACACAATTAATTATGTGGATTGCAAATAGGTATAATCATTAAGCGTATATAAATTCTTGACAGGAATGAAAAATAATTATTGACATGAATTGAGAGATTTTTAGATAGTGAAAATATGTTTATCTACACTTAGGTACCCAACACTAATAAGTGCTAGGACATGAGGTAATACCAAATTTGGATCAATTTCGTACCAGGTCTAAATCTGGTACATACAAATAAAAAATCAGTCTTGAAGCCAATACTTGAACCAAACTGGTATGAAAGTCTTAAAACATACCTAATATCAACACCAGCCTGATATGGAAATATTAAATTAAATGTCATATGCATGATCAACACTAATCCTGAATTCTTATTAATGTTGGGCAGTCCTTAGGAATAGGGCAAGAACTTTCCCAGTTTGTCGGCTAGTTCTCATTTGAAGCTTGCCAATTATCACTAGATCCCATACTTGGGCTGAAAACTAAGCACACTAATTATCACCTTATTAAGTTGAAAACATGAAAACTTGGCCCATTCTCTTTGTTAAAAAAAACACTGATACTTAGGATAACGGGACCCTACTAGGTTCCAGTTCTTAGCCCTTACGCAATAAAGTATAGACAAATGACTGTTTTATTTTGATTTTAAGGGAGGGGAGGGACAATGTCCTTTTTTGCTTTTCATGTTTCTGTACATTTAGTGGCTTAAAGAATCTGAAATCTCTCAAAAATGGATAAAAAATGAGAAAATAATGTTTCCTTGAAAGTAAGGGATCAAAAAGTCGAAAAGAAAAATCTTAAAACACTGGAAAACCAGTAATCAAATAGTCAAACATTTTTTGGGATGTTGCTATGTTGCCTTTGGTGTTCAAAAATGATTTGTAAAGCTTAAGTTGGAATTTTCATAGCATTTTAGACCACTTAAAACAAACAAGAGATGAAAAAGTTATGAGCTTTAAAAACAAGAGATCTTTTATAATAAAAAAACATTTCGTTTTATAGCTTGAAAAAGCTTATTTTTCTTCTGGCTATTTCTTTGTTTATTTTGTTTCAACTTGGAATTTTATTACAAAATTTATAATTATTCTTATTTTTTATTGGAAAATCAGACTTAGAAAATCAAGTTTTTTATTAAATTTTTTTTGATATTTTATTACAAAGAATTGCCCTTGAAAACCGACAATTCGCACATTTGTGAGAATCATTCTCATAAGAACTGGATGAATTGATATATTATAAAAATTTAAACCCTGATTGATTCTCTAAAATGAAAAAAGAAAAAGAAAACAAACAGCCCAACACTGTACCTTACCCTTAAAAGCATGATGGAGATCTGCACTGCAGCGGAAGAAGATTTGTGGTCACGTGTGTACTGTTGTTTTCTATCTGGATCAAAGTTCATGCAGCCGCTGCTTGTCTTCCTTTTCCCCTTAAATCGACTTTTATGATGCTTTATTGGGTTCTTGTCGTCATCTAGGTTCGCCTCGTGCTTCTTGCTGTTCTTGGAATCTTTTGCACATAACTGGTTGGCCCTCAGCTAGAATGAAGTTGTCACCAATTTCGTTTTTTTCTCATTGTCTTCTTAAATTGTTCCTCCTCCCGTACAAAGATCCATTGACGTATCAGAAATGACCTGAACTTATAGGAGCTTGTGTTGACTACATGGTTACTCACTTTCAAGCTATTGCAAGCTGCTCACAACTTGGGCTTCATCATCATCACAGGAATCTACATCTCCAAATCTGCATTTTCAAAACTACTTGTAAGACTTTATGAACATTGGAGAGTGGAGATTTTGAGATATGGTCATGGTGACATGTTGGTAAATGATCCACCATTATCATAATGTTTTCCAATGCATATTATTGTCATGTACATGTACATTTTTTTAGAGATTATAGAAGATTCTAGAGATAATTTGGTCATGGCTATGTGTTGGTTACTCATCATCATGATGTTTTTGGATGCACACTATGATGATGTACATGAACAATTTTAGACATATCAGAAGCTTGTATTCGGGATAAATTTAATTTGGTTGTAGTGACATGTTGGTTACATCACCTTTGGAACCTAGTGACAAGGAGGAAAATCAGTGCCTTTAAGGAGAATCATTTTCCAAAACAATATTGGCCAGGGCAAATTGACCCTCACATTGGGATCATGGTAAAAACCCCAAAACCCATTTAAATTGCTTATATTTATATATATAATCTGCATAAATCAAATCAGGGTCCCTGAGTTCAAATCTATAATTTTGGGGGCCTAATATGGCCTTTTAAATGGGTTTTGGGGTTTTCACCATGATCCCAATGTGGGGGTCAATTCACCTTGGTGAACAATTTAGGGTTTGTTTTTGTCTATATTATTTTTTATCAATGTTACGTTTATGAAATTAGATTCATTCTAAACATGATTTTATGGTTACTGAAAGGCATAATAGGAATGATGTTGGGGGGATTGGAAATGTAAGGATTATTATGAATGAACCCAATAAAATCCTAGTCTGACAGGGTTTTTGATTTTTAGTGATTTAGGACAAAACTTTGTTTTTGTGCATTGGAATGTCATTTTTGGTTTTCAAATCCTACCCACCCACACCTCGTGCATATCCAAGCCCCAAAGCTCAGCAAAGATAATTACATCTTAATTGTAACACATAAAAAAACATGATAAGCTTCAATTACACAAAATAAACATACAATTTTTCACAAGCTCTAAATTATGCATGTGTCTGTTTGTTTAATAGGAGTTTATGCTGATGTGTTGTGGTAGACAGTTAGGCACCTAGATATGGTAACACATGATAGAAAGGTCCAAATTTTTTTGTTTTGGGGGCAACAAGGGGTGCTACAGGACATTGAGAACAACGAAGGTGCTGTGTAGGTCACTAAAGGACATTATGGGTGCTTAAAAGGTTAATTTTTCTAGTAGGTGCAGATTGAATTTCATGTTCTAAAATGAATGAAAATGGAAATCATTTCATGACAATCTTTAGGATCATGGATTGCAAAATCTAATCGCTAATTATCTTTTTTTCAAAATAAATTAATTTTTAAATATGTTAATACTTTGATCTTATGTCAATTAATTGTCAATGGTAGTGCAAAGCCCAAGTTGGGTAATGTACAAACATTACCAAAATTTGACCCAAAAACTATATTAATTTTTTAAAAATTTACACTAAAAACAAATCATTCAAAAAAATATCAGACCAATCATAGTTTTTTGGGCTCATGTCCCACAACTTTACACCAAGCTCACCTCAAATAGGTGGGCCTAGCATGAAATCCATTAGACCATGAAACATTATTCGACGCATTTAATGTCAATTTTTTATCCATTCACATTTCCATGGTCCCTTGAGCTTTGAAGCTTGATGCAAAGCAAACTTGCACCTTATCATATCTCTTCATACAATCAAAGATTTTCAATTTCAATGATCATGAGCTTGTAGGCTCTAGTGTAAAGGGGGCATATCCTATTGTTATTTCTATTATAAATGAAAAACTCTTCTAAAGACAAGATTATTTTATTGTGGAATTTGACGTCCCACTAATGTAGGATTATTTGTAGGTGGTGTGAAATCTACATGGGATTGCAATAATTGGAAAACTTTACAAAAAACATTAGAGATTGTCATCAAGATATTCATGGGAAGGCTTGTGATCATGATTGAAATTGGTTGGCCAATGTTAAAAAAGTTTTGTGCTATCTATCAATCAGTCAAAACCTACAAAAGAACCTCCAATCTCCTATTAGCAGCTTCCATAGGACATGGAATTAATTCATAAATAAAAACCACCTTACTTATAGCTCATATTTGACAACTACTGTTGAAATAATTGTATTGTTGAAAAGATTGAGTTCAACAATCCTAATTCCAATTTTTGAAATTTTCAATTATTTCAAGCCTAAAAATAAAATAATTTCAATTACATTTGCACAAATGATTTTGAATTTGTACTTCACTGGGTATGATTATCATGTGCATTTTACAAGTTTCAATTTGGAAAACTCAACAATTCCAACCAAAAGTTTTCTTTTTCTTTTCCAAGACAGTCTTCCAATACTTGTAGCCTAGGGTCAGTTTCCACATCGACAAAATGAATATGACAATTGTTTTCTTACAAAAAATAAATTCGTTTTTAAAATTTGAAATTATATTAGTTTTCATCATCTACTATAATATTGTGATATGAGTAGTGAAACTATTCAGAATGTAGCCTATGATAATTATGATGATTTTCAAACATGAATAAAACTAAGAACACCAACAACTTTGGTAGTAGTTGAGTTTCATCCTGTCTTTCCTTTTTCATGAGGGCCTCCACTGCTGCTACATGTATTTTCACTGCTCCTACCTGTACGGCTACTATGATTAATCTCAAACCTTTTGAATTAAATGAACCAAAATTAATAAATTTTTCTTACTTTGCAGATATCACTCGAAGAGAGGTTTGGGGGTGAAAGGAGGACCAAAGATAGGGTGAAGACTGAGTGACTTCAGGGTATCTCAGGGTATCTCTATTGCTCTCATTTTCTTGCATCTTCAAAACTTTGAAACAGTAAAGATCCAAAACAGTTGCTGAACACTTCAGTTAGCATCTCTCAAGAAGAATGCTTTTGCAAGCAACACAGCAAAATGCTTTTCATCCTTTTCCGCGTTGTCATTCCCTTTGTAATTTGTGGCAAGGCTATAATGTTTGAGATTTTGGTTTCCGTGCTCTTTTATTTTACATCAAGAGCAGCGCATTTTCGTGCAAGTTCAATTTCCAATATTGGGTCCATGAATGTGTTTTTATGAATTGATACTCAAATAACAAATGTCCAATTCCTGACATTGTGGTCATGAATGTCTGTTTCATGAATTGATACTCTGCACCTTGATACCTCAATGATATTGTTCCATTGAAATATATTCATTGTACTAGGTACCTGTCAAGCCAAAGAAAGCCACATTGAATCATTTACTATGCATGCAAAGACTGGTTTGAATGCTTCCCTACAATCTTTGTATCAGCATCCATCTCCCTGCAGACCAAGTTTTCAAGTTAGCTGAATGCTGGACAGCAGATACTCTTCAGCAAGCAATCAGATCATCAAGAAAATGCTGACTCTGTACACCAAATGGAGGTTTTGTTTTTGATGGCCAAAAAATTCAACTTAATGCTGGCACAGCCCACTTGTTGTTCAGACAAAAGGTATGCTCTTCCTGTAATGCTTTGATCTTGAAACAACAAGCATTTTTGGAATAGCACATTGGAATTTTTTGACATCCACTATGTATAAATACATATGTGAGTTCAAGCACCTGATTCTCAAAATTGCAAAATGAATGCCAGGACCAGAACGAGTACCTGTTCTCATCCTTTAGTTTGCATAATCCAGCAGATTACACACCTTCAGTTGAAGATCAAAGATACCAAAAACAGTCAATGCAATCTCCTCTCTCATCACTGGCTCCATCCTCCACATGTGAAAACCGGTTCTCTCTCTTGGCACTGCTGTTTGATTTTTCTTTGCCCTATCTCAGTGAATCAGCATTAAATTAAATAGGAAGCATTGTCCTGTACCAGACAAAACAATATTCTTAGCAGCATTGAAAATGTTGATAGCATCAGTACAATTTTCCATAAGATTTGCACATAAAACCAAGAAGCATTTTGTTCAGTAAGATATGATCTATTCACAACACAGCCACATGTGGAAAGGTCACAGATTGGCAGTGGTATATTTCAGTAAATGAAAGACTTTGTGAAATCATGTTATATTCAAAATATACCGTGATCTCTTGCCCTATATGCAAACAATAGATACAATGCATTTACAACCAAGAAAACATTTGTTGAAGAGACTACAATTCCAAGGAAGAAAAATATGTGCAGTATAGGGCTTGAGCCAAATATCAAGTGAAAAGTATTCAGAATATGTACATGCTAATGACTGCATACGCTTGTAGTTAAACTTCTCCCGGATGATTCGGCGAGACATGTAGAGTTCTCGTTTAGTGACTTCCAAGAATTTGATTGACTGGGAAAGCTTGGCCCTCATTACAACCAAACCAAAAATGAGTGCCAATATAAAGACGCTAAGCAGCCAAGCGTTTCCAAGCACCCCTAGGATTTGGTTCAGTTCCATGGGCCCTTGCTGCAAGTGAAAAGTATAATGTTCATTGTGAGAAATTCAAGAATCTCACCATAGTATGCATGCACCAAACAAGCATAAGATAATTCTCTTGGCACCTTGATGTAACTGATCAGCATGTTGTACATGGATATCTTTTCCTGTATAGGTCCACAGAATCCAGCACTCGCCTTGGTGTAAGTCAAAGAAACAGGTATAATACAAAGTGTGATGGTAACCAAGAGTAAACCATATGTCAAATTTGAAGTGCGAGATGCACTATATGGCTTCTCCACAGGAACACATGTATGGAAAAGCACAACCTGCACAACCACATCAACACCAGTTCAAATTTGGCTATGCTTAGATCTTTATACTATCATTCTTGAAGCGGCATGATGAACCTGCCTCTGATTTTGTTGAACTCTTTTGTCCTGATTTGCGATTAATTAAACACCTACAGATGGTTTCCATTTCCTGATGAATGTATGTACTGGGGAGAGTATCGTACAGGAACAAAATGTCATGTGTAAAATATACCATTAAGGTGTACATACATTATACCCAAGGAAGGTCACCAAGTTGCAAACAAATCCAACAGTTGACGCTATGGGGCTATAACAGGAGCCCACCCATACAATTGCTTGCAAGTACACAATGTCAACGATGAAGTCTGTTATATCCAGTGCCCGTTTTGCCTGCAATCCTTGGATTTCTTTACTCCAATTGAAGAAGAAATTCTTCACCTACCATTACTGTGTCATAAACTGGCAAAACAATGGATTTCCAACAGTTTTCTGCAGAACTGAAACTTTTTGCAGGCCCATAGCCGAACAATACACAGGTATAAAAGTCAAACCAGCAGAGGGTTCAACGTTATTATACATGGTAGATCATGACGTAACTGAAGCCATAGACTATCTCATATGTAACATTGAGGAAAGTTGTTATCAATATTGTACGCAATAACTGACCTCCCACCCAATTCTCTGTGCATGCAGGTACACACACTCCTATCTGCAAAAAATTCTAACAGATCTGCTTGTCAGAGCACAATATATATCTGGGACCTCATGTCATCAAAACTGCATTGTTGTAGAGGAAGTGTGACTGAGAGAAACTCTACTTCTGGTACCACCAAGGGTACCACCTTCTTCTTTAGGAAAGGGGTTCTATGTGTGTTTGCAGTGCTATTAACTCGGAGGGAGTTCTAGTTCTGAAACAAGGGTGAGTAAGAGAACAAGGTACACCCTAGTCATTAATGTCTAGATCGAGAAGTATGAACGTAAGAGCAGAAAAGGTTAAGGGATGTGAATATACCTGGTCAGCTGTACACAAGTGCCACTCACCAATGTCAGTGCTAGTGCAGCAATTGAACCCGTCAGGACACTTGTTCTGAGTCCCCACACAAGTGGGGTTTTCAGTAAGCCCATCCAAAACTGTCCAAGAAGCCCAAAGCACAGTATACAATCTGCACAACAGACGTCACTCCCAAGGCTTTGCACCTACAACATTTTCTGAGATCTCAAAGAAGGTTTGACAAATATGTTACTTATTCCAGACTGACATTTTGCAACTACACATTACAAGGAGTATTATTTCTGAACAATGGTAGCTGCACATCATGGAATTGGGGCTTGTAGACCTGTAGAAAAAGGTAGAGATGTTGAGGACACGGAGAAAGTAAAGCTTCATCACAACCACTCTCTCATAAGTAGCAGGCCACCACTCCTCCATAGTCACCAAAATTTTCACCAGGGTTGGACCCACATTGTTTAGCAGTGCAAATAAAACTGGTGCACCATACTTTCCTACAAACAATCAAAAATCTCTTCAGAAATAACTCACTTCCCCTTTTTTATTCCCTGTTTAAAAGACTCTACCATTTCCTTGTGTTGACATGCCTTCACATACAATTCACTTTTCAGTACAAAGTTTCATTGCAAACCCAGTCACATGCAACAACAGCATCTAGAACTGCTGTCATTGGTTGCAGACCATGGTATATAATCATACATTGCAATACCCAACTAAAAGTACAAGCAGGAACAACAGCAATCAATCATTGCAAGAACAATGTGACACAAGTTCACAGTGCTAGCCACGAAAGCAGCCTTTGTAATGCTCCCCTTTTTTGGTGCAGTTTTGTATGCATCTCTGAACAAAATTATTGAGTGAGTAAACTATTCATAAGGGCACACTGCAGAATTGACAAAAGCAGCAGTTGTCCATCAGAAAAGGAGGCAAAAGTTCAGAAAGGAAGGAGAGAGCAAAGTAAACACCAAGTTTCTCATTGACAACTTCTTCTTTACTCACAAGAAACCACACTGCTGTCACTGTTCCACCCATCAACATGGGCCACAAAACAAACAATGCCACAAATCTCTGCACCACCACCACTTTCAACTTCATCACTGTCCATACTGCACAGGTGGATGAGAGATTAACATTTTCCCCAAGGAGGGATAACGAAAGATCCACCATGTGGGCAACAACTTCCAAATCTCATCTTTTTGAGCTCTCTCCCCAAATAGCAACAAATACGGAATTGTTGACAATTGTTTGATCTTCTTGAGCATATCAGAATACACAAAATTTCATTGGCCTCTTCAGAAGATGAGGACAGAACCTTTAAAGTGACAATATTTCTTCTCTGTAGCTTCAGAGCTTTATTGTTGGCATCAGCCATCAGCTCCCGCAGCTGCATACGTATGCCCCTACGTAGCATTCCAGCTGCCTACTGCCCATCATTAGCTAATGGGTCTTGATGCTTTCAAGAATACAATGGGAACACAACAGAACATAGAGAACTATAAGGCTGCAAGGGGAAGCACATACCTCAAAAGAAGTTATATGAAAGTCCCAAGAAGCGAAGACAAGGGTGGAATAGGGGTAAAGCACACTTGCAGTTGCCCCTGAACCCTCAGCACCACTGTTCATGATCCTACCAGCTATCCTGTATCACAAATTTGCAGCAGCAGCATCCAATAACCTCAAAATCATTGCTAGGTTTTGTCTATGAGCATCTGTGCCAAAAACTAGCAAATCTGCTCCCTAGAGGTTAGCTTTCTCCATCTGATCTGTTTATTGGGATACTTTGTAGAAGAAAAGGTCAGGATGAATTAGGTGGAAAAGCAGGGTTTTGGGTGCATTGGGTTATCAATCCTCAATGTTCTAGTACAGAAAGAATTACAAGATAGAGATGCATGCCTGGCAAGGATGGCCATCAAGCTGACAAGAATGCTCACAATTATGATCAGTGGGTACATGTATTTTGTCTCGTACCACCCTGTTTGTTCTCCAGGTTGATACAGATAACCCCCATAGTAAACCCATGACTTCTCCAATCCAAAACCCTGTAACAATGCACATAAACATTGGATTGACAACATTTCTTGTGGGCTGAAGATTGAGATTCATTGTCACCTCATGACCTTGTTTACCCAGTGTTGCACAAACTGAGAGGATGACTCATAAAGGGACCAAAACAGAGGTTTTTCTTACATTCCAGTAACATAGCTTTCAAGAGAAGAGAGAGAAGGGTCAGCAGGAAAATCAAAGGATCCATCAACAACAAAGAAAAAGGACATAAAATCACTGGTGTTAGCTCTATGGAAAAATAGTTCTCTGAATAGGGATCCAAGGGCGACAAAAATTCCAGACCTGCATGGCGAGTGTAAAGTTCTTCTGCCGAAAAGCATCAGCAAACTCCTGCCAGTCATAGCTCTGGGGTGGATTCACAAAGAAAGGGACAATGATGGCAACAATCCACAAGACTGACAGCAGCCCATTCAGGAAGAACACCCACCGCAAAAATGCAAATGTGAGCATCATGGATGACCCAAAGTTACACTCCATTGCTTTCAACTGCTTTGTCCACAGCCAGAGCCCCATCTGCAATGCATACATTACAGATCCCTCTCTCTTTCAGGATCCATATCAAAAGTGAGCAACAAAAGAAGATGGAACATCTTTGCAGATCCAAATTGCACAACAATGAAGATGAACATATTTTTACAGATCCAAATTGTGCAACAAAGAAGATGAACATGATCTTTGCAGATCCAAATTGCACACCAAAGAAGATGAACATCTTTACAGATCCAAATTGAGAGATGAAGAGGATGAGCATCCTCTGCACAACATACAGATCCTCTATCTTTCAGGATCTGCATAAAAGTGAGCAACCAAAGAAGATGAACATGATCCTTACAGATCCAAATTGGGCAATGAAGATGAAGATGAGAATCCTTGCAAAATCGAATTACACAAATGAAGAAGATCAACACCCTTGCAGATTCAGATTGAGGAATGAAGAAGGTGAGCATCATCCTTGCAGATGTGGATTGTGCAATGAAGAAGATGAACATGTCCTTGTAGATCCAAATTGAGCAATGAAGAAGATGAGTCTCCTTGCAGATCCAAAATTGAGGAATGAAGAAGAAGATGACCATCCTTGCAGATCCAAATTTCACATCAAAGAAGATGAACATCCAGGTTGCAGCACAGAGGCTTGATGACCACAACGTTGCAACACGAGATTGCATAAATCTGTTGAGGAGCAGGAAGAAAAACTGACCTTATCCGAGATGCCCCTCGGTTTCTTCTGTCTTCGATTGTAGCGCCATCGCCGTATGGTCGCGATGAAGCCTGTACCAAAATATTTGAGATCCACATCCTCCTTTCCCATTGATGCTATTCGGTACTTGGCCTTCGCCACCGCGCTTGCTACCTGTTGCAATTTCTGTCCTCGATAAAGAACCTCAAAGTCTTCCCGACAAAGAAAGAAAGAAATGCAGCTCAAATGCTCACAACAAGTACAAGGGCTCGCCATAGTTGGATGCATCCCTCTTGCATGCACGAAAGCGGATGACCTGTTGCTGCAAGGAGATGCAAGGGATTTGCACACGATGGTAAGGCACAGAAGAAGGGGAAGTGTGCGATGGTGCACAGGGAGAGGCAGAACCTGATTGCGATGGCGGTTGAGAGTCGCGGCATCTTGATCGAGGAAAGGAAAGTAACGTCCCACCTGCGGCTTCACACGAGCTTCATTCTTCAGCCGCTTTACAGCCGCGACTACTCTGCGCGTTCGCAAAAACTCCTGCTCAACCGTCTGCGTCGCGCCGCCATTCGCGATCATCAAGTGCGGGCTCTCAAATGCATTTGCGTCGCCGTGGGTATTGGTGGACATCATCGTTAGAGGACTCTACTGCATCATGGCGCTTGCGAAATCTCCATGAGGAGCACGAGAAAGAGAATGAGCAAACAGTTGGAAGTTTGGATTTGAAGCTGGTTCGACGCGCGTTTGCTTCACTGTAGACGGCACGACGAGGAGGAGCTTCTCGATTTGTATACTTCGCACTCGAATTTTTTCTTGTCGCCACAATTGCGCGCGCAAAATAAATAAAAACACTGGTACCAATCCTATAACTTCTAAGTAGGTACTCCATTTTCTCGTCTTCTCGTCCGCCAGAAATCGGCGATCGTTTGTGGGTCTCTTCAGAAATCGATTCTTTTCACGAAATCCGTTGCGTCACTTTGGCGCCGAAGTGACGCAACGTATGTAGGTAGGTATCTGGAAGAACCCAAGTCGAAAACGGTCCTTGACAATAGGAATGCTTCGCGTCGGAAATCAGTTTGCCGTGAGGACCCAGAATCATTTAGGTTTGCAGTGGGTCCCAGAACTAACAATGCAGAGTTTGTGAGGAACAGTACAGATCTGAGGTTCAAACAGTCGAGAGAGAGGGAGAGATCTCATCAGGGGAAAAAAATAAAAAACAGTGAGCTGCGATTTTTCTTTTCATGCAGCAAACGAAGGTGATCATCGTCGTCGTCGATGATCGAGGTTGCTGGAAAAACAAAACAAAACAAGGTGGTCGTCGTCGAGAGTGAAAACCTCGTCGAGACACACGATGAGTGGAGCAAGACTGTGCGCGACTTTGGCAGACCTGGGATACGAGGGATGGCAGCTCTTGGATGCAGATAGCTTCGAATGGCCATTCCAGTACGAAGAAACTCGACCTCTGCTCAATTTCTTATGCACCAATCTCCGACCTTCCAATGCTCTCACGCTCCCTGAGCTTCTCCAGTAAGCCTAGTCTCCTCCACGCTCAATCCTTTTGTGTTTTTTTTCCTGATCTCTCTACATCTGTTGTTGTTATTGTTGAGGATCCTTCTGTTGTGGTCACTCCCATAATCCCTAAGCATGTAATCCGCAATGGGAATGCTGCTGTGTTGGTTTCTGTGTTTGGGTTCCGTTTGCTGAAGCTCTTGTCCGGCTCCTGTTCTGCATTGTGTTTGTTTCTCAAGGTACAATGAGCTCAAGGCAGAGGGAAAACTTCTGGAGGTACACAGCTCCTCTTTGCTTCTCTTCCACACAGCAGCTAAGATACCTAACATTCATTCCCCAAGTGCTTGATCTTCTTGTGCAAAGTTGCCATTGTGCAAAGGAGATGGTTTGGGAGCCAGCTTCATGTAGTAGGTTTGGCATGGAGTTGCTTTGGTTGTTGAAGATCTGGCACTTGGGTGGTTCATGTTGGTGAGCTTGATGGGAGGGTGATGATTGGTGGCCAGGGAGAGGATCTAGACTTTGCATATGGCAGCATTTCAGCATTTGCAAGCATGCGCAGCAATCAGGAAGCGATTCTGGGGACAGAAGAATCACTCAAAGAGATCAAGTGAGGAGAATGAGTTTGTTTCTCTCTATCTCTCCAATCACCCCAATAGTTAGTTTCTCAGAACACATGAGCATTGCAAAGATACATTCCTGAAGTGCTTGATCTTTGTGATGCTTTGGGAATGTATCTTTGCTGTACAGAAGAGAAGCAACAAGCTCCTTAGCTTTCATTTCTATGTTCACAGGGTGGTGAAGTATTACTATTGGAGCCTCTTTTCTTTTCCTTCTTGTGATGGGAGTTTTGGAATGCAGAGAGTCAACAGCAGCATACCAATCTGAAGCTTTAGGCTTGCAAAAACACATCCAACTACTGCAATCTCGGCTGGAGTCTCTAGGTGGTCAGACCTCGTCATTAATACAATGGCGACGAGCACGTGCTGCAGCAGCTTCAAGCACTGCCAACAATGTTCTGGTGGTGGAAGAAAAATTGGCAGCCAGAAACTTGGAGGTGATTTCATTACTGAATCCATTACTGTACCCTAGATGCAAGAACCCATAGTACCCACATGTTTCAGAACTTGAAGATTGGAAGGTTCCATCAGCTTATATTCCATGTTTTTCCCCTCTCTTGCACTTGCATCTATTATACATTCCTGAGCAGACTGTTGCTTCAGAAATGTGCTGGTAAAATCCACCGTCTTATACATCTGGCAGATATGTCTAAAGGATTTCTTTTTGGATCTTGTAAAGGTATTGGTTCTACTTTCAGATCAGGCTTGACTGAATGAGGGGCGGGTTGTTCCTGGGATCAGATGAATACAGTGCTGGAGAAGCTATCGTCATCAGCTCGGGAACTCTCGTATTATCATAGTGGAGAAGGTCCACTTCTCTTTCTCTCTCTCTTTGCGGCAGTGCCTTTGCCTCTTTGTGATGTTGACTGGTTGGATTCAGAGGTTTTATCCTCATGACCCTTCTCAACCCATTTCTGATCTGAGTGCCTCTGGCAAGCTTGAACCAGTACCCTGTTACCTCATGAAGTATGGATCTTGCAATGCAGAAGATGGGATTTTTATCTCTTTTGCCGATTTGCAACCCTACACTAGCCAAGATCAAGCATATACAAAGCAACTGCGTGACTGGTTCTCAAAACAGTTTGATGTGGTCAGTATCTAACATCCTCCTTTTGTAGCAAGATGTAGCTCCAGTTCCAGAATTCCTATTTTTCCTGTCCCTCAGCAAACGTAGCAGGCCATGACAAAAGTTGACATGGTGCCCTTGGTTTCTCGTATGAAATTCATCGGCAGGGACCATCTCGTCTTGTTGCTGAATTGGGAAAGTCAAAGTGTTCATCAGAGGCACTTGATGAAGTAACAAACCATTTTGTCAAGGGTATATACTTCACCTCAACCAGATGAGCACATGTCCTTCACAATGATTTGAATGTAAACCTGAAGTATAATGCAACATGATTGAAGCTCAAAGGTCTGATTGCTTAGTTTTATCGACAGGTTTCCTGAATTCAATTTAGAACTGAATCCAAAGAAGTTCTCAAAGCACTGCTGGTGTTTTTATTGGATCTTTGACAAAAATGTTTCTAATGTTCTGGCATTGTGAACAGGAGATTTAGAACGTGCTTATCATAGGCGTTTTGTTGAGCTCCAACGACTGCGATCCATGTGAGCTATTCTTGTGCTGGCCTGACCAATTTTGTTGTCAGCTTCCACAGAATCTGAGTTTGCCAGAACTTTCTCTCAATGGTTATACTTGTCCAACCCTGGAAACTCAGGACAAATATTTTGTATAATGGTTTGCCAGGGTTCAGTGGGTAGTCATGGCAGCTCTTCACTGCTGTTCATGATGAAGGTGATGGTCTGACACTTTGTGAGCAACTCTCATAAAGTTACGACTGCACTCATTGTCATGTTACCGTCAAATTGATGTTTGTGGAGATTTCTCTACAATTTAATAGATATTTGCCAAACTCTGGATGTATGGTTTTTGTGGTAGATGTCTTCCAACATGTTAAATGGATTTGTTCTTATGGAATTATGCTTGCCCCATCATGAACAAATGCTTGTATGGTAGATGCTAGTGGTTTCAGCTCTTTCATCTCATTGAGGATTCAGAAGATTAAAGAGCACATTTTGGAGTGCTGGCAGATTTGGAGTAAGTGAGCGGCAATGGGTGGAAGCTCATGTAGAGAAAGCCAAGCAACAGGCAGTCCTCTTGATGGCCCAATCACAGGCCACTGCTGATCAAGCACACGTCCACTCTGATTTACAAACTCTTCGGTAGAACACACTATCCTTTTTTCATACCTGACTCTATGTTTCCAAAGTGTGGTAAGGTTATCCAAGTTTCTAGTCTGCTTTCAGCAACCATTTGTTTGATGTCAGTCATTTAAGCAGGTAGCCAATGCTAACATCTAGTTGTTGAGTCATCATGTCCCTTCCATTCGTTGGACATGATCATCCCACAGTGAATTGTAACATCATCTTCATCGCACTTGTCTTTTTGTGTGTTTGGGAAATTTTCTCTGTGATATTGTTGTAAAATCCACCATTGTCTTCTCAAACATTGTTTAGAATAGAGGCTCTAGTGTCAACACAATTGAGAATTCTCTTTCAGTAATGGCATATTTCTGATGTTCATGATGATGTCTGTATGTCTAGCTATGTTCTGAAGAAGCCAATCAGATGGATTTTGGGTTTTGTGATGTCTGAGAATGCTTTGTTTTTCTGACTGACTGGGAGCCCTGTGGGTGCAATAGGCGAAAGCAGACAGACATTGGAGGTGAGCTTTATGCCCTCAGCCGAAAAGAGGACAAGCTTCTATCTGAGGTGCTGTAACTCCTCTCATCTTAAATTGGTATCCATTTGTCAGCAATTCTCATCACTTATATTGGTCAGCCTGCATTGTTGGATCAGACATACCCTGTCTGCTTGGACCTGAATCAGTTGCATCTGACAATGTTAGATCTGATATTGGTTTGCTTTGTTCACTTTGCAACTGATTGCCTGGATATCCTACCATTTGCATTCTGATGTCACAAAGAAGAGCAACTCAGCAGTAATACAGGTCACCGGGTGGACCAGCAATCTGGAGCATAGTAACCTCACATCTCCTATTCCCAAGGGAAAGGAATTGGCTGTTAGAAAGGGTACACTCCAACAAGGAGGCAGCTGGATAGATGACAAGACACTCAGAATCAAGCTTGTCAACAGCTAGAGCATTCATTATCCTCTCCCTCTTCAATTTTTGAACATCAGGAAGAAAATGTGCAGGTGATTCCAAGCCTGTGTTGGGACCTTGCTCAACTCCAAGACACATACACTCTACAAGGTTAGTTCATTTGATGTCATACCAAGAAATCAGTGCTGTCAATGCTCTGCCTACCACAGCATGATTGGTCATCAGGTCTTATCTAACATGGGACTGTATTCCCTTGGCAGTGGATGTAGCAGTTGAATGATTTGTTGATCACATTTCTTCACTCTCTTTGGAGGCTCACAAACTGCTGCCTGAATTCTCTTTCCAGGTGACTATGATTTGAAGGTGATGCGGCAAGAGTACTACATTTCTCAGCAAAAGAAGGTTTCACTGTCCTTCCCATTTCCTCTCTTGCCATAGACTCTTTTACTTGAATTTCAATCAGCAGAAGTTTCTTATTACTTGCAGGCTCAAACTGTCATTAAGAGTTTGAAATGTGGGGCAGTTCATAGGTTTCTTAGTGGATCAGCTTGCAAGGCATCGCTTTCTTCAAGTTGCTTCACATCTGGAGAGGAAGACAACAAGCAGTGCTTATGAACTGCTTCGCCTTGTGGAGGCAGATCTTCAGGCCTATACTCAAATTACTTCTGGGCGCATTGTATGTTTCCTCGCATTTTCTTCATGGAATTCTGCTCCTTACATCACCCTGTCAATGATGAAGTGTGCTAGTTGTATGCCAATGATGGTAATGAGCAGAAGGCAGAGCTACAGAGTAACTGTGAGAAAATATGCTTGTTCTCTCTGATACTTAACCCAAAAGAAAGAAGAGCAAAAGAAACTGTTGAAGACAGGTTGAATCAATAAGCTGCAGAGAGGAAGTTCAAAAGATTTTGTTATGGTGGGGTGCAGGATGGGTGTGTTGGGTTGGCAGTTGTAGGAGCAGAGGCTCATGAACATGGAGCTGTTGATGACCGTGATACCTTTTTACATCGTGTTCGTGACTTACTCAGTATTCATACCTGTATGATTTGACAAGTCCCAAAGAAGGCAGCATCTTCTTGTTTTTGAGTTTGTCACTTAATGTTTGATCTCTGAAAGCCTTATCAAAACCTGCTCCATTTGAGAAATTCTAATCTCTTTCCTAATAGAAATAGTCTGAAAAACTTGCAAATCATTATAAATTGTCAAATCTTCTTTATTCCAGTACTCTTGACTTGTAGTCAATGTATGTGATGGCAAAGTTGGGTGGTTTTTTGTTTCGGGCAGATGAACAGGGTGGTCTTCCCATGTATGTTTCAGCACCAGGATTGGTGCAGCAAATTTTGCAGCTACAGACAGAGCTTCAGTCTCTGCAAGATGAAGTTCACCATTCTTTGCTTCAGGACAAACATCAATGCCTCAACAACCTGTAAAAACCTCTTTTTTACCTCTTTCTCAATGTTTTTCCATTCTTTTTGCTTGCTGAAAACAGCAGAGTACAGAGTTATTATCAGGGTGCATTGTCCTATTACCAATCATATATATCCATGCATAAGTCATGTACTTTTGGGGCCCATAATGGTTCCAATTTTCCTCCTCCTATTGCACCCCCAAACTTACATAAAATTGGTGAGTTGAATTTGCCAGGTGCTACATGATCCAGCAAATGCAGCAGCTTCTATTTGCCTCATCAACAACTGCACAACCAATTCTCTGCCCATGGGTATGTTAGAGATGCATCTCAAATTCCAAGTAACAACTGTTTGGCATACTATTATTATCTTTTGTGTGATAGTGGAGCCTCCTGTTGTTCTCAGTTGTGGTTTGGCAGTCTCTAGCATAGAATTTCAAGTCCATGAGCACAAATTGTTGTTGGCAGCCGTTGATGAAGGAGCTGGGAGAGATGGAGAAAGTGAACTCTCAGCTATCTGCTGCCATTGAGGAAGTTACTCGTGAGCATCGTGAAAAGGCTGAGGTAAAAATTATGTATGCAAATTTGATTTGCTTTGATCTTCTCTTCTTCACATATACTACAATTGAGTAAATTTTGTTCTTTCTGAATGGGTTTCATTGTGAAATTCTTTTTTTGATGGAGTTACCTTTCACGAATAGTGTGATTAATCTGAATTTCCAAATTTTTTTGCATTAAAATTCTAAATGTCAAGATTTTTTATCGAGACTTTCTTTTCCACTTTATCTAATAGTTATCCATATTGGTGAATTAAGTTACTGCCAACAAGAGTTTGACAGTGGCTAAGTTGGGAAGAGGATGTAGATTCTCCCTTCTCCATTTTTACAAGTTTTGAAGGACAAGGCATTTTTGGAAATTCTTTGAAGGATGTAGTAGGCTCTTGGAGTTGAAATTATTTTAGATTATAGTAGTTGGAATTCTAGGGTTTAGTGTTTTGAATTGGTGATGATGGTGCTGATGGGGATGATCATGTTGGTGGCTTTGGGAATGGTTGCAGATTGTAAAGCACCATCCGCATGAAGTGGGGCGAGAGAGACAAGTCTTTGTAGATTTCTTTTGTGCACCAGATCGGTTGCGCAACCAAGTACGAGAGCTTTCTGCTCGTGTAAAAGCACTCCAAATTTAATAGTGTCATTTGATGTACATCAAAAACATAATACATTATACTTTAGGTAGTTGTTTTGACAAAATTGAGATTTGGCATGTGGAGGGAAAAAAGAAATGGTACAAGGAGAAGTTGGGGGGCTACCAGAACATATGATTGAGTGTCCATGAAAGCATTCTTCTGAAGTGCCATGAAGTGACAAGTTTAACATTGGATTTCATTAACAAAGGAATTATGTTTTCAAAGCTTTTTGGCATCATGAATTGTAATCAGTTTTTGCCTAGTTTGGTCAACAATTGCTTTATCATTCAAAGCAATTTTACAAATCATTGTTAGGGAATGTATGAACTGACAAACCAACTATCCTTTTGGCCACAAATTTTTGATACCCTTTGCAATAGTGTGTTGGTGAGGACAAATAAAATTTCATGCTTTAATAATGATTTGCCAATTTGGAAGGTGATCAAAGTGAAGTTAAATCTTGTTGAAAATAAAATGCATTGTGACCATCCCAACAAAGTAATGAAACTAATGGGAATTGGAGCTAAAGACTCAACAAACTGGTAGTGGGGACATTGTTGATGAAGATGAAGTCTAGTGTTGATAGCATCACCAACTTGGTCTTTATCTTAATACTATTAGTTTCATTAATGGATTGGACACTGGAGACCAAAGTTTTCCTGCATTTTCCTCCATAATGAAATGTCATGCTATGGAAAATCATTTTGACAGCATTTGATACTCACTTGATGAGTTTCTGACAAATTATAATGCAAACAATCATTTCATTTTTGTGGTGTGTTCCTCGCACATAGCTTAGCACAATATTGTCTGCTAAAAACCCTTCTGAAACAATTTCTTATATGTAGAAGCTAATCTTCTTTTGCATGTTTTCGTTTGACACAATATTGTCTGCTAAAAACCCTCCTGTCAAGGAAAGTGAGAAAAAATGAAACCATCATTCATACCTATCCAGAAGCCCAGTAACAACACACACAGTGCACTTAGGATTTGCATGAGCATCAATCAATCCAGTGCCAAGATATCTAACAGAGAAAAATTCAACTTTTCAATACATAGAAATGCTAACAATGTAATAAGTCCAAAGATAAGTAAGTACTTAGGCTGTAACAATCAGAAAACATATCTATGAGATTGCAGAGAAAACTTCATAACAACACTTTGAAGGTAATCCTTCTGTCTGTTCCAGAAAAACCAAAGTAACGTGACAAGAATGAGTATGATCAGAACCATATGACTGTCATTCATAAATTGTGAGCCTGTCATCTTCATCATGAATGTCAACAACACGCTATGACTATGCACTGACTTCATCAGCTCCCAACCATAGGTGTAGATAAGATAATATAGTCATCAAGTTGTGAGTGACCAAATTATGCACCTGTGAACTTGGTTTGTAGCAACCAATTGGAGTAAATGGTAACACCTGATGCCCCACTATGGTCTACCTTTTTTCATGGTTTCTTTATTAACCTAACGAATACATGCAAGGAGTAAGGATCTGCTCAAATTTGACTGGAAATTTCAGTTGCAGATATTCTAGAAATGTTTGACCCTGGATTAGCTTTTGTAAATTCACAAGTTCACTATGATTTGGATAGCTTGTCTTCGAGAAACAGTATCATTACCACGCGAATATCAGAATTCTTGGCTTGAAAACCCTCACCAGTACTGGATTCACATGTGACAAGAACTCCCCATGTTCAATGGGCACGGTCCATATTGCGGAATAAGCTAGATTTATTTTACCCCAACCCTCTGTGCACTAGGTCTGTTAAGTACATCTCAAAGAAACAATTTGAGAATTTTGGTATTCCTTATTATTTCATATCTGTAGAGTGTAGTACTGCCAAAGATTGGCACATGTTCATGTACGCTTGACCATTTCTCCAATGTTGCAAATATTGATGATGTTGGGCAACTTTCAGAAAGTTGGAACTTGTATTCTGTAGGAAAAAACTGAAATTGTCAAGGACCTCTTGGACCTGTAAGAGTGGTGAGCCAGAAGTTCTTAAAGGAGTAGCAAGTTGTGCTGGATCTGGACTCAGCCTACAATTCCAAAATCAATATCACAGGCCTGACTTAGCTGCATAGGAAAAATGTGTAAGAGGGCTGCTAAAAAAATTGGGCTTCATTGCAATTTTGTTTCACCTCTCTGACCTTGATGGGTGATCTCTGTTGAAAAAGAAACTCATTCATTAATCCATGACAATAAAAAAAACAGTTCGAGTTCTTGCTGATCGTTAACCACCAAAAGTTTGAGCAATTCCTAATACTAGCATCACAATCGTTTAAGCTTTAGACTTCTAAATTACTTATTACAAGATTTGGAAGAGACTATACTAACCTATCATCAGGGATCAAGCAAGGTGATGTGTTCATTTCACCTCCAACAAAACCATAGAGGTTAATGGCTATTGTTTCTGAACCATTTAGTCAAGAGTGTGTAGATGGTGAATGAATCCTAGCTCTAGATGTAAGAGCGTGACTGTTCTGCATTCCACACTTGGTGTGGAGATTTCAAATGCTTTCCAAAATAGATCATGGTGCACAATGATACATGAAAATGTGGCAAGATTCTGGAAGAATTTAATCATGAGGGTGCATAGCCATGTGGTAATAAATGAGCAAACTGAAAGTAGGAAAAATAAGAAGGGTCTCATCTTCAGGCTTTCCACACTCCCCACAACCTATTGGAAATCTAGAGTAAATGCAAAATTGTTGCATGTGATACTCCATGAATGCAGATTGATTTTTGGTAAAGCACTTGAGAAATTTCCAAGTGTATTTGGACTCTCCAGGGCACCTTATACCCATGAATATCCCTCCTGGCAAAGAAGAGGGATCTTACTCCTACTCCTTATAGGTGGGAGGCAAATTATGCCTACTTGCGGGTTAAGGTTCCTCCCACTCTCAGGGAGTAGGTGCAAGAACCCTCCACCTATGCTTCATGATTGATGTGTGTCTAAATTCATGACAATGTTCACCTTGTGCTTTATGATGTGTAAAGCTCATGGGAGAGGGGGACATTCCCAAAATGTGGCTCAGCTGCCACCTTGTCCTGGGCCCCTTAGATGGGGAATGCTTCCACCATGGGCCTTACCTAGACACATAAATTACCATTTGGATTCACCAAAATAGAGGCAAGAAAAAATACTTAAGGTGCCCTCACACTTAGTGCTAGGACCTCTCTTAGTGTTCATGAAATTAACAAGCCATAATTAGTATAATCTGCCTTTTTTTTTGTGGACTTCCTTGCTTTTAGTCTTGAAATAGTTATCCTCTTTACTCTTAAGCTCTATTAGCTACATACGTACGTTCTGTTGTTGAAATCGTCTTGTGTCTTCATTAATTATCTCTCGTTCTCTCTTTCTTCCTGTCTAAAGTCTTTGTCCATTGCGGATTTCACAGGGTTTCAACTACCACTAGCGTTGCCGCAGCTTTGCCGGATCTCTCTTTCCGTTGTTCTCTTACTTAGGTGTGTTGGAGGTGTCGAGTTGATCAATTCTAAACAAGTAGTAAGCCAGCGGCCATCTCTCGTAGCCTCGACTCCAGTCATGGAGACATGTTCTCACACGTATTCAGAGGGCGGCAGATCCTCCGAGGCGGAGCTGAATAATGACACCACTAGTACAGAACAGATTGCACGCTACAAATCAGCAAGAGCAAATTTGTTAACTGAAAATACCACCTCAGTAACAGCAAAGAAAACGTATTCCTGGTCCACAGCTGAGCACCTTGAGCTTCGGCCGGAGTATCCAAGTCGAAGAGAACAGACGTACTACGGAAGCCCACCTGAGCACCTTTGGAGTGAGCTTCAGCCGAAGGATTCGGGTCGTTGTGTGGAGACTGTAAATGGACACAAAAGGTTTGACGGAATGTCCAAATACGTGAAAAGAATAGATCCATTGGAACTTGAAATTGGGGAGGAGGTCGCACAACGGGCCCAATCATGTGTTTTCTTGGCTAAGTATACATGCAGGCCGTGGGCCTCCTTTCCTCAAGAGCATGTAGTAGTCAAGAAATATAATACGCGTGGAGTTGATGGGGCACAGTTGCGGAGGTGAATGAAATGGGTGATTGAACGTAACTACGGACTTTGCAAATTGATTGGCTTCTCAGAGGATATACCACCGGCGAGGTGTCGGCAGTCATGAAAGCCTGACGAGGAGATTTGCGAAATCTCGTCAACTTAAGATTGGGCTACGTAAAATCTTCGATGCGCGGCATGAAGAAGAATGGTGCGCATATGCCTTTTCCACATAACGTGACATTGCATATAATGCAACAAATTGCTACTGGGGTGGAAACTTTACATTATCTTGAAATGATACACAAAGACCTCAAGTTCTCAAACATCTTGTGTCCCCAATTGACGAAATGCGGCCTCCAGGCTATAAAATTGACTTGTTCTCGAAACTTCCCAATGGAATTGTTTTTGCCTGTGATCGGTTTGTGGTTGCAATTGGGGACTACGAGAGCATGGACGGTGTAGTGGGCACAGCGTTTTTGGAGAGCGCCTGAAGTGGTGAACGCCTTGAAAGAGAACAAGCCACCCACGTATTCACCAGCAGAGGATGTGTACGCTTTCGGGATGGTATGTTATGAGCTACGCACTGGTCACATTCCTTTTGAAGGCCATCGCTTGACAGATTATGAATTGGCATTGTCAGGCAGAAGACCAGAGCTGCCTAATTACTTGAGCCCTAGGATGACCCAACCATTACGCAAGTGCTGGCATATGGATCGTGCCCTACTGCCTGGATCGAGCAAGTTCAGACCAATCTTAGAAGGAGAATCTGGGAGAAAGCTCTCTGGCATTTTTGGAAAATAAATTATTGTCGGTTACCAACAAGAAGTTTGTGTGTTCTGAGGAAATACGGAAATTGCAGGAGTTACAGTTAGTTAGGTGAAGATTGGCACCAGCACCCTTGCAAAAAACATTATGGCCTATAAGCTTGCATTTTAATACTTTTGGGCAATATTGAAGGTTTTGTAATAATGTAAATACAAGTTGACATTTTTTTTTTAAATAGTTGAAAACTTCCAGAAGTGACAAATTTAAATTCTCAGGGCCAATTTCAAGTGCTGCATTCCTATGACATACATGAATGAATACATACAATGATGTGAGTTGAAATGGATACTCGTGATGAGGAAGCTTCTTCTAGCTAAAATGTGAAACATTGATTTGCAAGATACATAGCTGCAGAGTTCATATGTTGTCCAAAGCTCCTCCTCCATGGGCAAAAAGGAGTGGTCTCAAAGGAACTCAAAGGAGCTTCTTGCAAAGTTCCTTTAGATGCAGAGTTCATATGCATGTCAAGATAATTTATCAGCTGTTAGATCCAGCATTGGCTCCAAAATTCCTTCCAATCTGCTCCCTGTGTAGCAAGTGATGTACAATCAATGTTATTGCAGCTATTGGGTCTTCAATTGCTCTTAAATCCAAGTACTTAGAAAGATGACATTTGAACTCTCCTCTCTACTGGAAGCTGGCCCAATGTCATATTTTTAGCTCATTATTTGCTGTGAATTGTAAGATGAACTTTTGTGACTAAGTATTTGACACAATCAAGCCATTATCTTGGACATACTTGCTGGAGAGGAAACAATGGATAACTTCTCCATATTTGCAATTGACAGCAACCCCCATCCCATCTTAGATATTAAAAAAACTAGCTTTTTTTTTGTTCAAGAAATTGGTTGTCCAAGATACCAGTATTTCAGGTGGAGATGAGGAAGCACTTCCAGCTCACTTCAAAGTTTTGATACATGTCAATTCCAGAACTCAATCTATGCAATGTGCACATGTTGCAAGCACCATTGAAGGAACTAAGTTAAACTGATCTTTAAGCCCAGGGAAAGGATCTGATGCAATTGCTGGAGCTCAATGGGTCAAATTCAGATACCTAAGAAGATTAGTCTTCCTACCACAAATATAGATTTCTGGAAATCTTCATGAACGCCCATTTCTGTTTTGCAGAGAGCATTACAGATTGAAAGGAAAGATTCAGAAGATCAATTTGCTGATCTCTGGTAACATTTTTAGGATAATTATATGGTGAATCAGCAGATGTCGATGGAGATATGGAACAGAGGAAGGTTGCACTTTGCAAAAGACTATAAACTGATCTCTGTCAATGCCCCTAACAATGTCCATGCATGAAGGAGACAATCTGAAAAGGCAGAACTGCTTTGTGGTTAAGGTGAAAGAGGTTAAAGATTTCACAATCCGAAAGAAGAATGTGTTTTCTGGGTTTGCATATTCTGAGAGACAAGGCTTAGTGGTGACGGATGCAAACAGATGGAGCACACCAACAAAGTACCTTATTCTCTCCCTTGAATAAGCTTTTGTGCATAGATGTTGTAACCCTGGAGGCAATCATTTCTTTCCTCCCTTTAAAAAGCATTGCATCTCAAGCATGCAAGGAGGATACAATGTACATTCCAAGGGTTGAAGATGACTTGGAGTCTTCAAGAACTGATAGAAGCAAGCTGATCATAGACAACCCGCACATTTGGTCTCATTGCATGTGGAGCAATGCACAAAAGTGCAATTGTGAGCACCTCATGCATTCCTTTGGGAGGCTCCTGGTCTCTATGGACACCAACAAGGGCTGGGTCAAAACAAGCTGCAGGTCGGCCTTCTGAAACTACTAGGCGCACCCAGTCAGGCAAATCCACTGCACCTGAATCAGCAGACACAATATCACCTGCTCCCTTGCCTGTCAAAAGCTCCATGAGGATCACACCAAGTGCATAAACATCACCTGCAAGTGAAGGTTTGGGTTTGCGAGTAGCAGCCAGCTCTGGTGACCGGTAACCAAGTGAGCCAGCATTCAAGATATGGTTGGCAGTGCCTGTAGCAGTCATGAGATGGTGCAGACCATAATCCACTAAACGTGCATGCAACTGTGGTCCCTGGAGTAATACATTACTGGATTTGAGGTTGCCATGTGCCAATCCTGGTTTTCCATGAAGATATGTCAACCCGCTGGCTATGCCTACAGCTATCTGCAATCGTTGCTCCCATGTGAGAGTTGGATACCTTCGGCCTGATCTCTCATACAAGTGATTTGCCAAGCTGCCTGTGCTGATATAATCTGACAACAAGAGCTTCTCATGTTCACGAGGTCCCCAGTAGTAACCTCGCATTGGCATCACATGAGCATGCTTGATACCACCAAACCGTTTTGCTTCACGAGTGAACTCTTTTTTGTTTTTTGCAAGCCCTGCACGCAGCCACTTGACTGTAAGCATGTGACCATTCTCAAGAGTGGCTTTGTATGATGTGCCATGGCTGCTTCGTCCCAGAATCTCAGCTGGTGCATGTGAGAGCTCTTCAGCTGTGAAAAGCAAAGAGGCATCGAGAAAGAAGAGGTCACCAGCCAGTCGATCAGGTGAACGAACTTTCAATGCTGTTGGATGCTCAGATGACAAAGATGAGCTATCATCGGAAGACAATGCTCCTCGCCACTTTGCCCACATTGGTGAATCTCCACTCTTCTGGAGATCCAAAGACTCACTCTTGGAATCTGACCTTGCTGGTTTTGCGGAAACAGCATTCTTTCCAGTAGCAGTTCTTGATCCAATTGACCCAATTGTTGGGATGTCTGCACTTGAATCCAGTGAGAGATCAGTAGAAACAACAGCAGCAGCAGCAGCAGCAGCAGCTCTCTCAACTTGTGGTGACTTTACTGTGGTCTTTGTGCATCTGGAGGTGGTACTGCTTCGGTAGAAGTAATAGACAACCAAGGTTGCTGCAACAATAAGCACTGCAGCCAGTGTGCATCCACCTATGAGTCCATCTTTGAAAGCTGCACTTGCCTTCTTGTTGCCACTCCTCGATGCTGCATCTCCACCCTGGTTGGAAGAATTTGGCAGCACTACTGGCCAAATCAGATTAGGATTTCCTGGGAAGAATGACATATTTGAGAAACCCTTTGTCAGACTCAGAGGAACAGTGCCAGAAAGATTGTTCCACGAGACATTCAAGAGGTGAAGATCAGCAGGAAGTCCTGGAGGGATAGGCCCAGTCAACAAGTTACTGGAAACATCAAGCTCTTGCAATAGTGTCAAGTTTGAGAGTTGCACTGGTATGCTTCCTGACAGATGATTCCCACACAAAATCAGTGCTTCAAGCTTTGCATAGCTGCCAATTGCATCAGTGATCTGACCAGATAAGCTATTGCTGGAGAGATCAAGCCATTGAAGAGGAGGAGTCATTGCAATCGATGATGGTTGCAGAGGAATGGTTCCTGAGAACTGATTGTTCGACAGGATCACTTGTATGAGGGAGGGAGATGAAAGAAGCTTCAAGGGGACGGTTCCTGCAAGCTGATTCGAACTCAGGTTGATCACTTGTAAATGGAAAGGTTGCATCAGAGCTTCATCATCAAGAGTACCATTGAGCTTGTTGTTGCTGAGGTTGAGTACCTCCAAGCCAGAACTCCAGGTTCCTAGTGGAACACTTCCAGAAAACAAGTTGCTGCTGAGATCTATCACCACACATGACTTTAGCCTGCTTGGAAGTGCACCTTCCAGAGAGTTGGAAGAAAGATTTAGTACTCGCAAGGTGATAGATGTCACCTGACCTAGACTACCTGCAGACACCACCATCGCCATATCTCAGCTCTTTCATGAAGCTTAACTACCAGATACCGCAAACAAAAGAGAAGCCCGAGAATCCCGTAGCAAGATAGAAAAACAAGATGTTCAAGCAAAAGGACGAGAGAAATAGAGAAAGAGAGAGATGAAGAAAGGACGAGTACACACCACTCAGCTTGTTGTTGCTGAGATCCAGTTCTTGGAGAAGAGGAGCTAGGTCATCCAAGAACTGAGGAGGAACAGCGCCGGTAAGCGCATTGCCGCTGAGATTGAGCGAGACGAGTGCTTCCATGAAGTCCAAGGTCGGAATGGGGCCTGACAGTTGATTGTCGCTCAAATCCAGTGCAACAAGCGAAATGCAGTTCCCGAATTGAGGAGGAATGGAGCCGGAGAATGCATTGGAAGACAAGTTCAAGCAAGAGAGAGAAGGAAGCTGCGTAACAAGAGGATCGATGGGACCCGAAAGCTTGTTGTTGCTAAGGTCGAGTGTCACAAGTTTCGCTTGTTTGACGAGATTGACATCGTTGTTGAAGTTAAGTCCCTCAGAGAAAGCATTGCTAGAGAGATTGAGGTACAAGAGCTCTGGAAGCTGAAGCACGAAGGCAAAGCTTCCGGAAAAAACATTGTTTGCTAGCGAGAGGTTAACCAAACTCTGTAGACTTGCAAAACTCTGGGGTATAACACCGGCGAAGGAGTTGTCGGAAAGGTCCAAGGATTGAAGAAGGGAAAGAGCTCCGAGATCAGCAGGAAGAGAACCAGTGAAAGAATTTTGAGCAAGAGAAAGCGAAGTGAGATGCGTCAAGTTCCCGAGTGTAAACTCTGGAATCTCTCCAGACAAGGAGAGATGAGAGAGAGAGAGCGCCACCACAAAACAATCAGGAGCAATGGAGAAAGTAACACCATACCATCCTTGAGGACAACTTCCAGCAGAAGAATCAGGTACATTTGTAGCTAACCAAGAGTTAGCCAGCACAGAACCGCCGCCGCCACCACCATTGCCTCCACTCTCAACTATCCCTGCCTTAAACTGAAGAAGCAGCTCAACATCTGACACACCAACGACAGTACCAGCTCCCAAAATCACAGCTGCTAACAAAACATACACCCAAAAACACACAGCAGCAAGTCGACAACAAGCTGCTGCAATACTACTACAGCTACTACTCCTCAGCTGCTGCTGCTGCTGCTTCTGCAGGAACATGATCTTCATCATCTTCATAGTCTTGCATGATGCGTTCAAGCCCTCTCTGGGCTATAATCCTTTCTTCTGGAAATGAATCCTCCTTGTGCAAGTAGCTTCAATCCCCTCTCGCGGCGCCATCCTCCTCCTCCTCCTCCCACTACTACTAGTCCTCCTCCTTTCACAAGAGAGTACTGCAGTTGCTGTGCAAGATCACTGCAAACATCGCCACATGATAAAAACTCCCCCATAACCACAAACCCAAAAAACAAAACCACTTGCAACTCGAAAGCAATCTGCGAAAACAATCTGAGATGTGGCCCGAAATGTCGAGATCAAGCACGGAAACGCGCGTAGCTTCGAGTGTGAGAGAGAGAGAAAGCTCGAGAGAAGAACGAACTTTGGCTACAATATCTTCGACTGTCACACTGTCCCAAAGGAACCCCAAAAAACTGAGACAATATTTATTGTTGCTATGTTCAGCAACAATTTCTGCTTCTGCAAATTCAGCATTTGTTGTACTCAAAATACTAATTCTCTCTACTTAGATACATAAAAACCAAACATGGTTTGTTGAATGGAAATTGGACTCCAAATTAGTTTTTTACATTCATTGTGCTTCTGCAAATTCAACATTTTTGTTTTGAGTGTCATGAGCAACATTTTTGTTTTTTAGGGCAATTTTTTGCCACTTGCTAACCCAAAAAAATCCAGTGTGACCCATAGAAAGGATTTTTGTGAAAAAATGTGCCAAAGTTGCCAAATTTTATGGGAATTTTTTATGAAATCAACATATTTGGACAATAGTTCCAGCAAGTCACCAAATATGGCAGGATTATTAAAAAAAATCACTTTCCTGTCTGGCCTGTAGCCAAATTTGGCTAGTTCCTCTTGTGAACGATAGCCAGTATGGCTTTATCACAAAATTGGAAAGGAGAAAAAAACCTGGTCATGAGTATTACTACATCATGAGTACTACAACAACTAATAAAAATACTAACAAGTATATGAATGATTTATGTTCAGGAATAGATCTGTTCTGCGCAAATCCAATGCCATACATGTACTTGACTTGAGAGATATATGTTGAATACATTTTTTGAGTCTCATGAGTACGGCAATAAGTACTAGTACAGTATATGAATGTTGACAAAATCTGTTGTTTGCAAATTGGATGCCAGTGCCATACATCTACTTAGTTTGTGTAACTGGTCCAGACTCTTTTTCTTGCCGCCATATGAGTATCAGTGCTTATCTTTTCAGTCTCCTGATGCAGCATTCTTAGAGATCATCCCTAACATGATTCAGGACAATTGGTGAAAAGTTGGTGTAAAACTGGCCAAAATAAGCCACAATTCTTTTTCCATGGTAATGATTTTGTGAAATTTTTGCCAGAATAAATAACACTTTGAGTACTACTATGAGTATTAGTATTGTATATGATCAGCAACAATCCTCTTGTGTGCAAATTGGATGCAAATATATTTGCCTAGAATGTGCAGCAGTTCAATAGTTTTTTTTTGTGGGTAGATCATGAGTACTAGTACTGTCTGCAATAGACAATGAGCAATGGTTTCCTGGTCATAATTTAGGATGTTGTACGGTTGATTTGTTTCTGCTCTAAATTCTGCACTTTTTAAACAATTTGTGTCTCATGAGTACACTACTATGAATACTTCATACTGTACACAAGCAACATAATATGTTGTGTACAGAATCTCAGATGCCATACTGTCACATAATTTGTGCTACAAATTGAACTCTTTTTTGCCTCATGAGCATTACAATGAGTACTTATTCTATATACCTGTAACAAATTGTGTTGTTGTGTGCAAATTGGATGCATATACATTTGTGAATAATTAAATTATCTATACTAATGTTTCTGTGTCTGCCAACCTTTTTTTGTGGAGCAGAATTTCACTCTTACAAAATTTTCAAAATTTTCCATTGCATATGCAATGATTTTTTGAAAAAAAATACCCAAATTCGAAAAAAAATTCACAAAAACGTTTAAAAGTTGCTAGATTCCCTACATGGTTTTAAGGAGGTAGCCAAAAATAGATAAGAATCTTTTTTTTAACTCCTTTCCTATTTTGTTAATAGCCCAATCAGCTTATGGATGGTTGCTACCTTGCCTACATCACAAAATTGAAAAACAAAACACTGGTGCCCGCCTGTCACTCTGGACCCTTGTTTGGCAAACAGTGGTGAAATTGGTTTCTCTTTTTTTCAAATATTCATGTCAGATATTATGGGAATTTTTTTGAATTTCCTTGAAAAGATTGGGGATATAATTATGAATCAATGATTTCATTATAATTTGGGGCAGGGTTTTGACTAGTATGTTGTACTTTTTTTTGCAGCAGTTTTAAAGACAACCCCAGTGTGAGGATTATTTGTTAAATGGTTTTGATGATTTCATTCACCCCTTCAAGACATGGGTTTGTTTGTTCAAATTTTGGGCCTGAATTCTTCTTCTAGCCTGGTTGGATATTATATTAGCTGTCTTATTTCCGATATAGTTGTTAAATGCACAGAATGTAAGCAACTACACTTCTTGTTAGGTTGTGAAGAAGTTCCTACAGTCCCCTCTTTTGCCACATATTTACAACATAGTGCAACTGGGGTAGATGAAAGATGGTCAACACAATCTTTAAGAAACTTGTGAGGACGTTAATTAGGACTGAAGACCATGCAAGAAAAAATTTCAGCTTGTGAGGAAGCTAATTAGGAAGGGAACACCATTCAAAGAAAAAATTTAAGCTTGTGAGGAGCCCAATTAGGAGTGTTCAACACCATTCAAGACAAAATTTAAGCTTGAGAGGAAACTAAATTAAACTAATTAGGAATGGAACACTGTTCAAGAAAATATTCATTTCTTTGCTTTATGTTTTGCATTATAGCATTGATAAATGCCCATTTGTCAATAGGTGCACCCCTTTTGCATTTACTTTGTTGTTTTTTTGGATTCAAACATATTGTTGAACTCAAATACACTTTGGAAGCATCAACATATTAACTGGGAGAACTGTTGAGACCACAAATTACAATGTCAAATTCAATAGGAGTTAAAACTCATGTTGACTTGTCGTCAAGAATAGAATTGCCAAGTACTGAGCACAACAGCTTTTGAAATGTAACACATCTAACTTAACAATTCAGCTTCAATGCAACCCCATATAGGTGCCAACTTGCCAAGTGACAACTTCATCAACCTCCCAAACTCCAACACTCCAGTTTTAAAGTTGACCTTGTTGTTATTAGCATTTATGAAACAATGAAAAATAAGATACCAAAACCTATTGGATGCAATTTTGTTAATGTGTATATTAATGTCATCTTTAAGTTTCCAAAATAAAACAAAACATTTTCAAGAATGTAATGAGACAAAGCATGAAACATACACCCTACTACTCACTAGAATTAGCATCCTAACACCCATATTGGTTAAATCAACTTTGCATTCGCCTTGATATCCCATCCTCAGTTACTTGTGATAGGCATGCTTACATCACAATGTTTATTTTGTTCGATCCAACCTTTGCATAGCCATGACTATTGGGTTTTGGGCAAAGACTCAAGAGGGAGGGGGAGAGCAGAATGGGAATGAGTAAGTAACTAAATGGGTGGACTTTATTAGTCTTGACGTCAAATGGGATTTTGAATTAGGACTATAATGGCCTAAGGACTGTAGTTATCAGTAAGGTCAGAATCTCCTAATTAAAGGTCATTCCCTTAATTAGTTGAGAGACATGCAGGGTTTAACAGAAGCATCAGCATCTACTTAATAAGGAATAGTTAGTAAGTAGTAACTTGTAGGTATGGTTTGCTGATCCGCCTTGGCTAAATTTGTAGGCACTCACAACACACATCAGAGGATTCCAAACTCAAAAAGTACATGGCATATTTCATAGTTTAAATGACTTTCGATTCTTTTGGGCCATGAAAATCAAAATACATGTTGAGCTGAAAAACACTCAGAATTATGCAAATTGTGTTTTTTTTAAATCATGGTCTCCTTGCAGGCAACTTGAAGAAGAAATCTGCTGCAACGACATGGAAATCCACTTCCCTTTCAGTCAGTATGTTTTTCACTGCAGTGAAGAGCAGAGCTCTGGAAGCTCTTGTTAGTCCCATCAGCCTCAGATGAAAGTCAAAATTCTACTTCTTGGATTTGTGAATTATCTTATTTACCAGCATTTGTAAACTTATTTTCTGAGATTTTATTTTCCCTGTGATTGTTGTTGTGCGGTACTATGTCAGCATGCAACAGTGTTTTGATTTTCCCAATTTTGTGATGTAGCTGAAGTGACAATTATACATAAGAGGATTTAGTCAAATCTGTGAATTATCTTACTTACCAGCATTTGGAAGCTTGTTTTCTGAGATTTGATTTTCCCTGTGATTGCTCATGTGGGTTACAATGTAACACTGGTTTTTTCTTCCAATTTTGGGATGTAGGTGGAGTGACAATCATGCATAAGAGGATATCACCAAATCTGGCTATGAAAATAACCGAAGTAAGAAAATTTAAGCTTCTGTCTATATTTAGGGCTACCTATTAAACTTCATATGGAATCTAGCAATTTTTAATTTTTTTAATTTCTAAATTTGGTTGTTTTTAGTAAAAAAAGGAGTTACTGACAGAATAGTTTTTTAATTTATGAGGCCAGATTTTTGTCAAATTTCAACCCCAATAAAGCACTGGCATCCAACACTATTGGAAACCAAGAAAATCACACACATAAAAACATGCTCACAAATTATGAGAATCTAAAGCATGACACACAAATAACAGCCTTCAAACACACAACAAATGTGAAACCCCATTCAGAGTGAATTGGGTTCCAAGAACCAATAACTACATATAGCTAATATTTTGCAGTAAATATCTGACATATTTTACATGCATAGGTCATAAAATAACCCCGGATTTTCATCTGCAATAAGAACATCAATCTTGAGTTTTCCCTCCATTTCCTGCAGTGATATGTACCGTGGCAAACCCCACAAGTCTTGAGGTTCTCATGTTCAGAATGCAGTTTTTGGTATTGTATTTTTCTTATAACCAGCCGGGCCAATTATCCAAAAATAAGTTGAAAGAATAGACCCATCGGTTAAAAAGTTATGTTCTTCTATCTTGGAATAACCATTGGTCATGAACAAGGGTCCCTTCTCAAATACCCACCTTGAGAACAATTGATTACACTACCTTGGTAAGGTAAGTTATTAGGTTTTTTAATTTTAATTTTAACTCTCCTCTGTTTGTATTTTTTTTTATCATAAATGTGTTTAGGGTTTTAGGATTGGTAACCTACCTGAATGAAAATCCAATCATCTGGGTAGGTTCCGGGTTGGATATTAAACTTTGAAAATTCAATACCCAGCTGGTATGTTCTATACTGGTTCTCAAAAAAATCAATAACCGACAGAGAGGTTATTGATACCCGACCAGTTACCTGGGTCCAAACTCAATAACCCTGCCAACAGTGGTACCGACATGACATGAAGCAGTTGCTCGGTTTTGGCCAACAACAAGTTATTATAAAACACTTGATGTGTGACTATTGACATGATAATAGCATTGTATTCCTGAGCAGATTTGGGGATGAGATAAATACCACACGAGTTCTGTCTGCCTGAACAGAGAAACAGTCTGTGCCTTGTGACCATATTTAGCATCACAAGTGGAAAGAGTACCTGACATATGAATACCTTGAACAATAACACATAGTAATCCTGAGCAGACAGATTTGCAACAGATTTGCAATTGTTTTTTTTAATGTAGTTTCCTGTAGGCTATACTCTGTCTGGAAAGCAATGATGTGAAAAAATTTCTTGATGTTAAAAACTGTGTTGTGTAAATGATCAGAATCAGAACTTTAAACAAGCATTCTGACACAAATATATATAGAGAGAGAGAGAGATGTCACCACATTTTGTATCAATTTGATCATCTAAAGGATTCTCAAGTTGCTTGTGCAATTTATTTAATTAGTAGCTTACTACTGTGGTGTTGGGGGTCAGAGAAGAGATGGGTTTGACTCCATTTTCTGCATGCCCAGGGGGTGACTGACTTTGGATTCCTTTGAGTGAAAGTTTCATTTCTTTTTTCTTTTTTTCTTTTCAAGAAAAGTTCAAAAAAAGATTGCAAGAAAAAATAAATCAATTATGTGTGTTTTTACAATTGTTTGTCTTGTGTATATAGGCCTGCACATGGTATGTAGTCTGGTCTATGCAATTGTATGTAAAGAACCTTACCACGCTGGTATGTCTTGAGCAGTGATATTTTTCCAATTTTCTGATGTTGCATCAATGGTTAGCGTCCCAAGAGGGATGTAGCATTAAATAGCCACAGGCTTTTCGAACTTGTCTAAATAGTATGAAATCTAGATTTTAGAATGCTACCAAACTAAAATCAGAGTCCAAATGTGGTGAAAGTTTTTTGAAAAATACATTATTTAATTTGATGATTTTTTTCAAAAAAACCAGGAATATTGTGTTAGGATATTTCCTTTTTATTTTTTGCATGTAAGCAAAAATTTCACACGCATAAAAACGCTGGTCTTGAGGCAATACCAGCATTGCATGGGTACTAGTGTGGGAGGGCCTTGAGCTAATAGCAGCATAGTCCCAATTCTGTACCAATTTCAACATCAAGTATATACCTGCCTCAAACCAGCCAAGAATCAATCTTTGACCAAATACCACACCAAACCTGTTATGAACATTTGAAAGAGGACCCAATGCCAAGTCGAAACTCCCAGCTGGTATGAAAATTTTATAAAGTTCCAAATACCAGGATCAAGCCAGTATGTTCAAAAGTTAATAACCACACCCGCATTGGTTTTTACATACATTCATGCAATGATCAATTTTTGTTCTAAATATGCAATTCTTGCATACAAGAAATTATGTGTTTGTGGGTTGTTATGTAATCACCCACTTTTCTATCATGCATTCATAATTTATTCATCACAGCAAACGTATGTCAGGCCCACAGAGCAGCAGCAAGAGTCAGGCAGAGCCTGCAAGGAAACCTGATCTCTAACTCTGATCTTTCCCTGCAAAAACTAATTATTATTATTGTTTCCCCGTACATGTGAACTGATCTCAACCAAAAGCTGATTGTACAAATTCTGATCAAATCACAATTGATGAAAAACTTGTGAGACTTTAATTGAAAAGAAATGAACATGAAAACAAAAGAATGAAGAAGGAGAAAGTGACCTAAAGAAATGCATGAAGGGGGGCGGGCATATGTGGTGAAAGAGGGCAACCTAAAGTCATATAGTAAAGTTAGCTAGCTACAAATGGCACCTGAAACTCAGATATCAGACATTGGAAATGAGACTTTGAGTAAGGGAACCTTGGGAGGTCAGGCACAACTCGGCATGGACCAACCATCATCAGGGCTCAAGTTAGAATCCAATATGCCTGCCTTTCCTGAAGCGCAATCAGAACATGTTTATGACCACAACAGAAGGTTATGATGACTGAAATGGCACTTCAAAAGGAGCAGAAGATAAGTAATCATATGTATGCACATTTGTGAACATTCGAACTGATGTGCTCGGGTGGTAAATTTGATTGAATGATATGCATGCTAGTTGATTGAATAGAAATGTACAATTCCACATTCCAATACCATTCAAATGATGCAAAAAAGGTAAATGATGAATTTTGTAGGAAATAATTTACCTCTGAAAATTGAGAGGTGTACATGGGCAGTGTCTTGGTTCTTAGGGTGAAATTTAAGTGTATATATATGTAGCAGAATAGTTGTAACACATGTAGGATTTTTTTCAATTTTGTGATATCAAATCTTTTGCAAATGTTTCCAATATTTTAGCATAATTAGTCAAGTTTACACTGGAGAAATAAAATTTTCCCAATTTTTTTGGTCAAAAAAGAAACAAAATGTGTCCACAAGAAATTAGTAAACACGTTAGACCACATATGGACATAAAAATGGAAAAATTAGAACCCCATAGTCAAAGAAAAAAGCTCTAAATTAATCCAAGGTTATTTTCATTCTTTATTTTTTAATTGCAATCATTTTCATTTTAATTGGGATCATTTTTTATTTGAAAGCTTATATCAATATTTTTTTGTCAATCTTTAAATTTAAATTTTATGATTATTTAACTTCACTTTTGAAAGGAAAGTTATAATTTTTATTATCATTTTAAGAAATTTATGTTATGTACTATAATAATTAGATTAATGTTTATATTTTTATTTTATGTTCATTTAGCTTCACTTTGAAAGGGAAGTTTTTTAAAGGTGTGTAAGAAAGAGGTAAAGATAATTAACAGGAGGTGAAAGCTTTGAAAAGGTATTTGAAATGTAGTTGTAAAAATAAAATTAATAATGATGTCAATGTGTTTTTTCATACCCATGTAAGTGGGTAAGGGAAAGGAGTGAGGTATTTATTAGAAAAAGAGTGAGATAATTAAAATGCACAACATTCATGAATGGCTTGAAAGCCATAACTCAGGATTTAATAAAATATTTGTTTGTTTGTTTTAGCCTAGTCTGAAGGTAAAAGCCATAACACATTTATGGTAATATTTAACTTGAAAACCCAACATGCTTAAAGTTGCCGGAAGATTTATGTTTTTTGGCATCTACCAAGATCAAGGAGGCATCTATCATAATTAAGGAGGAGCCGAATGGCACCAACCATTTTCTTTCAACTAAGCCCTGTGATTACAATTTCTTGCTTCTTAAAGGTCCTGAAATCTGAAATTAATCAGCCTCATCAAGGTAAAGAAATGTGTTCAGACACAATGTTCTTACTTCTTGCTCATCAAACAATTCTTCACATTTGTGTCCCAAAAATGTACTTCATGAAAAGCACCACTGTTGATCAACCCATTTTACCTCAATTCCTGAAAAGCAAAAGCAATTGTGAAAAGCTTAAAACTTGTAATTTCACTAGACAGTGTTCACAATTAGGGACCTTTGGAAGTATACAGCATAATGCAATGGTGCTAGTTGTGAAAGGCTCATTGTCTTGTATTCCAATAATCAAAGTTGCTTGAAGCACTACTGATTCTGGAATAGGACTGCAACTTGTGAGACTTACCATTCACATCAGTGCAAACTTCAAAAGTGTTTAATTGGATAATTGTTTGGCGTGGTGCGACTTTGTATTGTGAAATTATCATGTAGGTAAGTCACCTGCACTTTTAATGCAATTCTAACAAGTGTGCTTAAATGGAAATAACATGCAAGATGCTCCTTTCACTCGCCTCTCCTTGCTTAACAAGCAGTTCATTGCAGAACAATTAATTACTCTGCCGATTATGGCAGGTTTAAACTTCAAACCTTAAAGACTTCCCTTACTGGAATCAAGAACAACTCATGTACATGCATGCACTTTTATGGAACACGCCCATCTGTCATATGCGCACACAGTACTCCGGATGTCACTCACACATTGGGTCAATTTTGAGCCAAAATTTTATGCACAAGTACTACATCAATGTGTGGTCTCTTCACTATGGGCAGAAACAATCAAGCAAAATAAGACATCCAAAGGCAAGGAAAAATAGATTTTTAAAACTCAAAACTTGATGTCATTTATCTTATCATTTCCACCAGGAATTTGTTTTCAATTTTGTGAGGTCAAAAAGTGACCACAGATGTCAGAAAAAAATCAAATTTAGTTGAAATTGCCATACTACTCAATGTAAATGTTTTTAAAGTTACATTAAAAGTTATTTATTTAGCTATATTTGAACTGACATTGTTTTGAATCTTGAAATTTATTTTCACATGTGAATTATTGATGGAATTGTAAGAATTGCTTACCATGATGCAGGCATGTTGGCATATTGCACATAGTAAAAGAATTTAAGTGCATTATGCAATCACAGTTTGGTTTGTTTTGAGGCTAGAACACGTTATAAAAAAGATTTCAACCAAATTTCTACAAAGCTCCACATTATGGTCACTTTAGTTGGTAATGGTGATCCAAAAATTACAACTGAATATTATTCTAAAGAAATATCGATATCATTTTAGGTGGGGTTGAACAATTTTCATGTCCAACCTTTGTGCTTCAAATTTTTAGCCCCCAAGAAAAATCCCTAAGTTAAATTGCACCATTTTAACCACTTTAAATTGAATCATTATAATATCACTACCATTGAGTTTGTTCCAAACATGTTTAGTCTCCAACCTTGGCTTTGAAAGTATTTCAAGTATTTTAATTTTTTATTCACATTGCATTTGTGAACTGTTTGTGAATTGAATAGAATATAGATTTTGTCATCAAAGGTTGTTGGTGGCAGCTGTGCATGTTTGGAAGCTGCTAATCTGCTCCACAATGTCGAACAAAATCTCAAAATTCTATGGAAAATTTTCTGTGGGTGGGCGTATTTTTAGAATCCAAGTCATCCAAGTTACTATTAGGAATTTGAGAATCACAAAATAAGGCCTAAATGTTCCAAAAGGAAGACCAAAAAGCCAGTGAGAAAAACAGACCCATAATTCAAGAAAAAAAGAATCAAGCTATTCCACAGGAGACAATGCAGTGAGACTTAAATAGAACAACTTGTAGAAGCAAACAGGTTGTTCATGCCTTCTCTTTTCTCAGTTCATCAACTGGGGGTATGTAATGAGGATATGAACATGCCAAACCTTATGTGTAGGGTAAAACCCTATGCCACAAGTGATTTTCCAGATTAGGGATCATTGCAAGATAGAGCCAAATTTGGGCCTGATTCCAGTAAAGCCCATGGCCAAGGGATTTACTGAGCATATATAAAGACTTGCTTTGATCATATGAAAAAAAGGGGGGGCATCTCAATAAATGAAACACCAACGAGAAGCTGATTGCCAAGGGTTTTAGTAAGCATAAAGACTTGCTCAGATTACATGAAAAAAATGGAATGCCCACTCTGGTGAGCATTCTGTTTATTGAAACACCACCCAAACAGAGCGGAGGAAAATCATGTCTTTTACACTAAAAAATTTGAAGCAGGTCTTTACAATCAAACAAAATACCAAGGGAAATATGAGAGGGAAAATGAAAGGACACTGGTGGTGGACCTTAGTGTTTGGTTTAGGGTTTGTTGACAACCAAGACTTTGGAGTAAGAAATTTTCTTTCCTCTCAAAAAATTATGAACAATATGTTCAAGGAACACTCAGGAATGTTTTTTTTATCATCATTTGGAATTTTCATTTTTAAATGAGTAGATAAAGAGCAACTTTGTTTGCCTATTTTGTGTTGCCTCAGGAAATTGACAAAGTTCCCTAATGATGGGTTTTACTTTGGGTAACACTTGGGTCCCTTTGTGTTTTCTGACATCTTTTCATGGAATACCTGGCTTGCAAGATTTGTCAAAGGTCGGACAAAATAAGATGGCAAAAGTACTGACAAGTTAACCTCTAACTTTAGGTTAAGGTAAAGTTAAGGTAAAGTTCAAGATTGGGGGCATTCCCACAATATGGAGCCTAGGCCAAGTCCAGCTTTGCATTTTGGTAATGTTCACCTCTGGTGAACTTTATCTACACAAGAAGAAGTAGGTCATCATTAACATAAGCATATATAGATCACAAGGGGGAGGGTTCTTACATTCTTAGGGCTCTGTGGCATGAAGATAGGGCTGAGGTGTCTGCATACCAGTCACATCAGCTGTGCCATTTGGGTTCGCCAACTTTTGTTTTGGAGTTCATCATTTATAGTTGGGGCACTTTGTGGATGTGCACGGTCACTATCTATGATGATTGGCACTTTGCTTTTTATTTTGGTTTGGATTTGTTGTGTTGTTGTTTATTTTGACAAGTTGTTGCTATGGTTTGAAAGTGCTCAGTTCTAAAGGTTTGGAGGGGCATTTTTGATTGCCCAGAGAAAATGGGCAGGAGAGGATTGGTCAAGTTGGTGAAGCTCAGTGAAGGTGAAAGATATATGAGAAGACATCTACACGCGAAAAGGGGGAAGTTTTTCAAGAATAGAATCCTTGTGATATACTGTTTAAGTGATTAACAGTTGAGTAGATCTAGCTTGTGGTAGTATGTTGAAAAGCTACAATCTAGATACAACACAAAATCTCCATTGCGTTTGTCTTGCATTTTAGACAAAGCTAGCTTAATTGTGTAGTTAGGGGTCAAACATGGAGAAGTGATCACAAGCTCAAAGGAATTCGAAAGCAGTCTCAAGGATGTGTGACACGTGTGATGTATTGGTGTATGTGGTATGGTGTTGTTGTGAATTGTGGGAAGGGGAGAAAGTACCTTGATATTTGGGAGCTCTTAAGCAAGGACTGCCTTAGGATAGAGTGTTGCATTGTTAAAATCATTTGCTGAACTTGCTACGGTTTCATTTTTTTGTCCACCTCCGTCTTATCAATTCATATCATGAAACAATGAGCATTGTGAGCATGTAGTGGCTACTAAGTGCTAAGTAAGGGGATTGTACTAAAGTTGTTAGTTTGTGATTTTTGGGTTATTGTGTTCATGTTTTTGTTGCATTTGTATTTTCTTGTTGATTGTTTTTGGATTCTCCGAGCTTTTGTTGCCAATGGGTTTCATGGTGTATGGGAAATGTTGCCCTAAGGCTAGTTGGTCCATGAGAATGAATTCAAGATGAACTCATCTATATTTTACTTTATATTTTGATCCCCATCAAAATAATGAATCAAAATTTGTCAAAATTTTTCAAAGGATTACATTTTAGATTGTTACAACTCTAAATTCCATCATTATCATCCATAAATGTGATTTTACATGGTAAAAAATACAGAAAAGGGTGACACTATGACAAGATTTTAGTACACCTTAAAAAATTTGCACTTTCTAGACTTTAATGTTCTTGCAAAGATGCTAACCAAAATATAATATGATGATATATTTGTACCCATCATATTTTTTTAAGTGTTAATTATATATCAAACCTTTATACATGTTAATTAATGAATGTCAATCATATCCATTATACATGTATAAATGTTAATTGATTATATATGTCACATTTTTATAAGTGTTGATTAATTATACCCATTCATACCAATAAATATTAAGCTATTATACCAATATGGGTTCCACATTGTTATTCATTACTAATGATAATCTTTTCTTTTCTTTTTTTTAATGTTTTCATATGGTTTTGGATCGTTCATCATTATTTATGTTTAAATGTCAAATTTAATTTGAATTAATTTAATTATCATGGAAATGAAAAGGCATATGTCAATTTGCCTTTTCACATCCATATTGGTGGCTAAGGAAAAATAGGGAAGTAGTTATTAAAGAAAGTTAATAGGAAAGGATGTACTTATCAAGAAAGAAATGAAACATGCTTGAAAATGAAGTAGTTGTTTTTGGAATTGTCTTTTTAACGATGATCATGTGACAAGATTGTCTTTGTAATTGTTTAAGGATGAGCACACAATAAATTTCAAAAAATCATCCATATACCAATTTCTTTTGTCATTGGAATTTGATGCTTGGTCACTTGTACTATTTGAATTAACTATTGATTAGTTATTGGTTATACTTGCTAATAGTTGTTAGGTAATTAGTAATATTTATTTAGTAGGACATGAACCTTTACAAGCAAATTAGTTTGAAAAGGAGTGTCATTTCTTCTAGGATATTTTGTATGAATTTTTTTTGTAATTTTTCTTTTATATTTACTTAGTTCTATTCTTATTTATAGATTTATTTTGATTGTTTGAATTTTATCAAGTTTTTCATTACCATTTGGCAACCATGTGTGCTTTGAATACATTGAATCAAATATAAACAACCAAAGAGATTTGAATTATGTAATTTGTAAAGGGATTGTTTACTTTGACAAGAAATTATTTTTTGACTTTTAACTTTTGGTGTAGAAAGTTGTATTTGAAATATTGACTTAAATTTATAACAAGTTGTTGATCACATTTTGGTTGTAATTAAAGAGCTAATTGGAGCATTGTTTTATTATTGTAAGGTTTGGAATCTAATATGGGTTTGGTTTAAACTATAATAAAAACCCAATTTTTTAAATTTGAAAAATGGTTGAATCATTCAAAAATTGATATAAAGTTTTAATTAATCTACAATAGTCACCAAAACTCTTCAAAAATAATTACATACACAAGTATTCTTGTAGCATTTCAACATTCTTGATATTATGGGGCCATGAATTCCATGTGCCAATGTTGATGTACCATAAACCAACATGGAGGAATTGGTTCATTGGAAATGAGTGACCAATGGTTGTGACAATAACATTTAATAATAAAAAAAAAGTTATTCAATTGAGGATACAATTCTAGGTCAAGATCACCTTTCAAAACAACATATTTGGTCAATGGAAAAATCAACTAGCTATTGGTGTGTCAATAACTCCTAACAACAAATGAAATCCTTACCCTATTAAAAAAAAACACTTGGAATGAAGATTTTCTTTCAATGGGAGGTATCCAATTGGTACATCACTTGTTAGATGTTGCAAATCTTAGAAGTCATAATCTTCACTTTTGCATCATTTTCAACAAATGAGAACCCATGGAGGACTTTTCTTAATCATGGAAGACTAATTGTAAGTCCAAGGCCAAAGTGAGAATTACAACATTTGTCTTGGGTTTACAACATAAACTTGAAATGATCATGAAACCAAGTCAAAGACTTTGTTAAGGTGGTTTGGCATGAAAAGTGTTGAAAGGTGTTTCAACCCAAAAGGAATGAGAAGTGGGGGTCATAATTGTGCCCCATTGCATCAATGAGGGCATTGACTTTTTTTTAAACAAAGGAGATAAGTGGGAAAGATTGTCACAACCTTGATTTGCATATGCGACCAACTCCTAAAATAAATAACAAAACATTTTTCTCACAATGAAAAAAACTTGAAACACTACTACAAATCTTGTCGTTTGTAACCAGTCACTATGCAACTGGCATGTAACTAGTTGTCCTTTGCAACTATCTTGGTCATGTTTACAACTATAAATTTGATATTGTATAATTTTTTGGCCATAGAATTGTGTGTGCAACTAACATGTAACTAAATGTGTACAATATGGACATGTGTCATAAAAATAATGGTTTAAACTTATACATACTTAAATTATTATATTTAATATATCTACATAGGCTATGTATAATAATATTACATACCTCTAGTACTAAGGTTAACCCCATGCTAACTTAGGTTAGCCTAAACTAACCTAGGTTAAAATAACCATGGTTAAATTAAATTAGGCTAAACTAATTATGGTTAATTTAAAT
>Ga0116229_10000082_pt1 | contig 86879 bp, 77 predicted proteins | sample S1TSphgellanicum_3_FD_87313 | JGI IMG/M metagenome (GOLD analysis project Ga0116229, IMG submission 87313) | Host-associated microbial communities from peat moss isolated from Minnesota, USA - S1T2_Fc - Sphagnum magellanicum MG | ecosystem: Host-associated > Plants > Peat moss > Unclassified...
CTCGCGCGGCGCGACTTCACGATCAACGCCATTGCCGTCAAGGCGCGCACGGGGACGCTGCGCGATCCGTTTGACGGGCGGGGTGACCTCGCGCGCCGCGTCATTCGGGCGGTGGGCGCCCCCGCGGACCGGATGCGCGAGGACCGGCTTCGCGCGCTGCGCGCGATGCGCTTTGCGGCGCGATTCGAGTTCACGATCGAGCCGACGACGTGGCGGGCGGTCGTCGACAGCGCGCCCTTCCTGCAGCCGCTCTCGGCCGAGCGGGTCAATCAGGAGCTGGAAAAGGTGATGGAGCAGGTCGCGCGTCCATCCGTGGCGATCGGCATGTGGCGCGAGAGCGGCGCGCTCGCCGCGCTCGTCCCGGCGCTGGCGGCGATCGGTCCGGTCACCGTCCGCGCCCTCGACTGCCTCCCTCGGGCGCGCGGGAAGACGGACGTCGGCCGAACCTGGCGGCGCGTCGACGCGCTCTTCTGGGAGCTCGACGGCGTGACGGCGCGCGCGGCCGCGATCGCCCTGCGACTGCCCAACGTGCGGGCGCGCATGATCGATCACCTGGCCGCGTGCTGGCAGCGACTCGGCGCGACACTCGACGACGGGCTCGCGGGCGCGCGGGCCGAGGATCGGGCGCTCCGTCGCTGGGTTGCGGTCGCCGGTCGCACGGACTTTCGCGACTTCTGGCGGATCGCCGCGGCGCGCTGGTCGGCGCGGCGCGCCCTCGGTCTGGCGGCGCCATCGGCGGCGGTCGTGCGTGATGCCTATCGGCGGGGCCTGCGCCTCGCGTTCGGCGCAACGCCGCTGGCGATCGCCGACCTGGCCATCGATGGGAACGACCTGATCCGACTGGGTATCCCAAAGGGGCGTCGCATCCGCGAGATTCTGGAGCAGATGCTCGACGCTGTCCTGGATGACCCGACGCGCAACACCGCCGCCGACCTCGCCGCGCTGGCGACGCGCCTGGGTCGGGTGTAACCGTGTTTTTCCGCGGGCGCCAGCCTGAGACCTCCATCTGGAAGCGGTTCCGGACGGGACTCGACGGGTTCACTTTCCTCAAGGAAGCGGAGTACTACTCGGCGCGCGTCGTGGCCAACGCCGAGCGCGTCGTCGATCTCTTCTACGTCCTGCTCGAGCACCTCCCGCCCGCCGTCGACGTCAGCGTCGATGATCTGCGGGGCACGCGGTCGTGGCGCGGCGAGCGCGTGGCGCTGCCCGATGTCCAGGACGCGATCGGCCGGTTGAAGGTGCCACTCGCGACCGTCGGCGGCGTCGAGGTCTCGGTGTATTCGGCGGACGACCAGCTGACGCTCAATCCCCAGCTCGAGCTGTTCATTTACGCCCGCAGCGACCGGTGGTACTACGTGCTGACGGGGATGGGCCTCGAGGAGCGGACGGTTCTGCGGACGAAGAGCTGGAAGCTCTCGCGCCGCGACTACGATCCGGCGCCCGAGCTGTCGGCGTCGGTGGCGCAGTCCGCGGCGCGCCTCGGGCTGGTCGAAGCCTGATGGCACGGCGGCGCGGCGCCGAGGCCCGCGCGGCCGGCGGGTCCGAGACGCTCTTCGCGTCGCACCTGCCCGAGCCGCTGGCATCGCGGATGCGGCCCCGGACGCTGGACGAGTTCGTGGGGCAGGCGCGGATCATTGGCCCCGGCACCCCGCTCCGGTCGGCGATCGAGTCCGGGTCGGTCGATTCGCTGCTCTTCTGGGGGCCGCCGGGCTCGGGGAAGACGACACTCGGCCGGCTCGTGGCGCACTACACCGACCGGGAGTTCGTCCCGTTTTCCGCGGTCGTCGATGGCGTGCCGCGCGTCCGGGAGATCGTCGCCGCCGCCGAGGCGCGGCGTGGGGACGGGCGCGGCACGATCCTCTTCGTCGACGAGATTCATCGACTGAATCGGGCGCAGCAGGACGCATTTCTGCCGCATGTCGAGCGCGGCACCGTGACGCTGATCGGGGCGACGACCGAGAATCCGTCGTTCGAGATCAATGGGGCCCTGCTCTCGCGGCTGCGGGTCTTCGTGCTCGAGTCGCTGGGCGCGCCGGACCTCGAGGCGTTGCTCGGCGAGGCGCTGGCCGATCGCGTGCGCGGGCTGGGGGCGATGGGGCTGACGGCGTCGGCGGACGCCCTGACGCTGCTGGCGGAGACCGCGGATGGCGACGCGCGGCGTGCGCTGACGGCGCTCGAGGCCGCGGCGACGCATCTCGCGGCGAAGCCGGCGATGGGGACGACGATCACGGCGGCGATCGCCCGGGAGGCGATGCAGCTGCGGGTGGCGCGCTACGACAAGTCCGGCGAGGAGCACTACAACCTGATTTCGGCGTACCACAAGTCGCTCCGGGGGAGTGACCCTCAGGGCGCGCTCTACTGGCTGGCGCGCATGATCGAGGGCGGCGAGGATCCGATGTACATCGCCCGGCGTACCATCCGGTTCGCCGCCGAGGACGTCGGATTGGCGGATCCTCAGGCGCTGCCGATGGCGCTGGCGGCGCGGGACGCGTATCAGATGCTCGGGTCACCCGAGGGGGACCTGGCGCTGGCGGAAGCCGCGATTTACCTCGCGACCGCGCCAAAGTCGAACCGCGTCTATGAAGCGTGGAACGGCGCCCTCGCGCTCGCGCGCGAGACACCCGCCGAGCCCGTTCCGCTCCATGTCCGGAATGCGCCGACGCGGCTCATGACGGATCTCGGCTACGGCAGCGGGTACAAGTATGCACACGCATTTCCCGACGCGTACATTCCGCAGGTCTATCTGCCCGAGCGAGTTGGCGATGCGCAGCTGTACACGCCGGGTGGCTTCGGGTTCGAGAAGGAGATTGCCAAACGGATGGCGTGGTGGGCCGGGCTGCGGGCGCAGCGCGCGGCGGATCCGGCCGCGGGGCCCGCGACGCCCTCGGCGGCGACTCCGGCGAACATGAGCGACGACACAGACACGACGCGGGCGTGACGTCAACCACGGGTCGGGGGTCATTCGCGTGAGCAATCACGAGTGGCCGCGGGCGGCCCACTCACCGACACGACATGGGGTACACGTATTTCTCGCGACATGATTTCGCTGACGGCGCCGGTGGAGCGCGCGGTGCTCGTGGGTGCGCCACTCAAGCGGTCGCCGGATCGGCACCGGCTGGAAGAGCACCTCGAGGAGCTCGGGCGACTGGCGGATACCGCCGGGGCGCTGGTCGTCGGCGAACTGACGCAGCGGCTCGATCGGCCCGACCCGGCCACCTATCTGGGCAAGGGGAAGATCGAGGAGCTGAAGGCCACGATCGAGTCGACCGCGGCGTCGCTCGTGATCTTCGACGATCAGCTGAGTCCCGCGCAGGGGAAGAACGTCGAGGACGCGACCGGACGGCGGGTCATGGACCGGGCGGAACTGATCCTCGATATCTTCGCCACGCGGGCGCGGTCGAGCGAGGCACGGACCCAGGTCGAACTCGCGCAGCTCGAGTACATGTTGCCGCGACTGACGCGGATGTGGACGCACCTCGAGCGGGTCGGTGGCGGCATCGGCGCGCGGGGACCCGGTGAAACGCAGCTCGAGACCGACCGGCGACTGATCGGGCACCGGATCAAGCTGCTCCGCGAACGTCTGGTCGATGTCGGCCGCTCGCGGGAGATCCAGCGCCAGGCCCGGCGATCCGCGACGCGCGTCTCGCTCATGGGCTATACCAACGCCGGCAAGTCGTCGATCCTGCGTGGCCTGACCGGGTCCGACGATGTGCATGTCGAGGATCGACTCTTCGCGACGCTCGACCCGCTGACGCGCGAGGTCGACCTCGGCCACAATGCGCGCATCCTGCTCACGGACACGGTCGGATTCATCCGCAAGCTCCCGCACAATCTCGTCGCATCCTTCCGGGCGACGCTCGAGGAGGTCACGGACGCGGATTTGCTGCTGCACGTGATCGACGCAAGCCATCCGCAGTGGGAGGAGCAGCGGACGGTCGTCGAGGATGTGCTCGGCGAACTTGGCGCCTCGGACAAGCCGGTCGTCCACGTCTTCAACAAGATCGACGCGGTGCCCGACGCCGAGCGCGCCGCGCTGCAGGAACGGATCCGCAACCTCATGCCCGAGTCCGTATTCGTCTCGGCGACGGTCGCGGGCGGCCTCGAGCCGCTGCGGACCACGCTCGGCGCCTGGGTCCGCACGCAGCGTCCGCTGATGCGTGTCGATCTGCCGTCGGGTGACGGCAAGCTGCTGGCCGAGCTGCACCGCGAGGCCGAAATCGTCGCCGTGCGCACCGAGGGCGACCACGTCGTCGTCGATGCGCGTCTCGACGCCGAACTGGCCGGGCGACTCCGTCGCGGCGGCGCGCAGCTGGTGCATGCGTAGCAGATGGCGGTGATGACGCGGGTGGCATTGCGCTTGCTGCGGCAGATCACGCCATGATGGTCATCGGCGAAGTCTCGACGGTGCGATCCTCCGGCGTTGCGCTGGTGTTGTCCGCGGCGTCATCGGTGCTGTTCACGTATCTGGTGCGTCGCCGTGCGCGCCGTGCCGGGCTGTTCGATCGCACGGACGATCGGAAGACGCACGAGCTGGCGATTCCGCGCGTTGGCGGCGTCGCGATCGTGCTCAGCGTCCTCACGACGCTGGCGCTGCTGACCTGGTACGCGGGCGGCAGCGTGTTCATGGATGCGGGCACCGGCCTGCTCGTGGTGCTCGCCGGCGGCCTGGCGACGCACCTCCTCGGACTCTACGACGATCTCTGGCAGGTGCGGGCGCGCTGGAAGTTTCTCGCGCAACTCGCCATCGCCGCCGCGGTCTACGGCCTCGGGGTCCGCGTCACGACGCTGGCGCTGCCGTTTGTCGGCATCATCCATCTGGCACCCGCCGTGGCGCTGGCGTTCACCGTGCTGTGGCTCGTCGGGATCACGAATGCCTTCAACCTGATCGACGGGCTCGATGGTCTCGCGTCCGGCGCGGCGCTCTTTGCGCTGACGACGATGTTCGTCGTCGCCAGCGCCAACGGCCGCGGCGGTGCGGCGCTGGTGACGATCGTCCTGGCCGGCGCGACCGCCGGCTTCCTGTACTACAACTTTCATCCCGCGACGATCTTCCTCGGGGATTCCGGCAGTCTGTTCCTCGGCTTCATGCTCGCCGGCATCGGCCTGTTGAGTGCGGAGAAGGCGACGACGGTGGTCGCGGTCGCGATCCCTGTCGTCTCGCTCGGGTTTCCCGTGCTGGACACGCTGATCGCGATCGTCCGACGGCTGTTGCGCGGGCAGCCGATCTTCGCGGCCGATCGCGGGCACATTCATCACCGCCTGCTGGGTCGGGGGCACTCGCCGCGCAACGTCGTGCTCGCCCTGTACGCCGCCTGTGCCATCCTCGCGATGGCGGGCATGCTGCTCGTCAACGACGGCGCGCACGTGGTGGTGGTGCTGGCGCTCGTCGGGCTTGGGGTGCTGATCGCCGTGCAGCGGCTGCGGATCGTCGAGTTCGAGGAGGTCGCCCGACTGCTCCGGCGGGGTACGACGCACTGGGACACGGTCGCGCGCAACGTGCGCGTGCGCGAGGCGAGCTCGCGCCTCGCGGCGATGGGGACGCTGGGTGACGTCTTCAAGACGCTCGAGGAGACCTTTGCCGACGACGGCTGCCCGCGCGTCGAGATCCGCCTCACTGCGTCGTTCCTGCGCGACGCGCGTCCGGCGGATGGCCTGGCCGTCGAGGAGGAGGCGAGCGTCTGGGTCTGGAGCCGCGAGTTGCACCCGGCGAGCGGCTGGTGGCATGTCTCGCTCCCGCTGACCGATCCCGCGGGAGCCAGGCTCGGCTCGCTCGTCGTCTGGCAGGACGACGAACTGGCGCTCCGACCGTTCCTGCCGAATTTCCCGACGATCGCCGGCGAGCTGCGCGTCCAGCTCGCGGCGAAGCTGCTCAGCCTCTGGCACAGTGTGCCGGCGCGTCAGCTCCCCGCGCTGGGCGCCCGCGTCAGTGACCGCGTGGAGCGGCACGCCGAGCGACCCGCCGAACGGTCGGGCGATCGGACGGGCGACCGCGCCACCGAGCGGGTACAGAGCGGGCACGGCCCGCGGGTCGCGTGACGGCCGCGGCATCTGCCGTCGCCACTCCTCCAGTTCGCGTCTACCGGCGCCGCCGCGGCTGGATCGCCGTCGAGTGGCGTGAGCTCTGGGAGTTTCGCGAGCTGCTGCTTTTCCTGGCGTGGCGCGACATCACGGTGCGCTACAAGCAGACCGCCCTCGGCGCCGCCTGGGCCGTCCTGCAGCCGGCGCTCACCATGGTCGTCTTCACGCTGCTCTTCGGCCGACTCGCCCACCTGCCGTCGGACGGCCTCCCGTATCCGATCTTCGTCTACGCCGGCCTGTTGCCATGGACGTTCTTCGCGAATGCCGTCACCTCGTCGTCGAACAGTCTCGTCAACAGTGCGAACCTGATCACGAAGGTCTACTTTCCGCGCGTCATCGTCCCGCTGGCCGCCGTGGCGGCCGGACTCGTCGACCTCGCGGTGGCGTTTCTCCTTCTTGGCGTGCTGCTGCTCTGGTATCACGTGCCGCTGACGCCGATGCTCTCGCTTCTCCCGCTGATGGTCATCGGCACGGTCGTCGCCGCGGTCGCCGTCGGGACGATTCTCTCCGCCCTGACCGTGACGTACCGGGACTTCCGCTATGTCGTCCCGTTCACGGTCCAGCTCTGGATGTACGCCACCCCCGTGATGTACGCGACGGCCGCCGTCCCCGTCCGGTGGCGTCTCTGGTACGCGATCAACCCGATGGCCGGGATGACGGATGGCTTTCGGGCCGCGGTGCTCGGTCGCGCCCCGCTCTGGCCGGTCGTCGGCATCTCCAGCCTGTCGGCCATCATCGCGCTCGGGGTCGGCATCGCCTACTTCCAGCGCGTCGAGCGGCGCTTCGTCGACATCGTCTGACGTGACCGAACCGGCGATTCAGGTCGAGCATCTCTCGAAGGCGTACACGCTCGGGGTCCGGGATCGCGGCTACACGACGCTGCGCGAGGCGCTGACGTCGACGCTGGCCGCGCCGGTCCGACGACTGGCGAGCCTCGCGCGCGGCGGTCTCGATGGCGGCAGCCAGCCCTTCCTCGCACTCGATGACGTGTCCTTCGAGATCGCGCCGGGCGAATCGGTGGGGATCATCGGACGGAACGGGGCGGGGAAGAGCACGATCCTCAAGATGCTGAGCCGCATCACGGAGCCATCCTCGGGGACGATCGCAATTCGGGGCCGGGTCGCGAGCCTCCTCGAGGTGGGGACCGGTTTCCACCCCGAACTCACCGGGCGCGAGAACGTGTATCTCAACGGGTCGCTCCTCGGAATGCGGCGCGCCGAGATTGCGCGCAAGTTCGACGAAATCGTCGCGTTTTCGGAGGTCGAGGCCTTCCTCGATACGCCCGTCAAGCGCTACTCCTCCGGCATGTACGTTCGCCTTGCGTTCGCCGTCGCCGCCCATCTCGAGCCGGAGATCCTGATCGTCGACGAGGTCCTCGCCGTCGGCGATGCGGCCTTCCAGCAGAAGTGCCTCGGCAAGATGCAGGACGTCGGCCGAGGCGGCCGGACCGTGCTCTTCGTGAGCCACAACATGGCGGCGATCACGCGGCTCTGTCCGCGCACGCTGCTGCTCCGGCATGGACGCCTGGCGTTCGACGGCCCGGCGCTCGAGGGGGTGCACGCCTATCTGGCCGACGGGGTGGCGCCGGGCGGTCTCGAATGGGAGCTGGCGTCCGTCGCCCGCCGCCTCGATGCGTATGGCGAACGGGCGCGAGTCCGCGCGCTGACGCTCGAGCCGCTCGATGGTCGGCGGTCGTTCCGTGTCGGCGAGCCCCTGCGACTCCGCGTCACCTTCGACGCGCGCGCGGCGCTGCCGAGCGCCGGGATCGGGATCGGCATCGACGATCTGTATGGCAACCGGCTGGCGACCTTCAACAGCCACGAGCGCGGTGTCGTGACGGCCGTCGACCGCGACGCCTCGGCGACGATCGCGCTCGCCGTGCCCTGTCCGTCGTTGCATGCCGGACGCTACTCGCTCTCGTGCGCGGTGACGGACGGCGGCCAGCTGCTCGACTTCGTGCCGCAGGCGGCGTCGTTCGAGATCGAGCCGATCGACCTCGAGACCGGGCAGCACGTCGAGCCGTCGCCGGGCGCGGGGCCGATGGCCCTGCCGTGCGTCTGGACCGTCGCATGAGCCGCTCGATCGCCTTCGTCATCGAGCACGCCTACGTCGACGCCCTCGCCTGCTTCCGGGAGCCGATCCGGTACTTCGCCGCGCGGGGCGATCGCGTCGACGTCTACCTGCGCCTCACGGCCTCGCACCCCGTCCCGTTCTTCGCCGACCCCCATGTGCGACTGATCCCGCTCGACGTGACGCCGGCCGGCGCGGCACGTCTCGTCCGCCGGCTCGTCGCGCACACGCCGCGCTACGCGATCATTTTCACCGTGCCGCAGTGGAGCCTCCACTGGTCGGTCACGGCCGGACGCCTCACGGGCACACCCGTCGCCTATATCTCGGATGAGCTGATCGAGACGGACGACGCCTCGACGGCGTCGGCGCGCAAGTGGAAGGCGCGCGAGCGACAGGCACATCGGCGCTGCGCCTTCTCGATCGCGCTCTCCCCCGAACGCGCTGACTGCCTGCGCCGTCTGAACCGGCTGCCGGACTCCCACCCGGTGTACGTCGTGCCCAACGCGGCCGCCGGACCGGCGGAGCGGTTGCGGAGCCACTACTATGCCGACCGGCTCGGTCTCGCCGTCGATCGCCCGATCGTGCTGCATGCGGGCGGGCTCGGGTGGGCCCCGGCCGAGGCGCTCGCGCAGGCGGCCTCGGTCTGGTCGGATGACGGGCCCGCGATCGTCTTCCAGGGTCGGCTGCCGGCGCAGATGGTTGGCCGCTCGAGTGCCGGCGCCGTGCACTACAGTCCGACGACGCTGCCGGCAGCGTTGCTCGACTACGCGGTCTCGTCTGCCGATATCGGGCTCGCGCTCTACGACGACCGGAAGACGAACGATCGGCTGATGGGGACCGCGTCGGGCAAGCTCTGTCTCTACATGAAGAACGCGCTGCCAGTGATCACGACGCGGCAGGACTGTTTCGCCTGGGTCGAGACCGAGGGGTGCGGTGTGCGGGTCGCGACGATGGAGGAGATTCCGGCGGCGGTACAGGCGATCCGCGCCCGGTACGCCGAGTACGTGGCCGCGGTGCGCCGCGTCTACGCCGAGCGGCTCGATTTCGCGCGGACCTATGCGCCGGTCGCCGAGGCCGTCGATCGACTCGCGAGCGGCGGCGCGTGAGCGAGGCCTCCGGATCACTGTCGTGTGCGATCGTGGTCCTCAACTGGAACGGCATCGAGCATCTGCGGCACCTGCTCCCGTCGCTCGAGGCGGCCGTGGCCGTTGGTCCGCCGGCCGCCATCGTCGTCGTCGACAATCGCAGCACGACGGGCGACGTCGAGTGGATCCGGGCGCACCACCCATCCGTCGAGGTCGTGCTCGCCGAGCACAATGACTATCTCTTCTCCCTCAATCCCGTCGTCTCGCGGCGACCGGAAGATGTCGTCGTTATCTTGAACAACGACATGCGGGTCGACCCCGGATTTCTCGCGCCGCTCCTCGGGCACTTCGCCGATCCGTCGGTCTTCGGCGCGACGGCGCGAGTGCTGGACTGGGAGGGCACCCGGCAGACGACGGGGCAGCGCCGGTTCGCGCTCCGGCATTGCTGGTACTACCAGTGGTGGGATCTGTCGGTCTCGGCGCCGGTGCTGACACTCGACGCCGGTGGAGGATGCGCGGCGTTCCGTCGTGCCCACTTCGCCGAGCTCGGAGGCTTCGATCCGCTCTTCCGCCCCGCCTACTTCGAGGATATCGACCTGTCGTACCGGGCCTGGATGCGTGGCTGGCGGACGGTCTTCGAGCCGCGCAGCATCATCTACCACCGCGAGGGGGCGACGCTCTGGGACCGGGCACGGGACGCGCACCATCGGGCGATGCTCGCGCGCAACCAGGCGCTGTTCACGATGAAGAACGTCGGCGGGTGGGCGTTTCTCGCCGGCTATCTGCTGCTCGCCCCGGTCCGTGTGCTCCGGGGCGCGCTGAGTGGCGATCCATCGACCGCGCGCGGGCTCCTGCGGGCGATCCCGCGCGCGGCGCGCGCCATTGCGGCCCGCGCCCGCCGGCGGCGCGCCGTGCTCTCACCGCTCGCGATCCAGCGGGCGATCGATCAGTCGGTTGCCGGGGCGGCCGGGCGATGACGAACGGCGTCTCGATCGCCGGCAGCCGAATCCTCATCACCGGGGGCACCGGGTCGTTCGGCAACCGTGTCGCGTCGCATTTGGGGGCGCTCGGCCCGTCGCGGATCACGGTCTACAGCCGGGACGAAAAGAAGCAGTGGGAGATGCAGCAGCGATTCCCCGATTTCGACTACATGATCGGGGACGTCCGCGATGTCCCGCGCCTGGCCGAGGCGATGCGTGGTGTCGACATCGTCTTCCACGCGGCCGCGCTCAAGCAGGTGCCGTCATGCGAGACGTATCCGTTCGAGGCGGTGCAGACGAATACCGTCGGCTCGTTCAACGTCTGCGAGGCGGCGCAACGCGCCGGCGTGCGCGCCGTCGTCGCGCTGTCGACCGACAAGGCCGTCAAGCCGGTGAATGCGATGGGGACGTCGAAGGCGATGATGGAGAAGATCGTCTGCGCGCGAAACCGGGTGCCCCTCGACACGATCTTCTGCTGCGTCCGGTACGGCAACGTGATGGGCAGCCGCGGGTCCGTGATCCCGCTCTTCCGGCGGCAGATCGAGGCCGGCGGCCCGGTGACGCTGACGGTCCCGCAGATGACGCGCTTCCTCATGACGCTCGACGAATCCGTGGAGCTGGTCGTGCACGCGATCACCCGCGCCGTCGGCGGCGAGATCTTCGTGCGCAAGGCGCCCGCGGCGACCGTCGCCGATCTCGCGCGGGCGATGATCGCCCGGTATGGCGCCGGCCGGGACGTCGCCACGGCGGTCGTCGGGATCCGGCCCGGCGAAAAGATCGACGAGGTCCTGGTCAACGAGTACGAACTGCAGCGCGCCCTGGAGACCGACGACTACTTCACGATCGCGCCGGAATACCGCCCGGCGCCCGACGACGCTCGCGCGCGCGCGCCACTCGGCACGGAGTACACGTCGGCGAATACGCGGCGCCTGGCCAGCGTCGAGGAGATCGGCGCGCTGCTGGACCGGGTCGGCGTCGTCGAGTACTACGTCTGACCGCACCCGCGTGGCCCCGCTGAGGGTTTTCGTCCTCGGTCACCGGGGGATGCTCGGGCACGTGGTCGCTCGCGTCGGCGCCGAGCGTGGCCACGACGTCCTGACGTCGACCGACCGGTACGTGGCTGCCGCGCGTGACCCGTTGATCGAGACCGTGCGCGCGTCGGGGGCCGAGGTCGTGATCAACTGCCTCGGATCGACGAAGCGACGGGGGAGCGACCGGCGCGACCTCTCCGATGCCAACGCGCTCTTTCCCGTGCAGCTCGTCTCGCGCCTCGACGCCGGCCAGCATGTCATCCACGCCAGCACGGACTGCGTCTTCGCCGGGACGCGCGGCGGGTATGCCGTCGACGAGCCGACGGACGCGGACGACGACTACGGCGTCTCGAAGGTCCTCGGCGAGGCGATCGCGCTCCGACCCAACGTGACGGTGCTCCGTGTCTCGATCATCGGGCCGGAACGCGCGGACGGCCCCGGCCTTCTGTCGTGGTTCCTGCGGCAGCCGACCGACGATGCGGTGCCCGGCTGGACGAATCACCGGTGGAATGGCGTGACGACACTGGACTGGGCGGGGATCGCGTTCGACGTCGCCGATCGACGCCGGCGGGGCGGCCATGTCGCCCCGATCCTGCAGCCGGGGACGCCGCCGGTGAGCAAGTACGAGCTGTTGTGCATCTTCCGCACGGTCTACGGCACGCCGCATCGCATCGACCCGGTCGAGACGGCGGCGGCCGTCGACCGCACGCTCAGGCCGACGGAGCTGCGTTCACCGATCGCCGAGCAGCTCGCCCGGCTCCGCTCGTGGTACGGCGCGTGACGGGCGTCGACGGCCGCGACGCCTAGTGCGGCCGTCATGATGCGGCCGTCATGATGCGGCCGTCATGATGCGGCCGTCATGATGCGGCCGTCATGATGCGGCCGTCATGATGCGGCCGCGCTACCTGATTCTCACCGACGATTCGAGGCCCGCGACCGGCGGCGTCGCCGAGTATCTGCACCAGCTGGCGGCGGCGCTCGCCCCGACGCATGACGTGGTGATCGCCAGCGGGATCGCCGGCGCGGCGGCCGTCGACGCACCCGCCGGCGTGCGATACGTCGAGGCGCCGTCCTGGCGGACGCAGCTCGCGCTGCCGGGCGACGCGCGCCGCCTCACCCGCCGCTGGAACACGCTCCGCTGGATGCTGACGCGACGGCGCATGATCCGTCGTCGATTGCTGGAGCTCCTCTCGAGCGGGGGCGAGACGCGCGTCATCATTGGTCGCCTGAGCGTCGCGACGCACCCGTGGTGCGTCACCTGCCGGGCGCTCGGCGTCCCATACGCGGCGATCGGCTACGGACTCGAGCTCGTGGAGCCTGGCTCGGGCGCGCAACGGCGAGCGCGACGGCGCGATGCGCTGGCGGCCGCCCACTGGCTGTCGATCAGTGCCGACACCACGGCGCTCCTCACCGCCGTCGGCGTGCCGGCGGATCGCGTCACCCTCGTGCCGCCCGGCGCGAGCGCGGAGAGCGTCACCGCGCCGGACGCTGCCGCCCGCCGCCGCGTGCGCGCGCGTCTGGGACTGGGCGAGGCGCCGTTCGTGCTGAGCCTCGGCATGCTGCGCGCCAGGAAGGGCTTCGACCTCACGATCGACGCGCTCGACCGGTTGCGCGACCGATATCCGGCGCTCGCGCTCGTCATTGCGGGCGATGGGCCCGAGGCGGTCGCATTGCGCGCGCATGCCGCACGCTCGGGCGTCGGCGATCGCATCCACTTCACGGGCGTGATCGACGACGAGACGCGGAACGCGCTCCTCGCCGAGTGCGCGCTCTTCGTCCTTGCGAATCGGCGGCTGCCGGGTGATGTCGAGGGGTTCGGCATCGTCTTTCTCGAAGCCGCGCTGCACGGGAAGGCGGTGATCGGTGGTCGGAACGGCGGTGTCGTCGATGCCGTCGCCGACGGCGAGACGGGCCTCCTCGTCGATACGACCGGCGACGCCGCGCCGCTGGCCGCCGCGCTCGCGCGCCTGCTCGACGACCCGGCGCTGGCCCACGCCCTCGGCGCGCGGGGCCGCGCACGAGCGCAGGCCGAGTTCTCGTGGAGCGCGCGGGCCGCGACGGTGGTCTCGGTCGTCGACCGCATCGGCGTCGCCCGGTAGCGATGCGGGGCCGGCAGGACGAGGTGACCGCTGGCGGATTCGGTGTCAACGTCTTCGGCAGCGCACGCGTCCGGGATGCGGCGGCAGCCGCGGATGCTGGCTCGCTTCCTGCTGCTCGTCGGTTGCGTCGTGCCGACCGCTGTTGTAAACGCGGCGCGCGGTCCCGGCTCGGCGCTTGACGGGGGCGGTCTGGCGTTCGACGTTGCCGATGGGCGGCGGCGCGACGCGCCCCAATCAATCCTGCAGCAGGAGGCGACGCCCGTGCACCGATCCGGGTTTGCGAGGGACCGCGCATGACGCGTCCGCGCCTGCTCATCCTCACCGAGGATTCGAAGCCGTCGCGCGGCGGGATCGCCGAGTATCTGCATCAGCTGGCGTCGGCGCTCGCGACGACGCACGACGTGGTGATCGCCTCGAGCGTCGCGGGCGCCGCCGACGTGGTGGCGCCACCCGGAGTCGTGTATCGCGAGGTCCCCTGGTTCCGGACGCAGCTGCGGTTGCCGGGCGATGACCGGACGACGACGCGACGGCTGAATACGCTCCGATGGCGCATCGACCTCCGGCGCGCGATGCGTCGGCGCCTGCTCGAGCTCCTCGCCGGCGACGCGCCGACGCGCGTCGTGATCGGACGGCTGAGCGTGGTGACGCATCCCTGGTGTCTGGCCTGCCGCGATCTCGGTGTGCCGTATGCGGTGATCGGGTACGGGCTCGAATTCCTGGAGCCGGTCACGGCGAGGCAGGCGGCGGAGCGACGAGCGGACATCCTCGGCGCGGATCAGTGGCTCCCGATCAGCCACGACACGGCACGGCTGATCGCCGAGTATGGGGTGCCGATGGAGCGCATGACACTCGTCCCGCCGGCGGTCGAGGCGGGCCGCGTCCAGCCGCCGCCCCAGACGCGCCGGTCGGTGCGCGCCCGCTTCGGCCTCGGGGATTCTCCCTTCGTGCTGACGCTCGGCTTTCTCCGTCGTCGAAAGGGCATGGATCTCGCCATCGACGCGATCGTGCGACTGGTGCCGACGCACCCCGAGGTGATGCTGGTGATCGCCGGCGACGGGCCGGAGGCCCAATCGCTGCGGGTGCGCGCCGAGGCCTCCGGCGTCGGGGATCGCATCCGGTTCGCCGGCGCAGTCGACGACGACACGCGCAACGCGCTGCTCGCCGAGTGCGCGGTCTTCGTGCTGGCCAACCGCCGTCTGCCGAACGACGTCGAGGGGTTCGGCATCGTCTTCCTCGAGGCCGGTCTGCATGGCAAGCCGGTCGTCGGGGGTCGAAACGGCGGCGTCGTGGACGCGGTGGCCGATGGCGCGACCGGGCTGCTCGTGGACACGGCGGTCGGCCCGGAGCCGCTGGCGGCGGCGATCGGTCGGCTCCTCGACGATCCCTCGCTGGCGATCGCGATGGGGTCGCGGGGTCGCGAGCGCGCGCGGACGCAGTTTGCGTGGACGGAGCGGGCGGCGACGGTCGCCGCGATCCTGGAGCGCGTCGGCGCCGCGACCCCACGGTGATCCCGGCGCGCGCGCGCGAACCGGGCCGGGAGGGCGTCTCTCGCGGTGCGTGATGTCCTGATCATTGCACCGAGCTTTGCCCCCGTCAGCAACCCACCCACGCAGCGTGTCCGGTTCTTCGCGCGACACCTGCCGACCTTCGGCTGGCGTCCGCGCATCGTCTCGGTTGACCCCCGCTACTATGAGGAGCCGGCCGATGCGGAGATCGACGCGCTGCTGCCGCCCGGCCTCGAGGTGATGCGCACTGCGGCCTACCCGGCGTCGCTGACGCGACGCCTGGGGATCGGCGATCTGGGCATCCGCGCCTACCGCCCGATGCACCGCGCGCTCCGGGCGGCGTGCGCACGGCAGCGGCCGGACGTCGTCTTCATCCCCGGACCGCCGTGGCACACCTTCCTGCTCGGCCCCGCGCTGCGCGAGGAATTCGGCATCCCCTATGTGCTGGACTACATCGATCCATGGGTCAGCTCGGCCGGCGCCGATGGCCGGTGGTGGAGCAAGGCCTACTGGTACCGCCGGCTGGCGGTCGCGCTCGAGCCGCGTGCCGTGCGCGGTGCGGCGCGGATCACCGCCGTGTCGGACGGCACGAACGACGGCGTGCGCGCGATGTATCCGTTTCTGCCGGCGTCGCTCTTCGCCGGCATTCCATACGGTTTCGAACCGTCCGACTTCGACGCGCTGCGCGCGCGGCCGCGACCACAGTCGATCTGGCCGACCGATGACGGCGCGCTGCACCTCGTCTCGGTCGGCGCGATGCTGCCGAACGGCTACGAGACGCTGCGCGCGGTCCTCGGCGCGGTGGCCGCGATGCGGGCGAGCGGGAGTGCCATCGGCGCGCGACTCCGCCTGCATTTCATCGGCACGACCTACGATCCCCACCCCAGGGCGCCGCTCGTCCTGCCGGTCGCGCAGGCGATGGGCCTGGGCGACGTCGTCACCGAGCATCCCGCGCGCGTCCCGTATCTCGACGCCCTCAACCTCCTCTGCTCCGCGGACGGCGTCCTCGCGCTCGGCAGTACCGAGTCGCACTACACGGCGTCGAAGATCTTCCCCTCGATTCTCGCGAGGCGCCCGCTGCTCGCGGTCTACCACGCGGCCAGCAGTGTCTGCGAGATCGTGCGACGCGCGAATGCCGGCGCGCTCGTGACCTACGACGATGTCGATCGTGCCGAACAGCAGATACCGGCGATCGCAGCCGCGCTGGACCGGCTCCTCTCGCCCGGGGGCTACGATGCATCGGCCGTGAGCTGGGCGTCGTTTGCCGACTACTCGGCCGAGCGGATGACGGAGCGCCTGGCGCACGTGCTCGATACTGCTGTCGGCGCATGACGGCCGGGCGCCTCGGCATCCTGGCGACGCATCCGATCCAGTACTACGCGCCCCTCTATCGGGCGCTCGCGGCCCGGCCCGGTGTCGACCTGACGGTGTACTTCGCGCATCAGCCGACGCCGGCGGAACAGGGGATCGGATTCGGGGTCGCCTTTACGTGGGATCACAACCTGATCGACGGCTACCCCCATATCTTTCTGACCAATCGCGCATCCGGACCGAACCGCGACCGATTTCGCGACTACGACACGCCATCGATCGCATCGATCATCACGCGAGGCCGGTTCGATGCTTTCCTGGTGCACGGATGGCAGACGCAGTCCTACTGGCAGGCGATGCGCGCCTGCTGGCAATCGGCGACGCCGGTCCTCGTCCGTGGCGACTCACAACTCCGCGATGACGCCTCATCCCTCAAGCGCGCCCTGAAACGAATGCTGTACCCGCGATTCGTCCGCCGCTTCGCCGCCTGCCTGAGCGTTGGACAGCGGAGTGACGAGTACTTTCGTTATTACGGCGCGCGGCGCGTCGTCCGATCGCCGCACTTCGTGGACAATGCGCGCTTCGCCGCCGCCGCCGCGGCCGCGCGGCCGGATCGCGCGGCGTTGCGCGCCGCACTCGGGATCCCCGCCGATGCGATCGTCGCACTCTTCGCCGGCAAGCTGATCGATCGCAAGCGGCCGATCGACCTGTTGCGCGCAGTCGAGCGTGTCGACGGCGTCCACGCGCTCTTCGTCGGCGACGGGGCGCGGCGGGCGTCGCTCGAGGCGATGGCGCGCGCCGCGGGCGCTCGCGCGCACTTTGCGGGTTTCCGCAATCAGGGCGCGATGGCCGAGGCGTACGCGGTGGCGGACGTGCTCGTCCTGCCGTCGGATGCACGCGAGACCTGGGGGCTGGTGGTCAACGAGGCGATGGCGAGCGGGATCCCGGCGATCGTCTCCGACGCCGTCGGATGTGCACCGGACCTGATCGTGCCGGGGGTGACGGGTGCGGTCTACCCCGCCGGCGATGTCGGGGCGCTGGCGCGCGTGCTGGCCGCGCTCGCGGCGGACCCATCGTCGGCCGAGCGGATGGGCGCGTCGGCCGCCCGGCACATTGCGGCCTGGTCCGTGGACCGGGCCGCCGACGGCGTGCTCGCGGGCGCTGCGCAATGAGCGCGTACTCGGGCCCGATCCCGGCGCTTGATCCCCCGTGGTCGCTGTCGGCGGCCCCCGTGCGGCGCGTCTTCTATATCTCGCTCCAGCAATGGGGCGCAGTGCTGGGCATCGCCGCACTGAGCGCGGTGTCGACGATCTCGCTCTACGAGGGTGATTCGCTCTGGATCGGGGTCGGGATCTTTCTCTTCGTTGCCGTGCTCGGTCACACACTGCTGGCGGCGCATTCAGTGCCGTGGATCCCCGGCCTGATCGCGCTGGTCGCCGTGTTGCAGTGGGTGCTGGCGCCGTGGGCGGCCTATCACGTGCCGGCGTCGTTCCCACTCTTCGAGATGGTGCTGCCCGCGCCCGACTACTTCAATTACGCCGTGCCCGCGGCGCTGATGCTGCTGCTCGGCCTGTACACGCCGCTCTGGCGGGTGGGGGATCGCGCGGTCGTCCGCCGCGCGCCGACGGTCCCCCGGGGATTCCGTCGCGCCTGCGACATGATGATCGTGTTCGGGTTCGCCGCGAACGTCGCGATGGGTCACGCACCGGGATCGCTCCGCTACCTGGCCCTCCTGCTCAGCTATCTCGCGTTCGTCGGCGCGTTTGCCCTGCTCCTCGTCCGGGCGGACGGGTGGTGGTGGCGTGTCGCCTTCGTCCTCGGTCTGCGCGCCGTCGAATCGACAGAAGGCGGGCTCTTCCACGACCTGCTGCTGTGGGGCGCCTATTGCGGCGCGCTGATGGTCTATTCGTTTCGTCCGAGCCGGACGGTAGTCATCGCCGCCGGACTCGGCGGGGTGCTCATGATCGGCGCGCTGAATGAGGCGAAGTACACGTATCGTCGCGAGCTCTTCCTCAACCCCGACATGCAGCTCAGCGAGCGCGTGGCGACGCTGGGGCGAGACCTGCGCGACCAGGTGACCGAGCCCAGGACGACATTCACCGGCGACGCGATGAGCCGCTCGGTCACGCGACTGAATCAGGGCTGGATCATCGCGCGCATCCTGACCTGGGTGCCGACCAGCGAGCCATTTGCCGGCGGGGAGACGATCGTCACGGCGCTCCGCGCGGCCCTCGTGCCCCGGATCCTGGACGCCGACAAGTACGTCGCGGGCGGCGCGCAGGACTTCCCGCGTTTTACCGGGCTGACGATCGACCAGTCTACCAGTATGAACCTGAGTCCCGCCGGCGAGATGTACGCCAACTTCGGTCGCACCGGCGGCCTCGTCGCGCTCTACCTCTTCGGCGTCGGGCTCGGTCTCGTCTACCTGCGCTTTGCGACCTGGGCCCGCCGCTCGCCGCTCTGGTGGGCGTGGGCGCCGTACGTGATGCTCTACGCGATGCAAGCCGAAAACGGGCTTGGCGAGGGGATCAATCACGTCGCCAAGTCGTTTGTGCTGCTCTTTGTCGTGATCTCGGTCGTACCGGCGTGGCGGTCCCTGCGCCGCTGGCGCATGCCGGCCGCCGCGCTGCGGCTCGGCGCCTGACGTGTCGCTTCGGGTGCTGCACGTGATGCCCGACCTGCGCCGCGCCTTTGGCGGCCCGGTCGAGGCGCTGATCGGTTTCGCGGCGGCCTCCGGCCCCGACACGACGCTGACGGTCGTCGGGCCGTCGACGGACGCCGTCGAGACGGGGTGGCTGGCGGCGCAGATGCCGGGCGCCGAGATCATGACGGCGCCCCGGCTCGCCGTGCCGGGCCTTGTGCGTCGTCTCGCGCCGTCGGCCGACGTGGTGCATGTGCATGGCCTGCTCAACGCGGTCAGCTCGCTCGGAGCGGGCGCCGCGCTGGCCCGGGGCCGTCCGGTCGTGATCGGTCCGTTCGGGACACTCTCGCGCTACACGTTCACGCATCGTCGGGCGGTGGCGAAGCGCCTCTACTTCCAGGCGATCGACGGACCACACCTCCGACGAGCGGCCGCCGTTCACTTCACGACGGTCGCCGAGCGCGACGAGGCGGCCTGGCATGGTCTCGGTCTGGACGACAGGGCGCACATCGTGCCGCCGCCGTTTCGCGGCCCATCCGCCGGCGACCGTGACCCCGGTAGCCCGTCGGCGATGCACGCGGGGCCGACGGTCCTCTTTCTTGGTCGGCTTCACCCGAAGAAGGGGCTCGAGCTCCTGCTCGAGGCGTGGCCGGCGGTGCGGCGCGCCCACCCGACCGCGCGGCTCGTGATCGCGGGCTCGGGGACGCCGCGCTACGACGCGACGCTGCACGCGACTGCGTCGGCACTTGGCGCCTCCGTGTCGTTCACCGGGTTCGTCGCCGGGGAGGAGAAGCAGGTGCTGCTCGATCGCGCCGACCTCTTCGTGCTGCCTTCACATCACGAGAACTTCGGCATCGCCGTGCTCGAGTCGGTCGCGGCCGGCGTGCCGGTGGTGCTGACGGCGGGCGTGCAGCTCGCGCCGTGGGTGTCGGCACGGCACGTCGGGCGCGTCACGGCGCGTGAGCGCGACGCGCTCGCAACGGCGATCGCGGAGACGCTCGATGACGCCGCGCTCCGGGCGCGTGTCGCCGCGTGCGGCGCGACGCTCGTCACTGATGATTTCGGGCCGGCGCGGGTCGGCCCGGCGCTGCTGGCGATGTATCGCGATGCGTGCGCGTTCGAACGGTCGGGGAGGAGCTGACGGTGTACATCCTGGGTCTCAACGCCTACCACGGCGATGTCGCAGCGGTGCTGCTGCGCGACGGCCAGCTCGTGGCGGCGGTCGAGGAGGAGCGATTTCGGCGCATCAAGCACTGGGCCGGCTTCCCCACGCTGGCGATCCGGTCGGTCCTCGCCGAGGCGGGGATCCGCGGGGCCGATGTCGCCCACGTCGCGATCAGTCGCGCGCCGCTCGCGCATCTGGCGCGCAAGGCGCTGTTTGCGCTGCGCCGGCGCCCGGATCCCCGGCTGATTCTCGATCGGCTGCGGAACTCGCGCAAGGTGCGCGACCTGCGCGGTCCGCTCGCCGAGGCGCTGGGGGTCGCCGCCGACGCCATCCCGCAGCTGCACTTCGTCGAGCATCACCCCGCACATCTGGCCAGCGCGTTCTTCGTCTCGCCGTTCGAGGATGCCGCCTGCTGCGCGATCGATGGCTTCGGCGACTTCGTCAGCACGTCGATGGCGGTGGGGACGGGCAATCAGCTCGAGGTGATCGACCGGACCTACTTCCCGCACTCGCTCGGGATGATGTACACCGCCGTCACCCAGTATCTCGGGTTCATGGGATACGGGGACGAGTTCAAGGTCATGGGGCTCGCGCCGTACGGCAAGCCGACCTGCACGACCGAGCTGCGCCAACTGGTGACGCTGATGGATGGCGGCCGGTTCGAACTCGATCTGCGGTTCTTCCGGCACTGGTCGGAGGGCGTCGAGATGGAGTGGGACGACGGCTACCCGACGCTGGGTCGCGTCTTCACGTCGCGGCTCGAGGAGCTGCTGGGGCCCGCGCGGGCGCCCGGTGATCCGCTCACGTCGCGGCACGAGGATATCGCGCATTCGCTGCAGGTCGTGCATGAAGCCAGCGTCTTCCATGTGCTCAACGGGCTCTGGGAGCGGACGCGCAACCCGCGGCTCTGCCTCGCCGGCGGCTGCGCGATGAACAGCGTGGCGAACGGCAAGGTGCGCACGGCGACGCCCTTTCAGTCGGTCTACATCCAGCCGGCGTCCGGCGACAACGGGACGGCGCTGGGCGCCGCCTTTCACGTCTGGAACCAGGTGCTGGGGCGGCCGCGCGGGTTCGAGATGACCCACGGGTACTGGGGGCCGTCGCACGACGAGGCCGAAACGGTCGCTGGCGTGGAAGGTCGGGACGACGGCGTCTGGCGCTACGAAGTCGAGCGGCATGCCTCGTCCGCCGAGGTCGCGCAGGCGACGGCGCGCATGCTGGCCGACGGCCTGGTCGTCGGGTGGTACCAGGGGCGGATGGAGTGGGGCGCGCGCGCCCTCGGCAATCGCAGCATCGTCGCCGATCCGCGCCGCGCCGATGTCCGGGACCTGATCAACACCAAGATCAAGTTTCGCGAGAAATTTCGGCCGTTTGCCCCATCGATCGCCGAGGAGGCGCTCGACGACTACTTCGTCGGCGCGGTCCCGGATCCGTTCATGATCCAGGTCTATCCGGTGCGACCCGACCGTCGGGCCGAGATCCCCGCGGTGACGCACGTCGACGGGTCGGGACGGCTCCAGACCGTCAGCGCGCGCACGAACCTCCCGTACTATCAGCTGATCAAGGCGTTCGAGGCGCTGACCGGCGTGCCGATCGTGCTGAACACGAGCTTCAACGAAAATGAACCGATCGTCGACACTCCGGCGCAGGCGCTGGACTGCTTTCTGCGCACGAAGATGGACGCGATCGTGTTGAACACGACGATCATCCGCCGTGTCCCGGCGGAAGCGGGCGCGCTCGCGCCCGGCTGACATGGCGTCCGGGATGGCGTCACTGAAGGGCGTGCTGCGTCGGGCGCTTCCGGGCCTGTCGGCGCTGGCGCGCAGGGTGGGCCCGCCCGCGGCTGCGCGCCCGCTGCCCGCGACCGGCCGACTCCTGCTGCTCCAGCTGCAGCAGGTCGGGGACAGCGTGATCGTGTCGCCGCTCCTGCGGGCGCTGCGGGCGCGCTATCCGGATCTCGTCATCGATATCCTGACGACGCCGATCGGCGCGGCGGTGCATCGCGCGTCGCCGCATCTGCGGCGCCAGCACGTGGTGCGCGGCGCGTGGCTGCCCGTGCTGCGGGCGGTGCGCGCCGAGCGGTACGACTGCGTGATGGCGTGCGTGAATCAGGTCTCGTTCCGCTACGGCGTGATCGCGCGCGCGACCGGCGCCCCGCGGCGCATCGGGTTCGACGTCGACGGCGGGGGGCTGCTCTATACCGACCGGCTCCCCGTGCCCGCGGGGGTCGACTACCTGCGCGCCAACCTCGCCCTGGCGGCGGCGGTCGACGCGGAGGTCGGTCCGCCAGTGGAGGAATTCTGGCATGACGCGGCGGACGCGGCGTCGATCGAGGACGCCCTCGGTGCGCGGAACGTGGCGCCCGGGACGACGCTCGCGGTCCTGCATCCCGCGTCGAACTGGCAGTCGAAGACCTGGTATGCGGACCGCTGGGCGGCGGTCGCCGATCATCTGCGGGATCGCGAGGGACTCCTCCCGGTCTTCGTCGGCTCGGCTGCGGACGCGCCGCTGATCGACGAGATCCGCGCCCTGATGCGCGGCGGATCGACGTCGCTCGCGGGCGCCACGACGCTCACGTCGCTGGCCGCGCTGATGGCCCGGTCGGAGCTCTGTGTGGTGACCGATTCCGGGCCGCGCCACATCGCGGGCGCGCTCGGCCGCCCGGTGGTCACGATCATGAGTTCGCTCGATCGCCCGGAGCGGTGGGTCCTCGATCGACCGCAGGAAATCGTGCTCCGTACCGACCCCCCGTGCGCGGGCTGTTTGCGGATGACATGCAGTCATCGTCTATGTATGGAGCTCGTATCGGTCGAGCGTGTGCTCGACGCCTGTGGCGCACTCTTGCGCCGCCAGACGCGCTCATTCTCCTTTCGCTGACCATGCCGCAAACGCGTGTTCTCGTCACTGGTGCCGGTGGTTTCATCGGACACCATCTCGTCAAGCGCCTCAAGGCGGACGGCTACTGGGTCCGCGGGGTCGACATCAAGCACCCGGAGTTCGAACCGTCGGCGGCCGACGAGTTCGTGCTCGGCGACCTGCGGCGCTGGGCGGACTGCCAGGCGGCGACGCGCGGCGTGGTCGAGGTCTACAATCTCGCGGCGAACATGGGCGGGATCGGCTTCATCGAGCACAACAAGGCCGTGATCATGCATGACAACGTGCTGATCAACGTGCACATGCTCGAGGCGGCGCGCGAGGCCGGCGTGGCGCGATTCCTCTACACGTCATCGGCGTGCATCTATCCGCTGTACCGGCAGCAGACCCCCGACGTGACACCGCTGCGCGAGGCCGATGCCTATCCCGCCGATCCCGAGGACGGGTACGGGTGGGAGAAGCTCTTCAGCGAGCGGCAGTGCCGGCACTACTTCGAGGACTTCGGTCTCGAGACCCGGGTCGCGCGCTTTCACAACGTCTACGGGCCGCTCGGCACGTACGATGGGGGCCGGGAGAAGTCGCCGGCGGCGATCTGCCGCAAGATTGCACTCGCGAACGATGATGGGGAAATCGAGGTCTGGGGAGACGGCAGCCAGACGCGGTCCTACTGCTATGTGGAGGACTGCGTCGAGGGCGTGCGGCGGCTGATGGCGAGCGACTGGCGCGAGCCGCTCAACATCGGGCAGGAGCGGCTCGTCACGATCAACGAGCTGGTCGACATGGTCGCCGCGGCGGCGGGAAAGCGGATCCGCAAGCGCCACGTGCCGGGCGCGCCGCAAGGCGTACGCGGGCGGAGCAGCGACAACACCCTGGTGCGCCAGGTCCTCGGATGGGAGCCATCGATCACGCTCGAGGACGGTCTGCGCCGCACGTATGCGTGGATCGAGGAGCAGGTCGCCGAGCGTGCTGCTACTCCTTAATTCGCACTACTACCCGGACGTCGCCTCCACCGGACAGCATCTCACCGACCTGGCGGAACACCTCGCCCGCCGTGGCGTCGATGTCGAGGTGCTGACGAGCCGCGGCCACTACGTGGCCGGCTCGATCGATGCGCCGGCCCGTGAGGTGCGCAACGGCGTCCGGGTCCGGCGGGTACGAACGACGGCGTTTGGCCGCGGGTCGCGACTCGGCCGGATCATCGACTACGCGACGTTCTACGCGCGCGCCCTGTGGGTGGTCTGCGCCGCGCGTGGGGTGACCGGTGTCGTCTGCCTGACGACGCCGCCGCTGTTGCCGTTTGTGGGGCGCGTCGGGCGTCTGCTCCGCGGCCGTCCATACGGGATCTGGTCGATGGACCTGCATCCCGAGGCGGAGATCGCCGCGGGCATGATCCGCCCGCGAGGCCTGCTCGGCCGGCTGCTGACGGCCCTCGATCGCTCGGCCTATCGCGGCGCGGACTTCGTGGTGGCGCTCGGCGAGTACATGCGCTCGCGCATCGTGGAAAAGGGGGTGTCGCCCGCTCGCGTCGCGATCGTGCCGGTCTGGGGCCATGCGTCAGCGCCATCGTCGGGACCCGGCGCGGCAAGCGCGTGGCGGACCGCCCTGGGCCTCGACGGCCAGTTCGTCGTGATGTACTCGGGCAACGCCGGGCTGGTCCACGACTTCACGGACATCCTCGAGGCGATGCGTCTCTTGCGGGAGGAGCCGCGCGTCTCCTTCCTTTTCGTGGGCGGCGGGCCGCAGCGCGCCGCGATCGAGGCGTACGCGGCAACGCACGGCCTCTCGCGGTTCGCGTATCGGCCGTACGTGCCGCGCGAGCAGGTCGGTGACGCGCTGGCGGTCGCGGACGCGCATCTCGTCTCCCTTCGGCCCGCGTTCGTCGGCATTTCGGTGCCCGGGAAGCTGTACGGCATCATGGCGGCCGCCCGACCGGCGCTCTTCGTCGGGCCGGCGCGTTGCGAGACCGCGGACACGATCCGCGACGCGGCGTGCGGCGTCGTCGTCGATCCCGCCGCCGGTGATGGCGCGCGGCGGATCGTCGCCGCGATCGAGGCGTGGATCGCGGACCCCGCGGCGGCGCGCGCGGCCGGCGCGCGGGGGCTGGCGGCCTTTCAGGCCCGGTTTGGCGTCGCGCGTAACTGCGAGGCCTTCGAGGACGTCATTCGACGGAGCTGGCCGGCCGCCGCGGTGGCGAGCCCGGTCGGCGCGATCGCCCGTCCGGCCCAGGAGTCCGTCGTCTGAAGATCCTGCACGTCGTCGGCGCCCGACCGAACTTCCCGAAGCTCGCGCCCGTCTACCGCGAAGCGCGGTCGGCGGGCGTCGATCAGCTCGTCGTGCATACGGGTCAGCACTATGATGATGCGATGTCGGCGTCCTTCTTCCGCGATCTCGGCATCCGGGCCCCGGACGTCAACCTCGACGTCGGCTCGGGGAGCCATGCGCTGCAGACGTCGCGCGTCATGGAGCGCATCGAGGCCGTCTTCCTCAAGAGCCGGCCGGACTGGGTCGTCGTCTACGGGGACGTGAACTCGACGGTCGCGGCGGCCCTCGTCGCCGTGAAGCTCGGCCTGCGCGTCGCGCACGTCGAGGCCGGCGTGCGGAGCGGCGACCGGTCGATGCCCGAGGAGATCAATCGCATCGTGACCGATCGCCTCGCCGACCTGCTGCTGACGCCCTCACGGGCGGCCGACGCCACGCTGCGCGCCGAGGGGGAACCGGACCGCGAGATCCAGTTCGTCGGGAACGTGATGGTCGACACGCTGCTCTACGCGGTGCAGCGCGCGCGCCGGACGGGGTTTCGCGCGACGGTGAGCGCCGATGGGCCGCCGGTGACCGTCACGCTGCATCGACCGGCGAACGTCGACAACCCCGCCCGGCTGGCGTCGATCGTCGATGCGCTGCGCACGATCGCCGCCGACCGGCCGGTCGTCTTCCCCGTGCATCCGCGGACGCGCGCGCGCCTCGAGGCGGGCGGTCTGTCGATCGGTGCCGTGCGACTGATCGAGCCGCTGGGGTATCTCGAGATGCTCGACCTGGTCGAGGGGTCGAGCGCGGTGATCACCGATTCCGGCGGCCTGCAGGTGGAGAGCGCGGCGCTCGGCGTGCCGTGCGTGACCGTGCGGCCCACGACGGAGTGGCCGGAAACCGTGGAGTGCGGAGCCAATCGACTGGTGCCCGACCCCTCGGCGCTCGCCGCAGCGCTGCAGGGCGCGACCAAACGCACGGACGCGGTGCGCCCCGATGGATGGGACGGCATGGCGGCCGTGCGCGTGGTCGACTGCCTCCGTGAGGCGATCTGACGGAAGGCGGCGCTTCTTGACGGCCGTGTCGCGCTGCTCTAGGGTAACAGATCCGTCACGGCGACGGCACGGACGTGGCAGGACGTGAATGTTGCACGTCGTTGGACGCCAAAATGGTCGCGCAGGGACTCGAACCCCGGACCTCTGGTATGTGAGACCAGCGCTCTAACCAGCTGAGCTACGCGACCGAACGGCCCGTTGCGGGCCGGCGATGATCAAAGGTACGAAGCCGGCTCGCGTCCGCCAACCCCGACCCATACCTTAGCGCAGCCATGGCCCTGTTCTCGTTTCTCGATCGCGAGCATACGATCGCCGACGCGCGATTCAGCCGCTGGCTGGTGCCGCCAGCGGCCCTCGCGATCCACCTCTGCATCGGGCAGGTCTACGCCCTCAGCGTCTTCAAGCTTCCGCTGACGATGCTGATCGGCGTCACGGCGCCGGCACCGGGCGACTGGAGCCAGGAAACCGTCTCCCACATTTTCCAGCTCGCGATCCTGATCCTCGGATTGTCGGCCGCGATCTGGGGCGCATGGCTCGAGCGTGTCGGGCCGCGACGCGCGATGTTCACCGCGGCGTGCTGTTTCGCCGGCGGATTCCTCGTCGGCGGCCTCGGGGTGCAGACGCACCAGTTCTGGCTTCTGATGCTCGGCTACGGCGTCCTCGGCGGCATCGGACTCGGCATCGGCTACATCTCGCCGGTCTCGACCCTGATCAAGTGGTTTCCGGACCGACCGGGTCTTGCCACCGGGCTCGCGATCATGGGCTTTGGCGGCGGCGCGATGATCGCGGCGCCGCTGTCGGTCGGGCTGATGGCGCATTTCAAGAGCGCGACGTCCACGGGCGTCGCCCCGACGTTCGCCGTGATGGGCGTGCTGTACTTCCTGTACATGATGATCGGCGTCTTCACCGTGCGGCTGCCCGCCCCGGGCTGGGCGCCGCCCGGCTACGCCGGCGCGCGCTCCGACAACCGGATGATCACCCGGCATGACGTGGTGGTCGGCGACGCGATTCGCACCCCGCAGTTCTGGCTCCTCTGGGCGATGCTCTGTTTGAACGTCACCGCCGGCATCAGCATCATCGAGCAGGCGTCGCCGATGATCCAGGAGATGTTCCCCGGCGTGATCGTGCCCTCGGCGGCCGCCGGATTCGTCGGCCTCCTCAGTCTCGCCAACATGGGGGGGCGCTTCGTCTGGTCGTCATTCTCGGACACGATCGGCCGCAAGGCGACGTTCGCGATCTTCTTCGCCCTCGGGTGCGCGGTCTACCTCGCGATTCCGGCGGCGGGCCATGCCCACAAGGTGGCGTTCTTCGTCCTCGCCGCCTTCGTGGCGATCTCGATCTACGGCGGCGGGTTCGCGACGATCCCCGCGTACCTCCGCGACATGTACGGCACGATGAACGTCGGCGCGATTCACGGACGGCTGCTGACGGCGTGGTCGACCGCCGGCGTCCTCGGGCCGCTCTTCGTGAATCATCTCCGGGCCTCGCAGATCGCCGACGGCGTGCCGAAGGCCGACGCCTACGACGTCTCGATGCATCTCATGGCCGGATTTCTCGTCGTCGGCTTTCTCTGCAACCTCTTCGTGCGGCCCGTCGCGGAGCGGTACCACTTCCGCGCCTCGGCGTCGCCGACGGATGGCGTGCCAGCGGGGGCCGGCCGATGACGGATCCCACCGGCGCACCGGGCCCCGGGCTGACGGGGAAGCTCGTGGTGGCGTGGCTGATCGTGGGGGTGCCGCTCGTCTGGGGCGTCTGGCAGGTCGTGCACAAGTCGCTGGCGCTCTTTCGCTAGCGGTCAGTCGGCCGGGTAGGATTCGAACCTACGCACTCTCGATTATGAGTCGATTGCTCTACCGCTGAGCTACCGGCCGATGCGGTCAAGCTATTCGGCCCGCGGGGGTGCCGGAAGCCGGGCGCGTGGCGGGCGGCGCGCCGGACCCGGGCGTCGGACGCGGACGTGGGTTCAGGCGCCGGCCGCGAAGTGCTCGTACGCCTCGACGACCTCACTCGTGCTGACGGTCGCGGCGCCGAGTTTGCCGACCTCGACGCCGGCGGCGAAGTTCGCGATGATCGCGGCCTCGAGCGGCGTGGCGCCGGCCGCGAGCATGACCGCGAGATAGGCCGTGACGGTGTCGCCGGCCCCCACGACGTCGTAGACCGCGCGCGCCGTCGTCGGGACGCGGTGAATCGCGCCATCGGGCTCGATCAGCGCCATCCCGCGTTCGCCGAGGGTGAGCAGGAGGTGCTGGACGCCGAGGCGCTCGAGGGTCGCGTGAAGCGCAGGCGGCGAGTCGAGGTCGACCGCCGCGCCCAGGGCGCTCTCCATCTCGCGCCGGTTGGGCTTGAAGATCGTGGCGCCGGCGTAGTGGAAGAAGTTCCGGTACTTGGGATCGACAATGACGGGCGCGCCCGTCGCGCGCGCGCCGTCGAATGCGGCGCGGATCACGTCGGCACCGAGGACGCCCTTGTTGTAGTCCTCGAGCACGACGGCATCGGCCCTGGCGACGGCCGCCCGGACAGCGGCCAGCAGTGCCGCGCGCTCGCGCCCGTCGATCTCGGTGTCCTCTTCCTCGTCGAATCGCACGACCTGCTGGGCGCGCGCGAGGACGCGCGTCTTGGTCGTCGTCGGCCGCCCGACCGCGACGAGCGCGCGGGGATCGGCGCCGATGCCGATCAGCATCTCGCGGACCGCCTCGCCTGCCGCGTCCGCCCCGAGTGCGGCGACCAGCTCGCAGGCCGCGCCGAGCGCGGCGACGTTCTGGGCGACGTTGGCGGCGCCGCCGAGCGCGCGCTGGCGATCACGGACGCGCACCACCGGGACGGGCGCTTCCGGCGAGATGCGCTCGACGTCGCCTCGAAGGTAAACATCCAGCATGGCGTCGCCGATGACCGCGACCCGGAGCGTTGGCGCCCTGGCGAGGAGCGCGTCGAGGCGCGCGCGGGAGATTGACGGGGTCATGCGGGGCGATAAGCTATGCAGGGACGCGGGTTGGGGCAAAGGGTTCCGGCGGTGCGGCACACCGCTTGCCCAGTGGCCGTAGCAGCGTTGTGCTCGCTCGCGTCGCCGAGCGCTGGGGCGTGGCCCGCGGCGACGGGCGCGGGTTGGAGATCGCGCCGTGCAGCGTGTGCTGTCGTGTCTCGTTTCCGGGTGCTGGTCCTCTCGTCCCCTTGCTTCCGAGCCGTTGAGCCACTCTCTCGATCGACTGAACGAGCTCGCGAAGCAGAAGGTCCACGAGGTCCAGAATTTCAGCGTCCTGGCATGGAACGCGATCCGCTTCATCTTCGCGCGGCCGTTCTATCTCGGCGACATCGTCGACCAGATGGATGTGATCGGCGTCGGCTCGCTCGGCATCGTGCTGCTGACGGGCTTCTTCACCGGCATGGTGCTGGCGCTGCAGATGGGGAACAGCCTGCAGACATTCGGGGCGACGCTCTACGTCGGCCGCCTCGTGACGGCGTCGATGATCCGCGAGCTCGGACCGGTCCTCGCCGGGCTGACGGTCGCCGGACGGGTCGGCTCGGGGATCGCCGCGGAGATCGGCTCGATGAAGGTGACGGAGCAGATCGATGCCCTCAACACCCTCGGCACCGATCCGATCAAGAAGCTGGTGACGCCGCGCCTGCTCGCCGCGCTGCTGATGCTGCCGGTGCTGACGGTGATCGATGACTTCGTCGGCATCGTCGGTGGCAACATCGTCGGCACGCTGATCGTCGGGATCCCGACCGGTGTCTACTGGCGCACGGTCTGGGCGCAAATCGCCTCCGACGGTTTCGTCTTCCGCTACATCCCGAACGACTTCGTGCAGGGGCTGGCCAAGCCATTCATCTTCGGCGGCATCATCGCCCTGAGCGGCTGCTACTATGGCCTTGCGACGACCGGCGGGACCGAGGGCGTGGGCCAGAGCACGACGCGCACGGTGGTGGCCTCGAGCATCGCGATCCTGATCGTCGACTATTTCATGACCCAGCTGCTTCTGAGCGTCCTGCCATGATCGGTGACGATCGCGACCCGGTCGATTCGGCGCTCCCCGAGCACCGCTCTGCCGCCGACCAGGCCGCCGACGCCTCCGACGCGACGGCAGATCAGGCGGCGTCCGAGGCGGCCGACGAGCGCAAGGCCGCGAGCGTGCGGCGCGCGATCCGCCGCGAGCTCGAGCCCGACGAGGCGCCGGCCGCGGGCGCGTCGCAGCCCGCGACCGCGGCGCCGACGAAGCCGGAGCCGGCGGCCGTGGTGCAGCTCGAACACGTCAGTCTCGCGTTCGGCGACCCGGTGCTGGAGGACGTCTCGATCACCGCGCGCGAGGGCCAGACGATCGTCATCGTCGGCGAGTCGGGCACGGGGAAGTCGACGACGCTGAAACTGATCCTGCGGCTGTTGCGGCCCGATGAGGGACGCGTGCTCGTGCACGGCGAGGACATTACCAACGTCGCGTTCGACGAGGCGCTGCGCATCCGGCAGACGATGGGGATGGTCTTCCAGGGCGCCGCGCTCTTCGACTCGCTCGACGTCTTCGAGAACGTCGCGTACCCGCTCCGCGAGCACACGACGCTGGACGAGGAGGAGATCGCGGCGCGCGTACGGGAGAAGCTGCAGTTCGTCGACCTCGAGCCGGACAAGGTCGAGCGCCTGCTGCCGGCCGAGCTGTCCGGCGGCATGCGCAAGCGCGTCGGCATTGCGCGCGCGATGTCCAACAACGCGAAGCTGATGCTCTATGACGAGCCGACGTCGGGTCTCGACCCGCTGACGACCGGCACGATCACGCGCCTGATCATGAAGCTGCAGCGCGAGCTCGGGGTCACGAGCGTCGTCGTGACGCACGACATCCGCTCCGCGAACCGGATGGCGAGCGCGATCGCCCTGCTGCACGACCACCGGATCACGTTTTTCGGCACGCCCGAAGAGATGGCGGCCAGCGACGATCCCTACATCCGCGACTTTCTCGGCGGCTACTGAGGTGCGCGACGCATGAAGCGACCAACGATGGTGTCCTGGGCCGAACTGAAGGTGGGTGTCGTGATCATCGTCGCGATCATCGTGCTGGTGATCACGATGGTCAAGCTTGGCGAGGCCGCCAACCTCTTCACGACGCGCTACGACCTCGTCGCCTACGTCAAGGACGGCAAGGGGCTGACGCGCGGCGGGCAGGTCACCGTCGATGGCCAGGTCGTCGGCGACATCAAGGCGATCGAGTTCCTGCCGGTCTCGGACGACACGACGCGGAACCTCAAGCTGACGGTGGAGGTCGACAAGCGGCTGCAGCAGCAGATCCGCGGCGACAGCCGGGCCACCGTCCAGACGCTTGGCCTGCTCGGCGACAAGGTGCTCAACATCTCGTCGGGGACGAAGAAGTACAACGCGCTGCAGCCGGGCGACCAGGTGCCCCTCGGCCAGACGCTCGACTACGACGAGGTGATCGCGCAGGCGGGGTCGGCGGTGAGCGAGTTCGTCGGGCTGACCAAGGATCTCCGGTCGATCACCGGCGACATCGTGCGCGGCGACGGGACGATGGGCCAGCTCGTCACCAACCGGTCGCTGTACGACCAGCTGACCGCGACGCTGAAGCAGACCAACGGGCTGATGGAGCGCCTGCAGAATCCGAACGGGACCGTCGGCAAGCTGATCGATGATCCGGCGCTGTACGACAAGCTCGTGCTGGCCCTCGCGTCGCTCGACTCCGTGACCTCGCAGATGAACTCCGATCGCGGGACGATCGGCAAGCTGCTGCGCGACGACACCGTCTACACGCACCTCGTGGCCGTCGCCGAGGGGGCCGACTCGCTCGTGCACGCCCTGCAGAGCGGCCACGGGTTCGCGGGCAAGATGCTGCGCGATGACCAGTTGTACGACCAGCTGCTCAAGGCCGTGACCGATCTCAACGTCATCCTCTCCGATGTGCGGACGGATCCCAAGCGCTACACCAAGGGGATGATCAAGGTCTTCTAGTGATGTGACGGCCGCCGTCGGCGGGCAGTACCTTTCCCGCATGTTCATCGATCGCGTGACCGTCACGGTCGAGGCGGGGACCGGCGGGTCCGGCGCCACGTCGTTTCGCCGGGAGTATCGCGTCCCCCTCGGCGGTCCCGACGGCGGCGATGGCGGGCGGGGCGGCGACGTGTACGTGCGCGGCGATGAGAATCTCACGACGCTGCTCGACTACACGTATCGCGATCGCTGGGTCGCCGAGCGCGGTGAGCACGGCATGGGATCGAACAAGACGGGCCGATCGGGCGCCGACGTGATCCTGCCCGTCCCGCCGGGCACGATCATCTCCGACACCGTGACGGGCGAGCGGATCGGCGAGGTGTTGACGCACGGCGAGCTGCTGCTCGTGGCCCGCGCCGGTCGTGGCGGGAAGGGCAATGCCTTCTTCGCCACGGCGACGCACCAGAGTCCGCGCGAGTGGCAGCCCGGCGAAGAGGGCGAGCACCGCGTCCTGCAGCTCGAGCTCAAGCTGATCGCCGACGTCGGGCTCGTCGGCCAGCCGAATGCCGGCAAGTCGACCCTCCTCAGCGTCATCTCGGCCGCACGGCCGAAGATCGGGGATTATCCGTTCACGACGCTGTCGCCGAATCTGGGCGTCGTCCAGCTCTCGGACCACCGCACCTTCGTCGTCGCCGACATCCCGGGGATCATCGAGGGCGCGCACGAGGGACGCGGTCTCGGCCTCCAGTTCCTGCGGCATATCGAGCGGACGCGACTGCTCGCGATGCTGGTGCCGATCGATGCGGTCGACTGGCAGGCCGACTATGACGCCCTGCGCAGCGAGATCGCCGCCTACTCGCCGGATCTCGCCGCGCGCCCGCACTGCGTCGTCTTCACGAAGATGGACCTGCTCGGAGACGACGAGCCGCCGCCGATCGAGGCGCCGGACGCGTTTGGCGTGTACGCGATCAGCGCCGCAGCGCGCCAGGGGCTCGAGCCCCTCGTCGCCGCGTGGTGGTCCCGCCTGCTCGAGATGCGGCAGGCCGCGACGGACGACGCGACCGATCCCGCGCTCCCCTGACGTCACGGTCTGGCGCCGCGACTCGCCGGACTATCCTGCGCGGCTGTTCGATCTGCCGGATCCGCCACGACAGCTCTTTCTTCGCGGCGATCCGGCGATGCTGCGGCTGCCGATGATCGCCGTCGTCGGGGCGCGCCGCGCCAGTGCGTACGGGGAGCGCGTCGCACGAGGGATCGCGACCGCGCTGGCCCGTGCCGGCGTCTGCGTCGTGAGCGGCCTCGCGCTCGGCATCGACACCGTCGCGCACCGCGCCGCGCTCGATGTCGGCGGCGCGACGTGCGCAGTGCTCGGCACCGGGCTCGATCGCGTCCACCCGCCGTCGCACCTGCGGATGCACCGGGCGATCGCCGAGCACGGGGTCCTGGTCACCGAATACCCACCAGGGACGGAGCCGTCGACATGGACGTTTCCACACCGGAATCGGCTGATCGCCGCCCTCGCCGAGGCGACGATCGTCGTCGAGGCGGCCGCGGGAAGCGGGGCACTGGGCACGGCGGATGTGGCAATCGACCTCCAGCGCCACGTGGCGGCCGTCCCCGGCCCGATCGATCTCGCCGGCTCCGTGGGCACGAATCGCCTGCTGCGGGACGGCGCGATCGTGATCGCCGAGACGGCGGATGCCGTCATGCTGGCCGGCCGGTCGCCGACGCGTGCGCCGTGGGAGCCGGCCCAGGGGTCCGACGAAGCGGCGGTGTGGGCCGCCCTGGCGGACGGCCGCGCCGATGCCGGGGGGCTCGCGGCCCGATCGGGGCTGCCGGCCGGCCGCTGCCTCGCTGCCCTGACCACCCTCGAACTCGCGGGTGTGGTCCGCGGGGGCTTCGACGGCACGTTCGGTCGCGCCTGATGTAGTTTGCGAGGTGCACCCCAGTCATCTCTACGTGCATGTGCCGTTCTGCGGTCGCCGATGTTCGTATTGCGACTTCCAGATCGCGGTCCGTCCGACCGTCCCGGTCGCCGACTATCTCGGTGGTCTGGGCATCGAACTCGATCGACGATTCGCCCCGAATCCCGCGTGGCGTGTCGAGACGATCTACCTGGGCGGGGGCACGCCGTCGCGGCTTGGCGGAGCCGGCGTGGCCCGCCTGCTCGACCTCCTCCGTGTCCGCGTCCAGCCGACCGACGACGCCGAAATCACCATCGAGGCCAACCCCGAGGACGTGACGCCGACCGCGGCCGCGGAGTGGTCCACCGCCGGCGTCACGCGGCTCTCGATCGGCGCGCAGTCGTTTGACGATCGCGTCCTCGCCTGGATGCATCGGACGCATACGGGGGACGCCACGCGCCGCGCCGTCGACACCGCGCGGGCCGCGGGGATCGAGAACCTCTCCCTCGACCTGATTTTCGCGCTGCCGTCGACGCTCGGGCGCGTCTGGGAAACCGACCTCGCGTCGGCACTGGCGCTCGAGCCGTCACATCTGTCGCTCTATGGTCTGACCGTCGAGCCGGCGACGCCGCTCGCGCGCTGGATTCAGCGCGGCGAGACGAGCGAGGCTGGAGAGGACGTCTACGAGCGCGAGTTCCTCGTCGCGCACGCCGCCGCCGACGCGGCGGGGTTCGAGCACTACGAGGTCTCCAACTTCGCGCGGCCCGGTGCCCGATCGCGGCACAACTCGTCCTACTGGGAGGGCGTGCAATACGCCGGGCTCGGGCCGGCCGCCCACGAGTATGACGGGACGCACCGCCGCTGGAATCTGTCGGAGTACTCGACCTGGCTGCGCGCCCTGCTCGGGGGGAGCGACCCGGTCGGAGGGGCCGAGGAGCTGACATCCGACAACCGGATCGCGGAATGCACCTATCTGGCGCTGCGCACATCGAACGGGGTCGACAGCAACGACCTGGACGACATGGTGACCCAGCGCTGGATCGACGCCGGCTGGGCGTCGCGCGAGGGCTCCCGCGTCGTGCTGACGCCCCGCGGCTGGCTCCGACTCGACACCTTGGCCGCCGACTTGACTTACGCCAGAAGTCGTTAGCATATTTAGAGTTATGCCGCTGCCAGAGCTGAACGACCGCGAACGTCGCATTCTCGAGGCCGTCATCCAGACGTATGTGGAAACGGCCGAGCCCGCGGGCTCGCGCAGCCTGTCGCAGCGGTGTGGGCTCGGGGTCTCGCCGGCGACGATCCGCAACACGATGAGCGACCTCGAGGAAAAGGGGTATCTCTTCCACCCCCATACCTCGGCGGGGCGGGTCCCGACCGACCTGGCGTACCGGATGTATGTCGACTCGCTGATCCGCCTCGCCCCGTTGCCGGCCCCCGAGCGCGAGGATCTGCGGGAGCGGATCGCCGCAGGCGGGTCGGCGATCGAGACGATCCTGCGCTGCGCCGCCCAGAGTCTCGGCGTGCTGACGCAGGAACTGGGCGTGGCGCTCGGCCCCCGGCTCGATCAGACGGTGCTGCAGCGGCTGGAACTCGTGCGCCTGTCGACCGAACGGCTGCTGCTCGTCCTGACCCTGCAGGCCGGCATCATGCGCACGATCTTCGTCGAGGTGCCCCAGACGATCGCGGATGATGCGCTGGCCGAAGTGAGCATCGTCCTCAACGAGCGGCTCGCCGGACTCACGCTCCGCGCGATCCGTGCGTCGCTCGCCGAGCGGCTGCGCGATACCGCGCCCGGGGGCGCCGTGGGCGAGCTGCTCAACATCTTCGTCGAGCAGGGCGACCAGGTCTTCGACGTCGCGTTGGGCGATGCGGCGGACGCGGTCGTGCTCGGGCAGGCGTCCGTGCTCGCCGAGCAGCCGGAGTTTTCGAGCGGGGAAAGCCTCCGCCGCCTGATCACGCTGACGGAGACGCGGCAGCAGCTGGGCGAGCTGCTGCGGCGACGGGGCGGCGCCGCCGCCGCCGGCGGCGCGGCAGGCCTCACGATCACGATCGGCAACGAGCACGCGGATCCGCGCCTCGACAATCTCACGATCGTCACGGCGGAGTACCGCGCCGGGTCGCTGGGCGGCGTGATCGGCGTCATCGGGCCGACGCGGATGCCGTACGAGAAGGTCATTTCGCTGGTGAGCCATACCTCGCGCCTGATCAGCGCGCTCCTGGACTGACGGCGGTCATGGCGGATTTCTATACGGTGCTCGGCGTCGGGCGCGACGCGTCGGACGACGAGATCAAGAAGGCGTACCGGAAGCTGGCGATGCAGTATCATCCCGACCGGAACAACGGGTCGAAGGACGCCGAAGAGCAGTTCAAGGTGATCAGCGAAGCGTATGAGGTGCTGCGCGACCCGGAGAAGCGGGCGGTCTACGATCGCTACGGCGAGGCGGGTCTGCGGGGCGGTGGCGGGGGCGGATTCCACCACGTCGATCTGAGCGACGCCCTCAACATCTTCATGCGCGACTTCGGCGGCTTCGGCGGGCTTGGCGACCTCTTTGGGGGTCGTGGCAGCGCGAGTCGCGCCGGGGCCGACGTCAAGGTGACCGTCGCGCTGACACTGCAGGATGTCGCGACCGGGGTCGAGAAGACGCTCTCGATCAAGCTGCTCGACGCGTGTGATCGCTGCGACGGCAGCGGCGCCGAGCCGGGGACGCAGCCGCAGCGATGCGCGACGTGCGCCGGCAGCGGCGAGGTACGCCGCGCGCAGCGCTCGTTCTTCGGCCAGTTCGTCAGCGTGTCGCCCTGCCCCACCTGTGGCGGGGCCGGGACGGTCATCGCGACGCCGTGCCGGAAATGCCGCGGCGATGGTCGCGTTCGGGTCGATCGCGTCATTCCCGTGCAGATTCCGGCCGGCGTGGCGACCGGGCAGTACATGACGCTGCGCGGGCGCGGCAACGTGGGGCCGCGCGCCGGCACGAAGGGCGACATTCTGGTGCTCTTCGAGGTCGAGGACGATGCGCGCTTCGAGCGACACGGCGACGATCTGTACAGCGAGATCCTGGTGTCGTATCCGCAGCTCGTCTTCGGGACCGAACTGCAGGTGCCGACGGTGACGTCGGCGGTGGCGCTCCGGGTGCCGGCCGGGACGCAGAGCGGGCACGTCTTCGCCCTGCGCGGCCGCGGACTGCCGCGCGTCAACGCCTCGGGGACCGGGGATCTGCACGTGCGCGTGCAGCTCTGGACGCCCGACGAGCTGACCCCAGAGGAGGAGTCGCTGCTGCGGCGGCTCTCGGCGATCGAGGCGAAGCCGCCGCAGACGCGCGCCAAGGGGTTCTGGTCCAAGATGAAGGAAGCGCTCGGCGCCTGACGTGGGCTGGCAGACGGTCCGCGTCTGGCCGCTGGCGGCGCAGCGGCCTGCCGCGCTCGACGTGCTCTTCGCGTTGGGGTCGGCGGGCGTCCAGGAGGATGGCGAGTCGCTCGTCACGCATCTCGCCGATCCGGTGGATCTCGTCGCGCTGCGCGCCGCGTTTGTTGCGGCAATCGGCGACGTGCGGATCGAGACCGCGGCCCTCGACGACCAGTCGTGGCCGACGAGCTGGCATGGCGCCGTCGTCGCGCACACCGTGGGTCGCGTGACCGTCGCCCCGCCGTGGGATCTGCCCGGTGTCGAGACGCCGGCGGGTCGACCGGACGGCGATGTGACCGTCGTGATCGAGCCGGCGATGGCCTTCGGCACCGGCGAGCACGAGACGACGCGTGGCGTGCTGCGGCTGATGCAGGGGATCGTGCGGGCCGGCGACCGGGTGGCCGATCTCGGCGCGGGCAGTGCCGTGCTGGCGATCGCCGCCGTCCGCCTCGGTGCCGTGTGGGCGGCGGCGATCGAAATGGATCTCGACGCCATCGGCAACGCCGAGGCGAATGTCGTCCGCAACGGCGTGACGGCGTCCGTCGCCGTCCTGCATGGGGACGCCGGTCTCCTGCTGCCCCTCGTCGCGCCCGTTCGCGTGGTGCTCGCCAACATCATCTCGTCCGTCCTCGTCGAGCTGCTGCCGGCGATCCGCGCGGCGTTGACCGATGATGGCGCGGTCATCCTGAGCGGCATTCTCGTCGTCGAGCGGGAGGAGATGCTGGCCGTCCTCCGCGGCTCGGGATGGCGCGTGACGAGCGAGCATGCGGACGGCGAGTGGTGGACCGTGGCGGTCCGCGTGGCGTCGTGAGCGCCCGCGTCTTCGCGCCCGGCCCGTTCGTGGTCGGGACGCCGGCGGTGCTCGACAGCGACGCGGCGCATCACTTGCGCGTGCGGCGCATCGCGGTCGGTGCGCCGGTCACGTTGCTCGACGGCGCCGGCGCGGTTGCCGAAGGCACGCTGGCGGGGCTGACACGGGGCGGCGCGCTCGTCGCGGTCGCCAACGTCCGCCGCGTCGGCCCGTTGCCACCGGTACATCTGCTTGCACCGATTGCCGACCGGGACCGGATGCTCTGGCTCGCCGAGAAGGCGACCGAACTCGGCGTCAGCTCCTGGTCCGCGGTCCGGTGGCGGCGATCGCTGGGTGTCGCGCCGCGCGGTGAGGGCGATGCATTTCGCGCGAAGGTGGCGGCGCGGATGCGGAGCGCGCTCGAGCAGTGCGGCGGTCCGTGGTTGCCCGAGGTGCGTCCGGAGCTCGACCCGGGCGACGCGGCCGCCGACGCCGCGGCAGGGACGCGCTACTTGCTCGTCGCCGGCGCCCCCGCCATGTTCGGCCTGCGGCCGAGGGGGCCGGTGACGATCGCTCTCGGGCCGGAGGGCGGAATCGACGACGAGGAGGTCGCGGTGTTGACCGCTGCGGGGTTCGTGCCGGTGTCGGTGGCGGCGCACGTGCTGCGCTTCGAGACCGCCGGTGTCGCCGCGATCACGCTCGCGCGGGCGCAACTGGCCGACGGACGGGCGGGGTGAGCGCCGCGGCGTGCCTCTTCTGCCGGATCGTGCGCGGCGAGATCCCGGCGACACTCGTCTACGAGTCGCCGGACGTGATCGCGTTCCGCGACATTCATCCCCAGGCGCCCTATCACGTCGTGATCGTCCCGCGGGCGCACGTCGCATCGCTTGCGGAGGTCACCGATCCGCTGGTCCCGGGCCGACTCGCGCTCGTTGCCGCGGAACTGGCGCGCCGGGACGGGTACGCGGAGCGCGGTTACCGGACCGTCATCAACACCGGGCCTGACGGCGGTCAAACGGTCTTCCACCTGCACCTGCACTTGCTGGCCGGCCGGCTGATGACGTGGCCGCCGGGCTGACGGCGGAGCGGTCGCCCTACACGGTGAGCAACACGAGTTCCGGGCGGGCACCGATCCGGAACGGCAGCCCCGAGTTGCCGAGGCCGCGACTCACGTACATCGTGTGGCCGGGCTCGACGGAGGCGTACCATCCCTGCACGTAGCGGCCACTGCCCTCGGGAGTGATGAGGGCGACGCCGAACGGTGCGATCTGCCCGCCATGGGTGTGGCCGGCGAGGACGGTGACCGGACGAGAGGCCGTCCTGGCAATGAATTCAAAGCTCGCCGGGCAGTGCGAGAGGACGAGACTGCGGTCGGTCGCCGTGCCGGGCGCGAGCGCGGCCACGAGATCGTACCGCGGAAAGCCGGCCCGAAGATCGTCGAGGCCGACGAGGTCGACGCGCGAGCCCTGGTGCTCGAGCGTCACGGTCTCGTTGATCAGGAGGCGGACGCCGGCCGCGCCGTACTCGCGGCTGAGCCGGGCGAGATCGCAGAGCCCCTGGTATTCCCAGTTGCCGAGCGTGGCGAACTTGCCGAGGGGCGCGTCGAGCGCCGCGTAAAAGGCGACGCGGTGCTCCTCGCCGCGCTCGTCGATCGCATCGCCGACGATCGTGACGAGATGCGGGTCGAACGACCGGACCGCCGCGATCAGGCGGTCGCCCGCCACCCAGTCGTGGGGCGCGTGCATGTCCGTGAGCAGTGCGATGCGGAGGGGGGCGGCGCCGTTGCCCGCCGGATGGCTGGGGCGGGAGACCTCGAGCTCGTTGGACGACCCCGCGTACACCACCCCGCCGACGCCGCCGAGGACGCCGACGGAGGTCCCCAGGAGAAACCGGCGGCGCGTCAGACGCATGGGGGCAATATAGCGCGCGCCCCGCGCTTGACAGCCGAGGCCTAAATGACCTAGCTTTTACGACTTACACCTCTATTTCACGCATACCGGGACGAGCATTTGTCGGAAGTCATCATCCACGACGACGAGAACTTCGAGCGCGCACTGAAGCGCTTCAAGAAGAAGTGCGAGAAGGCGGGCATTCTCTCCGATTTGCGCAAGCACCGGCACTATGAAAAGCCGAGCGAGCGCCGGAAGCGCAAGATGAATGCGGCGATGCGCAAGAATCGGCGGAGTCGGCACGCCTAGATGGCCGATCTGCACGCGCGGCTACAATCCGATCTCGTAGTCGCTCGCAAGGCACAGGACAAGGCGCGGACGCTGCTGCTGGGCACGACACTGTCCGAGATCAAGAATCGCCGGATCGAGCTCCAGCGGGACCTGACCGACACCGACGTCGTCGAGGTGCTGCGCAAGAGCATCAAGAAGCGGCGCGAGTCGATCGAGATGTACGGCAAGGGCGGACGCGCGGACCTGGTGGCGAAGGAGCAGGCCGAAGTCGTGTTGATCGAGCAGTATTTGCCGCCGGCGGTCGATCCCGACGAGATCCGCACGGCGGTGCGCGCGGCGATCTCGGGTGGCGCGACGACGCTCGGGGCCGTGATGGGGCAGGTGCTGCCGCGTTTCAAGGGCCGCGCCGAGGGTAGTACTGTGAGCGCCATCGTGCGCGAGGAGCTCGGCGACCGGACGTGATGGGCTGTCCTGGTGTGAGTGCCCGAGTGGGCGGCTGGCGCCGCCCCCTCGGGCGTTTTCCGTTCTGGCGGGCGCGGCCGGCGGTGTCGCCCGGTGCCGGGCGTCGGCGTGTCGCGTGACGGCATGAACGACCACGCGCTCTCCGTCCTCGAATTCCCGCGGCTGCTCGACCTCGTCGCGGGGCGTGCGATCTCGGCCGCCGGGGCGGCGCACGTCCGCGCGCTCGTGCCGAGCACCGACCGCGCCTGGGTCGAGCGCGAGCACGCGCGCGTCGCCGCGGTCCGGGCGATGGCGGGTGAGGAGGGCGCGTGGGTGCCGGAGCCGGTCCCGGAGCTGGGCGACGCGCTGGCTCGCCTCCGGATCGTCGGCACGACGTGGAGCGCACTCGAGCTGCGCGCGGGGGCGGCGCTGCTGCGCGCGTCGCGGCTGACGCGGGATGCGCTGCGTGACGACCGCCGCTCGGCGGTGGTCCGTGGCGTGCTCGCCCCGTTCGCCGACCGGATGCTGTCGGCGCCCCGCAGCGAGGACGCGATCGCGCGGGTCATTGCCGAGGATGGCAGCGTGCGCGACGGCGCGTCGCCGGCGCTCGCGCGTCTTCGACGCGAGCTTCGCGGCTCGGCGGCCGATCTCGTGCGGTTGCTCGAGCGCATCGTCGCCGGGCTCGATCCGTCGATGCAGGTCTCCGACGCGTCGGTCACCGTGCGCAACGGTCGATACGTGATCCCGGTCCGGCGCGACGGGCGGGGCGTCGTCGGCGGGATCGTGCACGATGCGTCGGCGACGGGGGCCACGCTCTTCGTCGAACCACCGGCGGCCGTGGAGGCCGGGAACCGGATGCGCGAGCTCGAGGTCGAGGAGCGGCGCGAGGTCGAGCGTCTCCTGCGCGAACTGACGGACGGCCTCCGGCCGCTGCGGGAGCCAATGGCGGACGCGCTGGCCGCGCTGACGGAACTGGACGCGCTGTACGCGCGCGCGCGGTACGCTGCCGACTTCGGGTGTACATCGCCGGCCGTGGCCGATCCTGCCGACGGGTTTCGGGTGCAGGACGGGCGGCATCCGCTGCTGCTCGCGCAGGGCGTGTCCGTCGTGCCGTTCGATCTCGAGATGCACCCGACCGAGCGCACGCTGCTCCTCTCGGGTCCGAACACCGGCGGCAAGACGGTGCTCCTCAAGTCGGTCGGGCTCTTTTCCGCGATGGTGCAGGCGGGCGTCCCGGTCCCGGTCGGGCCGGAGAGCCGCATCGCGCTCTTCGACGCGGTCTTTGCCGACATCGGTGACGAGCAGTCGATCGCCGCCAGTCTGTCGACGTTCAGCGCCCATGTGAAGCACCTCGGCGAGATCCTCCGTGGCGCGACCGCGGCCTCGCTGGTGCTCGTCGACGAACTCGGATCGGGGACTGATCCGCGTGAGGGCGCGGCGCTGGGTGGCGCGATCCTCGAGGCACTCACCAGGCGCGGGACGATGACGCTGGCGACGACGCATCTGAGTGCGCTCCATGATCTGGCGACCGAGGTCCCCGGCGTCGTCAACGCCTCGTTGCAGTTCGACGTGGCGCGGCTCGAACCGACGTACCGCCTGATCAAGGGAATTCCGGGTCGCTCCTATGGCCTGAGCATTGCCCGCCGTCTGGCGCTGCCGGCCGACGTGCTGGCGTCTGCGGACGCGCGGGTGCCGCGGGCGGAGCGGGACGTGGACGCCCTGCTCGCCGAGCTGGAGCAGCGGGACGCGGCGCTTGCGGCGCGCGAGGCGCGCGCCGAGGAGGCGATTGCCGGCGCCGAGGCGCGCTTTGCCCGCGTCGAGGCGCGCGAGCAGGCGCTCCGGGAGCGCGAGCGCGAGATCGAGCGCCGGGCGCGCCAGGACGCGCGGCAGTACGTACTGCGTGCGCGGGTCGAGGTCGAGCGCGCGATCGCCGATGTGCAGAGCAGCGCGTCGGGTGCGGGGAGCGATGCGGCGGCACGGTCGGCGCGACAGCGGCTGGAACGGATCGCCGCCGAGCACGGCGACGGGTTGGCGGCGCTCGATGCGTCGCCGCGCGGCGGATCGGCCGCGCCGCCGGGTCACGGATCGGCCGCCGGCGCGGTGCTGGCAGCGGGTGAATGGGTGGCGATCGACGCACTGGGTGGGCGCGTGGGGCGAGTGGTCGAGGTGCGGGACGGCGCCGCCGTCGTCGCCGTCGGCGCCGTCAAGCTGACGGTTCCGACGGGCACGGTCCGCCGGTCGGCCGCCGCCGCGCCGACGACGGCGGTTCCCGTCATCGCCGACGTGCCCGAGGTCGAGGCCCGGTCGGAGATCGACGTGCGGGGTCTGCGCGTCGATGAGGTCGACGAGGTCATCATGCGCGCGATCGACGACGCGGTGCGCGCGGATCTGCCGTCGCTGCGCGTGATTCACGGCAAGGGGACCGGCGCCCTCCGGCAGCGCGTCGCGGCGATCCTGCAGAAGGACACGCGGGTCACGGCGGCGCGCCCGGGTGCGTGGAACGAAGGTGGGGCCGGCGTGACGTTCGCCGCATTCCGATGATGTTCGATCCCGACCTCAAGGAGCGCGTCCGCGAGTCGGCGGACATCGTCGAGATCATCGGCGAGCACGTGAAGCTCAAGCGCGTCGGCACGAGCTTCCGCGGGCCGTGTCCGTTCCATCAGGGCAAGGATCCCAACTTCTCCGTCTCGCCGACGCATCACAGCTACCACTGTTTCGTCTGCCAGGAGAGCGGCGACGTCTTCAGCTTCCTGCAGAAGCATCTCGGGTTCGATTTCCCGATGGCGCTCCGGACGGTGGCGCGGCGCGTGGGGATCGAGGTGCCGACGGCCGACGCGCACCGATCGGGGCCCGATCCGCGCGAGCCGGTCAGGGAAGCGCTCGCCGCCGCCGCCGAGTTCTACCGGTGGACGCTGTGGGAGGATGCCGCCGGCGCCGCGGCGCGCGACTACCTCGACTCGCGCGGCGTCGATCGGACGCTTGCCGACCGATTCGGGATCGGGTACGCGTCCGGCGCGCCGGCGACGCGCGCGCATCTCTCGGCGCTCGGGATCACCGACGATCGCCTGGTCGCCGCCGGCCTGCTCATCGCCGCGGAGGACGGTGGCGAGCCGCGGCTCCGGTTTCGGCGGCGGCTGATCTTCCCGATTTTCGATGGCGCGTCGCATCCCGTCGGGTTCGGCGGCCGCCTGATCGGCCCCGGCGAACCGAAATATCTGAACTCGCCGGAGTCGGCAGTCTTCACGAAGCGGTCACTGCTCTACGGCTACAACTGGGCCAAGCTGGCGATTCGCCGCGACGGTCGGGCGCTGCTCGTCGAGGGCTACTTCGACCTGCTGCGTCTCGTCGGCGCGGGGATCGACGCCGTCGTCGCGCCGATGGGCACGGCGTTGACCACCGAACAGGCCGCGCTGCTGGCTCGGCACACGAAGCAGGTCGTGCTCATGTACGACAGCGACGGTCCGGGGCTGAAGGCGACCTTCCGGGCGGGGGATGAGCTGTTGCGCCATGGCCTGCGCGTGCGCGTCGTCACGCTCCCGGATGGCGACGACCCTGACACCTTCGTGCGGGCGCACGGGCGCGCCGCGCTCGATGCCGCGCTCGACGGCGCGCTCGATCTCTTCGACCGGAAGGTGCAGGTGCTGGAGCGCACGGGATGGTTTGGCGATCTCGATCGCAAGCGGACGGCGATCGACAAGGCGCTGCCGACGATCCGCGCCGCCCGCGACCCGATCCTGCGCGAGCTGTACGTGGCTCGACTGAGCGAGGTCTCGGGGGTGCCGGTGGCGACCCTGCTGCGCGAGGTCGCCTCGGCGGAGCCTGGTGCGTCGTCCGTGGGGGCATCGCCGGAGCCGGTCGCGCCCGAGCGCGCGCGGACCGGGGTGCGCGACCGGACAGCGGAGCGCGCGGAACGCGCGGAACGCGCGGAACGCGCGATGGCGAGCGGGCGCCGCGGGGAGCGGCGTCGCTCGGCGACCGACGTCGGCGCCGGTGCCGAACGCGCGCTCGTGCGGACGGTGCTCACGGCGCGCGGCACACTCGAGCGCGTCGCCGAGCAGGTGGATCCGGCGACGATTCGCGACGCGCGCTACCGCGCGATCTACGAGGCGCTGCTGGCGGCGGGCGCCGACGCCACCATGGACGCCGTGGCGGCGCCGCTCGCGCCCGATGCGATCGCCGCGCTGCAGGCGATGCTGGCCGAGGGCACGATGGAGGCGGAGCCCGCGCAGGCGATCGCGGACAGCGTGGCGCGGTTGCGGGTCCGCGCGCTGGTCGAGCGGCTGGCGGCGATCGATCGGACGATGATCGTCGCCACCGATGCCGAGAAGGACGAATTGCTGGGCGAGAAGACGCGCATCATGGCCGAGGTGCGCGCGTTGCAGGGCCGCGGATTTGCAACGTACGGCAAGTCGCGGCGCGGGGTTGACCATTGATCGGGAGGAGACGAGGTGCATCCTGACGTCGAGGCATTGCTGGCGTTGCAGACCGATGACCAGGCGATTCGCCAGCTGGAGTTGCGGCTGACGGCGCTCGCGCCGCGCGAACGCGCGCTGGACGAGACGCGCCGCGTCGCGCAGGAGGCGGTGCAGCGCGCAACGACCGCCGTCGAGGACGAGGAGCGACGCCGGCGCGAGCTGCAGGGCCGGATCACGCAGCACAAGCAGCTGCACGAGAAGAACGTCGCCCAGCTGGATGCCGTGAAGCGGCTGAAGGAAGCGACCGCGGCGATGTCGCAGATCGAGCAGGCGCGACGCATCCTGGCCGATGAGGAGGCCGAGCTCGCGGTCGTGACCCGCCGCATCGGCGAGCTGCGGATCGCGGCCGAGCATCAGGAGATGGCGCTGCGCGAACTCGATGGGCGACACGTCGAGGAGCGGACGGCGATCGCCGCCGCCCGAGGCGAGATCGACGCGGCGCTCGCCGTCGCGCGGGCGGCGCGCGCGGACAAGGCGCGCCACGTCGAGCGCCCGCTCCTCATGAAGTACGATCGCATCAGGTCGGCGCGGAAGGACGGGGCGATCCACGCGCTCCGCGGTCCGTCGTGCAGCAATTGCGACACGAGCGTGCCGATGCAGCGGCGCAACCAGATGGTCGCCACGGGCCAGATCGAGGTCTGCGAGGTCTGCGGCGTGCTGCTGTACGCCGTGCCCCCCGCGCCACCGGCGGCCTGACGCGCGCGCAGCGTCGCGGGGCGCGTGCGGGTGATGCGGCCGGTCGCGTGGCGACCTTACCGGGGGCGACCCGCGGAATTAGGTTGACCGCGTGAGCCCGTCCGGTCAGCGCCCGCCGAGCCGCTGGGTGCTTCCCGACGCGCCGGATGATGCGGCCGTCCGGGCGCTGGCGGCCGATCTGCACCTGCCGCCGGCGGTCTGCCGTCTGCTGTGCGCGCGCGGGTTCGCCGACGCGGCGTCGGCGAAGCGGTTCCTGCGGCCGCGATTCGAGCAGCTGCACGACCCATCACTGATGCGTGACCTCGATGCCGCCGTCGAGCGGATCGTGCGGGCGATCGAGCGGCACGAGACGATCCTCGTGCACGGCGACTATGACGTCGACGGGATGGCCTCGACGGCGATCCTCGTGCGTGTCCTGCGCCGGCTGGGGGCCGCCGTCGTGCCGTTCATTCCGCGACGTCTCGAGGATGGCTACGACCTCTCCGACGCCGGCGTGACGGCGGCACGGGCGGCCGGCGCGGCGCTCGTGATCACCGCCGACTGCGGGACGAGCGCCGCCGCGACGATCGACCGTCTGACCGGCGCCGGGATCGATGTGATCGTCAGCGATCATCATCTGCCGGGTCCCGAGACGCCGCTGCCGCGGTGCGCGGCGGTGCTCAACCCGCGACAACCCGGGTGCGAGTATCCGGACAAGGATCTCGCTGCCGCGGGCGTCGCGTTCAAGCTGGCGCTGGCGCTCGCCCGCCGGCTCGGGGCGCCGGACGCGCCGGTCTTCGCGCTGCTCGACCTCGTGGCGCTCGCGACGATTGCCGATGTGGCGCCGCTGCGGGGCGAGAATCGCGTCCTCGTGCGCTACGGCCTCCGCCTGCTCGCCGAGTCGCCGAACCCGGGGCTGCGGGCGCTGATCGCGGCGTCGGGTCTCGAGGGGAAGCCGCTGACGGCGGGCCGCGTCGCCTTCATCCTCGCGCCGCGCCTCAACGCCGTCGGCCGGCTGGGGAGCGGCTTGCGCGGCGTGGAGCTCCTGACGACCGAGCACGACGCCGTCGCGCTCGGGATCGCGCGCGAGCTGGAGGAGCTCAATCGCCGGCGGCAGACGCTCGACCGGGCGACGCTCGACGAGGCGCGCGCACTGGTCGCGCGTCTCGATCTCGATCGCACGTACGGCCTGGTCCTCGCGGCCGACGGCTGGCATCCCGGCGTGATCGGGATCGTCGCCTCGCGCCTCGTGGAGGAGACCGGCCGGCCGACGGTGCTGATCGCGCTCGATGGCGCGTGCGGCAAGGGATCGGGGCGGTCGATCCCGGCGTTCGACCTGCACGGCGGACTCGCCGAGTGTGCCGGGCTGCTGCAGCGCTTTGGTGGCCATCGGGCGGCCGCCGGCGTGACGATCGCGCGCGACCTGGTGCCGGCGTTCGCCGAGCGGTTCAACGACGTGGCGCGGGCGCGACTGGCGGCCGAGGATCTCGTCGGCGAGGTCCGCGTCGACCTCGAACTCTCGATCGACGATGTGACCGGGGATCTCGAGTCGGTGCTGCGGCACTTCGAGCCGTTTGGTCACGGCAACCCGGCGCCCGCGCTGCTCGCGCGCGGCGTGCGGCTCGCGGGGCCGCCGCGCGCGCTCGCCGAGCACGGGCTCAAGCTCCGGCTGCAGACGGCCGCCGGCGAGCTGGACGCGATCGCCTGGGGCGCCGCGCATCGCGCGACCGAGCTCGGGGATGGGCGCGTGGTCGATCTCGTCTTTCGGGTCGAACGCGACGAGTGGCGCGGGGTGGAGCGCCTGCAGGCGAAGATCACCGACTTTCGCGCGTGACGGCGGCCGACCGACCGTGCGGATCGTGGCGGGGGAATGGCGTGGCCGGCGCATCACCGCGCCGCCGGGGCGCGCCGTGCGGCCGACGACGGATCGCGTGCGCGAGGCGTGGATGAACATCGTCCACGCCGAGCTGCCGGGGGCGCGCGTCGTCGACCTCTGTGCCGGGTCGGGCGCGCTCGGCCTCGAGGCGCTGTCGCGCGGCGCCGCGGCGGCGATGTTCGTCGACGATTCCCCGCGCGCGCTGCGCGTGCTGCGCGCCAACGTCGAGGCCCTCGGGGCCGGCGGGCGCGCGCACATCGTGCGGGCCGACGCCGTCGCCTACGCCGCGGCGCTCTCGGCCGGTGACTTCGACGTCGCGTTTGCCGACCCGCCGTACGACACGCCGATCGCGGGTGCGCTGGTGGCGCGCTGGCAGGTGTCGCCGTTCGCGGCGCTCCTTGGCGTCGAGCATGACGCCCGTCTCGCGCTCGCCGGGGGCGAGACGCGGCGCTATGGCGACAGTGCGATCACCTTCTTCCGAACCTGATGCGCATCGCGATCTATGCCGGCAGCTTCGACCCGATCACGCGGGGACACGAGGACGTCATGCGGCGGAGCCTCGGGTTCGTCGACCGGCTGGTGGTGGCCGTGGCGACCAACGTCGCCAAGCAGCCGCTCTTCTCGCTCGAGGAGCGGATCGCGCTGATCCGCGAGGCGACCGGTGCGGATGCGCGCATCGATGTGCGGCACTTCTCGGGTCTGCTGGCCGACTTCGCGGAGACCGTCGGCGCGGGACTGCTGATCCGCGGCCTGCGCGCGGTCAGCGACTTCGAGTACGAGTTCCAGATGGCGCTCATGAACCGTCACCTCTCCGGGCAGCTGGAGACGGTCTTCATGGTGCCGTCGCTCGACATGACCTACGTCAGCTCGAGCATCGTCCGCGAGGTCGCGCGTTTCGGCGGCAACGTGCAGGGACTGGTGCACCCCGCGGTGGCCGATGCACTGCGGCGGAAGTTCGCCACGACGTGAGCGTGCTCGACCGGGTCCGCGCGCGCGCCGCTGCGTCCCCGCGCCGGATCGCCTTTCCCGAGAGCGCGGATCCCCGCACCCGCGCCGCCGTGGCGATGCTCGCGGCGGCGGGCACGGTGCGTCCCGTCCTGATCCTCGATCCATCGGCGCCCGAGACGCACGGGCCCGCGCGCGCGATCGGCGTGGAGACGGTCGACCCGCGCACGGACGAGCGCGTCGCCCCGATCGCCGGGTGGCTCGCCGCATCGCCGCGGGCGCGGGGGCTCGACGCCGCGACGATCGCCGCGTTGGCCGCGACCCCGCTGTACGTCGCCGCGGGCCTGCTCCGCGCGGGCGTCGTCGACGGCTCCGTCGCCGGCGCCGTGCACACGACGGCGGACGTCGTGCGGGCCGCGCTGCGGCTGGTCGGGCTGGCCCCGGGGGTGACGACGCTGACGAGCGCGTTCTACATGGTCTGCCCGGCGCCCGACGGTGTGGAGACCGTGCTCACGTTCGCCGACTGCGCGATCATCCCGGAGCCGACGGTGGACCAGCTGGTCGAGATCGCGGAGGCCGCCGCCGATGATCGCGTGCGCATCGTCGGCGATGTGCCGCGCGTCGCGCTGCTGTCGTACGCGACCGGCGCCAGCGCCGCGGGTCCGTCGGTCGATCGGATGCGCGAGGCGGCGCGCCGCCTTCGCGCGCGCCGGCCCGACGTCGCCGTCGACGGGCCGTTGCAGGTCGATGCGGCGCTGGTCGCGGCGGTGCGGGCGCGCAAGGCGCCGGCGAGTCCGCTCGGCGGCGCGGCCAACGTGCTGATCTTCCCGTCGCTCGACGCGGGCAACATCGGGTACAAGCTCGTGCAGCGCCTCGCGGGCGCGACCGCCGTCGGGCCGATTCTCATGGGACTGTCACGGCCGTGCGCCGATCTGTCGCGCGGCGTCGCGCCCGATGAGATTATCCACGTGGCCGCGATCACCGCGCTGCAGGGCCGCGTCGAACCGTCTGGAGAGCCGACATGAGTTTTACGATGACAAAGCAGGGCGAAGTGGTCGTGGTCGACGTGGAGGGACAGCTGATCGTCGGAAACCGCCAGGAGCTGAAGCAGAAGGTGCTCGATGAGCTCGAGAAGGGCGAACGGAAGTTCCTGATCGATTTCAGCCGGACCGGCTACATCGACAGCTCGGGCCTCGGCGTGCTGGTGTCGCTGTCGAAGAAGATCCGCGAGCAGGGCGGGGAGCTGCGACTCGCGCACCTCAACGACGACCTCAAGACCCTGTTCGAGCTGACGAAGCTCGACACGCTCTTCCAGATCGCCGATACCCGCGAGCGCGGCCTGCAGAGCTATTGACCCGGCCAGTGACCCGATGAGGGGCGACCTCCCGGCGGACGACCCCCGGGTCGTGATCGAGCTGGAGGTCCCCAGCGACGTGCGTCAGATCGAGCACGTCGTCGCGATGGTCACGTGGCGCGTCGCCGAACTCGATTTCCCGCCGCAGATCTGCACGCTCAACGTGCCCGTGGCGCTGAGCGAGGCGCTGTCCAACGCGATGCTGCGCGGCAACGGCGATGACCGCGCCAAGACCGTGCGGGTCCGCGCCACCGTGACGCGTGACGCGCTGGTCCTCGAAATCGCCGATCAGGGCGCGGGGTTCGACCTCGAGCGCTGCACCACCGATCCGACGACGCCCGAGAACCTCGATCGCGAGGATGGGCGCGGGCTCTTTCTCATGCACCGGCTGATGGATCGGGTCGAGCGCTTCTCCGACGGCGGGAACGTCGTGCGCCTGACGCTGAATCGCGGGTGAGGGCGTGGCTGCCGTGAAGAACACGGACCTCGAGATCATGCTGGCGTCGTTTCGCGACGCGACCGGGTCGGCGGTCTCGGTCTGGACGCAGGCCGACGTCGCCGGCCCGCTGGCCCGCGTCGCGTCGGCGCCACCCGACGCCGCGCCGCCGCCGGTCGCCCAGCTGCCGCGCGGCGTCGAGTCGGTCGTGCTCGCGGACGCGCCGGGTGGCGGCGAGACGGGCGCGATCGCGGTCCGCGTCCCGGTGGCGCGCCGCGCGTGGCTGGTGGTCGGCCCGGCGCGCGTCCCCGGGCTCGTGATCGAGCAGCTGGTGCGCTTCCTCGTGCCGGTCGTCCGGCAGATGCTGCAGTCGGCGGTGGAGGTCGAACACGCCGCGACGGAGCTCGCCGAGCGATACGAGGAGATCAACCTCCTGTACACGATCAGCGAGATCCTCGGACGGACGGTGCTGCTCGAGGAGACGGCGGCGACGATTCTCACGGAGATCTCGGAGACGGTCGGGGCGGGCCGCGCCTCGATCCTCGTGCACGACCGCGTCACCGGTACGCTGCAGGCGGTGGCGGCCTACGGCGTGCGCCCCGAGGAGGTGCACCCGATTGCGGTCGACGATCCGTGCAGCGTGTCGGCGCGCGTCTTTCGCGAATGCCAGTCGCTCCTGGTGGATGGCACCGAGATGCCGTGCGACGCGGAAGCGCCCTACCGCAGGGGGATGATGCTCTCGGTGCCGATCATGTGGACCGCGCCGGACGGGGGTCAGCCGCTCGGCGTCGTGAACCTGTCGGACCGGAGTCACGGCACGCCGTTCACCGCCGGGGACCAGAAGCTCGTCGCCGCGATCGCGACGCAGATCGGCACGGCGATCCAGAACGCGCGACTGATCCGCGCGTCGCTCGCCCAGCATCGGCTGATCCAGGAGATGGAACTGGCGCACGATCTCCAGATGCGGCTGCTCCCGGCGGGCGATGTCGTCGCGCCGGAAGCCGAGGTCGCGGCGCGGATCGAGCCGGCCGAGAGCGTGGGTGGGGACTTCTACAACCTCTTTCGGCTCCCGCACGGCTGCACGGGAGCGATGATCGGCGACGTGTCGAGCCACGGCTATCGGGCGGCGCTGATCATGGCGCTGGCGATGAGCGCGTCGGCGATCCATGCGCAGACGACGACCGAGCCGAGCGTCGCGCTGGCGAATCTGCTCAAGTCGCTGGGCGACGAGCTGACCAGCACCGAGATGTTCATCACGGTCTTCTACGGCATCGTCGATGGCGACCGGGGCGAGCTGCGCTACGCGAACACGGGACACCCGCATGCGTTCATCGTGCGCGCCGACGGCTCGTCGGAGCGGCTGGCGGCGCTCGACCCGCCGCTCGGGATGGTCGACCACGCGCCGCTCGGCGCCGTCGCGCGATGGTCGCGGGCCTCGGACCTGCTGCTGCTCTTCACGGACGGGATGTCCGACGCCCGCGACCGCGCCGGGACGCGCCTCGGGGAGGAGCCACTGCTCGAGGTCGTGCGCGATCACCGCGCGCGTCCGCCGGCCGAAATCGTCGCGCGGGTCTTCGAGCGGCTGGCGGCGCATACGGGCGGCGTGCCCGCGCGCGACGATCTGGCGCTCGTCGTCCTGCGCAGCTGACGGGTGGAGCGGCGCGCGGACGCGCCGAGGCCGCGGAAGCGACTCGGCCAGCACTTCCTCGAGGATCGCGGGGTGCTCTCGCGCATCAGCGGTGCGCTGGCGCTGACCGGGACCGAGACCGTCATCGAGATCGGGCCGGGACGAGGGGCGCTGACCGATCGGCTTGCCGCGGGCGCGGCGCGCGTCATCGGGGTCGAGCTGGATGGGGCGCTCGCGGCACTCCTGCGCACGCGGTACGCGGCGGACGACCGCGTGACGATCGTCGAGGCGGACATCCTCGACGTGTCGCCGTCCGCGCTGGCGGGCGGCGACGCGTACGTGCTGGCGGGGAACGTGCCCTACTACATCACGACCCCGATCCTCTTTCATGTACTGCGGCCGCCGGCCCCGACCCGCGCCGTCTTTCTTGTGCAGCGCGAAGTCGCCGAGCGCGTCGTCTCGCCGCCGGGGTCCAAGGTCTATGGCGCGCTGTCGGTCAACGTGCAGGCGCTCGCCGTCGCGACGCTGCTCGCGATCGTCCCGGCGCGGGCGTTTCGCCCGCCGCCGACGGTGGAGTCGGCGATCCTGCTCGTCACGCCGCGCGCCGTGCCGCTCGTGACGCCGGTCGAGCAGGACGCCTTCAGCGCCTGGGTCGTCGCCGTCTTCGGCCTCCGTCGGAAGCAGATGGGGCGGATCATCCGGACGCTGACGGCGCTCACCCCGCCGGCGGCCGACACCCTGCTGCTGGACGCCGGCATCGACCCGACCGATCGCCCGGAGACGCTGGCGCCCGAGGCGCTGGCGCGCGTCTATCGGCGGTGTGCGAGCGCGTAGGAGAGGAGCTCGAGCTCCGTCGTCATGTTGACGGTGTTGACGATGACGCCGGCCGGGAGGTGGAGGGGCGCGGACGCGAAGTTGAGGATTGCCATGATCCCCGTCCCGACGACGAGATCGGCGATCGCCTGGGCCCGATCGACGGGGACGGCGAGGACGGCGATGTCGTGGTGCTCGCGCGACGCGTCGGCGGCGAGGTCGGCGATGTTCCGGATCGAGTGCCCGTCCCGGCGGTGCCCGATCTTCCGCGGATCGCTGTCGTAGACGCCGACGATGACGAAGCCGCGCTCGGCGAATCCGGGGAACTGCGCGAGGGCCGAACCGATCCGGCCGGCCCCGATCACGATCACGCGCCATTCCCGGTTCAGGCCGAGGATCTCGCGCAGATGGGCGACGAGCTCCGGCACCGGGTAGCCCAGGCCGCGACGCCCGAAGGAGCCGAACATCGCCAGGTCGTGGCGGATCTGGGCGGAGGTGGTGCCGCCGAGCTGGGCCAGCGCCTCGCTGGAGATCGTCGTCGCCCCGCGGTGCCGCGCGTCCTCCAGACACTGGAGGTAGAGGGACAATCGGCGAACCGTTGACGCGGCGATGTGCTTCGGCACGGCTCCGGGACTCGTGGACGGCGGTGGGAATGTAGGCGCGCGCGATGCCGGCGGCGAGCCATCGATTAGCTTCTGCGCCGTGGATCTGACGCGAGCTCGCGCTGCGGCACTATTGGCCGCCGGACCTGCCGACTCGGCGACGGTCGTCGCGCACGCGTGCGGCCTGTCGGGGGCGCCCGCGTCCGTCGCCGAGCATCTCGCCGCGGCGCTCTTTGCCGGGCAGCCGCGGTTCGCGCGGGGGCCGGATGGCCGCTGGGTCCTCGCGGCGTCGCCGGCGGATCCGACGCTGGCGACGATGTCGTTTGCGGTGGTGGACGTGGAGACGACCGGCGGCCGCCCGGCGGCGGGCCATCGCGTGACGGAGATCGCCATCGCCGTCGTCGAGGGCGGCGTCGTGGGCGAGGTCTATGAGCGCCTCGTCAATCCCGAGCGGTCGATCCCGGCGTTCATCACGGCGTTGACGCAGATCTCGTGGGCGATGGTGCGCGATCAGCCGCGATTCGCCGCGATCGCCGGCGACGTCGTGCGTCGCCTCGATCGGCGCGTTTTCGTGGCGCACAACGCCGCCTTCGACTGGGCGTTCGTCTCCTCCGAGGTCGAGCGCGCCGGCCGTCCGCCGCTCTCGGGGCCACGCCTCTGTACGGTCCGTCTCGCGCGCCGCCTCCTGCCGCAGCTCCGCAGCCGGTCGCTCGATCACGTCTCGCGCCATTACGGCGTCGCGATCGGCGCCCGGCATCGGGCCGCGGGCGACGCCGTGGCGACGGCGGAGTGCCTGCTGCGTCTCTTCGCCGATGCGGAGGCGCGCGGGGTGTCGACGTGGGATGGCGTGCAGCGGCTGCTGGCGGGCGCCTCGTCGGCGCGTCCCGCGAGTGGCGCGCGCGCTGCCGGGGGACGGGCGTGACACCGCCACTGCCACTGGTCGAGACCCGGATGGTCGGGCGGTATCGCGTGCACGCGATCCAGGCGGGTGGGCAGCTGCTCGATGGCGGCGCGATGTTCGGCGTCGTCCCCAAGCCGCTCTGGGAACGGCGGATCGCGGCGGATGCGCGCAACCGGATCGCGATGGGGATGCGATGCCTGCTGATCGAGCACGAGTCGGGGCTGATCCTCATCGACACCGGGGCGGGGAACAAGGAGCCGGCGCGGTTCTACGAGATCTACGGGATCGAGAATGCCGCGCCGGATGGCCGGACGGCGCTCGAGGCGGGGCTGACGGCGCTCGGCTACGCAACCGATGACGTCGCGATCGTGATCGACAGCCACCTGCATTTCGACCATGCGGGCGGCAACACGTATCGCGATGCGGACGGCGCGCTTCGCCTGACGTTCCCGCGCGCCCGCTACGTGGTGCAGGGCGGCGAGTACGCCTGGGCGACGCACACCAACGAGCGGACGGCCGCGAGCTACTTCGATCACAACTTCGTGCCGGTGCGCGACGCCGACCGATTCGACCTCGTGGATGGCGAGCGGACGATCGTGCCCGGCGTGCGGGTGATGCCGACGCCGGGGCATACGCCCCACCATCAGAGCGTCCTGCTCGACGGCGGCGGCGAGATAGCGCTCTTCGCCGGCGATCTGGTTCCGACCACGGCGCATCTGCCGCTCGCGTGGATCATGGGCTACGACGTCGAGCCGCTCGTGACGCTCGAAACGAAGCGGCGCGTCCTGGCCCAGGCGGCCGCCGAGCAGTGGCTGCTCGTCTTCTGCCACGATGCGACGACGCCGTGGGGCCGGATTGCGCACGACGGGAAGGCGTATACGGTGGTCGCCGGCTCGGGTTGACTCCGGCCGTTTATCCGCATAACTTCCGATCCGACAATATGCTAAGCGGTCCGGCGTCGTGCCGGGCCCACCCTCTGGCCCCGACGTCTGGTCGAGGTGCCGCAGGAGTTCGTACGAGATGAGGGCATCCGGGGAGTCCCCGGGGGGCCGCTGTCGTGCGCGAACTCCGGTCCGGGGTTCGCGTTTGTGCTTTCATCCTTTGAGGAACTGGCGACATTCAGGACAACACGAAGCGGGTTCGCGTCAACCGGCAGATTCGCATCAGTCCGATCCGCGTGATCGCAGCCGATGGCAGCCAGCTGGGCATCATGGATGTGGACGCCGCGCTGAGCGCGGCGATCGAGCAGGGCCTGGACCTGGTCGAGGTGGCGCCGATGGCGCGGCCGCCCGTCGCGCGGATCATGGACTACGGCAAGTTCAAGTTCGAGCAGGCGAAGATGGCCCGGCAGGCCAAGAAGAAGCAGCACGTGATTCACCTGAAGGAAGTGAAGTACCGGCCGGGGATCGAGGATCACGATTTCGAGACGAAGACGCGCCACGCGCGCGAGTTTCTCTCCGAAGGCAACAAGGTGAAGGTGACGATGATGTTCCGGGGGCGTCAGATTGCGCACCCCGAGCTGGGCCGGGAAGTGGTGGATCGGGTGGCGGCGTCGCTCGCGGATATCGCGAAGGTGGAAAGCGACGCCAAGCTCGAAGGCAAGTCGATGATCATGATTTTGACGCCCCGATAAAGGACGGACGGAGTTCCATGCCGAAAATGAAGACTCACAAGGGCGCGAAGAAGCGCTTCTCCATGACGGGAACGGGGAAGGTGCGGCGCCTCAAGGCGTTCAAGAGCCACATTCTGACCAAGAAGTCGGCGAAGCGGAAGCGGAATCTCCGCCGGCCGACGACCATCACCACGAACGGCGAGGCGAAGCGGATCAAGCGCCTCATTCAGGCGTAGGAGAGAGCGATGCCGCGCGTCAAGTCGAACGTCGTCCGCCTGAAGCGGAAGAAGCAGATCATGAAGGCCGCCCGCGGTGCGTACGGCGGTCGGAGCAAGCTCTGGAAGGCCGCGAAGGAGACCGTCGAGCGTGGCTGGCGCTATGCGTATCGTGACCGGAAGAACAAGAAGCGCGACTTCCGGCGCCTCTGGATCACGCGCATCAACGCCGCCGCCCACGAGCACGACATGACCTACAGTGTCTTCATCAATGGGCTGAAGAAGGCCGGCGTCGAGGTGGACCGGAAGATCCTCGCCGACCTCGCCGTGCGGGATCCGCAGGCGTTTACCGCGCTCGCCGACCGCGCGCGCACGGCGCTGACCGCCGCCTAGCTCGACGCGCCGCCCCACGGGCGGCGGCACGACGACAACACGGCGGCAGCGCGACGTTATCGTCGCCGCTGCCGCCGTGTTCCGCATCGGCCGCGTGTAGGTTTCGGTGCCGCGGACGGATCTCCCCCGTGCGTTGCTGCCGCCGTCCCTCGCCGCCGTCATCCCCGCCTCCATCGCGTCCCGCCGTGTCCGATACGATCCTCTCCCTGAGTGACTTCTTCCAGCGCGTCGCGACGATCGAGGGCGACGGCGTGCCGCGCATCCTCGCCGCCGACTCCTCGCGCGCGCTTGACGAGGTGCGCGCCGATCTCGTCGGGCGCAACCGCGGCGTGGTGACGGACCTGATGAAGGAACTGCCGCGACTCAGTCCTGCCGACCGGCCCGCCGCGGGCCAGCGCGTCCAGGCGCTCCGCGGGGCCCTCGAGGCGGCGCTCGACGCGCGACGGACGACGCTCGATGCCGCGCGCGTGGCGGAGGCCCCGCGCCGTGATCCGACGATGCCCGCACGGGCGGTATGGCGCGGGGCGCGGCACCCGGTGACCGCCGTCATCGACGAGATCACGGCGATCTTCCGCGCCCTCGGCTTCACGGTCGCCCTCGGCCCGGAGGCCGAATCGGACTGGTACAACTTCGGGGCGCTCAACTTCCCGCCGGACCACCCGGCGATGGACCTGCATGACACGTTCTATCTCGAGGATGGGGTCGTCCTGCGCACGCATACGTCGCCGGTGCAGATCCGCACGCTGCAGCAGTCGCCGCCGCCGATCCGCATCATTGCGCCGGGGACGGTCTATCGGCGCGACCTCTTCGACGCCACCCACGCGCCGATCTTCGCGCAGATCGAGGGGCTCGCCGTCGACGAGGGCGTCAGCTTCGTCGATCTCAAGGCGACGCTCAATCACTTCGCCCAGCGCTTCTTCGGCTCCACCGTGACGCGCTTCCGGCCGAGCTACTTCCCGTTCACCGAGCCCTCGGCGGAGATGGACGTGCAGTGCCAGATCTGTCGCGGCGCCGGCTGCGCCACCTGCAAGCAGACCGGATGGATCGAAATCCTCGGGTCGGGGATGGTCCATCCGTCGGTGCTGGCGGCCGCGGGCGTCGATGCCGAGCGCTATTCGGGCTGGGCGTTCGGCATGGGCCCGGCGCGGATCGCGGCCCAGCGCTACGGCGTGCCCGACATCCGCGCGCTGTACGACACCGATGTGCGCGTGCTCGAGCGACTCGCCGAATGAGGATGGCGTCATGAACCTCTCGCTCGAGTGGCTCGCGACGTTCGTCGAGCTCGGACTCGCGCCGGCCGCCGTGCGGGATCTGCTCACCGCGCGCGTGGCGACCGTCGACGCGGTCGAGCCGCTGCGCGCGGACCTCGCCGGGATCGTCGTCGGCCAGATCCTGACCGCCGAGCGGCATCCCGACAGCGATCACCTCTGGGTGACGACGGTCGACGCCGGGACCGGCGCGCCCGTCGATGTCGTCTGCGGCGCGCCAAACGTCACCGTCGGTGTCCGCTATCCGTTCGCGCCGGTTGGCACGACGATGCCGGACGGCATGCGCATCGATGCGCGCAAGATCCGCGGGCAGCGCTCGGCCGGCATGCTCTGCTCGGCGCGCGAGCTCCGGCTCGGCGAGTCACACGCGGGGATTCTGGCGCTGGAGACGACCGCGGCGCCGGGGACGCCGCTCCTCGACGTGCTCCCCGGCGATGTGCGGCTGGTGCTCGACGTCCTGCCAAACCGTCCGGATCTGCTCTCGCACCGGGGCGTGGCGCGGGAGCTGGCGGCCGCGCTGGACCGGCCGCTGCGCGAGCCGGTCCCCGGCGCGGCGGCGATCACCGCGCCGACGCCGGGGACGCGGGCGGGACCGCTCGCGATCCGCGTGGAGCACGAGGACGACGCGCCGACCTATCTCGCCGTGGCGATCCGCGGAGTGCGCGTCGGCCCGAGTCCCGAGTGGCTCGTCCGTCGCCTCGCGGCCGTCGGGGTCCGCTCGATCAACTCGGTCGTCGACGTCACCAACTACGTGCTCCACGGCTACGGCCAGCCGATCCATGCGTTCGACCTCGCGCGACTCGCCGGGGAGCTCACCGTGCGGCGCGCGCGGCCGGGCGAGCGGCTCGAGACGCTGGATGGCGTCGAGCGCGCGCTCGAGCCCGCGATGATCGTGATCGCCGACGCGGCCGGCCCCCAGGCGGTCGCCGGCGTCATGGGCGGCCGCGGCAGCGAGGTGACGGAGACGACGACCGACATCCTGCTCGAGATCGCGACGTTCGATCCCGCGCGCGTGCGCGCGACGCGGCGCCGGCTCGGCCTTTCGACCGACGCCAGCTACCGATACGAGCGCGGCGTCCCGGCCGAGCTGCCGGTCGACGTCTATGCCACGACGATCGCCCTCCTCGCGGAGGTCGCCGGCGGCACCGTCGAGGGCGCGCCGGCGCTGGTCGCGGCGCCGGTGCCGGCCCGCCGATCGATCCGGCTCCGCGCGTCGCGCGTGGCGACGCTCCTCGGCAGCGTCGTTCCGTCGTCGGAGAGCGCGCGGCTGCTCGCGTCGATCGGGTGCGCGACGCACCCGGAGGGCGACGATCTCGCGGTGACGCCGCCCTGGTTTCGCCTCGACCTGGTCGGCGAGGCGGATCTGCTGGAAGAGGTCGCGCGCCTGCGCGGCTATGACGCCGTCCCCGATGCGCTGCGCCCGTTCCGCCCGACGACGACGGTCGATGACCCATTGGTCGCCGTCACGGCGCGGCTGCGTGAGACGCTGGTGGGGCTCGGCTACCTCGAGGCGCGGCCGCCTGGATTCGTCGCGGACGCGGGCCCGGATGGTGTCCGGATTCGCAATCCGCTGGCCGAGACCGAAGCCTTCCTGCGGAGCGACCTGCTCGGACCGCTCGCGCGGCGCGCCGAGTACAATCTCTCGCATCGGACCGGCGACATCCGGCTTTTCGAGGTCGGCACCGTCTTTCGTCGTGGCGCGCGTGGCCGACCCGTCGAGTCGATGGCGGTCGCCGCACTGCTCATGGGCGCGCGCCGGCCCCCGCACTTCACGGAGCCGCGGCCGCCCGTCTTCGACGAATGGGACGCCAAGGGCGTCGCCGAGCGCGTGGCCGCCACCGCGTTCCCGCGCGCCGTGATCGCGTGTGTCGCGCCGACGACAGAGGGCGCGGATCACGGCTCGGGATCCTCACCCGGCGATGCAGCGCCGGAACTGCTGTGGCATCTCCATGTCGACGGCGCGGCGCGCGGCGTCGTGCGGCGACTCGCGCTCGATGCGCCGCCGTGGGCCGACCCGGCGTACGGGGTGGAGCTGACGCTCGGGGCGATCCCGACCGCGGCGATCGCCGCACCAGGGGCGCATGCCTATCGGACCGTCGACGTGGGCCTCCCCGCGCATCCCCGGTACGTGGCACCGCCCGCGATGCCGGCCGTCGAGCGGGATCTCTCGCTGCTCGTCGGCGATGGGCTGGCGGGCGGCGCCGGAGCGGTCGATGCCGTCCTGCGGCGCGCTGGGGCGCCGCTCGTCGAGTCGGTGGAAGTGATCGGCGAGTATCGCGGCCCGGGCGTCGCGGCCGATGCGCGCAGTGTCACATGGCGGTTGACGTTCCGGGACCCGACGCGCACTCTTACCGAGAAAGAGGTTGATGCCGCGCAGCGTAAGCTGTTGCGAACGTTGGAGACGGAGCTCGGTGTCCGACAGCGCACGATCTGACGTCGCCTCATTTCGCGACCTGGAGTCCCTCGTCCGGCACCTGGGTGAGGAACTTGCCGGATTTCGTCGGCGCGCGTTGCTCGCGGAGGGCCGTCTGCGGGCGATCGAGGCGGACGGCGGCCCGGCGAGCGCGGGGCTCGTCGATCGCGTCGCCGCCCTCGAGGCGGAGAATCGGGAGCTGGCGCGGCGGGTGGAATGGGCGACCGGGCGCGCGCGCGCGATGCTGGAGCGCGTGCGCTTTCTGCGACAGCAGCGCGAGCAGGGGGCGGAACGGTGACGGGAAAACGGCACGTGGTGCGCGTGACGATCGTCGGCGAGGAATACGCGATCCGCAGCGATGCGCCGCCCGACCACACGCGGGCGGTCGCGGAGTACGTGGATCGGGCGATCCGGGCCGTGATGCACGGATCGGTCGTGGAGCCGCACAAGGCGGCGATTCTCGCGGCCCTGCAGATCACGGACGAACTCTTCGAGGCGACGGCGTCGGCGCGCGTCATCCAGGGGAGCATGGATGCGCTGAGTGACGAAGTGCGGCGCTGGCTGCCGCCGTCGAAGCGCGGCAGTACGGGCGTGACGGCGCCGGTCGTCGGTTTTGCCGACGCCGTCGACGATGGTGGGCACGCGCTCGTCGATGCACGCGATGAGCCGGGCGAGGCGCTCGCGGACGTCCTTCGCCGCGACCTGCGGGAGTGGCCCGAGGCAGACTACCGCGGCACGTCCGACGCGGCTCGGCGGGGGGACGCCGGCCCCTAGTCGGGCGTCGGCACGGAATGCGCGCGACGCGGCATCGCGCGCGCGGCGCGCCACGGGGCGGCGTGCGGGGGCCGTGATCGGCCGGGTCCCCAGGGGGAGTCACGCAACGTCTAATGTCGCGGCCTGCGGGTCGCGCTGGAGTATAGATTCGTCTATGGGTTCTCTGGCCAGTCTCGGAGTGTGGATCGTCGTCGTCGTGGCGGCCGTGGCGGCCGTGGTCGGCGCCACGCTGATCGGTCGCCGGCAGGGGCAGGCGCTGGAACTGCGTCGACTGGATGAGGCGCAGGCCGGGGCGGAGGCGATCCGTCGGCGGGCCACCGAGGAGGCGCAGCGCGAGGCCGACAACCTGCGCAAGACGCTGATCGTCAGCGGCAAGGAAGAGCTGCTCAAGCTCCGCGAGGCGTGGGAGATCGAGGCGCGCCGCCGCCGCGAGGAGATCGAGCGCGAGGAGAAGCGGGTGCAGGAGCGGGACGCGATCCTCGAGCGGAAGTTCGACCTGCTCGACCAGCGCGAGAAGGAGGGCGCCGCCCGCGCGGCGGACCTGAGCCGGACACAGAAGCGCGTCGGCGAGCGCGAGACGGAACTCGAGCGTCTCGTCGCCGATGAGCGCCGGCGCCTGGAGCAGCTCGCGGGGATGTCCGCGCAGGACGCCAAGGCACAGCTGGTGCAGCGCGTCGAGGAAGAGGCGCAGGCCGACGCCGCCAGTCGCGTGCGCGAGATCCGCGAGCAGGCCCGCCGCACGGCGGAACGGGAGGCGAAGAAGATCGTCGCCCTCGCCGTCCAGCGGATCGCCGCCGAACACACGGCCGAGTCGACGGCGTCCGCCGTGGCGCTGCCCAACGATGAGATGAAGGGGCGCATCATCGGCCGCGAGGGGCGGAACATTCGCGCCTTCGAACTGGCGACGGGCGTCGACGTGATCATCGACGATACGCCCGACACGGTCGTCGTCTCGTGCTTCGACCCGATCCGCCGCGAAGTCGCCCGCCTGTCGCTCGAGAAGCTGGTCGCCGACGGCCGGATTCATCCCGGTCGCATCGAGGAGGTCGTCGCCAAGTCACGCCTCGAGGTCGACGCCGCGATCGTCGAGACGGGGGAGCAGGCAGCCTACGATACCGGGGTCCACGGCCTGCATCCCGAGCTGATCCGCCTGATCGGCCGCATGCGGTGGCGCACGAGCTACGGGCAGAACATTCTCCAGCATTCGAAGGAGGTCGCGTGGCTCGCCGGCATCATGACGGCGGAACTCGGCCTCGACGTCGCGACGGCCAAGCGCGGCGCGCTGCTGCACGACGTCGGCAAGGTGCTGACGCACGAGCACGAGGGGACGCACGTGCAGCTCGGCGTCGAGGTCGCGACGAAATACGGCGAGGGGCCGGTGGTCGTGAACATCATCGCCGCGCATCATGACGATGTGCCGCACGAGACCGAGGTCTCGGTGCTCGTGCAGGCGGCCGATGCGATCTCCGGATCGCGGCCGGGCGCGCGGCGCGAGGCGTTCGAGACGTACGTCAAGCGGCTCGAGGGGATCGAGCGGATCGCCTCGAGCTATCGGGGGGTCGAGAAGGTCTTTGCCATCCAGGCGGGGCGCGAGGTGCGCGTCGTCGTCACACCCGACACCGTCGATGACGCCCGCATGTCGACGCTGTCGGAGGAAATCGCGCGGCGCATCGAGGCGGAATTGCAATATCCGGGGCAGATCAAGGTCGTGGTGATCCGGGAGACGCGGGCGGTGGACTTTGCCCGCTGAACTGATCGACGGCGTCGCCATCGCCCAGCGCGTGCGGGCCGACGTCGCCCGCGATGCCGCGGCGCTCGTGCTGCGCGGGGTGCGGCCGGGCCTCGCGGTCGTCCTCGTCGGCGACGATCCGGCGAGCGCGGTCTACGTGCGGGCGAAGGGGAAGGCGACGGAGGAGGCCGGGATGCACGGCGTGACGATCCGGCTGCCGGCGGAGACGACGCAGGCCGAGCTGCTCCGGCAGGTCGACGCGCTGAATGCCGATCCCGCGATCCACGGCATCCTCGTGCAGTCGCCGCTGCCGAAGCACATCGACTACCAGGCGATCGTCTGGCGGATCCGGCCGGAAAAGGATGTCGACGGCTTCCATCCGGTGAATGTCGGCAAGCTGCTGATCGGCGACCGCGACGGGTTCGCGCCGTGCACGCCGGCGGGGGTGCAGGAGATGCTCGTGCGGAGCGGGGTCGAGACGCGTGGCGCGGAGTGCGTGATCATCGGACGCAGCACGATCGTCGGCAAGCCGATGGCGAGCCTCATGGTGCAGGACGCGCCGGGCGCGAACGCGACCGTGACGATCTGCCACAGCCGGACCGCGGACCTCGCCGGCCATGCGCGGCGCGCGGACATCCTGATCGTGGCCGCCGGTCGGCCGCGGTTCGTGACGGCCGAGATGGTGAAACCGGGCGCCGTGGTGATCGACGTCGGCATCAATCGCGTCGCCGACAGTCACGCCAAGTCCGGCTATGTGCTCGTCGGCGACGTCGACTTTGCCGGTGTCCGCGAGGTGGCGTCGCGCATCACGCCGGTCCCGGGCGGTGTCGGTCCGATGACGATCGCCATGCTCCTCAAGAACACCGTCCGCGCCGCCGCCCTCGCGACGCCGGTCGTCGTCGCGTGAGCGGCTCGTCAGTGCCTCGTGAGTGCCTCGTGAGTGCCTCGTGAGCGGCGCATGAGCGGCCCGCGTCGTCGCGGGGGCGAGGTGCCGGATCTCTTCGAGTCGCGCGACGCGACGGCGGCCCGCGTCGCGGCGCGGAGCGTCGTGGCGGCCCCTGGCGCGACGCCCGAGACGGCGGCGAGCGTGACGTCGGTCGCGCGGAGCGCCAAGGATGTGCTCGAGGGGGCGATCCTGCCGCTGTGGGTCCGTGGCGAGGTGACGGACTTCAAGGCGCACCGGAACGGACACTGGTACTTCTGCCTGCGCGACGAGACGTCGCAGCTCCGGTGCGTCGTCTGGGCACGCGACAACGTCCGCGTGCCGGTGCCGCCGACCGATGGGGTACAGATCGCGGCGCGCGGGCAGCTCAGCGTCTACACCGCGCGCGGCGAGATGCAGTTCACGGTCACCTCGCTGCAACCGGCCGGTGAGGGGGAGCGCCGCGCGGCGGTCGAGCGGACGCTGCGCGCGCTGCGCGAGGACGGCCTGCTCGCCCCGGAGCGCAAGCGCCCGCTCCCGCGATTCCCCCGACGGATCGCCGTCGTCACCAGTCCGGACGGGGCGGCCGTGCGCGACATCATCGCCGTCGCCCGGCGACGGGCCCCGTCCGTCGAGATCATCATCGTCGCGGCGCGCGTCCAGGGGGACGGCGCGCCCGAGACGCTCTGCGAGGCGCTGGCGGCGCTGGGCCGCTGGCGCGCGGCGGACATCGTGATCATCGGGCGGGGCGGCGGCGGGCGCGAAGACCTGCACGCCTTTGACGACGAGCGCGTCGCGCGTGCGCTCGCCGCGTGCCATGCGCCGACGATTTCGGCGGTCGGCCACGAGGTCGATGTCAGTGTCTGCGATCTGGTCGCCGATGTGCGGGCCGCGACGCCGTCGGCGGCGGCCGAAGCCGCGGTCGGCGTGGAAGCGGAGCTGCGCGAGCGGATCGCCGTGCTCGGCGATCTGGTGCGGGACGGCGCGCTGCGTCGGGTGCGGACCGCGCGGGGCGCGTTGGGCGAGGCCGCGCGCCAGACGCGCGGGGCGGCGGTGCGAGTGCACGAGCGCAGCGCCGCCCGCGTGCAGGCGGCGGCGGGCCGGTTGCACGCGCTGAGCCCCCTCGCGACGCTTGGACGCGGGTACGCCGTCGCCCGGGCGGTGGACGGGGGGCGGGTGCTGGCGACGGCGGCCGAGGTGCGTGTGGCCGGGTGGTTCGATTTGGTGATGCGGGACGGCGTGGTCCGTGCCCGCACGGACGACGCACGGGACGAGCCGGGGGGCGCATGACGTTCGAGGCGGATGTCGAGCGGCTGGAGGAAATTGCTGCCGAGCTGGACAGTGACGGCGTCTCGCTGGAGCGCGCGCTGGCGCTCTTCGAGGAGGGGGTGGAGCGCTTGCGCCGCGCGACCGCGACGCTGACGCGCGCCGAGGCGCGGGTCACGCAGTTGGTCGAGCAGGCCGATGGGACGTTCGAGCTTCGCCCGTTCCGTGGCTGAGGCGTCCGTGATGCCGGCGATCGACTTTGCCGGGGATCGGGCGGTGGTCCAGGCGGCGCTCGAGGGGTTTTGCGCCCGCTACCTCGACGGGCTGCCGCCGGTCGCGGCCGATGCGGTGCGCTATAGCCTGATGGGCGAGGGGAAGCGGCTGCGGGCGATCCTGCTGCTCGCCGCCTATCGCGCGGCTGGCGGAACGGGCGATGCCGCCGAACTGGCGGGGGCGGTCGAGGTGGTCCACGCGTATTCGCTGGTCCACGACGATCTCCCGTGCATGGACGACGACGACGTGCGGCGCGGGCGCCCCACGGTGCACCGGGTCTACGGGGTGCCGGTGGCGACGACGGCGGCCCTGGCGATGGTGCCGCTGGCCGCGCGCTGCGCGACCGATGCGGCGCGCGCGCTGGCGTTGCCCGACGCCGTCTCGACGCGCATTCTTCGGGAGTTGATGCGCGCCGCCGGCGCGGGCGGGATGATCGGCGGCCAGCTCCTCGATCTGGAAGGAGAGGGGATCGCCCTCTCCCTCGACCAGCTCGAGCGCATCCACCGCGCCAAGACCGGCGCGCTGGTCACTGCGTCGGTGCGCATCGGCGGCATTGCCGCCGGCGCGGACGACGCGGTGGTCGAGGCGCTCGGTCGCTACGGAGCGGCGATCGGATTGGCATTCCAGATTGCCGACGACGTGCTGGACGTGACGGCGACCACGGACCAGTTGGGCAAGACCGCGGGGCGCGATCTGGCCCTGCAGAAGAGCACCTACCCGGCGCTCCTCGGCGTCGAGGGCGCGGTCGCGCGCGCCAGCGCGCTGGTCGATGACGCGTGCGGCGCGTTGCGCGATGCGGGTCTTCTCACCCCCGCGCTCGAGCACCTCGCCCGCTACACCGTGAGCCGTCGCTCGTGACCCACTTCACCCGCGAGATCGTATGACCCTTCTCGATCGTCTGCGCACACCGGCGGATCTGCGCCGCCTGACCCGCGATGAACTCCGCACGCTCTGTGACGAGGAACGGGCGCGGCTGATCGACGTCTGCTCGCGCACCGGTGGCCATATCGGCGCCGGTCTTGGCGTCGTCGAGCTGACGACCGCGCTGCACTACGTCTTCGACACCCCACGCGACCAGCTGGTCTGGGATGTGGGACACCAGGCGTACCCGCACAAGCTCCTCACCGGGCGTGACGCGGGAATGGAGACGCTGCGCCAGGAGGGCGGGCTCTCCGGGTTTCTCAAGCGGAACGAAAGCGAATACGACACCTTCGGCGCCGGCCACGCGGCGACGGCGATTTCCGCCGGGCTCGGCATGGCGGCGGCGCGCGACGTGCTGCACGAGCAGTTCAAGGTCGTTGCCGTCCTCGGCGACGGGGCGCTGACCTGCGGGCTCGCCTACGAGGGGCTCAACAACGCCGGCGCGTCGGACCGGGACATCATCGTCGTGCTGAACGACAACGAGATGTCGATCGCCCCGAACGTCGGCGCCGTCTCGAAGTATCTCAATCAGGTGCAGCGGCACCCGCTGTACAACAAGGTGCGGGCGGCGATCGGCTCGGCGGTCGACCACGCGCCCGGTCCGCTGCACGAGGTGAGCACGCTCGTGCGGAAGTGGGAGCAGAGCGCGAAGTCGTTCTTCACCCCCGGCGCGCTCTTCGAGGCGCTCGGCTTCCGCTACTTCGGGCCGATCGACGGCCACGACATGAACGAGCTGGTCGACACGCTGACCGCCGTCCGCGAGCTCAAGACGCCGCGCATCGTGCACGTCATCACGCAGAAGGGCAAGGGCTTTCCGGCCGGCGAGCATGCCGAGAAGTGGCACGCGCTCCCGCCGGGCCACGACCCGGCGACCGGCAAGCAGCGCAAGGCGTCGACGGCGAACGCCAACTACACGAGCCTCTTCGGCGGCGGGCTGGCAGCGCTCGGCGCCGAGCACCCGGAGCTCGCGGTCATCACCGCGGCGATGCCGAGCGGGACCGGCACGGCGGCGTTTGCCAAGGCATTCCCCGAACGGTTCTTCGATGTCGGCATCGCCGAGGGGCACGCGGTGACGTTCGCGGCCGGGATGGCGACGCGCGGCGTGCGGCCGGTCTGCGCGATCTACTCGACGTTCCTGCAGCGGGCGTACGACAACGTGATCCACGACGCCGCGATCCAGCACCTGCCGGTGATCTTCGCGATGGACCGCGCCGGTCTCGTCGGCGAGGATGGGCCGACGCACATGGGGCTGTACGATATCGCCTACATGCTGGCCGTGCCGAGCATGGTGGTGGCGGCGCCGAAGGACGCGACCGAGATGCTCGGGCTGCTCCGCACGGCGCTGGCGCATCACGACGGGCCGTTCTGTCTGCGCTATCCGCGTGACGCCGCGCCCGATGTCCCGCCGCCGATGAGCGAGATTCCGGCCGTCCCCTTCGGCACGTGGGATGTCCTGCGCAAGGGCGCCGAGATCGCGGTGCTGGCCGTCGGGACGATGGTGCTGCCGTCGCTCGCCGCGGCCGAGACGCTGGCGGCGGAGGGGCTCAACATCACCGTGGTGAACTGTCGATTCATGAAGCCCTACGATGCGCTGACCCTGGCCGCGCTGTTGACCGATCATCGCCAGCTCCTCGTCGTCGAGGAGGGCACCGTCATCAACGGATTCGGGGCGTACATGGCGACGGTCGTCGCCGACCTCGATCCCGGCGTCCGGATCCACGCGCACGGCGTCCCCGACCGCTTCATCGAGCAGGCGTCGCGGGCGCGACAGCTGGCCAGCACCGGCCTTGACGCGGCCGGCATCGCCGAGCGCGTGCGCGCGCTGCACGAGTCCGAGGCAATGGCCGGGTGATCCGTCTTGGCGTCATCGGGCACCGGGGCTATCCCCGGCTGCCCGATGTCCTGCGGTCGCTGCATACGCTGGCCGTGGAGCTGGACATCCAGATCCTGCTGGAGGACAGTCTCTCCGACGCGACGCGTTCGACGGCCGTCGCCTCGGCCTCGGCGTCGGGCGCTGCGGCGGTGACCGATGATTCGCACTGGGGACTGCTCGAAGTCGCCGATGGTCTCGACGGTCTCGTCACGCTGGGCGGTGACGGGACGCTGCTCCGCGGTGCACGGTTTCTCGCTGGCGCCCAGGTGCCGATCGTCGGCGTCAACCTCGGCCGGCTGGGTTTCCTCACGAGCTGCGGTGTCGAGGAGATGGCGGACGGGATCCGGCAGTTCGCGCGCGGCGAGCACCGGGTCGAGCCTCGCATGACGCTCGAGGCCCGGGCGAACGATCTCGATGGCGTGCAGCGTGGCCGCTGGTTCGCGCTCAACGACGTCGTGCTGCACAAGGGCGGGTTCGCCCGTGTCGTGCGCCTCCAGGTCTTCGCCAATGGCGAGGAGGTCGGTGCCTACGCGGCGGACGGCATCGTCGTGTCGACGCCGACGGGCTCGACGGCCTACAGCCTCTCCGCCGGCGGGCCGATCATCGAGCCGTCGGTGGAGTCGATGGTCATCACACCGGTCTCGCCGCACGTGCTCTCGCTCCGGCCGATCGTGCTGCCGCCGACGGCCGAGATCACGATCTACGTCGAGGACGGTCCGGCGGAGTTGCTGGTGACCGTCGACGGGCAGGTCGGCACGACGTTCGTCCTCGGCGACACGCTGCATGTGCGCCGCGCCGCCCGGGCGGTCCTGATCGCGCGGTTCCTCGGCATGACCTACTTCGGGCGGCTCCGCCGGAAGCTCGGGTGGGGCGAGGTCCCGCACGCCTAGTGGCGTAGCTTCGGGATGCTGACCGAGCTCCGGGTCCGCAACCTGGCGATCATCGAGTCCCTGACGCTGCCGCTCGGGCCGGGGTTCACCGTGCTCTCGGGCGAGACCGGTGCCGGCAAGTCGATCATCGTCGGGGCGCTCGGCCTGCTGCTCGGCGAGCGGTCGAACGCCGACGTGGTGCGGCCGGGAAGCGATCGGGCGAGCGTCGAGGGCGTCTTCGATGTCGCGGCGCGGGCGCCGGTCGAGGCGCTGCTCGACGCGCGCGGGATCGAGGTCGAGGATGGGCGCGTCGTCATCAAGCGCGAGGTCGCGGCCGGTGGCCGCGCGCGCGCGTGGATCAACGGCACGCCGGTCACGGCCGGCGTCCTCGCCGACGTCGGGCGCGCCCTCGTGACCGTCCACGGTCAGCACGACGCCGTGACGCTGCTCGATCCCGAGGCACAGCGCCGGATCCTCGACGCCTTCGCCGACGCCGCCGCGCTCGGCGAGCGCGTGCGCGCCTCGGCGGAGGCGCTGGCGACGATCGCCCGCGAGCGGAGCGCGCTCGCCGTGCGACGGGCCGACGCCGAGCGACGCGCCGACTATCTGCGTCATGTCGCCGATGAGATCGACGGGGCGCGCATCGTGCCCGGCGAGGACGCGCGGCTGGCCGACGAGGGACGGCTGCTCGCGCATGCCGAGGAGCTGCGCGGGCTCGCGGCCGGTATCGCGGCGGCGCTCGACGGCGATGGCGAGGGGGTGCTGTCGCAGCTCGCGGCCGTCCAGCGCCCGGTCGCTGCGATCCGGCGGATCGACGCGTCACTCGAGCGGTGGCAGGAGCTGCTCGACGCCGCCTACTACGCGATCGAGGACCTGGCGCGCGTCGCTGCGGCGTACGAGGCCGCAATCGACGGGGATCCGGCGCGGCTGGCGGAGGTCGAGCGGCGCAGAGAGCTGCTCTTCCGGATCGCCGCCAAGCATGGCGGCTCGCTCGATGCCGCCGTCGAGGCGGGCCGCCGGGCGCGCGCCGATCTCGACCTCGTCGATTCGGCGGCGTTCGATCTCGCGCAACTCGATCGGCGCGAGAGCGCGGCGCGCACGGCGCTGGCGGCGGATGCCGCACGGCTGACCGCGGCGCGGACGGCCGCCGCGACGTCGCTCGCCCAGTCGGTCGACGCGCTGCTCCCGACGCTTGGCCTGGCCGACGGCCACTTCGTCGTCGCGCTGCCGCCGCGCGCGGAGATCGGCCCGACGGGTGCCGAGGACGTGGAGTTTCGCGTGGCGCTCAACGTCGGGCACGAGGTCCGTTCGCTCGCGCGGGTCGCCTCGGGGGGTGAGCTGTCGCGCGTGATGCTGGCCCTCGAGACGATCCTCGCCCGCGTCGACCGTGTGCCGACGCTCGTCTTCGACGAGGTCGACGCCGGGATCGGCGGGCGCGTCGCCCTGCAGGTCGGCGATGCGATGCGTCGGGTGGCGGGCCAGCACCAGGTCCTCGCGATCACGCACCTCGCGCAGATCGCCGCGCGCGCGCACGCCCATGTCGTCGTGCGGAAGGGCGCGCGCGGCGGGGTGACGACGGCCGACGTCGCGGCGGTCGACGGCGAGGCGCGCGTCGGCGAGATCGCCCGGATGCTCGGCGGGGATCCCGAGCGCGCGGTGAGCCAGGCGCACGCGCGCGAGTTGCTGCTCCAGGCGGCCGACGGCGCGCCGGTTACCAGTCCCGCCGCTGTCCCTGCGTCACGGTCCCGAACAGCCGCACGTAGACGCGAATGACGACGGCATCGCTCTTCTGGTGGGGCAGGTAGCCGCCGGTCGACGCGAAGGTTTCCGTGTGGAGGTAGGAGATGTCGAGCGGGATACTGACCTTGCCTCGCGAGGCCGCGTTGAGGGTCGACATGGTGACGCCGAACCCCCAGTTCTGCGCCGTGTACCCGGTGTTGGCGCCGAGCGTCGACGCGTCGAGCTGCACGGTGCCGTAGCCCGTCATCGCCGAATCGAGCGTCAGGGTGCCGGTGTAGTGGTCGGCCGCCTGATGATGGATCAGGTAGGTCGTGGAGACGGAGAAATAGTCGTTGATGACGTAGCGCGGGGCGAGCTCGAGCTCGATCGAGCTGCCGAGCTGCCGGCCGACGGTCGTGGCGTTGATCTCGGGGATGAGGGCCTCGCCGGTCACCGAGGGGATCCGTTCGACCTGATGGTCGGCGAGCGGGTAGTTGCCGCGCACGATGATCGAACCCCAGAGGTGCCGGCCGAGCATCACGTCGGTCGCCGAGTGGACGCCGATCGCGTTTGCCCCGGTACCGGTGCCCGGGTCGGTCAGGCTGAACTGGCTGGCCGGCTTGCCCGTGCCGATCTGGATGACGCCGGTGACGGCGGTGCGCACGTTCCATCCATGTGGCGCCCAGCGGAGCGTATCGCTGGCGAATGAGTCGAAGAGCCGCACGGTGGCACTGAGCTGGGCATCGCCGATGCCGGTGTGAGTCACGGTCTGGAGGGTATCGTAGGCGTAGCCGAGCGCCGGATTCGTGATCAGCGTCTCGAGATCACCGAGGGCGGCGGCGGATGGCGCCGCGTACGGGGTGAGCGTCGTGAGGGCGGGCAGACCGAGCGCGTGGAAGAACGTGTTGTATTCCGCCGTGAGGGTTGCGTCCTTGCTGTTCACCTCGTTTTGCGCCGTGGTGCCATTGACCGGCACGACGGTCGCGCCCGGCCCGCTCCCGCCACCATAGACCTGTGCGAGTCCGGCGGCGAACGCGCTGCCCTGGCTGATCAGCGCACGGAGGGCTGCGCTGTCGGCGAGAATCGTCCCGCAGTTCGCGCCGCCCGGGTTGCGCACGCAACCCGTGAGCGCCTGCGTCAGCGTGCTGTTGGCGCGGATGAACTGACTGTAGACCGCGCGGTCGGCTGCGAGTGCCGCCGGGAGGACCAGCGACGGGTTGAGCGCGACATTGCCACCGAACCGCGACGGGTTGACGTTGGCGAAGACGTCGGTGCGGGTGGAGACGATCGGCACGGAGGCGCGGACGGTGAGCCAGCGGGTGATGCCCGCCTCGACGGCGATCGGGATCGTCTGCTTGTGCACCGACGCCTCGGCGATGACCTGTCCGAGCGAGAGCTGGAAGCCGCTGTTGCCGGTGAGCGACTGGATCGCGGTCTGCGCGGGTGCAAGCGAGGGAAGCTGTCGCACCCCGAGGCTGTCGGTATTGAGGCCACCGAGGACCGCCGTGTTATGGCCGCCGGGACCGAACAGTTCACTGTAGCGCGCGTTGCTGTCGGCGACGGTGAAGCGAAAGACGCCGACCGGAAGGGTGCGCGCCTCATCTTCGGGTGCCGAGACCGTCTGGGCGCGCAGATCGCCCGCACTGAGCGCAACGATCACGACCAGCAGCACCGCCCGGCGAGGGCGCAAGGCCCGAAGCGAATCGAACGACAGCAGGCGGTTTAAGTTGTTGTCGTAAAAAGAGAAGGGTCGTCCGTCGGCGGTTGACGTCGGCGGGGGAGGTTAGCGATCTTGCGTAGCGATTGTCAACCAATTGCTGAACCGAATTCTGGCGCGTGCCGCGCCCGCTGGCGCCGCCGTCGTACCCCCTCGTGTCCGTGACGGTCCCCGATGTCCGTGAGTGTGTCGCCAGTCCCGACGTCCGCCGTGAGCGCTGACGCGCCGGTTCGTCAGGCGCCGGCGAATGACGCGTCGGTCGCCGACGCGCCGATGCTGCCGGTGCCGCCGATCGCGTGGCAGGTGACCGGCAACCATTCGCTGGCGGTGCCGTGCATCCATCCGGAGACGGGCGCGGTGCACGCCGTCGGCATCGTCCATCGCGCGTCGCGCTCGTCGATCGAGTTCGCGGGTGACGCGCGATTCGTGCGCGGCGAGGGGCCGGCCCTCTTCGCCCCGACGATCCGGCTCGATGGCGAGCGACTCTCGGCCGCGTCAGGGGCCCTCCGATGGGAGCGCGCGCACGATTGGGTCCCCGCGTGGGCATGGACGGCGGGGGCGCTGATCGTGCGGGGGACAATGATCACGCCGTGCGGCGTCGACGCCGACGTGCCGGGCGCGGTCTACGTCGTGTCGGTCGAAAACCAGGGCGCGACGCCTGCGGACGTCGCGATCTCGCTCGAGGGCGTCTTCGGTTATCGCCAGCAGCGCGTTCGGACGAGCCGACCATTCACCGACGCGCCGCGGGTGGTGGCGACGGACCGCGGCGTGCTGCTCGCCGGCACCGCGCTGCCCGGCGTGGCGGCGCTGGCGGTGACGACCGACGGCGCGGTCACGGTGGAGACGGGCGAGAGTGCCGCAGGACCGACGTTTTCGCTCCGGCGCTCGGCGCTGATCGCGCCAGGCGGGACGGCGGAGGTCGCGTTCTATATCTCGGTTGCACCTGAGCCGGATGGGGCGGACGCCACGGGGGCGGCGATGCGGCGGCAGGGGTGGCGCGTACTCGCGCGCGCGACCGACGACGCGCTCGCCGGTCTGGAGCAGTCGACCGGGTCGGCGGGCGTCGATCGGCTGGTCAATCGCAATCTGCTGTTCGCCTATTTCTATGGTGTCGGCCGCGCGATCGACGACGCGCACTACTATCTCGTGCGGTCCCGCGCCCCGTGGAACGGGCGTGGCCTGACGATCCGCGACTGGGATGCGCTGACGTCGATCATCCCCGCGGTGCAGCTGGCCGATCCGCCACTCGCGCGCGAACTGCTCCTCCGCGCGTGCGAGCTGCACGGGTATGCGCCTGGCCGCGGGGTGAACTATCTCGACGGCACGATGTTCGAGCCCGGCTTCTCGCTGGAGGGTGCCGCGTCGTACGCGATCGGCACCGAGCGGTACATCCGCGAGACGGGGGATGACCAGGTCGTCGACGAGCCGGTGCTGGCCGACACCCTCTATGCGAGTGCGGACGACATCGCCGGCCGGCGCGATGCCGACACGCCGTTGTACGCGAGCGAGGTCTCGCCGTCCGGGTCGCGGGTGGTGTTGCCGTACACGCTGCACGCGAACGCCGTGGTGGCGATGGCGCTCGATGTCTTCCAGCGGACGCTCGATGCGGAGACGGCGAAGGGTGTCCAGGATCCGCAGGCGGTGCGCGCGGCGATCGTGCGGCAATTCGCCGTCGAGCGGGACGGCAAGCCGGCGCTCGCCGCCGCGATCGATCTCGCGGGCGCGAGCGCGCTCGACGACGATCCGGTCGCTTCGGCGCTCTGGCTGCCGCTGTACGACGCGATCGACCGCCACGATTCCCTCTTTCGGCGCACGGTGAAGGGGGTCTCGCCCGACCGGTCGATCCTGAGCCGCCAGGTGGCGCGTCTCGTCGGTCCCGATGCCGCTGGTGCGCTCGCCTGGCTCCGTCGCGCAACGCTCGACGGCGGTGTCGCGGCGGAAGTGGTCGACGAGACCGGCGCGGCGGTCGCCAACGGCGGTGACGCCGCGCTGGCGGGTCTCCTGGCGTACACGGTCTGGTACGCGGTGCACGCGCTCGGCCTGCGTTCCTGACGCTCGTCGCCGGTGGCGTATGCTGCCGTGCGACCCACTGTCACGGTCGCCGCGCGCGGTTGACACCCGCAAGACGGTTCCATTACGTTCGCGGGTGTCGTCAAACGAGCTCGTCAGCGCCCCACCTTCACACCCCGAGACCATGAGTCGCTCCCTGTCGGTTCGCTGTGCCGCTGCCCTCGCGCTGGTCGTCGTCGTCGCCGGCTGTGGTTCGTCGTCCGGCACCGGTCCCGGCGGACGCACCGCGTGCAATCCGCCCCTGTCGATCGGTCCGACGACCTTCTCGCCGGCGACCGGGACGATCAACGTGACGTACACCGCGAGCGTGACGGGCGACGGACAGATCTCGACGCTCACGTATCAGGGCGCGTCCGGTCCGGTCGTGGTCAACGGCCCGACACTGCCGTTCTCGGTCTCGACGACGGTGCCGCTCCCGTCGCAGGCGCAGATGACCGCCTCCGGCTCGTACAACACGAACGGCACGGCGTCGATTGCCTACAACGCCAACCTTGGCGGCGGCAACATTCAGCAGGGAAACCAGTCCTGCGGCACGAGTAACTGACCCGCCGCGTCGCGCGCGGCACGCCACGCGCGACGCCCCGGTGTTCCGGGTGCTGCGCCCGGCATCGAATGCCGCGCACGCGCGCTTGAAGGCACGTGGTCTGACGGCTACTATTTGCGTGGTGCGGGAATAGCTCAGTTGGTAGAGCACAACCTTGCCAAGGTTGGGGTCGCGGGTTCGAGTCCCGTTTCCCGCTCTGGGTGGCGCATGACTGACGGGCTTGGCGGCGTCTCCGCCAGGCCCGCGGTGCTTTGGGCTCCGGTCAAGGGCCCAACGTTTTCTCATTCCGAGTACTAGACTCGCCATGATGAAACGTCGCGAGATGCTCACCCGGGCGGTCGGTGCGGTCGCCACGGTCTTCGCCGGCCCCGTCCCACTGCGCCTTGCCGGCGGGGCGAATCCCGGGCAGTCCACGTGCGTCCTCACCGGTGCGCTGGAAGAGGGACCGTTCTTCGTCGACGAGCGGCTCGAGCGGTCGGACGTCAGAAGCGACCCGGCGACGGGCGCGGTCTCGGCGGGAGTCCCGCTGACGCTCCGATTCTCGGTTGCTCGCGCCGATGATCGGGCCTGCGCCCCACTCACGGGCGCCTACCTCGATATCTGGAATTGCGATGCCTCGGGCGCGTATTCCGACGAGTCTGGCGCGCGCGGCCCCCGTGGGCCGCGCCCCGGCGGCCGAGCTCCTGGCGGCGGTCCCGGAGACCGGGGCCCGGGCGACTCGCTCCGAGGCAGGGGTCCCGGTGGGGCCCCACCGGCCGGCATGGGCCCGCCGGGCGGCATGGGGCCCGACGGCATGGGGCCCGCTGGCATGGGGCCCGCTGGCATGGGGCCCGCTGGCATGGGGCCCGATGGCATGGGACCCGGCGGCATGGGCCAGCGTGACACCGCGGGGCACAAGTTCCTCCGCGGCTATCAACTGACCGATGGGCGTGGCGTGGCCGAGTTCACGACGGTGTATCCGGGCTGGTACCCGGGGCGCACGGTGCACGTGCACTTCAAGATCCGGATCTTCGCTGGCGGGACACGGACCTACGAGTTCACGTCGCAGCTCTTTCTCGACGACGCCCTGACGGATCAGGTGCACGCGCTCCCGCCTTACGCCGCCAAGGGCCGTCGTCCGCTCCGCAATGCCGACGATTTCATTTACACCAGCATCTCGCGCGCCGAGCGCGATGCGCTGACGCTCAGGGTCCAGCCACAGGCGGGCGGGTATCTGGGCGCCGTCGACGTCGCGGTCCGGATCGTCTGACGCAGGTGGCCTGCCGGCCGGTGGCCTGCCGGCCGGTGGCCTGACGCGAGTGGTCGACGCTACCGTCCGACGTGGAAGAGGTAGCTCAGCTTGATGAAGAACCCGTCGCTCGTGCGGTGCAGCCCGTGCAGGAAATCAAACGACGCCGGTTCGGTCAGGTTGCTGTTGTAGCCGGCGAAGACGACGGTCCCGGGCGTCGGCTGGTACGAGAAGAGAAAGTCGCCACTGACCGTGTTCGTCGTGCTCGCGCCGGCGACCGAGTATGTGTTCGTCGCCGGATCGCGAATGAGGATCGGCAGGTTCGTCCGCCCGTCGTCGCGCAGCGCCGACTGCGTCGCCGCCGAGTACTCGCCGATGAACCGCACGTAGATCGGGCGGGAGAGCTGGTAGGCGAGCTCGATATACGGCACGCGCGTGACGGCGACCTGCGTCCAGTTCGAGCGGCGCACATACTGCTGCTGCGAGTAGATCAGTGACAGGCGGGCGCGTTCGTTGGGTCGCCAGTCGATCGTCGCGTTGACGAAGAAGATGTACGCGGACGACCACTCGTAGAAGTTGTCATCGTACCCCGTGATCGTCTGGACGCTCGCATCGAACTGCTTCCAGCGCGGCGTCGTGAAGCCGGTGACGATGTCGAGATTCGGCAGGTTGGCATTGCCGGTGAAATGCACCGTGTCCACGCCGGTCGGCGTCTTCTCGGCGAGATAATAGTTCGCGTAGAGACTCGGATCGTAGCCGTACGTCTCCAGGTAAAGGTCGCCGACGAAGACCCAGCCGCCGCGGAGCGTCACCGCGTTGCTGAAGTGCCACCGCACGTCCTCGGCGCGATGCAGGTGGAGGAACGTGTCGTAGATCCAGGTGCTGTTCTGCGTGAAGTCGAACGTGTAGCTCTCGAAGACGCCGCCCGGCCGGCCGAAGAGCGTCAGCGCGTTGTCGAAGACGGTGTTCGTGATGCCGTTGCGCGAGATGTAGCCACTTTCGTCGTAGAAGTTCGGACTGATGCCGGTCACCTGATAGTGCAGTCGCAGGTTGTGCCCGTTGCGCTCGAACATCGCATCCCACAGCGGCCCGGCGCCGCCCGCCGTGTCGGCATGCGTGCTGCTCTCGACGCCCTGCAGCCTGAGACTGTAGATGTCGGCGAACTGCCACCGCGCGTCGAGGCCGCCGACGTGATTGTAATACGGCCCGTCCTCCCGATCGGTGATGATCCCGCCGACCGCCACGGGGCCGAGGCCGCGCGTCACGCGGAGAATGTTGAAGACGGGGTTGTCGCGGCCATTGGTCGAGACGCTGCCCGCGTCGATCGCCGACAGCAGACCGACGTTGGTGCCGGCGATCTCGCCGGTCAGCTTCGTCGCGCCGTCGGGCTGGACGATCTGCCGCGTGTAGACGAGGTTGTTGGGCGTGTCGAACTGCTCCAGGCCGTCCAGAAAGAACGGTCGCTTCTCCTGGAAGTAGAGCGCGTTCCGCGGGTCGTACACGAGCTGCGGCACATCGGCCTCGATCTGCGAGAAGTCGGGCCGGATCGTCGCGTCCGCGGTGAGGTTGTCGGTCACGCCCCAGCGCAGGTTGCCGCCGAGTGTCGGCGCCGGGATGCCGTACTTCCAGCCGGTCGGCTGCGGCTCGCCGTTGGCGTGGACGGTGAATTCCGGATTCAGGTCGAGGACGAGCCCGCGACTGATGTCGCCAAGGCCCTGCAGGGTCCCGAACTGCGCGAGGAAGGACGAGTTGGACTGTCGCGCCGGCGCCCAGCTGTCCTCGTAGCCGGAGTGCTGCACCTCGCGGACCACGTTGATGCCCCACGACTGATCGTGCCCCGACGCGAATCGAATGCTGCTGAAGGGAATCCGGATCTCGATCTCGTAGCCCGTCGGCGTGACGCGGCCGCGGGACTCGAAGGTGTAGTCGGTGCTGAAATCGACCGTGTCGCGACTCGTCGCCGGCGCGCCGATCCCGGTCTCGTGCGACTGGATCCCCTCGCTCAGGATGCCGTCCGCCTGAATGCCGAGCGGGTTCACGCCGAAGACATACGCCTTGCGGTGGTCGTGCGAGGTGTCGAGCAGGATCTGGACGAAGTCGTCGGCGGTGATCCGGTCCCGATCGGAGACGGTCGCGTGCGGCGCCCCGTGGGCTTCGTACGCGCGAATTCCGAAGTAGATCGCGCGGCGGGACGACCAGACGAGGACGACCGTCGAATCGGCGGCGGCGACGCCGTCGACGGGAACGTACTCGCTGAAGTCCGTCAGGCGCGCGGCCTGCGACCAGACCGGCTCATCGAGGACCCCGTCGATGGCGACGGTGGCGTCGAGCCGCGGCACCTGCACGGCCAGCTGGTGCTGGCGCCCGCTGTAGGTGCGCGGCTCCTGCGTGGCGATCGGGAGCAACACCTGCAGGAGAGCGAGCATGCCCACTGGCGAAAACGGGACACGGGGCGCGGCATCGGGTCGGACGCCGCGCGATCTGGGGAGCGCGGAATCTTATCTCCGCGCGGCACCGGTCGCAGGGCCGGCGGTCCGACGGACCGGCGGCGTGTCGACGACCGCCCCCGTCTCAGGCCTGTTCGGAGAGCCAGGCCTCGGCGTCGGCGCGCGTCGTGAACGTCCGGACGTTCCGGCGGCGGGTCGCGCGTACCATGAGGTCATACGCGATTCGCTGGCGCGGCGAGAGACCGATGACGGCGGCTGCCTTCACGAGTGGCGCGTTGTGCGCCATCAGCTCCCGGAGGGCGCGGAGAATCGCCGCGTTGAAGTGCGACCCATCGACATCCGTCAGGGTGAGGACGGACTCCGGCGGTCGCGCGCCCCCGGGAATGCGCGCGCTGTCGATCACGGGGACGGCGACCGCCGGATCGAGGCGCGCGAAGTCGAGGACGAGCCATGCGCGCCCCCGGAGCATCCCCCACCGAATGCGTCGCGTCCGCTCGGCGGCGATCCGCGCCGCCACATCCGCCGCCATCCTCGTGTCGCCGATCATCTGTTCCGCCGCCATCGGAGCCCGTCGGTCGCGTCCCGGTTTGCCACTGCCGTCGATCGCACGACGACAGCGGAGGTGCCTCGCGACGCCTCACGCGCACCAGTGGCATGACGACCCCATGCGCCCGGTGTCACGTGTCACGTGTCACGTGTCGCGTGGCGGCGCACGGCGCCCATTATTCATCTGGTGATCAGGCTCCGTCGCTCCCTCGATTGCGTGCTGCCACGCGGGCCATCCGATGCCTGACGGCATGCGCGGCGGCGGCGGGTCGCGACGGCTGCCGGCGCGCGAGGGGCCGACGGACTGGCGCGAGCGCCTCCACGTGCTGGGCTATCTGCCCAAGCTGCTTGGTCTGGTCTGGGAGACGCATCAGCCGTTTACCGCGCTGATGATCGTGCTGCGCGTGATCCGCGGGTTCGTCCCGGTGTCGGCGCTCTGGCTCGGGAAGCTGATCATCGACGCCGTCGTGCACGCCGGCGCCGGCGGCGGCGCGGGGCGACTGTGGGTCTACGTCGCCGCCGAATGCGGGATTGCGCTGTTCGGCGAGGGACTCGCGCGTGCGTCGGCGCTCGTCGAGTCGCTCCTCGGCGACCTCTTTTCCAACCACACGAGTGAGCGGCTGATGGCCCACGCCGCGACGCTCGATCTCGCGCAGTTCGAGGATCCCGCGTTCTACGATCACCTCGAGCGCGCGCGCCAGCAGACGACCGGCCGGATCGCACTGATCGCCCAGCTCCTCGGCATGGGGCAGGATGCGCTGACGCTGGCGACGCTCGGCGCCGCGCTCGTCGCGTACAACGCGTGGCTGCTGCTCCTGCTCGTCGTCGCGATCGTGCCGAGTTTTCTCGGCGAGACCCACTTCGCGGCGCTCAGCTACTCGCTGCTCTTTCGCCGCACGCCCGAGCGGCGCGAACTCGACTACCTGCGCTACGTCGGCGCCAGCGACGAGACGGCGAAGGAAGTGCAGATGTTCGGCCTCGCGCCGTGGCTGACGGACCGCTACCGCGTGCTGGCGCGCCGGTACTACGAGGAGAATGCGCGACTCTCCGTCCGCCGCGCCATTGTCAGTACGCTCCTGTCGATTCTCGGGACGCTCGGCTACTACGGCGCGTACGTCGTGATCCTGCTGCGGGCGATCGCCGGACGCATCACGATCGGCACGCTCACGTTTCTGGCGGCGTCCTTCATGCGCAGCCGCGATCTGATCCAGCGGCTGCTGCTGTCGGCGAGCGACATCTACGCGCAGAGCCTCAACCTGCAGGACCTGTTCACGTTCTTCGCCATGGCGCCGACGATCACGAACCGGACGGGCGCGCGTGCGGTGCCGACGCCGATCCGCGACGGCTTCGTCTTCGACGACGTCGGGTTTCGCTATCCGGGGAGCGAGCGCTGGGCCGTCCGGCACGTGAGCTTCACGCTGCGGGCCGGCGAACGCGTCGCGCTCGTCGGGGAGAACGGGGCGGGGAAGACGACGATCACGAAGCTGATCGCGCGCCTCTACGACCCGAGCGAGGGGCGTGTCCTGCTCGATGGGGTCGATCTGCGCGAGTACGACCTCGCGTCCGTCCGGCAGGCGATCGGCGTGATCTTCCAGGACTTCGTCCGCTACGACATGCGGTTCGACGAAAACGTCGGCGTCGGCGAGATCGCGCTCGCCCGTGACTATCTCGACGCGCGCCGGGCGGGTGCCAACGGCGACGCCGCGTCCGGGGTCGACGCCGCCGCTGGCGTGCCCGTCCCGATCAGTGATGCGGCGGGCCGGTCGCTCGCCGCATCACTGCTGCCGAAGCTGCCGGCCGGCTATCGCCAGATGCTTGGCCGGCGGTTCGCCGAGGGCGTCGATCTCTCCGGCGGCGAGTGGCAGAAGGTCGCGCTCGCGCGGGCGTACATGCGTACCGCGCAGCTGCTGATTCTCGATGAGCCGACGGCGGCGCTGGACGCGCGCGCCGAGTACGAGGTCTTCGTGCGATTCTCGGAGTTGATGGCCGGGAGGATGGCGGTGGTGATCTCGCACCGCTTTTCGACGGTCCGCATGGCCGACCGCATCATCGTGTTGCGCGACGGCCGGGTGGTGGAGGAGGGCACGCACGAGGATCTGGTGCATCGCGACGGTCTATACAGCGAACTCTTCGCGATGCAGGCGGCCGGCTATCGCTGATCACCGCGCCCTGCCGCGGTCGTCGGCCTCGAGCCGACGCCGCGCTCAGTGCGCGGACGGTGCGGCGGCGGACGTCGACGACTTGAAGAGCGCGCGGTAGCGACCGTACCCCTCGCGCTCGAGGCTGTCGACCGGGACGAATCGGAGCGCCGCCGAGTTCATGCAGTAGCGCTGGCCGGTCGGTGGCGGGCCGTCGGGGAAGACGTGGCCCAGGTGCGATCCTGAGCGCGCGGCGCGTACTTCGGTCCGATCCTCGGCCAGCGAGTGGTCATCGCGCGTGACGAGCGCACTGGGGTCGAGCGGCTTCGTGAAGCTGGGCCACCCGGTACCGCTCTCGAACTTGTCGGTCGAGCTGAAGAGCGGGACGCCGGAGACGATGTCGACGTAGATCCCCGCGGCGTGATTGTCCCAGTATGCGTTCTGGAAGGGCGGCTCCGTGCCGTCCTGCTGGGTGACCTCGTACTGTTCCGGGCTCAGCGTCGACTTGAGCTGCGCATCGGACGGCTTGTGCCACGCGGAGGCCGGCGCCACGGTTTGCGCCGCGCTGGAGCCAGCGCACAGGAGCAGCGCGACGGCGGCGACGTGCAGTCTGTGTGATGTCATATCCGGTGTACGTCACTGGAGACTGCGTCGGACTCGTCGGGCCGAGCCGATCGCGCGCGCAGCCCGACGCTGGCTGGGTGCATCACCGGCGGTTCGCGGCGCCGGCGCGGGCCTGTGCGCGGATGGCACGGCCGGTGGTGACCGCGCGCGGTGGCGCGTGCTGCCCGTACAGCGGCGTGTATTGGCCGTGCGGATTGAACGCGAGTCCGGCGGCGGTCGTCCCGCCGGCGGACGTGGTGACCGAGATCGTCGGCGTCTGGGTGCCCGGCGCGAGGATCTGCTGGGCCGTGAGCTCGATCAGCTGATTCGCGGCGCCCATCGTCATCCAGAGGTCGTAGCCGTTGTCGAACGCCGCCGCCGTCGGCGATCCGGCGCTGGTAAACGTGACGGTACTGGACGGTGTCGTCGTGGGAGTCAGGCCGGCGGCCTGGGTCGCCGAGAAGATGAGGACCGCGTTGTTGCCCTCGATGACCCAGAGTCGGCCACCGGCATCGAAAATCGGCGCGATCGGCGCCGTGGTCGGATAGACGACGATCGGGAGCGTGGACGAGGATGGGTTGAGGAGCGCCGTCGACCCGTACTCGAGGAGTTCGCCGCTCGTCGCGCACGCGAGCCACAGGTTGCCGTACTGGTCGAACGACATGCCGGCCAGCGTTCCCGGCGTGAGCTGCGTGACGGGGAACGCCGCCGACGGGCTGGCGCCCGACGCGGTGAGCGAACTGGCGGAGTACTTGACGACCTCGCCGGCGTTGGACAGCGCGACCCAGAGATTGCCGCCAATATCGAACGCCATCGCGGCCGGTGTCCCGGCGAGGGTGACGGTCACCGCCGGCGACGTCGTCATGGTCGCGGCCTGTTGCGCGGGCGAGTAGGCGGAGATCACGCCGGTCGCCCCGGACGTCGTCGCGACCCAGAGGTTGCCGGTCGCGTCCATCGCGAGTGTGCCGGCGCTCCCGAGCCCGGCGCTGCCGACAAAGGCAATCGGCGTCGGGGAGGACGAGCCGGGCACCTGGAGCTGGGCGGAGCTGTATGCGCTGGCCGCGGTCGTGCTCGGGCCGTTCGCATTGCTGACGTAGACGCGTCCGCTGCCGAGCCGCGAGCCGTAGGCGACGAAGACGGTGTCGTTGGCGCCCGAGGCGATCGTCACGCTGTCGATCGTCACGACCGGTGCGCCGACGAGGACGGTGTCGGCGCTGACGATCGCGGTATCGAGCGTGGAGACGACGGGGTCGCCGATGTAGACCGGGAGGGCGGTGACCGAATAGGTCCCTGCAGCGATCCCGGAGAGGGTACCGGTGACCGTCAGGTTGGACGTGTACGAACTCGGGCCGACGACGTTGACCGCGGCGGAGCCGAGATTGACGGTGGTGTCGAGGGCATAGATCACGACGGTCAGGTTTCCGACGCCGGTGCTCGAGGTCGAACTGTTGCAGGCGGCGAGGGCGCTACCCAGTACGAGCGTGAGACAGCCCGCACGGAGGCGGGCGGAGCGCAAACGATGCACGAGACAGGGGTTGGGGGACGAATCCGGTGCCGTACTGTAATACCAGCGACGACCCCGCGTGGGTTCGTCTCGTGGCGAAATATTCCATCCGGTACCCCCGCCTACCAGCCGCGACGCCTCGACGCCCCGACGCGCGACTGGTGCCCCGCCTAAGGCAATCTCGCCCATGTACTTGCGATGCACCGTCGACGCGCATGGCGGTCAGTGCGCCGCAAGCGTCGTCGCGGCGCTGGCGACGAGTGCCGCCTCGGCCTGCAGCACGGCACCGACGCGCTCGATTTCGTGGTCGACGGTGCTCCATTGCCGTTGCTCGATCGCCTCGCGCACGGCGGGGATCGTCTTCACGCCGTAGCCGGTGTAGTAGCCGGGCGCATAGAGCAGATGCGTGTACCAGGATCGGCCGGGTAACCCGTCGGGCGATGTCAGCGCCCGCTCGCTTTGCACGAGCATCGCGTTGGTCGCCGCGACCGACGGGCGATCGTACGCGGCGGTGTCGCCCGAGCCGAGGGCGGCGACCGCCGCGTCGTAGGCCGCCGCGCTGCGCGCGAGCGCGTCCGCCCCGTTTTCCATTGGAGCGAATGCGAGATGGGGGACCACCGCGAGGCTGTCGGGCGCCACGTACGGATCGCGCGGATCGATCGTCGCGCGGTAGACGCCGTCGTGCAGGGCGCGATTGCGCTCGGTGGCGGCGTCGGCCGCGCCGGCCGCCAGCGACTTGAGGTTGGTGACGTAGCCCTGGACGGTCTCGGCGAGGTCGGTGAAGTCGAACGGAATCAGCTGGGCGTCGGCGAGCCGGATGACGGCGGTCCCGACGGTCTGTGCCAGCGCACGGCCATAGACGAAGTTCGTGTCGGAGAAGTGGGTGAACCAGTAGAAATCATCGTAGATCGAGTGGTAGATCCCCTGGCCATCCTCGCCGGCGAAGCTCAGGTCAGCGGACGCGATGCCGAGGTGCTGCAGGAAGACCGAATAGTCGGAGCCGGAGCCGAGGGCGCCGATCCGGAGATCCGCCCGGCTCCGGGCGTCGGCACGTTCCTGCGGCGAGCCCCAGCGGACGCGCGCCGCCTGCAGACGCTGCCACGCGGGCCGGCCGGTCTCGGGATCCGTGATATCGCGTGCGACGCCGTTCAGAAACCGCTCGAGCACATGCGAGCCGTCGAGGCTCAGATACCCGCGTCCATTGACGTCGGTATTGAAGTACGCGACCGCGTGTCGTTTCAGCTCTTCGGCGTGGGTCTCGGCCCACTCGGTCGAACCGAGGAGCCCGGGCTCCTCGCCGTCCCAGGCGCAATAGATGATCGTGCGGCGGGGCTTCCAACCCGCCTTGCGCAGGGCGCCGAGCGCGCGCGCCTCCTCGAGCAGTGCGATCTGCCCGGCGATCGGATCCTGGGCGCCGTTGACCCACGCATCGTGATGATTGCCGCGGATCACCCACTCGTCGGCCGCGGTCGTGCCGGGCACGCGCGCGATGACGTCGTAGAGGGTCCGGGTGTCCCAGTTGGATCGGACGCGGAGGTGAACGCGCGCGGGCCCCGGCCCGATGCGATAGGTGAGGGGGAGCGCGCCCCGCCAGCTCTCGGGCGCGACCGGCCCGCGCAGCGCGGCGAGCAGGGGCGTGGCGTCCGCGTACGAAATCGGAAGCACCGGGATCTTCGTCAGCGTCCGCGCCTCGTCGAGCGTGAGCCGGTGTGCGCCCGGCACCGCGCCGACGCCGGGCGTGAGCGGATCGCCCGGGTACGTCGGCATGTCCAGGACGCTGCCTCGCTGGACGCCGTCGCGCGGGCGGAAGGGCCCGGCGGGGAAGACGTCGCCCGCCGCGTAGCCGTCGTCGATCGGATCGGAGTAGATCAGGCACCCGAGCGCGCCGTGTTCCGCCGCGACCTTCGGCTTGATGCCGCGCCAGGATCCGCCGTATCGCGCGATGACGATCGCGCCGCGCACGGAGACGCCATGGCGTGCGAGCTCCTCGTAATCGGCCGGGACGCCCTGATTGACATAGACGAGCGGCGCCGTGACGTCGCCATCGACCGAGTACGCGTTGTAGCTGGGGAGCTGCTCGTCGTGCTGGGCGGACGTCGGATCACCCGTCACCGGCGGCTCGCGGAGTGCGGCCGTGAATCGCGTCGGCGCCACGAGCTCGACGAGGCGCTCGCGTGGAGTCGGGAAGAGGACATCGAACGTCTCGATCGTGGCATCGAGTCCATCGGCGAGGAACTGCGCGAGGATCCATTCGGCGTTGTCCTTGTCGTACGGCGACCCGACGTGGTGGGGTCGCGCGCTCAGTCGACGCATCGCCTCACGCATTCGTGCCGGGTCGGGGATCGCGACGAACTGTCGTTCCCAGTCGCGTTCGACGGCGCTCGCGGCCGGCGAGTAGCCAGGGAGTGCGGGCGGATCACCAGCGGATCGGGCGCCGAACAGTGGCAGGAGCGCAAGGAGGCCGACGACGAGTAGGGCGGTGCGCGTCATGGGTGCGGTTGGCAGAGGGGCGGAAGCGCGGGCGACGTCGCGGCGCGCTCAGACGAGGGGCGGGAGGTGCCATGGCGCGCGTCGCGCGTCGTACTCGGCGCGCGGGAGCTGGACGAGGACCGGTCGGTCGGCCGGATCGAGCCAGCGCAGGATCGTTTCGATCGCCGCATCGGTCATCGCGGTGCATCCGCTCGTCCCATGGGTCGGCCCGTCCCAGATGTGCAGGAAGATGCACGATCCCCGTCCGGGGACGGGCGGGTCGGTGTTGTGGTCGACGACGATACCCAGACGGTACTCGGGGTCGACGGTGCGCATCCGCTCGGCGCTCGACCACGGTGGCGGCGCGCCTTCGTCGCGATCGACGATGGTGTTGTACTGGGGCGCGCCCGGATCGTCGACGCAGTCGGTGAGGGGCGTGAGGCGTCGGTACGGGAGACGCAGCGCCGGGTCGGCATCGGCAAATCCGAACGCGGTGCCGAGCGCGAAGATCCCGGCCGGCGATCGGCCGTCGCCCTCCCGCTTGACCGGGCCCGGTGCACCGTCCGGCTGTGTGAGGCCGACGCCCCAGGCGAGGCCGGTGCGACCGACGACGATCGGGATCACGTCGCCGACCGGCCGCCACGGGCCTCCGGAGTCGCGATCGTAGCGCCGGAGCTGGCCCGGCACCGCATCCCAGTCCGCGGTGACGACGAGCAGGAGTTGCCGAGCGGCGGACGGGATCGGCGCGACCGCCGGAGTGACCATGCTCGAATGCGTGGCGGGTGGATGGCAGCCGGCGAGTGTAACGAAGACCGGGACGACGAGCGGCACAACCGTGCGCGCAACGGCCTGTGCGACCGACCGCACGAACGCGCCGCGCCGTGTC
>Ga0116229_10000083_pt1 | contig 86298 bp, 64 predicted proteins | sample S1TSphgellanicum_3_FD_87313 | JGI IMG/M metagenome (GOLD analysis project Ga0116229, IMG submission 87313) | Host-associated microbial communities from peat moss isolated from Minnesota, USA - S1T2_Fc - Sphagnum magellanicum MG | ecosystem: Host-associated > Plants > Peat moss > Unclassified...
TTATTTTTTTTATTTATTTATTTTTTTTTTAAAATTTTTTTTTTTTAATTTTTTTTTTTTTTTTTTTTTTTTTTTTTTTTTTTTTTTTTTTTTTTTTGTCACATTGACATCTTCCAAATTATTTTATTCTTCACTATGTTTTTATATTACCATAAAGCCCTCAATGAGTAAGGTGCACCAAGGTGGTTTCTTAATGTTTAGACCTACAATGCAAGAGGTATTGGATATTGAACAATTTTGTGAAAAGAAATTCAACAAAATCAAAATCAATTTTAAAAAATAAAAATCAAACAAGCTTGAAATATTGCTGAAAGCCTTTGATGGGTGTGATTCCTTGGAGGTGATTTTGTAAATTTTAGTCTTCAGGTGGGGGAAATATCAAATTTTGAATAATTTCTTTATAGGAAATTAATTTCAAACTTAAATTTTTTATATAAAATTGGGTTGCATTATCAAGGTCCTATTCACACTTTTTTAAATTACATAATCTTGTGCACACTTATCAAGGTCATGTTCACACTTGGGCTAGTGAAATAGGTCACACTAATTACATATAGTAAAGGATGTCATGGGCGTTTTTCATGAAGCTTTTTCCATCCATCCGTCCGTCCCATTATCCGTCCCATCATCCATCTATGGATGGCATTGTACATGGAAGAAAACCCTAGCAAAAATAAATAACCCCCCCCCTTTGCGCATGTGTCGCTGTCTAGGAAAGGCATGCCCAGCCCTAGGGGGGTCTAATATCAATATCAGACCAAAAGGGCCAAATACACCCTAACGTACACCTAGAAAACCTAAAAATTCCAATTCCAATTCTTCCATGTTAGTTTCATTCACCCAAGATAGCACAATGTGCCTCTATTTTATTGGGTTGAAAAATGAGTCATTTGCATAAACCCTCCCATAGTCATAGCAAGATGATTCAAACCCAAAGAAATCAAGCTTTGGGTTGTCAAAAATAAAGTTATGAACTACACTATCATATGAGCCCAATGCATAGACATGTTGTTGTAGTTTTTACTGTTGCAACACAAACCTAGAAAACTTTTCATTGGATTGTTGGGTGCCAAGGACCTTGGTGATGTCTCTGTCTTTGTCTGTATCTCTTAGTTCTTCATCTTTTTGTGCTCACATAAGTTTGACAATCTATGTTGGGGTTTAATACAGGTCTTGATTACTATAAGGGCTATTACCATTTGTTTCACCAGTACCATCAATGTATGCCATTGTGGGGTCCAAACATGTTTTGGGCGTATGCTGTTTCCAAACATCTCATTCACTAGCTCTATTTGGAAATTGTTTTAGAACCAAACCAGTGGTATGATGCCATGGGAGTGTGGTCAAGCTCTAATACCATCAGCCTTGATGGTGCCCCTTTCATTATCTACATAGGTCTGCCATTTCCAATTCCTGTTCACATCATTGTTCCAATTTCTTTTGTGATTGTTTTATGGAGATTGCATTGTTGAGAAATATAGGATTTTGGTTTTTTTTGTGTGATGTTCAAACCCTAATCTGTCATCCTTTCTATGAATTTTCCTTTGGTAGAGTCCTTTGTCATCTTTCAACAATATAGCTCATTAAGTAGGTTGTTTCCATTTGACTTTCGGTTTGTCTTTGTGAAATTAAGGCTTATTGGTCTAGTTGCAAGTCTCTATGGGTTCAAATCCATTGTATACATGTGAATGTTAGCCAGAAAATTAGTGTGCACCAATTTGTTTGAAGGAGTTGAAGGGGGTTTTCCTTTGTGGCATCAAATGGGGTTAGGTAAAATGAACCATACCTTCAAAGAGACAAAACAAGGCAGTACCAACAGACCCTTCAGACCCACTTCTCAAAAAGTGGATGAAAATGCCAAAAAATCTTATTGTAAGACATCCTACAGAAGTTGTTAGCAACATAACATTCAGAGATTCTTGAATGTCTTGAATGTTCTTGAATGTTGGCAGGAGGATGATGGCAATTAGGTTTTCACGGTGGGCTCAGTGATAGGCAAAACTAATATTACCAAAATTGCTTGCAAGAACTAGCCATGAGAAAATAGGTTGTGCACCGCCTTGACATACATATGGAGCATCAACATTGTGCCAAATTGCGTAAAACCTTGCAGCTCACCATTAACCCAATTCTCGACAGGATGGTAATGGAATGAAGTCCTAAGCAAATGTTGTGGCAATTTTTGCATCATGATTGTCAAGAATCTTTGCAAACCTAGGTCCATTGAAGAAGAGATCAACCAACCGGGTGCCCATGTGCCTCTTATGACATCTACTACTAGCTCAATGCGTGTATGCAGGACTTTCATTTCCCCAAACTGTAATGTTACCAAACAGCGAATCACCAACAAACATGTACTTGATGTGTCTAATCTCTATCGTTGCAACATAAGTCCTCCCAGCTCCTGATTATTGTGGCTAAATTTTGCAACTTCCTCATGAGCAACTACTCCCATGTATTCACCTTCTGAATTTGCAGCTTTTCTTCCATGACCAACGTCGCTCTTAATATCGCCGATCAACATCTCATGATCCCCAAGATTTTGATATCAATATCAATAACAAACCCAACATATATTCTCCACACAATGTCCGAAGACATTCAAGAATGTATGTGTGCACTCATTGCACAACATGGTAATGTTTTGGTAGCTTTGGCGACCCTTCGGCAACAACCAAAAGTTCAACAGAATGATGAGCAAACTAACTTTTTGGGAAATCTTGTTCCACATATTAATGCTCCAGCAAAATTCAATCAAGACATGTTAGAATCTACACGTGAATTACACAGCCACCTACAAAGAAAATGGTGTGCCACACAACGTACAGAGTCGGCCGGGCCATCTAAAATGCCACAAAACCGAAGTAATCATTTGTGTTGAGAACAACAAACCGTACAATAAGCAATAACATGTGCACAACCTTCTCTTAGCAATGACGCATTGCAATTGTTTAGAGACAAAGATGCATCAACTTCGGCACAATCGGATTATGGAGAAATGGACACAATGTGGATTCTACAACATGAAAATGTGGATTAAAAAACAATTGGCAAAGTCGAGCAATAGCAACCCACAATTTTCTCTATGTTGCGAAAATGGCAAAGTTTTGTTGTCGAGTCATCCTGTAACATCGCAAGAGTTGGAAGTTTTTTTAACCAGCAAAGAAAGAAATGTCGTCAAATTTTGAAATCAGATTTGCATGTACAATTCGGTGTTAGCATTCACTTCGCTCGGTGCCAAAGTTGATGAATCAATAACAAGAGGCACTGGACCGTATTCCTTTCGCATTCCGGATGAACTTTATCACAAAATCGGATCCTTGTGTCTTGCCAAAAGACAGCGTCCATAGTTTGCACAATTGTACATTCATGATATGGAAAGCAAACATTAAAACCGCCATGTCGTTATGTCGCTTGATCCAACGATGTTGGATCGGTTATTGACCATGATGTACAATATCAATCCATATGTCAAAGTGTTCAAAATGGCAAAGGATATGATGGTAACAAAAGGTGCTCCCAAAGATCTGAAATTACATCTCATTGTTTTTCGAACAAAGGATGCCCACCGATAGAATGTGTCAATAGCCGATGAAGTCGTTGCATTGATGGTAGGAAATGGTTCTAAGGCTATAAACAATCGTGACGTCGTCTTTGCTCAGCAAGTTGGCCCGTTTTAGCACATTTTTAAGCTACATGTGGGATACATGGCTTTACATTATCCATTATTATTTCCTTACGGTGAGGATGGATAGCATCCAAATATTCCATTCAGTGGTGTTATTGTGTAGGATGCTAATGCAGATTTGGATGAAGACCATGCGAAAGGATCTGAGCATTAAAGAAAGCATCACAATGTGACAATGGCCGAATTTTACGATTATCAACTTTAACATCGAGACACTAATGGCATTGCATTGATTTAGGGTGGTCGATTGAATTAACAATACATTGTGGATGCTTATGTGGATGTTGAACAAAACCCCTTGAAGTATCGGTGCCCGAATCAAAAAAAGGTTCGTGTAGATCTTTATCAAGGCCTTTAGGACACCATCACTATAAGTGACAATAGCATTGTTGCCATCGGACAAAAGATCATTCTACCATCTTCTTTCACAGGAGGTCCACGTCACATGGTTCAGAATTATCAAGATGCCATGGCAATCTACAGATGGGCCCATTACCCGAATGCATTTGTTACATTCACTTGTATTCCCCAATGGCCTGAGATTAAAAGAGCGTTGCTGCTTGGACAACAACTTTAGGATCGACTGGATTTGGTAACCCGAATGTTCAAAATCAAGCTAAAGGAATTGATCAATGACATTCACAAGAAGCATATTCTAGGACGCACGATTGCGAGAATCTATGTCATTCAATTTCAAAAGCGTGGGTTGCCGCATGCACACATTCTCATCTTCTTTGCCAAAGATTACAAGCCACACACGGTCGAGGATGTAGATCGCATGATCAATGTTGAATTTCCGAATCCAGAGATAAGCAAGTTGGTCCACGAGACAGTTATTAGATGCATGATGCATGGTCCATGTGGAGTTACATTTCCAAATGCCCCATGCATGGAAGATGGCAAATGCAAAAAACAATATGCACGCAAGTTCCAATCTGAGATGGTGATGGATGTAAACGAATATCTTATTTATTGACACAAAGATACAAGGTGCACAGTTTTGGCTCATGGCGTTGAATTGGACAATTGTTGGGTGGTACCGCACAATGTCTATTTGTCAACCAAATATGATGCGCACAACAATGTTGAGGTCTGCAACAACATTTGTGTAGTCAAGTATCTATTCAAGTACGTTTACAAAGGACATGATTGTGCAACTATTGAAATCTCACGCCAGAGTGACAATGCCACCGAAGGGAACATGGTCAAAGCTAATGAAATTTAAAAATATCTCAATTATCGCTTATGTATTTGCATCAAAAGTAGCGTGGCGCATCTTTAAGTTTGATATGCATGAATAGTTTCCTACCGTTGAACATCTGCAATAGCATTTGCCCAATCAACAAATGGTGTTATTTGATGATGACAATGATGTGTAAGAAGTGGTAGCACGATCGGCTATTTCGATGTTAATGGAATGGTTCAAAACAAACCAAGAATCAGAAGCTACATGAAGCCTTACTTTCGATCAACTCCCTCAACAATGTGTGTGGAATTGAAAATTGAAGCAATGGACAATGCACAAGAAAGACTTTGCCATTGGTCGCATGTATTATGCACACCCAACATCGAGTGAATGTTATTATTTGCAAATGCTGCTGAACTGCATCAAAGGTGCCACATCCTACAAGCATTTGCGGACAGTGGATGGCATAGAACACAACATATTCAAAAATGCATGTATTACAATGGGTTTGCTTGCAGACGACAATGAATGGCATCAAGCCTTGGAAGAAGCCGGTCGTTGGGCCTCAGGATGACAACTACATGACATGTTTGCCTCAATGCTGATATTTTGTGAGGTGACAAATCCCAAATAGCTATGGGATGCACATTGGGAATTTTTGAGTGATGACATTGAGGCAATGACACGCCGCAAGCGTGATGATCCAACCATTACCCTTTCTAAGGATGTGCTAAAGAATCGTGCATTGTATGAGATTGATTAAGTTCTCATCCGCAATGGACACCGCCTGGAAGATATTCCAACGCTTCCCAAATCTAATTACGTCCTTCCTGTTCATGGAAGAAACCGAGTGGTCTAAGAAAAGTTGGCTTATGATTAACATTCATTGACTATAGATGCAAACAATGCAAAAGATAGGCTCAATGATGATCAGCGCAACGCATACGAAACTATTTTGAATGTCATGACAAACAAAGGAGGCAAACTGTTCTTTGTGTATGGTAGTGGTGGAATTAGTAAACCATTTGTTTGGACAATGCTTGTATCCCGTCTACGAGGGCAAGGCAAAATCGTGCTTGTAGTTGTGTCATTAGGAATTGCATCTTTGTTGTTTATGGGCAGCAGAACCGCCCATTCAGGATTCAAAATTTTGATTGATTTGCACAATGAGTTAACTTGCAACATCACACAATAGATGAAAGTGGCTGAGTTGGTGCGTAAAGCTAATCTAATAATTTGGGATGAAGCACCGATGATGCATCGCCGAGCTTTTGAAGTTGTTGATCGGACCCTGCATGATTTGATGCAAATGGATGATGCACAGGCAACCGAGAAGATCTTTGGTGGGAAAACCATGGTCCTTGGTGGGGATTTTTGATAGATCCTGCCTATTGTTCCCAAGGGAGGGTGAGAAGACATTGTCAGTGCTTCATTGCTTCGATTGCATCCTTGGCAACATGTTATGATTCTTTGTCTTCATATCAACATGCGAGTCATGGCAGCCAATTTTGAAGAGTAACGAGAATTTGCCAAATGGGTGTTGAATGTTGGAAACGACAATTTTCCTGCCATTGCAGAAGAAGAAGGTGTCGATCCAAATTAGATCAAGATTCCATCCAATATGAAGCTACTAGTATAAGATTGTAGCTTAAGAGGATTAATCCGAACCATCTATTCGGATCACTAACGCCACTTTGGAGATGCCATGTATTTTATGCAATGCAACATTCTGGCCCCCAAAAATACTAACGTTGATGAAGTCAACAATGTAATTCTTGAAACGCTATCTGAAGAATCGCACATGTACCTGAGCGTAGATTCTTTGGTTCCGACAGAAGAAAGTGCGAGTGCTGTTGTAGGAGTTTCAATTGATTCATTGTATCTAGTGGAATTTCTGAACATTTTGCAATTTAGCGAGATCACAAATCATAAGCTGAAACTCAAAGTGGGTGTGCCAATCCTTTTGTTGCGCAATCTCAATCAATCAATATGATTGTGTAATGGTACGAGGTTAATTGTCAAAAGATTAGGTCAATGTGTTATTGAAGCGAAGATCATCATAGGGAACAATGTTAATAAACGTGTGTTCCTACCCCACATCATCATGTCCCCCTCTGGGACTGATTAGCCATTTGTTTTGCATCGTCATCAATTTCCTGTTCAAGTGGCATTTGCGATGACAATCAACAAGAGTTAAGGTTAGACACTGAACAACATTGAGGTATATTTGCCATCTCCGGTCTTTTACCATGGTCAATGGTATGTTGTTATCTCATAGGTCATAAGCAGTGTAAACATCAAGATTTTCAGCGGCCAGGGTCCTGATGAATACATGCGGAATGTGGTATATAGAGAGGTTTTAGAAATGTAGTTTGTAGTTGTAATTTTGTAATATGTACCATCAAATATACACACACTTGTGCATTAGGCATAGGGTTCAAACTAGTGTATATGAAGCATCAAGTTTTGTACTTATATGGTTTGTTCAACAAAAGTTGAAAAATACACATTGAAATGAATTATGAAATTGGATTATGAAAATATGTTTAAAATGTTTTTATTTTAAATAAAATATTGTCTTAATGTTTTATTATTTCATAACATTAAAAAAAGTCCTTTTTATCTCAGGTGCTTTATAAAATATATAAAAAAATAACCTCCTCAAATATATACCTTCAAGACATGTAAAACAACATGAAAATCATTGTCAAGTCATTCACTATTGCATAATGTTGAGAATTGAAAACATTTTTTTACCAATCATCAAGATTTTACATTTGGTTTAAAATGTTATAGTTTGAATGCAAAATGTTTTTTTTATTAAAATGATGTTTTTAGTGAACTTAGTAAAAATATATTTAATTGTAATTTTTTTCAATGTTGGGTGAATATGAAAAGCATTTTTGAATATCATTTAAATATCCTTATATGAACCTCTTACGATATCACTTTGAATGATATTTTGACTAAAACCCATTGATTCTCACTTGTGTGAAAATTGAATGGTGAAAACTAGCTTAAGGAAACAATTAAAAATATTGAAACCTTGGTGAGATAAAACCCTTTTACCCAGGGTAAGTTCATAGGTTACTGTATACAAGGTTTTATGCACAAAGTTTTACATTTAAGGCACAAGGTTTGAAAATAATTATAATAGTTGCACAAGTAGGAATAGTGAAAATATATTTAAGATAAAATTGCCCATCATAAACACATATTTATCATCAAACATTTTTCAATATTTTTTTAATTTCTTAATCAAATTAAGCAATTTTTGTGTCATTGGATGCACAAACTAGAGGGTTACAAATATTTTTTGAACATCATAAGTAAAGGAGTAACCTAGAATGAGGATGAATGCTTAGTTTGCTTCAATTTTTTTGAAGAATTAGCTCTAAGCCCCTCTCTAATTTCAACCCCATATCTTCCTCATTTTTAGTTCATTTTGAGTGATTGAAAACTTAATGGATGTGCTAGCTAGGGCTTTACAAAACTTCTTTGTATTGCAAAGCAAAGATGTAATGATCTTAAGCTCGAAATTTTAATATGTTTAAAAGTCACCCATCATTGAACATTGAACCCCTTACACCAAACACCCCATACCTTGCTCATTTTTTTAACAAATTGGGAGATTTTTGTGACATTGGAAATACTAGGTGGAAAGCTTAAAATGTTCTTGGAGCTTCATAATCAAAGGAACATTGTGTGAGGATTCAACCTCATTTGATTTCTTAAGTGTTCACTCACTGACCTATCTACCCTAACAACAATGGAAGCACACAGGAAAAAGGAGATGAAACTCAGTTTACCAAAAACAATTTAGGATGTGGTAGCACTTGGGCCAACGGTGTTAGGCCACACTAGTTTACATTAAAAAATATCTTAAGGCAAAAGAAGAATGATGGAAACTCAAATATTTCACCATGCAAAAAATAATCTTCAAAAAATCCTCTAAAAGAAACCAAAATCCTTCAAGATATTATAAGTCTATGACTAAACTAAAGTTTCAACACAAGCCAAAGATATCATCTTTCAAAAATCATCACATAAAAATAGACCTATTACCTAGGGGGCAAAATCCCTTAAGCTACTATACTCTATAATGAATCTAAACACAATATCCTTGCCTTGTTAGTAGGCAAGGCCAAAAACAACCAAATATGTTGGTTCCCAGCAGTCCCCAACAAAGAGAAAGTGGTAAATTGGTAATAAAAGCCACACTGAAATGAGATGACACCAACCCTAGACGACATCAAAATAGCTTCAATCTTTTTTATCAAATTTTAGGTAATAAAATTCAGCTGTCAGGCACCTGTGCAAATCAGATGTCCAATGTTCAAAAATTGACATGTGGCAAAACATCCTAAAGACACATTACTCTTCACAAGATATAAACAATTTGGAGTGATAATTTAATTGAAAGAATTAATGTTGCAACTAAGTAAAGATTGATTTGTTGATCAACTGATCCAAAATAAAATTTAGAAATAAACCCCTTTGGTTTGGGGGGGGGAATAAATAAATAAATCATTTTTAAAAAATTAGGATGAATTACCAACCAAGAACAAAACTAGGTGATACAACCACGTAGAATAAGGCAGGAGTAAGTTGTCAAAGAGCCTAGTAAAGGAAAAGGCCCTTAATCACTTGGCAAAATACCCAAGCAAATGGCTACCTTAGTACCTAGGCTGATTAGGCACTAATAATTTTTTTTTGAAATTGTCAAAAATTCTGAAATATATATGGCTGCTATGCCCAAAATCTCAATGAAACTCTCAAGCACAATAGCTTCATTATCTAGTATAACATTATTGAATTGTAAATTATTATTCAACATTATACTAGATAATGGAAGCTATTTTGCTTGAGTAGTAATAACTCACAACAAATAATTAATTATTAGCCACCTTGCTGCGGAACCAGCCTAGGTACTTTGGTGTAGCTTTGGTGAGTGTCAAACCACTCTTTTGGGGGGGATTGTTGGAAAAACAATAACCGTCACCACCCCCTTGTTATAATCTGGCACTTGTCAACACATTCTAGAAGCCAAATTGTTGCCCACTTTTCGGAAAGCCAAGTGTCTTCCAACTTATCCATAACAACCTTGGGTCTTAACTCACCTTGGTTAAGGCCCTAGAGTGAACTTAACCATAACAACTCTAGGGTCCTTAACAACCTTGGTTAAGACCCTAGACTGAAATTCACTCTAGGGCCTTAACCAATACAGCAATAGAAAAATTAAGTTGATGTTTTGTAACAACAAATGATCCTCTTTTCAATCAACAAAATTCTCTTTTTTTTTAGGGTTTAGTAATACTTAGTAATTTTCAAACCGGATATTTTATTTATAAAAACTCAAAAAAAATGCTTCTCTGAATAATTAGGTAGTTTTTTGTAATGGAGATTCAGGTGTTATGTATAATTATTGGAATTAATTTTGATTTTTGGGTTATATGTATAGTTGATTTGGAGGTGGACGGTGAAGATTCTAATTCCCCTGAAATGGAGGGCACAGATTACATCACTCTCGTAACGCAGCTGCAATGAAGACCCGGGTGAAGACGACCCTAACCGAGTGCTTTCTTGCTGTTGCAAGATTCTCGCACAACATCTTGCGAGCTATGGCGGAGCAAGCGGATCATGTCTTCGTTTACGGCAAGCTGCGGCCCGATGTTGTAGCCACAGCACTGCCGCTGCCCGATGCTTGTGACGCGCAGAAGGCGTGGCTGTTAGGAGGGAGGCTCTACTCCTTTAACAGGGGAGGTCAGGAGCATGCTGCGGTGAGATTGAGAGAAGCGGGACAAGCTACTTGTGGGTGGGTGGTCAAAGCGCCCTCTCCGGATGTCATGTCCACTCTGCTGCGAGAATCGGAGGCTAGAGAGTACTCGCCTCAGCTGTATGAGAAGGACATAGTCGAGGTATGTATTATGCTTGTACGTACGTACGTATGTATGTATGTGTGCATATGAACAACACTGCAGTAGACTTGTTTGTGGAGAATGGGGTTTGGGGGTGGAGAAGACGCGTGCAGAAAGCATGAGCTTTCAGAGAGACAAATTCTGAAAATGCAATTGGACAATTTCCCCAGTTGACCGAGCCACACTTTTCACCTTCATAACCCTTTTTTCGTCTTTCAAAACATCTTCGTGGGTTGGGAGTTTAAAGAGGGGATAAGCAATAGGATATTTCAAGGTGAGCAAGTACCCGAGTGCAATTAGTGGATGTGAAGTAAATTACAGTTGGAGAAGGATTGGAGAAGCTGGATTCTGCAGAGTCTGTCTTGGAACCAACTGCTTCTTTCCATGCTTGGAGGTGGAGGGTTTTTTGATAACTGTATGCAGAGAAAAATTTGATCCCTCTTTAGTGGATGCAAATACTTGCTTCATGTCTTGGATGAGCATTGAGCACCGATTGATGTGAGGCTTTGTTGTTATGATGAAGGTGGTTACTGAGAAGGGTGAACGAGTACCGTCATATGTGTATCATCGGCCTGATGTGGATGTGTCCAATCCTGTACCCAAAGGTGACTGGCTACAACACTTGAAGTGATTCAGTACTCAGCAAGTTTCCTCTATGGAGGAATCGCAGAAGGAGATGTGTCTGCAGTGCTATGATCATTGATTAGAACCATGTTTTCAGTTCAGCGTGATGAATTGGGCTGCAATTGACAGGTGGAGAGACCTTGTCTGCACTGATGAGGTTGTAAACTAAGTTCAAATCTGAAGAACTTTCAAGGGCAGGTTTAGGGATTGATTACTGCAACTTTTCCAGTGCAGCAGTCTCCACACATACTTAAAATTGTGTGTACATTCTGCATTTGTTTGTGTTTTTGGACTTCACAATTTTGGCCAAAGGTCATTATGTCAAAAGCTATGAGTTTTGGGATGATAACATCTCAAGAGTTGGATCTGTGCATAGTGGCATACTGAATGATCAGTCTTTCTTGCTTAGGAGGGTTGTGTTGAGCGGATGATAGCCAAAGAAAGAAATTGTGCAAGCTCTAAACCTCTTTTGCAAGTGTTCTTGTACAGTGAAGTGCATTGTGGCCTATTTGGGCATTCAAATCACAGATTTAAAATCATAGGGAACTGTATTTGCAAGATGTACCCTGCAACTATACTCATTTGAGAGTAGTATGCTAGAGTTTGTGAAAGATCATGGGCAGATCTGCTTCTTGTGGGGCAATCTTTTTTTTTGTAATGTAATGAAAAAAATCCAATAAAAAACCTGATGGCTGGAACCATCACATGGAAGACAAAAGGAGAGGCCAAATAAAGGCCAAAAGATGTGCAGCCCACAGAAACCAAAAAAAGGAGAGAGCTAGTCCTTCTCGTGCAAGGAAGCTATCTCATCCACATCTCCTCTAATGTCGCCTGGATGCAAATCATGAGATCTAATAGTAATGAGGTCTAAAACAAGCATCTTTTACCAAAGCAATCTTTCTCTCCATAGCAAAAGTTAAAGCATGTTAAAAAAAAATATTAACACAATGTCTAAAAAATTAAATGTAAAAAGACAAAGATAAATGATTTCTCAATTGTCAAGCACATTCTTTGATGATATGATTCATATCACACCCAAATATGTTATGCACCTCCATAACCATCAAAATAAATCTACAACATTTTTTCCTTCATGTGCATATGTTAACACATAAAATGTTAAATTTAGATTTAGAAAGCTTGCTTTAGTGTATGGAAAAAATATCTATAATATTTAAAAGGAATTTTAAAAATTTTGACAAATTTTCTATCAATGAATTCATTATTTCATTATTGGTGAATTCATTATATCCATAACAATTAGTTCCCAAGCACTAAAGGACATTGTGAAATTGAAACAATTTCATAGAAAGCCTAATGAAATTTCTAATGAACTTATCACACCTTCTAATAGTGTCAAGCCTAGGTCTTCTTTGGAGGTGAGGTCTGATGTTTTTATGGCCAAAATTTAAGACTAAGGGTCTAAGGACCCAAGATCAACCTAAGAACCAAATTTGAAACCCACCCAAAACTTGAAAGTGAACAACAGTACAAGAAACCATTAAAAGTACTGAAATACCTTGAGGCCTTAATGGATTTAGTGGTAATTTAATTATTTCTGAATTGCTGATTTTATTTTTTAATTAGTTATCAAAATACAGAAATTTTGAAGTTTCAAGTTGCATAATGCTAAAAGTTTTGGAAACTGAAGGGTTATAATTATAATTAGCCTTGATCAATAGCACGGTTTTCATTTTTTTTGGTTATCACAATAGTACATGCTTCATTTGGCCTTTAGCATGGCTTTGTGAATTTAGAATGACATATTGTGAGTTCGAATATTTGATGAATATAATTATGTAAGTGTCAAAATCTTAGACAAGATTGATTTGAAAACACATTTCATTGAAAATCAATGAATTTTCATGCATTTAAAATTTTCACAAAAGCAAACATAAAAGCAAAAGCAAATAAAAATTAAGAAATGTGACACATAAATATTATGTATCAAAATCAATGAGAAATGATAGATATCCTCATTCACATCAAAAAAATAAAAATAAAATGCAAGTCTTTTTTTGAAATATTATAATGCATTTTAATAGATAAATTTGAGTGACGAAATTTTGAAGATATAATATAAGGGTGATTTTGCATAATCTTTTGTAAGCTTGTAGAATCTATTGTATGATCATCCCTTGACAATTCCAAGGACAATTCTAAAAACAACTCATAACTACTTCATCATTTCCCACCTTATTTATTTTAATTTTTTTTAACTACCTCCCTCTTTTACCTTATTCACAATGGATATAATGTTTAATATAATTTAAATTCATTTTTAAATTGATATAAATAATAATGAGATATTTAAAATCAAATGGGAACATGATTATAAAAAAAAAGGTTGAATGTCACTAGTAGTGTGCAACAATGCAAAGCTCAAGTTGATTATTCAACACTAAAATCTTGAATCCATTAAGGTACAATGAAAATACATCATAGTTATTTGATATATTGAAATGATGACTTCAATGTTCCAAATGTTTTCAATCATAGATTCATAAGCTGGGTAGCCCTATCTTGTTTCAAGCCTTGATGTCTTATGGATATTTTAAGACATCTTATTTGTAAGTATTTCCAAATTATGAGCAAATTTATAAAAGTATTAACCAATCAAAGCTATTTATGTTGTCCACTTATTCCAAACCATACACTTTCAAAATAAAGCTGGAGATGAGTTTTCATTATATAAAATTTGAATGTCTTAATGAATGGTTGTGTAACCATGCAACTCTGAAAAATGATATTATTGAATTCAATGTTATATCAAATGAGCATTGTGATTCTTTATATCATAGCACCTTTATCATTTTAGCATAAATTAAATTATTTTTTATTTTTTCAAAATTTTGAAAAATTATTTACTATTTGTGTCAAAATTTTAATAAAATAAAAAATTCAACTATCAAGATTTGAACCATAAACCTTTCACGACAATGATTTAAAATTAAAGCAATCTAAACACATTAGATTGTTATATAACATTAACAAGGTTCTGTTTAATATTTTTTATAATCATTACTTGTTGAGAATTTCAAAATTAAAAAACCGATTGTCAAAGTTAAGATTTTAAATTTAATTAATTATTCAACAATTTGTTGTCAAAATGATAAAGGTACTATGATAATTGATCTTCTAAACAATCTTATAAATGTGAATTTTTAAATTTATTTCCCTTTTGAAACTTCTTAATCCAAGCATCAATCCTTTTTTTTTTCAAATGCTAAAATGCTACTAAGCAATTTCTCATGGCGGTTTTAGGATTCATAACCATGGTTCTCAAAAATATTAAAGACTTGATTCTGATATATAATCAATAATCTCAAATTGTTTTGAGATTAATCAAATAACCGATTGTAAAACCATCAGTTTATTGCCGGTTCTTTCATGGTTCAGTACGGTTTTTGAAATAACCGGGAGTAACTGTTGTTTGACTCTGATCTTGTAAAGAATAAGAACCGGTGGTTCTATGATTGAGAATTATTTTTGAAACCGGAACCGGCGGTTCTATATCAATTCAAATAGGCACACAACACTGAAAAAAATAACCCCTCAAAAGAGAAAACCTCTTAATTGTATCGGGCTGCCCAAAGGCCTTTTTCGGGCAGAATGAGGATGGACGTCGGTCGGGCAGGCAGGTCGATTGCTGCTTTGGGTTCTCGAGCCGCGAAGGGATCGAGGATTTGCTGTTTGGGACGAAGAAACGGACGAGGGCCAGGAGGGAAGAGCGATGGCGAGCTCGGAGCATTCGGCGTCTCAGGAGGAGATGATGGCAGCACGTCTTCCGCTGGGAGCAAGAGATGCGTGTGCCAAGTTGCTAATCCCATTGAATCAGTGCAGGGCGGAGTCGTTCTACCTGCCGTGGAAGTGTGAGGATGAGCGGCATGCTTACGAGAGGTGCGAGTACCACCTCTTCTTGCTCCGTATGAAGAAGATGCAAGAGATCCGGGAATCGCAACTTCAGCCTGCTACAAGCTGATCCATGTAAACACTCCTGCCCAGGTATTTCAACTTGGACTCTATTTCCTTTTAGGGTTTTCAGCTGTGAAGTTTTCTACTTGATTCAGGATTGCCGGTTTTTTTTCCCTCCTTCATACTTGTGAGGACTTCTGCGTAGAATTGTTTTCATCCTTTAGCATTGCCCCCACATACAGGCCTATTCACAAAAGCGGCTCCTATTCCCAATCATTGAGATCTCCTCTTTTTCTAAGCGCATTTCTTAGGGTTTCATGCTCTAAAGATTGTGCATTGCTTGAGTATTTCTCTGCTTTTTCTCCGTTTTCTACTTGTTTTTGTGAAAGAAATCTTATTTCCATGTTCTGGCATTGTTAGCCTCTTTGGTTTCTCCAGTGACTTCTATATATGCTATTTTCTTTCACAGGGCTTGATGGACTTGAAGGCATTGGAATGAGCAAGAGCCACTGCGGCAGTTATTGGAATCAACTTTTCTTCACACATTGTGCAGACTTTTGCACTGTGTGGAGGTATCATATAAACATTGAAGTCCATTCATCATAGGTCACTATCCTGAATATAGTTCATGAGGTATTCAGATCTATCAAAATCTCCTGTTCTCTATAATCTCAGCATGTTTTCAAGACATTGCTACCCTAAGCCATTATGCTTTGTACTCCATTCACATGTTGTTGAGACTGTCCAAGGAATTGTTACCTCCATCTGTCATTGAGAACACTAAGTAAGATTTGTGTGTCATCAATATTTGTATGGCAATGAACTGGGTTTGGTAGAGCTGCTAGAAATCTCAGGTCAGATCTGTTTCCAAGGAATTCTAGCATTCATGCCATTCAAAACAGTTATTTCATTTTGTATTGCATCAACATTTGTTGTGCATGATGATAAGTTAGGTTTAGTAGAGCTGCTAGAAATTCATGGAGATGTACTGAAAATTTTGCACAGTGGGCCACATGTATGATGGCTGATCATAGTTTTGTCAAGATTTCAGATGGAGAGCTCCACTACTCTGTGTGATGGACCATCTGAAGGCCACTACATGACATTATAAGATATGCAAACCAGACTGTGCAAAGAAGTGAGTGTTCAGGTTGACAAAATCCAAGTAACTGGCACCAAACTTCAACTTCCTTGTCTTCAGAAGCATTTTCATAATCTTTTAGTCTCTATGCTTCCCAAGTGCTGATTCTGGATCAAGGCCTGTACTCCTGCCTCAGTATCTTGGTTGACACTCAGGATGTCTGCACATGAGGAAAAAGAAAGTACTGCTGTAGGGCTTTAGCTTCTTTTCTCTGGAACTTTGAATTGCTCATCACCCATTGGTGCCTGCCTCACCCTTGAGGAAGGTTGGTATTGAGACTGCCACATCTCCAGCAGTGCAAGATCTGACTTTCACCATGAGGCACTGGATTTTGGCACTAAAATGTCTTTGAATATACAGAAGAATATACAGCACACTTTTGATGGTCACATAAGAATGGCTGAACCAAATGCTGAACTCTATTTTCCCGCCAAACTGTTTTCATCCCTCATCACCCAACAAGCGAAGACCTGGTTGAATACAATATCCTCATGAGAGCATGTCTAAAACTCTAAATTACATAACTACAGGAAACATTACACAACAATTTCCTATGAAGCATGCTTCACTGTTGCCATACTTCATTCAGCCCCCACTATTGGAAAATAACAACAGAATGAAACCACAAAGGAGTATGCAACTATATGAAGAAAATTGAATGTTCTCGACTTACACTAAGAATGCACTACATTACCTCACAAATCTCCCAGTCTTAGAAGCAAAACTGCAGTCAGTTAAGAAACCTTGAATTTGTTGAATGATGTTGAAATTAAATTGATCGGCATAGGGACATTGCCACATTAAATATATGTTGCATGTTGTGATGGCAAGGTCATATAGATGCATTGGGATTTATGATCCAACTCATCCACCACTTCCTTCTTTTCCATGAGCTTTTATTGTGACTAAGATATTTCTGGGTTTTCAAGCAGCACAATTCTTTGATTGAACAAATTAGGCCTCCTTTTTTGAACTGCAAGGTTACAAATAGGATAACATACATGATGTGTGAGGGCCTATCTCAACCTATCTCAAAGGAGTTATTGGCCCTTACACATCATGTATGTTTCTCCTGAAAAAACACAAGATAGAGTGTATCAAAAGGCTACACTTGATTACGTCTTCTAAAGTTTATTGCCTTAGCATTTTTTTCAAGCTTTAGGATGACAATATGTAATCAATAAGTATGCAACAATAATCCATCAATTCCAAACAACATTTTCCATTTATTTTTAAGCCCAACTAGAGATAATTCTTTTGTATACATGCGTGCACAAACCCATCATACATTATGGTTTTCTTCAAATCCTATGATTTAGCAACTCATGATTTTTTACATTAACAAAAAGAAACAAAAAGTTCATTAAGAATAACTTAAAATTGACATGTTGCAAAATCCTTAGAAATTTACTTCATTAACATATTTTTAACTAAAATGAAGGTATTACAATTATAATATCAATCATTTGAACATTTTGAAATCCATACATGAAATTTGCTATCAAGTGTGACAATTAATTCAATCTTAGTTTTCATAAATATTGACACAAGACTTCGAACTTTTGTAACTGAAAAAAATAGGTAATAAATTATGCTTTCCTATTAGTATCGTGCCATCTCAAATGCAGGCTTTATGAACTTCAACATGTATATTGAATGCATGCAACACCCATCAATTATTGATTAAATTCTTTGACAAATTTAAATTGAGATTACATTAGCCTCAACCTCCACACCTAGAACAATTGGATACATGGCACCAGAAATTCTTACTTCAAAACAAGTGTCACCAAAAAACGATGTGTATAGCTTTTGAAATTGTTGATGGAATTTGTGCATGGATCATTGTTCATTTTGCATGGAGATGAAATTGACATTCAGGGATTTATCAAATGTGCAAAAAAGGTTCATGTGCAAAAAGATGGATTTGAAGAGATTTTCCATGCCCTTATCAATAATTCAACTATTGGGTTTGACAACAATGAAGCCAAATTATTTTTTCAAATGTCCTTGAGTGCATTTAGCTAACCTAGATGGACAATGTTTTATGTTTATCATTAAATTTGTGGTCAAATTTCAAACACCCAAAATCATGGATTCAACCAAATACTCGAAACAATTTGAAATGCATTAAATTGGAATGTTCAATGAATGTAGAACTTCCTATGAAGGTTTACATATGTAAATGATACATTCAAGAAACTTGGAATTCATCTAGACCATTTGGATGATTGATATATATAGTAAAAAAAAATTTATTCTCAAAGTCAATAAAGTTATGATGTTGAATACAAATGTAGCTTGGTTTGAACTTTTTGTTTTGGAAGGATATGTTCTAATTGTGTCATTGAAGATTGAGACATGAGCATATGGTCCCATTTATTGGAACATTTTGCCATGTTTTGATTGCAATGTATAATATTTGAATAATAAGAATCTAACTTTTATGATTTTTTTTCTTGTAGGAAGAACCAAATCAAAGACCAGGAATGCAAGTTCTCCAAATGTTGGAAGCATTGAATACAAAGAAAGATATATGGTTTGCCACATCAATCCGAGAAAATTCCAACATATTATTGAAAAGATTTGGGTTATTTTAATCCACTAACCCTCCACTTCCAAAAGGACATGATTTGTATATCCTTTATACGATTAAATATTCAAAACGTATACTTAATGTTATGTGTCTCAAGTTTATTCCATTAACCTTTTCTGAATGTGGAAAGGTATCCTAATAGGTCCATAGACTCAAAGTTTCAACATTGTTTATAATACATTGCCATACAACTTGACAACTTTAGTGTTTGTATAAATGATAAATTAAAACATTTATTACATGCAAAAATCATCTTTATAGTCATCCATATAAGCTAGGTGTTATGGATTTATGTATGTAGTTGTACATGCATAATTGGAACCTTTCAAAAATCGACCTTTGTTATGAAGATAAGCTCTTGTTTAATACAATAGAGTACACTAAGTCCTTTGATTGTTGTTTGACACATAAGTATGTGTTAAGAGTGCATTGGAGAAACATTAAGCTCTTTTTCCAAATAGTTTTGAGCATGTGGTATCTCAATTTTCAAGCTCAAGATGTCAATTGATTTTTGGACATAACATAATAAAAGTTGAAGGGATAGGCTACCCATTTCTTGAAAAAGAGGTTGTAATCAAATTAACATGCACCCTTGTGTTATACTAAATGCTTCATAGCAATCTTCATACACATATTACAGTACTAATTTGGAAAATTCTACATGAATTTCTCATGTTCAGGAATTTGGATACATCTTAGATATGATTTTATAAAATGATGATGGAAACCAAACAATAAGTTTTTGCATATAGTCTTACAATAATCATATAAACTATGAACCTTCTAACAACAATAGTGTAGGATCGGTTCCCTTATTACCAACTGCCCCTTTTCTTTCCTACTCGCAAAGTTGTAGTAGCTCCAAGTTATACCTTCATTCTGGACTTTAAATGATAACCTCCACTAGGATAATATGCCTTCATAAAACTTCAACCTTCTTGGTAATATATCTTCGGCCTAATTGTTGCTTAACTTCTAAATGCTCAGTAAGCCAAAAATGGCTTGCCAAATGGAATTGATAGGGAATACAATCTTGCTTTATATACTTAAAAGGCATGTGGTCTTTCACTAGATTCAGCTAGTGTTGTCCCTCATACCTAATTTTCATTTTAAGTAAAATCCTATTCTAGTTAAGTTTGATGTTTTGTATAGCAATATTGTTTGTAATCAGTCAAACCGTGAAAATTCAGAGCAAAAATGTTTCCAAACCCATCTCATGACGTGGAAAAAATAAGGCAACACATCAATTGGTACATATCAATTGAGTTTCTATTCCAAATTCACTTTTACACATGCAACATCACATGGTGATTGTTGGTTGAAATCAAACTTGGATGTTCCAAGCATAAAAAAGCTTCAAATCTCATGAAATATCACCATAGTCTACCTGAGAAACTCAGAGCCATGAAAGTTTGAGAACACGAGGGAACTGAAAGTTTTGACATCAGGAGATGACCTTCTATTTCAACTTACTGACAACATCTGGGTCCAGTTTGACATTTCCCTCATTTGTTCTTCAAAGCTGCAATGTCTAACCAATGTCATCAGATGCAGGTAGGCTTGTTAGCTTGGTAACAAGTGCAATCAGTGTCCCTCGTCAATTTAATGCCCAAATGACTCAAGTGGATTAACTGACATCCCAAGTGGATATTCTCTTTTGTGAATCTAAAGAATAGGATGCACACATCACTGCATATCATGGACTCACCATTCGCTTCAAAATCTCAAAAGCTGCATAGCTTTTCATACTTCTTCTTGGATACATAGGAGAAAAGGGTGCTAAGGCACCATAATCTACAACATTGCATGAGACACCAAGAATGAAAAAGAGATGAAAATTTCAGAGGAGCTGAAAAAGTGAGCAGAAGGGAGGGACTCCTGTTCAACCACTAGCAATAATCCTTTGAAGACTATGTTTCGGGTGCAATTCACTACAAGTGTTGTTCGATAACCCAAAACAAAGACTTGTGACAAAAATTTGACTCAAGGAATCAGTTACCAGAGGAAGAGGACTGTATGGGACAAGATGCACCCTTTGGACTAGAGCTCCCCTGCAGCCAGACTAAATGTTGTATGAGCTTGATGTGATCAGTCAACATCATCTGTGCTTTTTAAAGGGCCCAAGCTTGGCAGAAAGGCGACCTCTCACAGTAGCCATGTCAGGTTTTCGTTTTCGCTTGTGTGCTCTTCTACCTTTGCGTTTCCCTCCTGCTCTGGCACCAATTCGTTGGCGGCGAACCTCAGGGTCTGCCCACCCCTGACCCCATAGTTGACCAGCACTCAATGACTGATTTTTGCTTGTTAGCTCCTTCATAGCTTGTATCATATCCCCCTCTGGCTGCACCACCAATCGGGGCAGCTTAACATGTTTTTGGAAATGGGCTCCTGAGCTGTTGTGGCTCTGAAGAAACTCAAGTCCTCGCTGTGTGGGTACTGGATACTTCACTGTCGGCATCAACAATTTGCTAATTTTTGCTCCTACCTGCAAGCAACTTGAGTCAGTAGTGGCTCACAGGGCGATTGTCTTGGTGGAGATTCATGTATTTGTTAAATATGTGAAGATTTTGAATAGGAGACTCACAGCATTGGCAGATTCCTTCAATAAATTGCGGTCAGCTAGCATGCGGACAAAGCCTCGCCACCACAGCCTGCTTCTCTGTGTGTTCTAGTCAATCAACAAGTATTGTTAGCAATAGTCTATAAACTACAACAAACCAGAAAAGAAATAAAAAAGAAAACCCTCAATGAAGAACACTAGCTTCAGACACAAATTAAACTGAACAGTTTTGGTTAAGGAAAGCCACATACTGATGATTGACAGGACCACTAGTTCAAACATAACAATATGTTAGAAGCTTGACCCTATTGACCATGTAAAAGCTAATGTCAGACCATAGGGCTCCCATTATGTAAGAACTAATATAACCACATCTGGAAAGGTGTCCAGAAGTCAGTGTAGACTGGGTCACTTAAGGCTTCTAGACAGTCCTGTTACAGGGATTTTTCCAGTGATACGTGCCAGCTTAAAGGATTTTGTTCAGTGATATAGAGATTGCATCAAAGCAGCAGCAACTTCTTAAAAACAACAAAATAGTTGGGATATGAGATGATTACCTTCTTCTCAAGCTGCTCAAATATATCTTTGACTGAGAGTCCTCTGTTTTCTGCATTTGCTCCTGCTGGTTGCTGTCTTGGGTCCTTTACTTGTACAGGAGTGACGGAAGACACACCCATCTGGGTTGAAAACAATGGCTGGATAGCCATTCAGAACATACCCAAAGTTCTGTAGAGATTCTTAAACTGATCAAATGACAAGGATCCAACCCTATTGAAAATACCCAATTTAGAATTCTACAAAATAATTGAATATCCAGGAAGATGAGGTGCTAGAGGCACATGCATACTATGCTGCAATTTGTGGAGCCTGTGTGTGAGGTTACCTGTGGGGCTGCCAAAGCAGTTAGCAGTAACAATGCCTCATTTGTCAGATCCTCACTGGGAGATGGACCCTTTACACATGTATCACACCTGTCATAGCAAAAACTCGTTTGACTTCTCTGGATATCCACAGATGACAGGTGCAAATCTTAACTGTTTCTTGGAATCCACTCCCCGAGTTAACTAACACCTTCTAGATGTCAAGAGTATGTAAGAATCAGGCAGTATAGGAATGGCAGAGAACTCACATATCGCATATTCCACTCTCAAGGTCTTCACCAAAGTAGTCAAGCAGAATCTGCACCCTGCATCGATCTGCTGAGATGGCATACCTGCCCATCCAATATGCCGAAAATCAGCAACTTCCATCTCCTCCAAAGACATAATCCATTGCACATATCACAAGAAGATGTTTCAACTAAAGTTGGAAACCAGACAAACACAAATTAAAAAAAACTGCAGTAACGTTGTTGTACTTGGACTCAGTGAAAGCTTTGCAATAAAGAATAGATTCCTGGCAATTTTTTTGAAAATAAGAAAACTAAAATTGTGGATATGACAAGGACATGACAAGGCAAATAGGCATGCCTGAAACATTGGGAAAGCATGTCAAGGGCATGCTTTGTCTGTCCTGCTTCTCTGCGGCTTGGTAGCAATGAAGGTAAGACTGTCATATCAACAAAGAGTTCTGTACCAAAAAACACCACAAAACTCTATTAGATTCATGCATTAAATGCTTTCAGTAGGAGGTGATATAAGACAGTAGAAGCTTACAAAAAGATCCACAAGAACGTTGAAGGCTCACACAAATATATGACTTGATGGTGGAGAGAATCCAGACTATACAGCATTGAAGAACAGGTAACCATGACGGAGGGAATTGAAAGTATTGAAATTAGAAACATAAAGGAGAAGCATGTACGGCAATCTGAAGGAAGACCATCCCTTCCTGCCCTCCCTGCCTCTTGGTAGTATGCCTCCAAACTCTGTTCCATGCAAAACAAAAGTTTGGCAAAAACACAATTCTTGCAGAAAGCTAGGCACAGAGAACACAACCCATTTGATTATGTCTAGCAAAAAAGAAACAGAAAAACAAAAACTGTCCTGCAAAATCACCTCACACCAAGAAAGGGGAAGTAAGGAGGTTTCAGGGCTCTCAAGGTGCGAGTTGGGGAAGGAGAAGAAAAACCTGAGGCCAACCGTAATGAATGACACGCCTCACATTGGGTTTGTCAATTCCCATTCCAAATGCAATAGTGGCTACCACAACCTGCCCATGATTGTACCAAGTCTTTTAGAAGAAAGATTCAACACCAAGTTCAGTCTTAACTAATCAGCCAGATCCTAATATTTCCAATGGCACAAACAATAGAACATTGCATGAACAGGAACCCACCTGTAAAGTACCAGCATGAAAACCTTCGTGAACTTGTCTCAACTGAGATTTAGGCAGCTACAAACCAATCCCCCAGTGGTTACCATTTTAAGTGATTCTTGTATCTGACATGAATTAGAACCAGAGAAAACAAATTCAAGAATGCAAACAGCATCAAGCTTCAACTGACACAATCCGAACTTCTAATCTGGGAAACCCAAATTCCAGGAAGCAGTTTGCACAAGTTCTCTAGTAACATGGCCTGAATTTGTATTGTACATCAACATTGTTTATGAGCCTTCTAAGCTCCCCACCTTGGCATGGTAAGCAGCTGCTAGGACCCCATGTTTGCAAAGGAATTGAGCCAGTTTCTCAGTCTCCTTCCTTGTGGGCATGTACACAATGGTTGGTCCCTCTCCTGTTCCCGTACCAGGATTGCTGCATGGAGGTTCTTCATTACAGGATAATCCTTCAAAGGAGTTGCGGCCACTGAACTCTCCACCCTTCACTGCAATTATATATATTGTCAGTCACAAGTAATAAATCTAATACAACTGTACACACTTTTGCCAAACTAGACAAAAAGATCCTACAGGTTGCTTGGAAGCAATCTTAACAGCTTTTCAAATGTTGATCAACGTCCTACTCTAGCACCAACCAAGACCCTAGAAGCCATCTCAACCTACGGATCACAGTGTCCAGAAAAATCTGTGCAGAGTCTCTGTACCATCATACCATACTCAGTGTCATCATTGCATTTGTCAAAACCTTTTCTTAACCTTTACCAATGGGAAATAGACAATCTGAAGACCTTCTTACTGATCTCAGAAATAGGTAATTCCATTCACTACTGCAGGGGGGCTATAATCTGTCATGTAAGAAAGTGAAATAGGAAAAAGAATACCAAAACAATCACCACCCAGCCGCTCCTCATCTTCCTCCTCTTCCAAACTCTTCACTGTAAGTCCCTCATCATCACTGTCATCATCAATATCCAATACTTCATCATGATCCTCATTGTCAGCCATATCCCCATCAATATCTTCTTCTTCTTCTTCTTCTTCATCATCATCCAAAACTTTTGCTTTTCCAAAAGCGTTATTTCCATCAATTCCAGCCATGATGCTTGAACTGCTTTGATTACTGTATACCAATTCTGAGATCTCTGCCGCCAGAATATTGGGGACTTGGGTAGTTTTTAGACTTGAGTTTTGCTTGCTGTCTTTGGCACTGCTATCAACTACAAGCTCCTTTTTTGTGTAAATATCAACCAGTGATTTGAAATCCTCTCTGTATGATAGAGGCCGTGTTGTTTTGCTGTGCTGCACCTGGTGAAGAGCACAACCCAATGTCAAGAGAAAATTGCGCCCAATCCCTTGGTTGATATATTATTTATTTCCCTGCTTTAAACTTGATATATCAAAAGCAAAAGCCTGCTATTCTGCAGTTCTGTATACATGTGTACCAAAGAAGGTAAGGAATAATTTTCTTTGTAGTTTTCTTTGCAGATTGGAGTTGGGACTTACAGAAAAGTGGAGATTTGGCCTCAAGAAAGAGGTGAGGACAATCTTGGGATTTCCAGAGGCGATCCCTAAAGACTTCAGTATATCAGCACGAACGCGATGAGTTGCAGTTGCTGTGAGGGCCATGATGGGAATCTGTCTCTTCATACCTGGCAGATCCCCGACTTTGAACTTCTCCCTCAGAATCGACAACTGCCTATACCAGCCAAGTCACTCTAGTCAGTATGAGATGAAGAGTGTTCCTGGCCTGCTGTGCTAACAATTTCAGTTTGTTAAAAGCTCCTTGTTGATGACACAAAAGAAAAAAAACTAGAGAGATTTCAGAAATTTCTTACAACCCTGAAGGTTAGAATATTACCTGTAGGAAGGACGAAAGTCATGGCCCCATTTGGAAACACAATGAGCCTCGTCTACAGCAAAGAGCGCAATCCCCTTCCCCCGGGCCAATCCCTGCAGATATTTCTCCAACCTGCTGGAACCTTCATTAATTTGTTTCCTCTCTTTGTGTCTCATTCTCCTCTATGCTAACTTTGTGTCCTGCTGTACAATTTTTCTGCTATCCAAAAAGATGGACACTTAATGATTGAAAAGAAGTTCTTTTCTGAAGACAAGGGCTCTCACCGGGGAAGAGTCTCAGGGCACAGGTACACAATGTCATACATGCCTGCCATGGCCTTAAGCTCGATGCTCTTATCGATTTGGCCAGACCCAAGGAAACAGGCTGAAACACCTTGCTGTGCAAGCTGTAAGCACTGGTCATGCATAAGGCTGATGAGAGGGGAGACCACCACCACCACCTTCCCAGTCATCAAAGCTGGCAGTTGGAAGCACAATGATTTACCTACATGTTGACAGGATCATCACTAAGAGTAACACAAGGAATGAAAACTGTTCAGCAGATCAGAAAGTGATTCACAGATAGGAAAGCAAAACAACCCGCATCCTGAAATCTAATTTGAAGACTGAACTAGCAAAAGGAAAGAGAAAATTCATGTGTCCACTAAGATCTTGCTCTACATGCAGAATTCAAAGAAATGAAGATGAAATAAACAGTGGAATCTCCAGTTTTGATTTCTTTACAAAGCAAATCCACAGAAGAGGAAATACCTGAACCAGTAGCAGCAAGAACAAAGCAGTCCCGATTTTCTGCCCATGCTTCCAAAGCATCCCTTTGAAAAGCCTTCAGCTTCTTATATGCAAAGTGCTTTTGCAGAGCTGACAGAGCTCTCTTCTCCCATTCTGCCATTTTTCCCGTACTACTGCTACCTTCCATTTTCTTTGCACTTTGGGTATCTGCCTTCAAGACATCTGACAGCCGTGTGCCCTTTGAGCTTTTGGATACTGCCTTCATCACTGGTGGCACTATCTTCATGATTGAAACAGGGCATACCTGTTGCATTACACACATTTAGGATAATTCCTAAAATATCTAACAGAAGAGCTGGGATTCAGAACCCATTGATAAATCAAGTAACTGGTACGCTTACATCTGATTCTACAGCATATAGAGTCCCTCACATCTGTCAAGCCAATACCTGACTTCCATGCAACTCCTTGCCAACAGGCAGTCTAGACTCTTTCGATTCCAATCCTGAAGCTTCCACTACTTCTGATTTCACTTGTAATTCCATCCCCTCTCTGTCTGGAAGAACAATGTGCTTTCTTAACAGCACTGTTGGCTCATTTCCTGAAGTCAATCTTTCATTCAACACTCCTCCAGGCACAGCCCAGGAATCTGATTCCCGTTCTGGTTCCACAACCATTTGCTGTGTCTCAACTGTTCTTGGAGTATTCATGTGAGAATAGAATGGTGAGAATCTATCATTTCTTGAATCAAAAGCCCTGGACATAACACAAACCCTAGTCAACATCATCATCCAAGCACAATTTCATTCAGCAGGCATGCTCAATTGCTGCATTGGGAAATGATTTTGCTCCAACATAAAACCTTAGACAAACACCCATTGCAAAACTCAGATCTGCAGTTTTAAAACTAAATGATTTGGCTCATATTGTTGGAGTGGCCCAAACGATTAGGAGACACAGCCAGATGCACAGTGGCATTGACAACAGGACTTTAAGGCTTAGCAAAACATAGCTAATCAAGCACCTCTTAAGGTCAATGGTCCTGGCTTTTCCATTTGAATTGGACTGACCATCTCCGACTGGCTTGATCATCATTGAAGTTGAAGGACCAGGTTTTGATTCCAGAAGAATACATTTTGTCTCCAATCCATGCACTTCATCACCAATTGAGCTACTGATGAACTTGTTGGGTTGCAAGGTTTGTGTCTGTGATGGAGCTGCTCGTCGCTTATCAGACTCTGGTGTCTCACAGCTGATGTATGGGTTGGCCTCAAAAGCACGCTTGATGCCTCCAGATGGTTTAAAGCTCTCTGTGATCAAGAGTTGTGCTGCTTTCTTCCGTGAAGTGCTTCCAACAACTCTGACTTCCTGGCATGGAAGCTCCAAATCTTGAGAAGGTTGCCAGGCATCAAGATCAATAGATTCCCGTAGAGAATTTCTGCATGAATCAATGCTGCCTCCACTTGAGTGGGCAATGATACTTGCATTGGCATCCATTGAATCCCAAGGTGCTTGGGAAACTTCTTCCTCTGCCTGAGGAATAGGGGTAATGTCACCAATTACCAGCTTTTTCTTGAGCAAAGAAGGGGGGACACTGGTAGTGTGGGAATGGTTTACCTCCATGGAATCACCAGCTTCTGAAGACATAGCTATACCTTCACAGCAGAAGTCAATGCCAAAACCTGCCCATGCAGCTTCTTGAACCCAAAAGCTTTGATGTGCTGCTCCTTCTTCCTCCAGCCTGGAAGGACATTGCTTCTTGGCAATGGTGTCCTCCTCCTCCCCCAACCTACTGGGCACTGCTGCAACAGACATTTCTCGCGGTTCTCCTCCTCGTTTGCCAGAAGCTTCCATTACCCTGGTCTTGGCACGAAACCAATTGCCTCTGACTCCTTGGTTATCGACCACCTTCTCCTTGATATCCCACAAGCCGCTGGAATCACAGGGGCTGACAACTAGCTTCTTCTTCCCCTTGATTCTACACTTGTCAGCAGCATTCTCCTCCGCTGACCAAGGCTTTGTATTGACGGCCAGCAAGTACTCTACTGCATCATCCATGGAATGCAAACCCTTGTCAATCACAGCATCCATAGCTGAACTGAGTTCAAACCCCATAGACAATAGCTGCAAAACCATCTCGTCTCGCTTGTGGCCACCAACAAGCTCCATCTCCTCCTCCGCTCCTCCTTCTTCTCCCCTAAACAGTCTTGCCATCATTCCTACCCTTTTCGCAAATGCCATTCACTGAAAAACCACATCGAAATAAAATTCTCCATAATGGGTACTGCCTCTCTCTCTCAAACTCTGCGAGATCACTACCGCTGGATCGCACAATCATCCCGCCACACAACAACAACACTCCCGCTCTCCCCACTCCCACCACCAAAACGGGAAGAAAAAAATCCAAAACAGAACAAGACTTCACAATTAATAGATCGATTTGCAGCACAGAAGCAAACGAAAGCTTGCAAGCAATACGCCGCGTCTAATATCAAGGAGAAGACGAGCAAACAGACAACGAAGACGAGGAGGAAGAACGAGTTTGTTGTTGTCGAAGAAGAGAAGCCTCTTCGTCTTCCTTGAGCATGCGTACGCGCCCCTTCACTGAAGCTCTTGCTCCTTCATCCACTTAGTGGATGAATACGAGCGCACATTCTTCCGTAATACAGATGATTACCCACACGAGCAAGACTTTATCGTTATTCAATGCTGGGTTCATGGATATCATTTTCTTTTCATTCATCTTTAAATGGATGATTCAACAGGCACCCGACCGCGCTGCTCTTCTTTTCACTTCCGCTTGCTGATTAGGGTATCGGAACAGACAGATAAACGGAGCTGCCGAGTGAAATCGTTTGCGGCAGATTTGCGTTTGCATTTTGAAGGAATTCGGAAGAGGAGAAGATTTCCGGAAGAATTGCAGAAGAATTGCGATTGTGAAGAAGAAGAAGAAGAAGGAAATGTCTTTTTCGTTTTTCAAGCAGCTAAAGCCGAAGACGGCGGCGGAACTGGTGCGTCAAGCGAGGGACTCCTTGCTGTCGTTGGACACAAAGACAACGGTCGCAGATGTGCGGCTTCTTGAGAAAGCCCTGGAGGAGGCGGAGAAGAATATCAAGGCGATGAAGGATATGCTTCTAGGAGATAGTGACACAGAACCTAGCTTAGAGAATGTGGCTGAGGTTACCATGGAGGTTTGCAAACTGGACATTCTGGAGCTTTTTGTGCACAAGCTTGCAAACCTAGGATGGGAAGCAAGGAAAGATGCGGTTCATGTGTGGGGTGCGGTGTTACGGCAACAGTTGCCTGCTGCCTCTGCAGGAGGAGGAGGACAATGTGGGCTGGAGTATCTGGAGAATCACGGCGAGCTTCTGGATTCTCTTGTTTCATGCTACGAGAACAAAGAAATAGCTCTGAATTGTGGCAACATGCTGCGGGAATGTGCTCGATATCCAAGCTTGGTGAAGTACATGCTGGAGTCTGCCAGCTTTGACCTCTTCTTCAATTTCGTGCAGATGCCCAACTTTGACATTGCTTCTGATGCTTTCTCCACTTTCAAAGAGCTTCTCACAAGGCACAATGCCATCGTGGTAGCCTACCTCACATCACATTATTCTGAGTTCTTTGCAAGTTTTGATAAGCTTCTTGAATCTGATAATTATGTGACAAGACGACAGTCATTGAAGCTGCTGAGTGATATTCTGCTGGAGAGATCCAACTCCACCATCATGCTGATGTATATATCGGATGCCCGGAATCTCCGGATGATGATGAATCTCATCAAGGATCCAAGCAAGAATATCCAGTCCTCTGCATTCCATGTGTTTAAGGTGTTTGTGGCAAACCCAAACAAGGCTCCTCAGATCATCAATATTTTGTCCAAGAACCGAGACAAGCTGCTCAGATTCTTAGATAACTTCCACTTGGATAAAGAAGATGAGCAGTTTGAAGAAGAGAAGGAGCTTCTTGTGAAGGAAATTGAAGGCTTACAATCCCCACCCCGTAATCGCTGACCCTTTTGATCTTGATGAATTCTGTGGCCAATTTTAGACTCTCCTGCAGCCCATAAAACCCAGCATGGTGCAATTGAACAGATATCCTTTTCATTGCAACAATCTCTCCGTGAATTTCTAGTGCATTGAACAAGCTGTCAGTATGCCTCTCTGCTCATGATCCTTGTCCCTGTGTTCCTCCTTCCTCATCTGTATCTCCTCTCCTCTTACCATGTCTTTCTCTCTGATGCTGGGTGTTTTGTCTTTCAACTACAATTCCCAGCAGAAGTTCTTCTTTCAGATGTCAACATGAGCATATGTCTCTGCTCTGTCCATATGAGCAAAAACTATAAGAAGATGGATTGGACTGCCAGTCAGGACTGTTATCTGTGATAGCAGTGAATGCAGTGGGCACTTCAGAGAACCACAGGTCAGTTCTCAAATTGCCTTTCAGCACATGCAACTCTGTTCTATACCTGTGTTCACTGGAATTTGTCAGCTGATTTCAACCCTCTTTGTTGCTTTTGAGCTTTTTGCTTTGTTGCTGTTGTATCTCTTCTTGCCAGTTTGTACATGATAATTTAATGTATATAAACAATGTGGTTCTTCATGAACCTTTTTTGAATTCTTGTGTTCTGATTTTGGGTTTCCAGCCGATGAGGATTTGTTGGTGTACGCAAACATTTTTGCTTAAGTGAAGCTTTCAATCAATCGAAGCTCTACAGAAATGAGGAGAGGGATAAACACTGAAGGTCATGTAATTATAAGGAGTTCGAAAGTCTCAAGAGTGCTGCTAAGCCATTTGAAAACATAGGGCATGATCACAAGGTCGGATGCAATGGAAGAGGGCATGGACTCAAGCAGGCATGTTCCACCACTTCACTCATAGGAAGAAGTCACTGGCCTTCAACTCCCTTGATCTACTGGACTGGTACTTGAGTCCCAGGATAGGGGATGGTAGTCTATTTCTTAGGCTGCATTGTATATATGTCTGTAATCTCATAGCTACAACTTCTTGCTGGGTAGCTGGAACTATAGTTGTGTTTTGCAGTTTCGTACATAGATTTTGTTGAGGGTTGAAATCTGGAGCATTAGGGGTGTGATTTGGTATTCCTCAGAGGATTAAGATGTAAGATGAAAGTTTGCTGGTTTTTTTTCTAAGAAGGAACAACAATTGGAGATTCTTAGAGGGGTGATTCATTAAAGGTGGATGGTTTGTTGCCTTGGAACCAGGCTTCATTATTGTGCTTGTTTCTAGAATCAAGATCATATCAGTGATCTTGTAAGGCCTTGCTAAGATGAGGGAAGTCTTAAAGGCCATCCTTGGTTGCTGGAGTTGGAGGAAGACTAGCATGAGGACATCTGATGAGTAGTCAGCAGGCTGATGTAACATTGTTGTCTTTGCGGCAGTGCAACAAGGACTCATTTATCTGCTCCTTTTGCATTTGCAGAAGTGATCTCTGGTCTGCATTTTCTGTGGAAACTGTATTTCAGTTGGACCTCCACCTGTGGTTGCACAGGATAACAAGGGTTGGAAGAGACTACATAATGAACCTGCTATGATAATCGGCATTTTTTTTGGTCCAATTATTTAATCATTTGGAAAAAAGGGGTCGATGGTCTCAATTTGAATACTTCAGAATTTCAACTGTTTTGGAATGGTGGAACCACATGACTGACAGTGGCATTGCAGTAGGAAAGCTGATTGGTGAAGATAATCAGGTGCTGCCTTTGTGACTACTACATGAGAGTATAGTGTGTGAGATGTTTGCTAAGTTGGAGCTGGGGTGCAGGAAACCTGCGTTTGTAGGATTTGCAGGTAACACTCCCTGGAAATCCACAAATCTAGGCTTTCTTTTTTGTCCTTGATTTTAGCAGTCAAGGCTGTCAGAACTCCAAGCAACTAGATTCTGTGTGTTTGCAAGTGCAGCCTTGCCCATTTCCACTGAGTGTCTTATGCGACTAGTCTGCCCAAATATAGTACACCATTGGTGAGCACCAGGATTACACTAGGTTTCTGAATGCAAATCAGAAATTTGAGGATTCATGAATTGGAGCTTCCTTTCTGATTTGAAAACATTTCTGAATGTTTCAAGCTTTTTGACCATGATGGTACCTGAGGATAATGACATTTGCTACAATAGTGTCACTGCTTTTCAAGAAACTCAACAATAAACATGACCTTCAACCTACAATTCAACAAATGAAAAACTCTTAAATGTCAAAAAAAAAAAGTGTGATTATGAGCTGGTGGAAATTGTTGTCAAAACTATGATTGCTTGGTGTAGTGGTTAGGATGTGTGGCTGGTTGGTCGTGGGAACTTGATGTCAGTGTCCTCATCAAGCTTTTAACTAGACCTCTCCAGCAGGACTTTGTCCATGGAAGGTGGGACATGAAAAAGTGGTGTGTCCAAGAGCCGCCCTGAAAATTCTGCAAGAATTGAGTTTCAGTACATATCCAAGCCCAGGGTGGAGGGCATAAGTGATAGTGGGACTCAGTGCTACAGTAGCCTAAAGTTCCAACTCCATACACAATCAAAGAAGAGAGAGAGAAAGAGAGAGAGATAAAGTATATTGGAAACTTGGGCTTTGGTTGAAACTGAGGACTGGATGAATTGAAAAAGAAGTTTGTTGCAAAGGGCTTTGGTTGGAATTGAGCACTGGACATGGGTTGCAAGAAAGTTTGGTTGCAATGGGCTTGGATTGAAATTGAGGACTCGATGGTTTGAAAGAGATTTCAATGTTGCAACTTGGGGTTTTGGTTGAAATTGAGGATGGGTTGAAAGAGAGTGCGTAGTTGTACAGATGTGGACTGGATGGGGGGGTTGAAGAGAGAGTGTGGTTGCAATGGGCCTTTTGGTTGAAGTTCTGGACTTCATGAGAACTAGCGTCCGAGATAGTTTGGGGATGATGAAGATGCAGGAGAATGGGAAAAGATCGGAGGATACAAAATCCCAAGAATGGGTACTCGTTGCATCGAAGATGTACCATTTGATTGGTGCAGTGTGCATAACGATCGTGCTTGTAACCTGCTTCTGCTGCATGGAGCACCTCGCCACTGCTGCAGGATCGCGTCTTTACACGGGTGAGCTATTGGATGACAAGAACTTCTGCTGGACATCATGCTGTTGAGAAAATGAGGTCTTTTGTCTTGCATTGTTGCATTGCATACATGAGATCCGTGCAAGCAAGGATCGCATTTCTAGATTAACATTTTGATATGTGCATTGTGTTTTTTTGTTGAAGGCTGTAGATCCGCAGTACCCATTTCTGTTGAATGCGACTGAAGCTCCGCTGCAGAGTGTAGCATGGCGGGGGCACCACCTGTGTCTGACAATGGAGGGACTTTTGAGCATCTCATCGGTACCAAGATCGGCGGTTCGCCCTTCGACGACACCAGTCGGGGTCACACTGCTGCTGATCTTCTTCAGTATGCAAATCCTGATCGGATCACCGTTCTTCTTTGGGCCAACACGCAGCGCGTGCTCTTCAACAAAAGTAATGCAGTACTCGGGACCCATGAGTTCCCCGACGTAGTTTTTGGACCCCAATTTCTGTTTGTAGTTTACGAAGGTCAAGACTTCAGAGGAGCTCGAGAGTCGAAGTCCGATACTTGACAAGCTGCTGCTCATAAAACATGAGGCCTAAGGGTCTCTCATGCTTCAGGTTCTTTCTTCAAGGTCCATCAATGATGTTTCTTTCAAAATTTCAAAGATCTTTTTTCCATGTGCATCAAAGAGTTTGTGGCCGCCGAACTTGTTTCAAGAACACTCAATCTTTGATGGCTCTCTATGTTTTGAATAATTATTTTTGATTTCATTACCTACAAAGGTTTGTGTGATGAATGAGGATTGTTGAATCAACTTCACAATATGGAAATTATTTCTTAAAGGCAATTTTGTATTGAACTTGTATCATTGATTGTGCTTTGTGTGCAAAGGGTACATGGGAGTTCAAATCTTGAGGGAAAGATTGGAATCGGAATTGGAACTAATTTGTTTTTATAAATTTGAAATTATTATGTTTTCATGATCTACTATGATATTGTCATATGAGCAGTGAAATTATTCGGATTGGATTGTAGCCTCTGATATTGTGATGGTTTTCAACACCTCATCTTCATATTTTCATAAAAATTCATTTTGCGATATTTTAAATTTTATTTAATGATGAAACTGACCCTAAGTTAACATACACATCGATTGTTAGTTCACTCAAGATAACTAAGAAAAAATATTCAAATTATCAAATTCAGCAATTTCATTGACCATAACACTTTTTCTACACATTTGCAAACAAGCCTATTCAACACCCTTTCTATAACAAATGGTATGTCATTGTTTTGTAAATGTTTCTTTCCCCATTGTTGTGAATAGACCCCCAATCATTTAAAACCCAAGCTAACCATGTTGTTTCAAAACCTTCACTTCTAGCAAGGTCTACAAAATTTGTAAAATTAAATTCATGAATAACATTAGAAATTAATGGAGTGTACTGCAGACTAGGGAAAAAGCTTTGGATTAATTCAAGGTTATAACTTATATAATGTCAATTAAATAATTAGATAAAATTCATAATTAAAAAATATTAATATATTATTTAAATTTTATAATATCCCTCTCTCCCTCTCCCTTTTTATTTATTTCCCTTCTATATTCCCATATGGGTCTTCATATTTCAGCATTATTTATGTCAATCTCAATTTGATTTTACATTAACATGTGGTTAATGTGCCTTTTTCATATCCATGTCAATGGTGTAGGGCCCAAGGGAAAGGAGCAAGGTAGCTAGGCTTGGAAAAAGGTAATTAATTTTGAGAAATGTATTTAGCTAATAATAATTGTATTTTTACATGGATAGTTAGCCTGCTACAAACATAAACTCTGGATAAATCCAAAAGAAAATACAAAATATATCAATCTCATACATTATATATAATAACTTGTCTTTTTACTCCTGTGGTATATGATTTTTTGATTGGCCTTGCCTACTACCAAGGCCCTTAAGGATATTGTGTTTAGATTCATTATAGAGTATAGTAGTAGCTTAAGGGATTTTGGCCCATACTAGGTAATAATAATAGGTCTATTTTCTTTATATGAGGATTTTTGAAAGAGAACATTTTGGCTTGTGTTGAAACTCGAGATTAGTTATAGAGTCGTGTTTCTATAAGCACAAGTGCTGCCATGTTTCACGATTCTCCGTTTGCTGCTCTTCTTGTCTGATGTTTTGGCATTTCCTCTGGTCTCATGTCTTAGGGTTTACCAGTTGCTACTGTGTAGTGACCTAGGGTTTCCTCTCGCCTCCGGTGTTTTGGGGTTTGATCGTTCGCTTCTATTGTTTGGCAACTAAGGGTTTGCTCTGGTCTGATGCATGTTTGTGATCTCGCAATTCCAGTTTGCTGAGGTTTTATGTCTTAGGGTCTGCTGCCGTCCGATGTTTTAGGATTTCCACCATCAGTTCTGCTGGAACTTTGGAACCTGAAGATTCAGGGCATAAGATCTCACGGTAAGCATTTGTAAAGAGCAAGGTTTTTTGGTAAGCAAAACTAAGTATGCGGCAGGGGCATACATTCTGTGTTGTATTGCAATCACTAAACGTGCAAAAACTTGAGGATAACAAACTTTAGGATAACAGTCATATGTTATAAACATGTGCATTGCCGGAGTCCTGGTTTGAAACTGCTTGCGCATCAATTGCACTTCAAATGCTTTTGTTTAGAGATACAAAGAACCCTTGCAAAGCCAAGCAGACGGAGAGAAAAGGAACTTCACATATGTTTCTAAAAGAAGACACAGCAAATGCTTTGGTGATATGTGAAGCCTGGAAGAGCATTTCGAGGAATCGACTTCTCTCGAAGTATCGACTTCTTTTGCCAGCCGATCTTTTCCTTCAGTAACTCTTTCAATGCCTCGAGAGTTGAAATCTATATTGGAAGCAAGATGGAAGATGCATGTTATGTATTGTGGGGGATAGGGAAGTGTGAGCTCTTGAATAGTAGGGCAAGCGCATTGAAGAAATCGCAAGCACCGTGGAAGAAGCTCTACGGTTGTCTGGCCGCTGCCACACCACTTCCGTGGCATGACGTTCCATCTAGGCATTGTCGCACAGGAAATATTACACTTTCGTAATACCTCCACTTGACAACAATGCCTCTTTAGAAATCATAGGCAAAAACTACAAAACACCTAACGTCTCGTGCCAGGACTGCGTGAAAAAAATAGACTACAACCGCAGTACACATACAAAAAGAACACAAGACACAAAGAGGCATGCATCAGACGAACACAGCGGGAGGAGGACAACGGCAGCTAGGAATACATCTTCTTCCAGTTTGGAAAAAGCCAACATCTTTATAGCAAGCCATCGCCTCGCCATCCCTTTTGCGCTATGAATGAATTTAGGGTTAGGGTTAGGGTTTACAGCCAGAACGAGATCAATAGAGCTTCTTGGGCATGTCGAACCCGATTGCAGAACTCCGATCTCGCTCTGTTTCTTGTCGCATCTTGCGAGAGATTTCGAAGAGCCAGTAGTGTCTCCAATTCATATCGCTGAAATAGCGCAATTGTGCATTGTCTATTTGCTTTCTGGAGTTAGATACGTTTTGTGGCTCCGGGAAGATTGTTGGAGATGGAAGACGATAGGGATAGTGAACGTGAGAAGAAGGAGAGGGCGACAAGGGACGACGTTACACTAGTGGCAGCAGCGAAGGAGCAGCGAGTTGATTCCCTGGGATGGCTCACGGAGTCTTCCGTGATGCCCAAGAAGCAGAGGACGATAGAGGGAGTGGGAGCTTCTTCAATCGTGGAGCTTCGAGCCCAGCTCTACAGAACACAAGAGGACGTCAAGCGTGCCAAAGAGACAGGCGTCGAATTTGACTCTCTGCGCCCTCGCAAGAAGATCGACGCATTCTCCAAGAAAAATTCGGGAGTTGAAGAACGCGCCTCGAGGTAAGGTTTGTCTCTAGGATTTGTGCTCTCGGGCAAGATCTATGGAAGGACTTCCTCCCCCTTTGTTTGAGATTTTTTACTACTGACACCATCTATTTCCTTGACAATCTCTTGGTGATTTGCAATCTTAGCAGTTGTTGATAGATTTCCAGTGTTCTGATGTACATAGGGACAAGCTGCAGTTGAAAGCAGTGAAAGATGGGTCTGAGAGCTATGCCGCACTTGAGAAGAAAGCAGAACTCTATGACAAGCTTCTAAGAGGGGAGGTGTCAGATGAAGAAGAAAAGGAGAAGTATAGTGTAGATTTTCTGAAGAAAGGCTACTTGAAGGACGAGTTCGAGGAGATGGAGAGGGAGAGACGAGGTGAGCCTGATGACAATTTGCGAAAAGATCCAGAGACAGCAAACCCAGCAGGTGTGGATGTAGAAAAGCAGAGGCTTGGTGTTGGCTGGAGACCAGGAACCACAACAGGCCTTACACAGGAGCAAAAACAAATCATCAGGTTTCCATGCGGAATTTTCTTCTGTAAAACAGAAATTGCACAAACATGCTTGACAAAATCTTGTGTACATACTCAGAATCTTGAATTTGCTTAGCTTTGCAGATTGTGAGAGACATTTGCAAGGTTATGACTGCACTCTTTCTTGTCATGTTAGTTTTAATTTTTGCTGGAGTTGACAGAATGGGTTACCTTCAAAGTGTTGTTGCAGGTTTTCTCTGCAATGCAATAGAGTTGTTTTCGTTCAAATGCATTCACTCTTATGAAACCGTGGAGCCCTGAAATACTGATATATCCTTTTTGCAGGGAAGTGAATGAGGAGACAATTGAAGCTCGAGAAAAGTCATCATCACTAAAGCAGCGGCGGCAAATGCAAGCCGAAAAGAACAGGGAGAAATTGCGCCTTGCATTTCTCAAGAAGCAGGTCGAGAAGCTCAAATCTTCTGCCAAAGGAACACCCATGCAACAACCCAATTCATAGCACATACTTGGTGCAATACCTTTCCTGCAAAAGTATGTTGCTATTCAGATTTATGTCAGACATAGCACATTGTGAGTTAGAGTTATGCATTGGAAACCATCAGGTTTCTATGTCAGAATTGTGACATGCAAAATAGGGAAGCCTGGTAGCATTCATACAAAGGAGTTTGAACCCAGACAGAATACATTCAATCCTAGTGCTGTTAATGCTCTGTGTGAAATTGATGCCCTCTGTAGTACTCAAAAACTCTCATGTTAAGGTCCCATCTCTAGAGAGCTAACCATGATGCAACTGAGTCTTCCCCATGCTTTTGGAAATGTGATAGGAACCTCTCAAGAGCTAACCAATACCTGAACTGAGTCTTCCCCGGGCTTCTGGAGATGTGATACAAGCCTCTCAAGAGCTAGCCAATGTCACAACCGAGCCTTCCCTGTGCTTCTAGAAATATTACAGAAACCCAGGATGTGGATATTTCTTTAATGGCTAGACCAAAAAAATTGGTGAATTATTATATAAGTCTCTGTGCCCACCATCGAGAGCTGATGAAGTCAGCAGGGAGTTGCAGCTCATCCCTGCTCTTTACAATGAAGGTGACAGTCTGCCTCTTCAAGAGCAACTCTCTTAAGGTTTCGACTGCACTCATTGTCATGTCAACATTTCAAGTATTATTGTGGAGCTTGCTCTGCAATCTCATATATATGTTGAACTTGTTGTATCCTACAGGTTTAGCTGATTCTCATTTGCTGGCAATTTTTTGATTGTTTGCAGCAGGAAATGTTTGCAGATATTGGCAGAGTTTCTGGGGCATTGAAGACAGAAAAAGATGAGGGCCACCACAAGAGCTATTATGTGCATGAGAAGAGTGGAACTCCATGTCTAGCTTCTCACTTTTTGGTAACAACAGAAGCTATCTGGAGAGTGAGTGAGAGCAGATTGTGAAGAGGTGTCAATGCCACCATCAACAATTAGGGGAAATCCTGAGATGGCAATGCCATGAGCTGCATATGGAGAAAAGTGATGACACAGTGCTTCTTAGACAACAGCTTCATGGTTGGACACGGAGATAGAAAACTCACATTCGGATTTTTTCCATTCCCATGACTTCAGACATGGAGCTTTGTACATCTGAATCCTAGTTTACCTGGGTTTGTGGGGAAACATGCATTTCCAGTGTTTCTTTTACCAGCTGGATTTTGTGTACATTGGAAGTCAGATTGCATGAATGAAATTGACCTCCAGAATTGTTCACTTAAATGCATGACACATTCAAGATGCATGGATTATCTACCTATTACCACCACATCAGTGAAAATGTCTATGAGTGCCGAGAAGCTAATTGAGACACCTACAGAATTCTCAGTTAGATATAACTTCTCATGAATTGAAGCCCATGTTGATACTGCCATTCTCAGACTGCAGACCCAAGTGTGTAGACTAGAGGGCAAGAGGAGTTCTTGTTATCCTCTACAGGGGCAGTATCTACAATCATGCAACCAAGAATTTCAACAGTCCAGGGACCTTGTCTAGCAATCTCTTCTCACAAACACTGTAATGTGCATGCAAGCAAGCTAGCAAGAAATTCATAACATCAGCTTTTGAGCTTTTGGAAAAATGCTTGGGAAAATTGTAGTGCATTCAATGGAGAAGAAGAGACTTAGGTCCTTGATGATTGTTGCATATACTTATGGTGGGCATTCCATTGTAGAAAACAAAGAATCACATTCCAGATTACTATGTGGAAATTTCAGATACAAATGGAAACTGTCTCAATTGGTGCTGCAAATGGAGCATTGAGAGACTTTGCTTTGCATCTATCTCTATGTCCAATTCGAATTCAGCCATAGACAGACAGACAGACATTTTGTGAGACAAAATTCCAATTTGGAGTTTAAAAGGTAAGGAGACCTTGTAAAGCACCCTTTGAAATTGAGACCATCTAGCTATCTCCCCCAGTCTCAAAACAAAGATAAGGCAAAGCTTCTTTCCATCTAAATCCTCAAACCCTAACTTCTAACCCTAATGACCTTTTCTAATTCACCTTAAGGAGGAGCAGCAACTCCAAACCGACATGTATGTTTACAGGCATGTCGAATTAGATACGAGGCAGAAAAACAATGCATCTGCAAGACTGTAATGCGTTGCTTTTCTAGGAAATGTTGTTGCGAGTAGCACACACCCCTGTCTATGATCAATTGCAGTTGGAGGTAGAAACCTGGATTCGGAAGTTGCCGTTTTTTTCGCAACGTCCTTTCAGCTTCAGCGCTCCCTCTTTAGAATCGATCGCACAGACAGATCTGATGACGAGATTGTCGACTCTTTGCAAGGTTTAGGATTTGAGATAACAATGAAGGCTGGTGAAATCACAAGGAGACGTCAAGCCCAGAGGCAGCAGAAGACATGGCAGCTGCGAATTCGGTGAAACTAATGCGACCATCGCCGTCAGTATCAGCTTCCCGGATCATATCAGAAAGTTCCTTGACCGATAAAGCGTGGCCGAGCTTGGCCATGGAATGAGCAAGTTCCGCTGCCGTGATGAAACCGTTTCCATCTCTGTCGAAGGTTCGGAAAACGGCCAACAACTCCCCTTGGTTGTAAGGCACGGCAGTCGCCACCATCTCTGGTCCGATCAGCGCCACAAACTCATCAAAATCAATATACCCATTCGCATTCGTATCCGCACGCTGCACCAAGGCCTCCAGCTGACTCCCGTTAGGCTTCAACCCCAAAGACCTAAGCAAGGAACCAAGCTCCAGCTCCGTGATAGCACCGTCCTGGTCCCTATCAAATCTGGAGAAGATATCCTGAATTTCCGCCAACTGCTCCTTACTCAAATCCGAAGAAGTTACTGGAGGAGGAGGAGGAGGTTGAGACAGACTGTTATAACCGACGTTATCTTCAGCCGCCACCTCATTGTAGACTCTCATTTCTACAAGCTTATTTTCCTCAGAACTCCCAGATTCCATGTCCAAAGACTCGGAGAGTTGCGCAGCAAAAACTTCCTTGTCATCAGCCATTCTTAGGGTTACTAGCTTTGTGGGCGTGTTACGAGTTTGGACCTAGAGCGGGTTTGCGAGCAGCAGAAGCAAGCGAGGAATAGGCGCATGGTTAAAGGAATCGCTGACCGGCGTAGGCAAACGCGGAGGAGGAGGAGGAGGGAGGCAGCGAGGGAGGAGGAAGAAACTCCGCGTCGTGCGCAGCTGTTTGCGCGGCCGATCGTCGCATTCGTCTCTCCCGCCTGCCGGAATCCAAAGGCGAATGGAATCGGAATCCTGGCATCACAGTGTGAACGGGGGTTCTCGATCGACTTCCGGGTCTTGATCCAGGTGTGTATTATATATTCCAGATGCCAAAAGATTTTCATAAAATCTGTATTTTTTTATTTAGGCTAAACCTACAAGACTTTATTCATTCCAAGGAAATATGTATTTCTCATTCCTTGGCTACCTATTTTTGAAAGGACCCACTTCTGCATATGGTATTTAGTGTTTTTCTTAGGAATTGGTTTTTTAAAGCCAAAGTGGCTATCATATGTAGCCTGCAGGTTTCTTTTTTCTTTTTTAAAATTCTTCAAGTACGTTGATTGGCGAGATCTTCAGCATTAATTAGCATTAAATGGCGACTGTCATAGGTGAGCTTTAGCATTTTTGCAAAACCGAAGCTACAACTGCCGACCTAAGAAAGTGCCTAGGTCCAGATGTGGCTAATTCAATTCTTTTATTTCAAAAAATGGCGAAACAAATCCCTAAAAATCACAAAATTTCGAAAAATCCAACCAGAAAAAAAGCAATGTACATAGGAAGACGTAGATAGTGAAATCTGGCTATGAACCATATATGAAATGCAAAACCTCAATCATCCTTCTATATTTTTGGCTACTATAAATTTCAAATTATTATGATTTCATTTTATATTAGGATATTGTCATATGATAATTATGATGGTTTTCAACACCTCAGCTTCATATTTTCACTAAAATTCATTTCACTATTTTTCAGATTTTTTTTTTAATTTTTTAATTTCGGTTTTTAGCCAATCAAAAAAAGGCTATTGGGATTGGGGGAGCTCTTTGGAACATTTCTTGGTTGGTCAATTTATTTTGAACATAGAGTAGAATTCTATGTTTCAAATTGCTCGATAATATTTGTAATATTTACAATTCATTGATTTATTCTAAACATGGGACAAAATTTCAATCATCGACTCCATCATGTACCATTTGTGTACAATGCAAGTAAATGTTGATTTATTAATAAAATAATATTTAGTAATATTCCAAGAATTTATTTTATGCAATAAACTCATATTTGGTATCTAAACATTTTTTTTGGTATTAAGAATGTAGATTTCAATACATTAAAATATAAAAAATTCTAAGTGTCCAAACACATTCTAACTTAAATGAATCAATTTGTCTAACCACGAAAGGTTGAATAAGAAGTGTGGATGCAATGGCAATATTTTTGGAATTACATGTTGAATAATGTTTTGATGAATGATATTAGTTAGCCAATATTCGATCATTTTTGGGCACCTTCAAATCAAGTCTAATTTCATGGAATGTATGTTCCCTATTAATTTCTAGAATGCAATATGGATGGCAAAGGACTAATTGTTCATGAAGCATTACATGTTGGAGGGCCTAAATAGCTAAAAGCTCTATTTTTGGGCATATAATTTTTCAAAATGATAGAAAAGTTGAAATCCAAATTTGAGATCTAATTATGACCACAAGTTTCTTCATTTAATGTACAAAATTTTCACAAAATTTCCAAGTCCACAATTATCAATTGCCTTGTATGTGATAAATGCAAACATGTGCAAAGAAATCACTATTAATCTCCAAGTTTTTACATTTTTGCTTCAAGGGTTTTTGGAACCAATTAGATTCCAAATTACAAATGTAGTCTAATGGAGGCCAAGAGTACATTCTTAAATATGTAAATTTGTTGAAGTATATATGATCATTTGTGCATATTAACCTATTTGTTGTATAAATGTATCAAGGGGATGGGCTTTGTGGGCACTTTGTAAAAGACTCCAAAATTAAATTTACTAAAACTATAATGTATGCAAGATAAAAAATAAATTTTGGTATTAAAACTTTATGTGTAGTCTTGATGGTAAATGTGAATTTTTAATGAATTGAAATTTTAGATGGATGATATTTAACAATAATATGAATTCACACACAAAGTGTAAATGACTCGCCTATAGTGAAGTGCAAATGAAGTTAGATTGGATTTGACTTCTCTTTTGCTTCATCAAGAAGTACTAAAGGGGCTCTATACACATTGATTAAATCAATGAAAAAGTAGTCACTACACACATTTTGAACTCCTCAATGTCTTTGCATGCTATTGAATAGGATTTCGAAGACTAAGTTTAAATATCAAACATTGAACACACATAATGCATTGACATAATATGAAAATACTACATAATGTTCAAGACATCATAATTTGTAAATTTTCATCACTATTATTCCCATACTTGACTTTATATAAAAAGAAAAATAATAATGTAAAAAAATGAAAAAGTTATCAAAAACATTGTGACTAACTTGTAGTAGCAAGTAGGATTAAATTAAAGACCATTTTTATATGCTTTGCTTGTTATGCCTTGTTTATTTGTTGACAATTGAAGTAATCAATTACCCAAAAAACTCAAACTACTGCAATCAAGACTATCCAAAAGTATCAAGCATCAAGCATTGGACTTTCCACATGATACATTGACACAATATCAAAGTATTAAATAGTGCTCAAAACAGCATAATTGAAGCAATCAATTACCAACACTTTCCAAACTATTTTCACTATAAAAAAAGAAAAACAGGATGTGGCTTGGTCATTAAAATCCTTCTTAAGGTTTTCAATCAAACAAATTTGAAGAATTCATACCACAAATCTTCTTCTTTTTTCAGTTTCTCTTCTTGATGCAATCCGATGTCCAATGTATTGAATAATGAAATGAGAACGAGAGAAAATGTTCCATTTATAATATGGAACCGAGGTTGGTTCTTTATTGCCTAACACTGGTTTGAACTTGGCCCCCATCATGTGTTGAGCCTTGAAACTTGAACCATGATGTGATGAGCCCCATCTCAATTTGCAAATTAATTAGGCCCACTTTACACTTGGATTCAGGGCTGATGTTCAACCCAAATCAAGCATTTGTATTGGTCCAAAAGTTGAAATCAGCCCCCAAGGGCTTTTACACTAGGAGTCAAGGGCTGAAATAGAAAAAATCTTTACAATCTGCCCCCAAGTTACTAATAAATGCTGAACTTTATGGCCTTGTATTGGCCCCAAAGCTGGAAAAAGGATACCATCCAATTTGGGAAGCCAATTTGTAACCCTTGGGGCCAATGTTCCATCATTTATTGGCCTTGCCTACTACCAAGGCCCTTAAGGATATTGTGTTAAGATTCATTGTAGAGTATAGTAGCTTAAGGGATTTTGGCCCCTAGGTAATAATAATAGGTCTATTTTTATATGAGATTTTTGAAAGATAATATTTTGGCTTGTGTCGAAACTTAAGATTAGTTATTATAGAGTTATGATATTTTGAAGGATTTCGGTTTCTTTTAGAGGATTTTTTTGAAGATTATATTTTTGCATGGTGAAATATTTTGAATTTTCATAATTCTTCCTTTGCCTTAAGATACATGTTGTAGCATTTATTAGTAAATTGGGACCAAACAACAAACAAGCCAAAAATGCTCAAAATTGGCCCCAAGTAAAATTTTCAGCCCTGATTGACTCCTAGTGTAAAAGCAGGCCTTAGTACTGCAACCCCAGTGAGGATCCCTCAAACCCTAAATCTTAGACCCTTGGTTGGGCTCTCGCATTAATTAGGGTTTTAAGTGTGTGCTGTTGTTGAAGCTCACACACAGTCGTGGGTTTCAGGCCTGAAGATTGCAGAAGATTGCCTGGCAGCATATGCAGCTATTCTTACAAGATTTGTAAGAGTCTCGGGATGCATGCACTAGATGGTGGTCCTGATTTGTCTGAATGTATGTAATACCTCTGTGCAATCTAAGGTAACATATGTTTTCTACAAATGGCTTCGCTTCGCATTTGAATTTCATTTTGATTTTCTCTATCCTCAACCTTTCTCATCCTACCTAAAGATTGAAGCTGGGGTTGGTTCTGCATTGATTGACTTGTGGGCTGCTGGCCAGGTGACAAAGATGAAAGGAAGTAGAGAACAATGAAATTCCAAAGAAAATCTCTGTTGCACACAACATGTGACACACCAATCTGTCTTTCATGATTATAAAACTCATACACTCATTTTCCCATCAAGCATTTGCTCATTGTCAAGGTCATACATAATTCACAACTAGTGCTGGGGCAGGTATCATGTGCACATATTATAGCATCATGGCAAGGCTTGGGGCTATTAGTTGTAGACAAGATGCTGATCACTGGATTGGCTGTAAAGAATTTATGAGAATAGATCTAGATGCTTGGCATTTATCAGCAACTAACAAATTGGGTTTTGTTCTTCAGTACTGTAATTGATGCATTTGAAGTACAAGTAAGATTACCAAGTATCAAATAGCTAGCTATAAACAGATATCTTGGCTCAGAGAGACTATGGAAAAATTTGGTTTTCGTACCTTCCCACATTTTCAGGAATGTTCTTAAGCTGTTACTGTAAACCTGTGAGTTGATATCTTGCCTGAACTTCTTGGAACATTTCGTATTTGAATTGTTGCTGGTTTTTATCATCATCCTTTACTTAGAAGACAATCCTCTCCATGTTTTATCTGATGCATGATATACTTCACCAAATGTCATACATGAAATTATTACATACATTGATGATGAATGAAAAGAGAAAGCTTGAGCTTTATAAATGTACCACTCTCTTTATTTCTTCTTTTTTGTCTTCTTGTTCTTGTCTTCTGGCAGCTGCTTCTTTTTCTTGTCATTTGGGTCTTCTGCCACTGGTTGTGGATCCTTGCCAAAGTTCTGCAGAGTACATGAATTTTTGTTTTTTGCCCTCATATCAAGTAGCTAGCTATAAACAAACACTCTTTTCTGTGGGTCAGTATTGTTGGTAACATTTGCTTTTGCATGCTCTTTGGTTCACATGTCCTGCAAGAATCTCATTATATTCTGTACCAATCCTGGTTATGTAGTGGGAAGATCAAGTTCTGTTCACCAAAGTTTTGCAAACCTCTCAAAGTTTTGTTTTCCCTTTAATGGTGCACCTTGAATTCTGAATTCAAGCAGATCTTTGTTGTTATATATATATATATGCATGCATTGTAGTGAGCTCTATAGCTGCAGGATGTGTGTACCTTGGCAATGAGGAGAAGTGCAGGATCAATGGGATTGAATTTGTAGAGATGGTCCATGACTTCTTCAACCTCCAATTTCACCCTTGTCACCTAAAAACATTTCAAGTACGCTTCTTTTGTGGGCCATAGGGATAAGATTAGCAGTGATGGAAATTGGACCAACATTCAGCAAAAGAAGTCTTACCTTACTCTGTAATTTCTTCACAGACTACTTGTTTCCCAGACCATAAAATTTGTGCTCAAAAGAATCACAGGAAGAACATGAATGATGCTATGAAGGTAGGCACTTTCTTTATCACCATTCTTTCACTTAGGAAGCAATTGTGTAAACAATTGACTGATTGGCAGCTTTACCTTCCGGATGCGTTGAGTTGTTAGTACCAATTTACAGATTTCTTCAATGTCGCCAATACTGTAGTTGGCGGAGAGTGTAGCCAATATTGAGACATTGAAATGGTGATCCAAGACAGCACCATGCCTCTCCAACAAACCACGCCAAAGCTGCATTAGTGCACCATGATCTGGATATGGGGTGTAGATCCGCTTTGTGAAGAATTTGCAGAAGTTTGCCGTAGCTTTTGTAGGACCCTTCTTTCCTTGCAAATTCTACATCCTCACAGTTTTTAAGGGGAGTGCTCAATTACAAGATGATTCTTGCTATGAAGAAAAAATATGGGTGGAGTGTTGACATTGAATAGCACTGCACCTGAGGCTTGCTGGTAGTGCCCACAAAGATCACTCTTTCGCCTGGATTGATGGCTTTCAGTTCCTGAGTCAATCCCTTCTTGATGCGGTTTGGTTTATCCTTCAACCCATAAGCTTTCATCTTCTTCTTGTCTGTCACAAACACCTGTCTCCAGTAAAAACAGATGTTCATTGTTCTTTCAATCCTTTTGACCAGCATAATATTTGATGGGTAGAAGATTCTAAAGATACACATTTTGATGTTGTTGATTTCCATCAATGCAGACTTTGTGACCAGTACATTGAAGGTTTGATGTGTGATTACTAATTCTTGCAACAATCTATCTCTAAAACTGAGCTCAGCTCCTAATTTTGTTAGATCTGTTTTGTGTTGGCATATGAACCTACAAAACACTCCAAAACTGCAGGTACAAAATGTGCAGGTGCAAAACTTGATCAACGTCTTCAATGTAGATCATGGAGGGTGCCATAATCTTGGCTATTTTGAAGGAGATCTGTAGCATCCTGTTGATGTTTTTTGCACCTGGATATTTTCCATCAATCATGCTTGCTGACAGATTCAAGAATGTTGCCCCAGCTGCCTGACAGGCAGCATGCGCCTGTCCAACTTCATTCAAGACACTTCAGGATTACTACAGTCTTCCCTCTGCCTTGAGAGTGAACAAAATTTTGGGGTTAGATTTTATGGGATTTTTTTTGGATGATATCTACAACCCTGCATCTTATACAAGTAGTATATGATGTAGTTGTAAAAGATTTCTAAATGCCACAAGGTGGGCTTGCTACTCACAGAATCATCTGTTTGGAAATTGACCATCTGAACTATCAGGTTCTCAACAATTTTGATTCCCAAAAAGAAATGTTTGCTGATCCCTTTTGCAGAGGGTTTCCTATGTCCTCTGTCTTTTGCAGTAGAGTGTCATGTACCAAAAGGGTTTTGCCAGTCTTTGGAGCACCATGCAAGAGAAGAGATCTCACGAAGGGTGCATTCTGATTCACAATTTGTGATGCTAGGGGAAGCACAGCATACTCAATTGTAAGTCTCTTTGCCTGCCAGAGAATCCAAAACCAATTACTTGAAATGCAAACGGCAAAGAACACATTGATTATGTGTAGTGTGGTTTCCTCAGAGCTTTGAATGCAGATTGTATATGATTTCAAAAGAGCAGCATATAGAGAATACTACAGCAAGATGATGATCAGTAGGATGGGAATGTTTGATTTCTTATTAGTGTGCATAAAACTTTGTGATTTTTTTGTGTAGACTTCCTCAAGTTAGTGGCAAAGACATTTTGTTCCTTTTTGTTGTCATAGAACAGGAATGGGGCAGAGAAACACCTGAGCCATGCTGTTATCCAATCCCCAGGCTTTGATGGGGTCTTGTTCTACTCCTTGAAGCCACTCCTCACAAATGTACTCATCAAATGTGCGCTTGGGACATACTTGCAGAATTCCCTCTTTGACAAGCTCTGTGAACAATGACTCTACTGAGAATTTCTCTGTTTTGTCTTTCTTTCTCTTGGGCTTTTTCTTCTTTGTTGGGTCTTCAGGTGGAGGAGGCTCTTTTGCCGCTGCTTCCTTCTTGGCTTTTGCTTTTGCAACCCTATCTTTCTTTGCCTATATCAGAGGCACCATCTGGTATTAGCAAACAACTTGGAAATGCTAATCCTATCAACAAGTACTAGAATTCTACCACGCCATTGTGCAGGGAAGAGTTATGTGAATGTGATTTGCCTGCTGCTTTTCAGCTTTCAACTGGGCTTTGAATTCTTTTTCTCTTCCTTCCTTCTTGGCTTGCTTCAAGGCTATCTTTATTGCCTCCTTCTTGTCTCGAGCAAGTTTCTTCTTCAATTGCAATATAAGTTCCTTTGAGGCTACATCCACATTTAACCGCACCTGCCCAACACAGTATGTCATGCAATTTTTACCCAAACCCATTGAAGAGAGCTTAAGATGTTTCCCTGTCAATTGCCAATAAAGGACTTTCTTTGTGTGCAACTTAGCCATGAAAGCTGCAATTCAAAATCCCATGTCAATGACACACCACAAAGATGCACTTGTGAACTAATCAGACAGAGAAACCTGATTCTGAAATTGGATGTTAAACCATAATGGCAGTCTAGGAGTTTGACAAATAAGAAAAATGCAAGCCTGCTTTTGTAGCATCAGTTGTCAGAATATTTCAGATTTGAAGTAGTTAAGGTTGGCTACACTTGTTGGCAGAGCTTCTGTGCAATGTGATCCTTGTACCTAACTAGGCAAACAAACAAACTACCAACTTGCGGTGCAGTAGCTTACCTCCTCAAAAACAAGAGGCCGCAAGGTGTTTTTCAGAATCTCAGGGATGAATGTCTGCTCATGGTTGTCAAAGTCATCTTTATCATGCCAAGTCTTGAGGTAACTCTCAATTGAATGTTGTATGTGTCTGCCAAAATAGTTTGGACACATGGGGGGAAGGTCTGCATCTTCATCAGGTAGTGGCATCCGAATTGGCATCTTTCCTGGCTTCTTTTTCTTCTTCCTCCCACTGTCCTCACCCTTTTTCTTCTTCTTCTCATCTTCTGGCCTCCATAGCTCTGGAGGTGGATCAATTATATCCTTGCTCCCTCCAGCAGCAGGCCTTGGATATGGAGGGTAAAAATTTGTGTCAGGATCTCGGTTCTCATTCAACCATACATTTATCCTCTCCTGCAATACATGCCACATTATATGCCCATCATTCTTACAGATCTTGGGATTCAAGCTTTGAGGACTACACTATAGTTTATGTTGGAAGAATATGAAAGAGAAGAGTTCAGTGAAGTCCCATAATAACACAAACTAAACTGTAGTTTGTGTTCTAACACAATCTTGGATCAAGTTTATATGTTCCAGGGACTCAATGATTCAGTGCTTTGAAAGGGTAAAAGACAAAACACCTGCATGATTTCACGCATTTCTTGGCCTTCAATTTCTAATATTTTCTGTTTCATATCCATCATAGAATTTGTCTCCTCCAGTTTGTTGGCTTCCTGTATCTTCTTCCTCCTTTCAAGATTGCTTTGCAGGCTTATTTGAGGATCTTTTGGATCAGGAGGAATAAAATTGTTCATGTCTGGAGCATTGAACAGTACAACCACATGTGTTCAAACACAAGCAAGGTACTCTATCTAGTCAAAACAAGTAGTGTGTCTTTCCAGTTGATTGTTAGTGCAGATCTGGAGTACAAGAATTACAAAGTAGCAAAGAATTTTTAGGCCTTTATACACAACACCTTGCAAATTGTTGGCTGAATCTGGAGAGAAGTGATACTAAGTTCAAAATTATTTTTGCTTCTAGATGTTGCACACAGTGAGAAGATCATGGTGCTCCAACTCTAAATTCCTAAGACACAGAAAGATGCACATATGAGAAGTATAAAACATTACAGTAAGCTCGAATAGGAAGGAAGATGTCTTACGGATCAATGTGAGCTCATCTAATACTGTCCTTTCTGTTTGGAGTCTTGCATTGAAACCCCGGGTGCTTGTTGAAAGCTTAGTTAAGGTCACAGTTTATGCTGCTGGTTTTTTCTTCTCTCTTTCAACAGGTAATGAGTGGGTGTACAATAGATGTCTAAGTCTATTGCTGCAGAATTTTTGCCAAAATCAAACTAAACACATGCGGGTTGCAAATCAAAACAGCTTGGAGCTTTCATTATTTCAAGCTCCAACTTGCTAAAATACAACGTGCAAACACAGGCAAAATTTGTCTCTTATAAAGGATACATGCATTGCATCACACCACAAGCACTTTCTTTAGTGTGTGATTTGATTCCAGCTCGCTGCCTCTCAAGCTCAGTTTCCTGCATAGCCCTATAATCCATACGGTTATCATACTTTAGTTGAAGCCATTTTGTATGCAATCAGTTAGTGGCAAACATAGTGCAAAATTATGTTCTGTGTCTCTGTCACCAAGTAGCACATTGAGAAGGTGAAGGTGGTTAAGAAGGGAAACTTGGCAGTACTTGATTTTGGTCAACTCTGCAATCCTTTTCCTACTCTGCCTTCCCCTCTCCTCTGCCTGCATCACAGCAAGCAGCATCACTTTTAGCAAGAGGCAGCAAATCCATAGAGTAATGACCTGTGCATGTGCTTGACAAAAAGTACAATTCCCGCATCAGAATAATGGTCCTGGATTTTTGTTTTGGTTTTTTGTAAATGGAATTTTGCTTAGTATCAATGTTGCGGTCAATGTACTCATATGTTGTACTAGACACACCCATGAGCTTCTCCATTACAGCTTCTTCATCTGCTTCTATCTGCTTCAAGCTTATGTGGGTGATTGTAGAATAGCAGGATAGAGAAACATTCACCTGGATCAAGGCAACAGCTTCATCTGGAGTCATAGGAGGTGGTGGTACCACAACTTCTCTTCTGTGTTTCCTATCTTGAAACTCCTTTGCTTGTTTTTCAGCTAATGCAATCTGTGCCCTTTCTTTTGCTCGTGCCTCTTCAGCTGAAGCATGCGCTGCAATCTGCCTCAAGTACACTGACACATAAATAGATCCTTAAATTTGTTCTCTCCCTCTGTTACCCACTTGAGAGACAAAAATGTTCCATGGATCCTCTTGCTTGCTTTCAATCTCTTATGGTGTGAGGAGTAGGCTGAAAAAACTTTGATTTCTATCTGTTAAATAAGAATTTCTTGAGAAAGACAAGGTATTCACCAAGTATGTTTCACGAGCTTCAAGAAGGGATCGGTTATCGTCTGTGAGAAAGTGAGGAGGGACTATATTGAGGGCATCTGGCCCCATACCCATCTCCAGCTGCCACCCTCAATCCATTTGTACATGTAAATGTTTCTGTGAAGAACTTTAATGGACTCACTAAGAATTTGTTTTAGAATCAAAAATATCTATCAAGAAGGCTTCAATTTTTTGCTTTGGATTACAAAACTTTTACAACTTTTTCATTGCAAAACTAGGTTAATAAGACTTGCCAGAATGTCATCCAAATGGTAGTACTCCTTGTTATTGTTGAGCTCCACCATCCACTGTCATCATATGCATGCCTTTCAAGTTTGGTCTATCTCTCTCTTCTACTCAATTCTTGATCCTATATCTTCATTGAACAAGCAGCACAAACTAGGTTTTTGTTTTTCAGGCTCTTTGTTTAGAGAACAAAAATCCCAACTTAGCTATTGCTTTCTGATTCTATTTGAATTCCACAAATGAACATTTTTGGTACTACAAATTATTGCAAGCATCAAATTCATTTGGTTGACATGACTCACTCCTTTGATTTCTAACAATCGACCAATACAGGCCTCAAGTGCATTCCTGGCATCACGACGCTTTTGAGGATGCACAATCTGCAACAGACAGAATCCTGCCCCAAATTCAGGTCTGCAATTCTCACCATATCTGATTGAGCAAATTGAGAATCTGATTTATGCATGCAAAACTCTTGGCATCTGCATGAGCACAGGGTAAGTCCAGTGACCTGATCATATGAATCTTCAAGTTGTCGGTATACTTGTAAATACATTACATAAATCTTTGCAAACTGAGGTAATGTCTGCAAAGTACAGAAGCAGGTCAGAGGTGTAATGCAGATGCTTCACCTTCAACATTTCTGCTTGTAACCCTAATCATCATTTTTAGTAATTTCAAAGAAACAAATTGGTTGCTTGAAATCTCGAATGCAGCTTGTGGTTTTCCTCTTGAAAATCATTAACAGCCATAAATGAGGAAACAGAATTAAGTCTCATAAGGGGAGCTAGAGTTGAGTTTTGAAACCAATGGCCATTCTTCAATCTTTTGAGGGAACTCCAATTTTAGGAGCTCCATGAGTCCCACCATTGCTGCTGTCCATTGTAGATCATATGTTCTGTTCAATCACTTGCATTATCAGAGTCAATAAAGATTACAATAACTTCAATGCAATTTTGTTCATGACCCTAGTTTCTGAGAGTACTGTCACAGTCCCACGTACAACATGTTGCAATTGAGAAATTATGTTTGGCCAGCAGTGTTGCAGATATGTAGACATGTGACTACAGCTTGTGTGCAATTTACTTGACAAAAGCATCGATTCATCTAGTTGCTGCTCATGGCTTTTGTTTTCTAAATCAACATGATAGCTTGTTGAGTTTCAAGTGAAGTGTGGTGAGAGTGGGATTGAGAAACTTACTCATGTGACATGATGAAAATAGAATGTTACAGCTGAATCAATAGATTGATCCACAGCATGAAAACCTTAATGAGGAGCTTCCTTGAACTGATGTAGGCCAGTATTGCAATTTCAAGGGTTTTCTTGCATCTGCCTACTATTTTGTTGCACGAGATTGTTCCTCAGCAATCAACCCTGCCCCTTCAAACAATCTTATCATTACGCACCATGGATCTAGACTCTCATGTTTCGAGCACTCCTCCCTTTATGGGGTAAGAAATCACTTCCAAAAAAATCACTTGTGTGTCACATCTCTTTGCATTTTTACTCCTACATCCAAATAGGTCAAAGAGCTTCCACAGTGAGATTTTCTTCCATTGCCCATTGCCCTTTCTTGGGCTTCTTCACAAACTTTATGTCTCCTCTTTTCATCCTATCCTTGTCTTGGGACTTTTTTTTCCTCAATGCTTTCTTCTTTCAAGTTTCCAAAGACCAGTGAAAAATATCTCACACTGCACAAATCCTTTGCAAAATCTACTGTACATTCCTTTTACTGGTAATGAGCATTACTCATTTCAAAACACCAAATTTTTCAAAAACCCTTCCAATATCTTTCAACACACCAATCACACCAACTCAATTCCAATGCAGGACAGGACTCAAAATTAACATCCAGGCCCGGTAAGGAAATATGGTCAGAATCCAGATACAGGAATCAAACGTCATTCAGTCAAGCTCCTACACAATGTCCACATTTTTGGAAGGAAACTTGACTACAAAACAAAGGGGATGCAAAAAGTGATGATGTGTTTGTGCAGTCATAGGATTTCCAGGAGAAGGGACATTTTGACAGTTAAGTCTGTTCAGTTGCAAAATCAATGGAAAAGTACTAGTTTGTTGGAATCAACCTCCAATCTATGAAGACAGGATTTCCCCAATGGACAAAGCACATTCATCTATGAACTAGTTACTCTCCCACTCATTGCTGTGCAGAATTCAAGGTCATTCTAGAAGCAGGGATGGCGTATACGGAACAATACACAAGGAAGTCACAGATAAGGTCAAGGGATGAGATGGTAAACTTTGGCTGCCAGAGCAAGTATGTACCCAAGAAATCAAACTCAAACCTCTTTGGAAAAATCATACTGATGATGACTCCCTTGTTGAAGCACACCCATTTTGAGCCCTAAAACCTTTTGAAGAAATCCCCCCCACCATCACCACATGTGAATAACAAAATGCACTTAATATTTTTGTTTGAGTTTCCACCCATCAACCCATCAGCAATTGGTCATTTAGTGGTGAGTTATTATTAGCCTGAGAAACACAGTGACACAAATTTCCTATTTTAGGAGCTTTTCAAGATCAACATTGAGACACATTGAAATGTTGGAGATCAATTCTGGTTCCCATTTGGGCAATAATGGAGAATCTCAAAATTCTTTTACATTCCATTTAGCCTTTGCGACTTGGGACAGAAGAGTTGACAAAGCTATCATCTGTTCATAAGTGGGGCACCTGTTGCATTCTTCCAATTCAGACTTCAGGAATGTTGATGATGGGTGAACCAAATTAACCCACTATTGCCCCAAAATTGGAGACTGTAGTTGTGCCTCCTGAAATGTCTTCCATTGCCCAAATAATTTTTATACCCAGCAGCTGAATTAGTCATGATAGTTCTGTTGCAATCTGTGAAAAAAAAAAACGAGTCACAAATGGCACTAGCATCTGAACCATTAAGGACTTGAAAATCTTACACAATATGATTCGTGTATCCCCACCACAATCCTCAATCAAAAGCAAGGATTTCTAAATAGACTTCAAATGAATTCACCATCTAGAGCAGTTGGAGATGAGGACTTGGGTGATATTGGAGGTAACTTCTAGCACAAACATGTATTGAACAATCTTTACATTTTGTACAACTAGCCCAAAGCTTGTTGCCATCGTTACTCCAATGTTATGTGGAGCTGCCAAAGAACATGCCAACAGTTAAAATTCTTAACCTTGCTCCAGAAGTTCAAGAAGCTTTAGTGGGTTGTTTCAAGAAGACAAACTACACAATCTGAAAAACAAAACTTTCATGAGCTGGCTGAAGTGGCATGATTGAGAGAACCCCTTCCCTACCACACACTCCAAACCTTAGCATTTGTGATCTACAAACTCAATGAAGAAAGTGGGAGTAGCTCACTTTTGACTTGAATCTCTATCATATTACCCCCCTTGACTATGTTATTCATGATTGGATATTTAGGCAATGCAATCGATAAAGACATGATAAAAAAAGGCAAGTACATGAGCTTCATGGTAGGTGGCATACAAATGCTTGTAGACAATATCTTTGACCAAACATTTGCATCCGTCTCCTCCATGTAATGGAAGAGGGCCAAGGAAATTTGGGAAATATCAACATGACAAACACAACAACACATTGAGATCATTGAGCCTATAAGGGCCAACAACATAGGTCTACTTCCATTCTAGTCCCACCTAAGGCTAGCATGTAAACTTCTTCCTCCAATAGTGCAAGCTTGCATTTTTGTTTTTCAATTAGTTTTTAGAGAGGTGAGTAAATCATTTCAAAGAATTTATATCAACATTCCTTTCCCCATATCCTCTCTACCATGTCTTTAGGTATTCATCATGCCCACTTAAGTTTATGGGTAGGTTCAAGTTTGAGTGCATGGCTTTCCGATCATGCAATCATCTTGTTAGTATGCATAAGGTTGAGCCTCCCCCATCTTATAGTTTGTAGCTTGGTCCGTTGCATTTGTGATCAACCTATAAATTCAATGGGGATACGTTTTTTTTTTGTTGTTCACATGAGGGGAACACATTACAACACATGTTATTCAAAATGTTTTTGTTTCTATTGCTAGAACAATTGGGTTTCATATTTTGTGGGAATAGACATGTGTCTTGACATCATCCTCCCTCCAATGTTCCTGTCAACAAGTCAATATTGTGTTGAATAACACAAGTGGACTTCACATTTTGGCTTATGTCATCATCATCAATCCAATTCAAGCAAATTTAATTTCACTAGTTGTTATTTAAGGAATGCTCACAATGATTATGGCCTAAGCAAAAGACAACTTATATTACAATTAACACTCTAAGGACATGTTTCTCCATTTTGCCATGGAAATATTTGAATGTTTACATTCATAAGTTAATAATTTTTTTGACTAATGTGCAAATAAAAAATGTTGTGGTTAACCAAGTGTTTTGAAGGTCCCTTTTGTTGTTTTACATTCAATTTATAAGCAAAAGGTGTCAATGATTGTATAGAAAATTCAAATGGCTTTCATCTTGAGGCAAAAAAATTGTTGTCAAAGAGGCCTTTTTATGCTACATGTTTCTTCTCACCCATTTTTTTTAAAATATACCTCATGTGACAAGTGAGAGGTTGTTTGTTTGCCCCCATTTAGTAACTTCCCATAACTTTTCATTATGCATTAATGTATTTGCACTTTTGAGTGTTGTCTTTTGGTTGGACATTGGTCTTTTTTAAAATTGTTCATTCTTTTCCTTTTTGTGTGAATGGTTTTTTAAAAATGAAGTTTGACAATGTTTCATCAAACAAATAAACTATTTTTTTCATAGATACCCAAGGGAAATAATGAAACAACAAAGGAATGATAACGGAAATAATAAAATAATAATGCAATTCTTTTCAAACCTTTACATCAAATCACAAAGGAAAAAATTATGCAAGGTTTATTTTTTAAATAATAAAAGTGGTGAAGTTACAAATAAAAATTATTTTATTTAAATTAATATTAATTATTCAAAAATGTTCAATATTCAATTACTCATGAACGATAGGTTGAAACATTACAAAATCAATGCACCCTTGGTCAAGTCTCAATAGAATAATAGGAGTTGGACTAGCCCAATTTTTGGTTGTTTAAAAACAATGATAACAAATGCCAAAATGATGTAGTAGAGTGTGGTTAATTATAAAATGTGATAGACTAGGAACCCATAATTTTCATATTCATAGTGACAAAAATTACTTGTTTTTTTGGTCATAACATATTATAATATTATGTAAAGGTGTGAATAATCTTTATACATGATGATGTCATTTTGAAACCATTTCATGTTCTTTAAAAAAATTAACATAACAAAAACTTTTTTTAATTTTTTATGCATGTTTTTAAATATTTTATGATCATTAAATTCAATCCAACTTATTCCACATGTTTCCCTAAAGCCTTTTTAAGAACGCCATATAAAAATAATTTAAATTTGTGACATTAGTATTTTTTGACACTAAAAACATGAAAAACTAAAGAATTGTTATAGTTTATGCAATATGTGTTAGTGTGATTACACCCATTTATCAAGAGGCTTTCCAAAAACATCAAGAATATGACAAAAGGTATTGACTATGGGGAGATCTCAACATCATAAATATAAAAAAACAAATAAACCACTATTTTTCATTGTATGTTATAAATAAAATAGTCACTAATAACACATAACATAATGAAACATTAATTTTTAGATTTATTTTAGAACATGAAAATAATTTTAAATTCAATAATTTTTGCTTCATTGGTTTGAAGATTACATAACATTAAACATGCAAAGTACCTTGTAAATATTTTTTGAAAAGTACCAAAAATGGAAGGGCCCCCATGGTTTGGGAAGGTTATAACATCATCATGTGCAAACAAATGAACATTTATCTTATTTAATACTAATGTAACCTATGTTGCTAGTCAAGTGTGAGTTAATAATTACCCAACTAATTTTTCCTTCCAAAAATGTTTTTTGTAACTTAATGAGTTTCCAATGACAAAACCATTCAAAATTCAATTTCATTTGCACCTGAAATTTCCAATTCCAATTCACCTTCATTAAATCTTACTCATTGAAAGCATTTGGACAATACCAAAAGTGCACCCAAATTCCCTTACAATTTTTAGTTTCTATTTAAATAATTTTTTGATGATTTTTTTTTTGGACAATATTCAATAACTTCTTCACTGTAAGTTGAAACATTATGAAACCAACTTAATGAACCCTATTCATTGTGGGTTTTCCAACAATACCAAGAGCATGGCAAAAACACCATTGTTTGGGAGTAATGTTTTTTATTTTCAATATTTTGAAATAGCATCATTGGCACTTTCTAGCCTACATTCATTGAATTAGGCAGCAAATATTATGTGGAATTTTTTTCACAATTGGCTATAGCACATTCAATTATATGAATTAAGAGCAACAAATAATTTTGCAAATTGATTGTAGTGGTAACATGGATATTCACAATAAAAGACAATGTGTGCAAACCAAATGAAACTTGCTCTAACAAAGAGCTAGTAATAAGCAATGTGTGAGGGAAATTTGGCAACCCCAACTTAAATCAACCATAAATTAATGCAACTTATGCACAATTGTATTGGATTTCTAACTATAGCCTATATAATTTTACAACCATGTTTTTTTGTTATGTATTGTTGTGATCAAATCATGAATTCCCTGCTTCAACATCTACACAAATTTACCAATACAAATAACAAGTATTTTAAAAATCAACCCAAAATGCTTTGTGTGGGTTATGCAAGAGGAAAATATAAAATACACAAATAACTTTAGATACTATTTTACATACATATTTTATATTTCTTCCAAGGGGATTGAACCCCAATCCATTTATGGATTCTCCCCAACTGGAATGGAAAGAAGATCTGCACATACCAAGCCACCTTAAATTGTACATGCAAAATTAAAGAGTTGTTAGTTTTAGTCTATAATGATGATACTAGAAATCTACTACATATACCCAAAGCCACAGCCTGCAAAATATATACATCATCCAAACTAATATTAGAAATCACATACAGATTGCAAATAAATGTAATGTAGAAAATCATGAAGATGTAATGAATTTGGAATGGAGTACTTAGAAAAAAATCAAACTTTACTTACTGTTTTCTCCCAACCTAAAATGCCCTTAAACATGGGCATGTACATTGCAAATTTTGGTACAAAAAACCATAGATCCACACCTCAAAAAACTAGAAAGCATAACACATATTAGTCCACCCATGTCTCTAGTCATGAACTTCTAGTTTCCATATTGCATTTTATCTTTCCCCCACTATTGAATTGATATATAGAACAGGAAAGAATCCAAGTGGTAATTTTTTTGTGCAAACACTTTGACCACCAAGTCCAAATGGATAATCAACCAGTTTCAAAGCTTCGATTTCAAAAAGTTCATTAGAAAAGGTCCTCTCACCCTCCACATTCCCCAAGACCATGACAATGGTTAACTCAACAAGCTTCAAATACTCGAATAGCTTGTCAGACACAATAACATTTGATGCCAATCATCCCCACAATTTAGTTATAGGGTTGCAATTAAGCAATGGATGCAAGGCACCATGGTTGTTGCTCTTCATTATTAAACATAAGAATGACATTTGCTAGTTAAGAAGTGTTGGATCCAAGAAACCAACAACCAAGGTGCCACTTGCACCTTTTAGTTTTGAATGGTAGAATTTTGTTTTTAGGATTGCCAAGTGATTAGGGAAGGTGGTCTCTACATTAGGTGCCTCCCAATAGTGGGGATAGATGATCCCCATTGGATTCATTAACTCATGGGCAGGGAAACACCTTTCAAGTTCTTTTATCAACCCATTAAATGCACCTATACATTATTGTTTTGCAGATTGTATTGAAAGTGCCTAGTCATCTTTAGTCACCATAAACATAACACTAGCAGTGGAGTTTGTGCAACATATATAAATGGGTGTGGAAATTAAATGCAACATACTGAACCTCACTTTCTAGCTTCAACCACCAAACCATGTGCAAGGCATCACAAACATGTCCTGCTAAATCATGGAAAATCCAAAATTGTGGGTGGTCATACCTCTTCAATGGGTTTACATACCAAGAATATAATTCATTAATACATAGTATGATAGAGTTCACAAGATCACAAACAAAAGTATCCCTACCTTGGGCCATTTTGGATAGACTCTACATTGCTTCCATCATGGGCAACACATAGGTCAATCCCAAAATAATGTCACAATCACATAACAACTCACAATTGTTTTTGGCAATTGCATTCCCAAGATTGTCATCAGCCATTTTGACAACAAGAGTCTTGTACTCGTGTAAAACATGTTTGGCAGGTGCAAGCATCGAAATTCATCAAGTCTTCATGTTACGAAAGATTTTCTCACCCTTTGTTTCCAAAATTTCTACCAACTTTGTGAATTCCATGTGCTTATTAGGGGAATGAGTAAAGTACACATACATGGACTGCAACAATGTTTTAATCTTTGCAACTAATGGCAATTTTGAAAGTGTTTATGTAACCAAATTGCACTTGTGTTCCATGTAGTGGAATTCAATGACAAATGGTGCATGCTTATCTATAAGCTACATTGTTAACCCTATTTTCAAATTTTAAAAAATAGTCACACCATCTACCGCAAAACAAACCAACCTAAAAGCCAAACCCCCTTCAGATAATCTTCCATAAATAGATACAAAATCCACTAACATTGTAGTTATGTTGCGACCCTAGCCTTGGGTTCATGACCAAGGCAAGGGTTTATAAAGGTGTGGGCTAAGAGTGAAGCTTGGGAATCACATTTCATGCTCACGATAGTGTAGGAGAATGTGAGGGAATGAATGCACACACTCCCAAATGGGCTTCCACTTTGGAAGTTGGAATCTAAGTGGATTCCCAAATTTTAGAGAGTAATTTCAAGGTCAAAATTCATTATATTGAAATTTTTTTTATACCATTGAAAATTTCTTGAAACATAGATGTCTAAAATGGGTTTGCATGACCCAGTTAAGTACTTAAAACACAAGTTATTGTCAAAATAAAGGTCGAAAGTCAAATTACCAATTTGATTCCTGACCACTAAAAGCCAATAATTGCCTTGATTTATTTGCATGCAAGTGGCGTGCCACATTTTGTTGGAAAGTTTTTAACTAGGGCTACAACTTTGCTTTAAACCTCACCTTAATCGAAAGTCTCAACAAGAAATTATGGCCTTCTAAAATGTTTGGAATCCCAATTTTCAGAATTTCGGGATTCCCAACTTGGGAGTCTTGGGACAAAATGACATTTGGATGTAGCCCTTGTGACTAATCACAAAGAATATAATAAGGGGGAAGGTGGTGGTTTCCCTCAAGTCTGTGTGTGTTCGTGTTTTGTCCGTGTACCAAAAATGTTCCAACTATGCATTAACCAACTTGTTGTTTAGTTTGTGCGGGTCCATGTGAATAATTGACCTGCTTGTCACTTGTCTTAGTCCCCATCCTAGAACTCCAGCATGCTCCTCTACCCTTGAAGTGTTATAAATTAAGGAGCATATCCCCACTCCTTCTGTTGTTTTCACCTTCAAACTCACATTTGAGTTTTATGAGGAGTTTAGAGGTGCGTCAAGTTAGCTTATCAAACCCACCAGGGCAATTACCCTTTAGAAATTCTCAAACACATAGCAATGGATAAATATCTAACTTTGGTTATCAATAGTTGTGACCTCATCACAACTAAGGGTTATAGATTTCACCTTTTGAATTACATGTTTGGTTGCATCCAAAATTATGTTGTGCATACTGTTTGCCATTCCCAACCCACAAACCAAAAACTCTAAAGCTAGTGTAGTCCATAAAACTAGGACTACAAGTTAACATATTCAAAATTTTCCTTAATCATTAAAGGCATAAGATTCAATAACATAATAGTAGATTCTAAGAAGTAAGTACGATACAAACTTGCCATTCCACTAGGATCAGTCTAGTGCATTTTGGCTAGTTGTTCAACCCTACTAAAACAAAAGAACCCTTGCATACACTCATAATCTATCAAAGGCCTTCCTTGTTGCAAAAGGTGGAAAATAATAACAAATTGGAGGTATTTCTTCTTTTTGTGAGCTCTTTCTACATTCACCACCTAATCAAGAACAAAATTTGGCCTTGTAGTGTAATAGATGCGAGAATTCTTTGCATGTTGGGTGTCAAAATTAATGTAGTATTCACCAACAATTTGTCCATGTTTAGCACACTTGCACTTTCTTTTGCCATCGTGCTTATGGAGCCCATCCAACTTCAACATTAATAATTTTTCCCTATGTTCAACATTAGTGCAAACCTTGCATTGCACATGGTGTAACTTGTTGTTTTCCCTTATAACAGGTTTAGCCCATGGGAATTTGGTAGCCCATGTGTCCTAAAAGTTTCTAATGACTTGCCATTGAACCTTCCTTTTTAATTTTGCATGTGTAGTAGGGACAATACTAGGTTCAACATTATCAATGCAAGCTTCAACAATAAGATTAAACATTCCTAGATTACTTGAACTTGGGATCAAGTTGGAAGGAATAAAAGCTTCATTATTTAGTTGTAAACTTCTAGACTTTGATTCCATTGTTGAAGATGAATTTAGGGTACTAATTTTGCCACTTCTAGAAAAGAAAATGTAAAACTTGAAATTTGCAGGGTTTTGAGAGGTGCCATGGTTACTGTTAAGACTTGCAACCAAACAAGACATGGAAGACATCAAATTTGCAATGTTTTTTTCCATGGAATGAAATTGAGGAGATTAGCACGACAATTGATAGATTGTTTGCAACTCAGCTATTTGTGCTTGTTATTAAGGACCAACTACACACTAATAACATATTTGATACTTCCAAAAACATAAATGTTAAAACAAGAAAAAGTAAGAAGTCAAATAAGAAAGCATAATGTGATTTAAAGTTATAAATTCACCTTGATTTGTAGGATCTCTTTTGTAGTAGTTGTAACCCTCTTTGTATGTTTGTTTTGAAAATTTATGATCTCCAAGTCCAAGCTTGACCTATTCCAAGGTCTATAAAAAAAATTTGAATGAATGAGCTTGTTGTTGCCACTTATTTAGAAGCACTCTAGAACTTGCAAACACCTATTATAATTTACAACCAATTTTGAATTTGTAACCAACCAATGTGAATCCAGTTGTAGATATTTGCTACCATCCCCAAATCCTCAATAGTGTTCAATTTGTTTCAAATATCTAAACTAGTTTCAAGAAATTTGTTTGAACTTTTGGCAACCTGTCATCACATGGACTTGTTTACCATTGTTGTATGGAATGTTCATCAAATTTCCACAAGAATGTGAAGTCAAAACATTTTGCTAAAATGACATTCAAAGTTTAATATCCATAAGGGATGAGTAGCCATAATGTGTAATTGTAGCTTGACCATTATCCCTTAACATCATGCACTTAGGTTTTAAAAAAATAAGTGTGCTACAAATACTAAGATCAACAAAAAGTGGTCAAAAGTGGTTCATAATGAGAAAGGGTATATAGATTACATCTTGTTGATTGAATGTAACAAATGACTTGCTATCACAAGATAAACAAAGTGCCATTAGTTGAATTGATAAATGAAGGTAAGGTTTGAAAATTAGGAATAAAGAATTCCAAACCTACATTCTTGGTGACGATGAGCACCATAACCAATATGATAATTAGAAAACTTGTTGTTATTCTAAGTGTAATGTCACTTGTTGATGCAACCACAAATACCATGCCCCAAAAAGTTAATCCAAGATATGCAATGAACCATGAATCTCTTAACACTTTTTCTTATCAGTTAATGGATAATAAAAATGAACTATTGTAGGGTCTCATTGAAAATAGTCCTCATGGTGGTAAGGGTTGCACCTTCCAATTATGTATCTACATTTGTTTAGATTTCATGAAATCCATATTGAAGGGCTCCTCTATAGAGGTTCTATAGTAATGCAATTAAAATAATGAAAGTAAAGGAATTTTTTTGCCTTTCCTTAAGCCCTCATTGCTCTTACTAAAACCCCATTTTCTTTAGAACTAATGACTAAGTGTATTTTTACAATGTTAAGGCAAACACAATCTTATGAATTAGGGACATGGAAAAGATGTATTACATTATCACTCTTGTTGGTAGATTTCGGTTGACAACATAATTCAACATAGCCAAAAGATTCTATTATAAAATAGTTAATGAAAGCTTCAAACTTGGTGCCCTTTAACAAAGAGACAAAATGGAATTCAAAGCTTTCAGTTTTCATTGAGGACGTAGCGAATTTTTGAAAAAAAAATGAAATCACATAATGAAAAAAAATTGAAAATGCCACCCACCCAAAACCACACAAGATTGATAAGAATACAATAATAATTAAAATCAAATTTTGTTATTGTATTTGTGATGAGATCTACTCACCTACTATGTACTTTCCTTGACTAGTATATAGAAACCCCTCGTGTATAGAGACAAAGAAATACACACCATTTTGTATTATATTTTTTGGTATTGATATAAATAGGAACATAAGCCAACCTTGACATTGCCTTTACTATTTATAGATATGATTGTTACCAAAATTACATTTGTTCTATGTTTCAAAATCATGATAAAAACAATCCAAGATATTGAAGAACCTCTTCCTCTACAAAAACCCACATCAAGTTGTAGAAATGGTTAAGATAATCATTATGTCAAATCTATTGAAAAAAAAGAGGGGAAAGAAAAATTGCAACACACTATGTTCATATCTAAATTGATTCACATTGCCTTATTATCGATTCATTGAAACAAGTAGTGACCATATTTCATCCTCAAATTATTTGAACCTGCCCACCCAAAAAAAATTTCAATTTTTTAAAACTTTTGGAAGATGGAAAAAAGGAAGAACATCCACCTTCAAATGATAAATAAAGCCAAAAGAAAGTGTGACATTTGATGATGGTTTAACCAAGAGAGAGTTGGTAGTAGACATGGAACTTGCATGGGCGTATAGTCAATCCAAGTTAAGTAATTGACAACCTTTACTAGTTTAGTTCTTGTGTATCATTGGCTTTTTCACCTAAAGTTTCCACTCTCACTAAGGTCATTTGACTATGGAATGTGACATGAAGCTCATAAATTTTTGAACATCATGTGTGTAGTGTAGCTCCTTTTTCTAATATAAATGTTCTTCTCTGCTAACTATGTATACTCGAGATTGAATCTTGGACAAAAGAGAAAGCTTTTCCCAATGTACAAATCCTTCCCAACCAAACACAACATTGCCCACAATGTTATGTTGATAGCTTTTGTTATCAAACATTTATTACAAATCACCATTGTAGTATTAGGGAATGAAAACATTCCACCATTCCCATCCCCACAACCCTTTATTTTATTTATGCACCCCTTGAAATAGAAAAAGCATCCCCATCCTATTAGTGGGTCCTTTGCAAAGACCAACAAATGTGGTAAAAAAAGATGTGTGCAAAGACATGAAAGATCTAATATGCATATATGTTTCAACTTCAAACATAATGAGTTATATATATGGCTCTAGATAGATATTAGGCCACTTTTTAGAAGTTAAAAAAAATGTCAATAAGTTGTATTGCCACAGAGGGGAGAGAAAACAACCAACCAAAACAACAAAAAAATCTAATTCCTTTATTCTAAACAAGTACATAAAGTAGCTTTCATGCTTGACAAGGGCCCAAAAGAAAACACATAGCTTAGAGTTGCATTGAAACAACACAAGCACAATAAAGAAAATTCCTCCTATCAAATAAATTCAAGGCACAACTAAAAATTAGAATTGAATGCTGCCTAATCCATCTTAGAGACCAAGAAGGTGGCAAATATTTGATACAAAAAAGGTCACAAATAAATTTTTAGACAAAAGGTTTGAAGTCTCTCACTAAATGCATAATAAACCAAGTCAATAAGACAAAGAAAACCCTAAAATTTGCATCTTTTTTCCTTCCTTGCATGAGATTTATGAAAAAATCTCTACTTTTGTAATGTTGCACTATTATCATTGCTGAAAGCAAGACTAGCTATTGTTGCCAGAGTACTAACATTTGAACATTTCCAGAGATGCTAACAAAAACCAAATAACACTTTTGTCATGTTGCTTCAATGTCCACTTCAAGTTGGTCATCAATAACCTACAATATGTACAACTAGTAATGTTAGAATTTAAGAATCAAGATCTATAATTGAGATTTTTTAAATGATTAAAACAACTAACTAATCAAAAAATTGTCCTTCAACATTCAATGTTGTGTGGAATCATATCCTTCCCAACAAGTTGCTACTACCATTTTGAAAGTTGTTGTAAGGTGTGGCAACATGATGTTGGTTGCAAGTGAGTCTCTTGCGATGGACCCTATAAATCCAGCGAAACGTTGGTGACATCAACCCCTTACAAACCAAAAAAACTTGTGAACAGGTAACGATTGTTAGAAAGCCTTGGTGAAAGATGGTTTCTACGACAAGGAAACAAAACAATTCTTAATGATGGGGGGAGATTGTGTGTTTTGATGGGGATTTCCCCATTGCAAGTAGCAGCAATGGACATCAAACATCGGGTACAAAAGTTGCTAACCCTAAAACAAGCCACTACATTTTTGGAAATTTTTTAATTTTTTTCCTTTATGCAATTCACTCATTGTTGTTGGATTTCACAATTTGGCAAAATTTCACCCAAAAAAAAAAGTTTTTTGGGAGATCTCAATGTGACAAACAAATCTCATAGATAGATATACATCATTTCTTCCTTGTGTAAAGTGGGGTTCTAAATGGTTTATGATTATTACTCACATATGATTTATTTGGGAAAAAAAATTTAATGACAAGATGCTACAAGGATACACATCTCATTAGCTTTTTTTTTCAGCTAAATTTAGCAAGGTGGTTTGAATGTTTTTCAAAGTGGCTAAAATAATGTGTTTTCTTGGTTTTCTAATCACCAAATATCTATAGCTCTATTTGAAATATCACTAGAATTCTTTAATGAGTTTTAGCATGTAGTTAAAAAATGTGAAGACATCTCAATTTTTAAAATTTTCATAACCTTTTTATAGCCAAATTTGGCTAAACTGTATTATGGATGACTACCAGTTCAGCTACATCACAAATATGAAAAAAAAAAACCCTACATGCCAACCTTGAGTCTTAGACCCTTGGTTTCACTCTCGTGAAGTGTTCGGAGAAAACTTGTAGTGGACGTGGAGGGCATTATATATCCATGAATTTCCCTTTTAGAAATTGGGAAGGATATTATGCCTACTCCTCAAGGGTGGGAGGGAAATTATGCCTACTTATTAGGTGTAAGAACCCTCCCACTATTGAGGAGTAGGCGTAATATCCCTCGCACTCCAACACCTTGGGATCTATGTAGGCTTGGTTCACGATAAATTACGCCTCATGATCTATGTAAGCTTGATTCATGATAAATTACACCTCATGATCTACATAGGTTTGGTTCATGATAAATTATGCCTCATGATCTATGTAAGCTTGATTCATGATAAATTACACCTCATGACCTACATAGGTTTGGGTCATGATAAATTACGCCTCATGACCTACATAGGTTTGGGTCATGATAAATTTTGCCTCATGATCTATGTAAGCTCGATTCATGATAAATTACGCCTCATGACCTACATAGGTTTGGGTCATGATAAATTTTGCCTCATGATCTATGTAAGCTCGATTCATGTTAAATTATGCCTCATGAACTACATAGGTTTGGTTCATGATAAATTATGCCTCATGATCTATGTAAGCTTGATTCATGATAAATTACGCCTCATGAGCTACATAGGTTTGGTTCATGATAAATTTTGCCTCATGATCTATGTAAGCTTGATTCATGATAAATTACGCCTCATGATCTACATAGTTTTGGTTCATGATAAATTTTGCCTTGTATTTTATGATCGGTAATGCCCATGGGTGGGGGACATCCCCAAAATGCCGGGCTGGACCCGGCTATCACCTCCTCCTAGACCCCTTATTTTGAGAATGCCCCCATCCTAGGGCTTTACCCTACACGTATTAGGGTTTAAGCGTTTGCAACCCCAGTGAGAGCTCCTTAAACCCTGAATCTTACACTCTTGGTTTGGCTCTTGCATTAGGGTTGAAGTGCGTGTTGTGAAAGAGGAAGAAATTCAGTAGATGGTGAAGCTCAAAATTGCAATTCTGGTAGAAGAAGAAGAAGAAGAAGAAGAGGAGGAGGAGCAGGAGGAGGAGGAGGAGAGAGACGGAGGGAAACCCTAATTTCTTTCTGAGGTCTGGACTTTTGATATTTGGATTTGATTCTGATGATATGAGTTCTTTGCAGAGAGGAAGATGGCAAGATTGCGGCTGCTGCAAGTGGCGAGTTTTTTGAGGCACGTTGAACTGTGTTTTGGAGCAGTGAAGACTTTGAAATCATGCAGTTTGCCATCATGGAGCACTCACTTGGGTCGAAACTCATTTCGGTATTTGGGTGCCTCCTCCACACAACTGGTAATTGCTGTCCTTTCTTTCTTTTGTTGCAGAAACTCATGAAGTACCCAGTCCCATCTGTTTCACAAAAGAAAATGCACAATCGTGGAAACATCGAGTTTCCCTTGTTTCATTTGTTGGCCTCTGTGCAGAACTTAATTCAATAAGGTCAGGTCCTCTCTTGCTGTTTTGTAGCCTTTCTGGAGGGAAGACAACTGCAACACGAGATTGGTTCCATTTGTTTATGCTGTCAAGGAGTTACCTGGTCAAATACACAGTGTTTGCTCCATGAGCACCTGTTCAAAGTGGGCAGGAAATCATGCTGCTGGAGAGCTTGAAAACTTTAGGGAGTTTGTTGACAATGGGGACCCAGACCTATATATGCGGAGAAGATATGACCAAAACAGTTCAAGTGGCACAGAAAGTGAGGATGATGAAGGGCTTGGTCGTTTCGAGGGAGCTGATCAGCATGACTTGTGCAGTTTTAGTGAAATGGAAGGTGTGGATGATGAAGGTGGTACTTACGCTTCTGGAAGACATGATGAACATGACTCAGACAGTTCCAATGAAACAGAAAGTGATGATGGTGAAGGTCAGGTTTCTTTGGGGTTTCCTCATCAATATGGTGCAGGTAGTTCTGGTGAAACAGAAAGTGACAATGATGAATGGCAGGCCCCTTGTCAGGGACTTGATCGTCTACAGCAGCTAAAACCTAATGCTGATGGAAAGTATGAGAAGCTCATTGACATTCTGTGCGATCCTCTTGTTCTTGAGGCAGCATATGAGCACATCAAGACTCTGTGCTCACCGGACCAGAGACTGCAACTCCAAGTGGAGGATCCAGGGCATAGTTGGTTTGAGATTGCTGCAGAACAACTTCACTCAGGGACATATGTATTCAAACCTGTGAAACACATTGAAGTTCGAAGGGCAGCAAGGTCTCGTGCAACAAAGCAACTCTCAGTGATCCGACTGAGGGACCAGATTATACAAGAAGCCATGAGAACTATTTTGGAGTGGATCTATGAACCAATGTTCTCAGAACATGCCCATGGGTTCCGACCAGGCAAAGGTGTCCACTCAGCATTGAGATCCATAAAGAAAACATGGAGAGGGGTATCCTGGTTTTTACAGTTCAACGTCCAGAAGTCAGATGACACGACTTTGATTCAGCAACGGCTCATGAGAGTCCTCTCAGAGAGGATAGAGGACAAATGCTTCATGGATATCTTGAAGCAGATGTTCAAAGTAGGAATTGTATGTGTGGACATTTTTGCAGATGAGGAGATTCCTCAAGGAAGCTGTCTGTCCCCAATTTTGGGGAACATTTACCTCATTGAACTAGATGAGGAGGTAGTCCAGATAATGAAGGAGTTTGACTCAGAATACAAAGGCCCACAAGGGGCAGACAAGGGTTCTGTAGGCAGAGAAGATAGGGGCAGAGACTAGAGAGATGGCAGTATGTACACTCGAGAGGTCTTTTTTTTTACCAATCATGGGGTCATAATAGACCATGGGCCAACAACAAAGGTGGCAGCAAGGGGACATGCTGGGAATTTGAGTGCAAATTTTTCCATGGATTTTGCAAACACTGTGTGTGGATTTTTGGTTTCAGCTGCTCTCTAGAACAAGCCAGTCATTGGTTCTGTGTGTGTTTGTGCAAGTGGTGGAACTGTTTTTGAGAGAGAATTGTGGTGAATAACAGGAGTTTGGATTGTTGTTCTGGTGTGCATGGGTATTTTGGAGGAATTTTTGTGGGTGGTGGTTGCATAGAATAGAAGGAGAGTGTGTAGAATGGTTTCTGCCTCGGTGCAACCTTTGCATTTACTGCTGGGTGTGGTGGTGAGCTCACACCATGCTCAGCAGCTTCATGAGAGCAACAAGAAGAAACCTGTTGTGGCACAAGCAAGAATTGGTATGTTGGTACGATGAAGATGTGATCAAATTCTTGGCTTTTCTTTTTCTTCTTCTTCAGCCTCTTGTTGCTGCAGAAAAACAAGAACAGCAACTGCAGCGTTTCAGTCCTTCTCTGGTATTCAGAGAGTGGCGGCAATTGATTCCCTGGTTGTGGCTGTGGGTTGAGGTAGGGATTTCCACTCTGTAGTAGCTGCATTGCTTGCTGTGGGGCAGTCTGGTCAATGGATTTCAAAGCATCTGGTGGTGGCAGCCATGTTCAAGAGATTCACCAAGAAGGCCATTGTGTTGTACAGGAGGAAGTGCTGCAGTTGGGGCACAACTTTCTTGGCATGGAGCAGATTTTCTTGGGGCTTATCAGTGACCGCACTGGTATTGCTGCAAAGGTTTTGAAGTCCATGGTTGTAAACCTGAAAGATGCACCCATTGAGTTAGAAAAGATTATTGGATGAGGAAGCAGATTCATGGCTGTGGAGATTCCCTTCACCCCTTAGGCTAAGAGTTTGCTGGAGCTATCCTTGGAGGAAGCCTGGCAGCTTGGTCAGTTTTTATTGCATTTGTGAGCTTGTAGGTTTCTGAGTTGTTGCTGTACAGGTTTCTTTGTAGACTGTCCAGAGGTGCTGGAATTTGAGATGTACCAGGTTTTTAGAAGCTCAAGGTGTTGTTTGCCGGGCATAATTACATTGGAATAGAGCACTTGCTTCTGGGTTTGTTGCAAGAGGATGAGGGTGTTGCAGCATGGGTTCTGGAAAATCTTGGAGCAGTCTCCAGCAACATTTGCACACAGGCAGGCACCAATCCTCATAAAATTTCATGGTAGAGAAAAGGGCATACAACTTTGGAGCAAGTTCTATTACGAGTGCAATTGGGATCTCTCTCTGTCTCTCAGAGCTTCAGATTCCCCTGTAGCTGTGGAGCCTGCACCCTCCCTCAGTTTTCTGGTTGTTTTCATGGGATTGAATTGGGAGCAACAACAGGGGGATTTGCACAGAGAGGATGGGACTTAAGGAGGAAGGGATGGATGGATTTGCAGGGAGTTTTGATGCCAACTTTGTTAGCATTGCTGTTTGTTGCAGTTGCAGCAACCAGGAAAGTGGCATGGGATGGAAAAATCCTGATGCCTGAGGTGAGTTTGATGGGACATGCTTTTTGCAGGATCAGCTGGTTACAGAAACTACCACAATCAGGCTGATGTGTGCCACACAGACCAGATACTGAAGAAAGGAGGCTTGAAGGATGAGAACACTATTGTGTTCATGTATGATGATATTGCACATAATTTGGAGAATTCAAATCCAGGCACCATCATGATGCTGATCTACTTCATCTGTGGCACAAGTACCATAAGGCATCAGAGGGATCAATCAACAAGGAAAGCAAAAAGCAAGGGCAGAGTTGGTGAACACAATGGCCTAGATTGCATGCACCTTCACAATAGTGTCCAGCTGATCATTGGCAATCACCTTTGGCAGTGAGGCTGGTCCTTCCAAACTGAGTGCTGTACATCCCACTGGGCATGTTCTAGTGGATGACTGGGATTGCCTCAAGAGCATGGTAAGGTTGTGAAATGCATAGTTCATAGAGGAGTTTGCAGTTGCACATTTGTGGAGCTGGAGTTTGTCTAAATTTATTTGACTAAAACATCTGAGATCAAATCATTCTTGTTCCAGCTTTGTCTCTTGTAACTCAATTGGCTAGCTCTGTTCCAGGGCCCTATTTGCTGTTTTTGGCCCATAAGGATTTTGTCATTTTGGATGCAGGTGTGCAAATTTGAGCCAAGCTGTGGACCACTCACACAGTGTGGCATGAAGCAGATGTGTGCATTAGCAAATGTTTGCAATGCTGGTCTTGATGCCAATAAAAGGCTTCAGCAGCTGAGCAGGCCTGTAGTGGTCTCGCTCAGGTCTATGGAGCCCCCATCTCAACAGGTATAGCACTGCATAGAGAAATGCTGCAAATGGAAATGGGTGTATGATCATCCTATTATACACCCATATAACCACACATGGCATATAACCACAAAGAAGGTATAGATATGTGAATTTCTGATTCTTTCATGCTACAGATCGCCTTTGCTCTGGTTTTATTGTCTTGATGTATTGTGCTGTTTGTTGTTTGGGCACTACTTCAGTCAGTTCTTTCTCAGACCATTCTGCATATGCTGTGCTGCAGAAGGGAGAAGTTTACAGAAGTTGCAGGTGTGGCATTTGAACAAAGTTGCTCTTGAAAGTGTTTCAGAATATGAGACAATTTACATAAGACCATAAGCCCTCTGTATATCCAAAGCCCAAATGCTTCCAATGGTCTATACCTCTTGGATACAGTGAACTTGCAATGAATTTGACTTGGGTATATTGGACAGAACCCACAGGAAAAATGGGTACCCTTCTTCTATGCAGCTAGATAAAGTTAGGTCGGATCAGATCATCATCGATGCAGAAACAATGAATGGTCTTTCCTTGAAGGTCTCGCTTGCAAGGCAAGTTTATGTGTGTATGATTATGAAATTGCTCCAGCTCACAATTTGTTTCTCTGTGCTCTTTTGTTGTTGCCATTGGGGTTTGATCATTTGTTCATTGTCTTGTTCTGTTCTCAGGTCACTGCTGTTGCTTATTTATAGGTGTGATTTGTGGCATTTGTAATTCATCTTCCCACAAATTGTGTGTAGGTGTGTAGGAATACACAATGAGAGGATTTTGAACTCTTTGTGATTTTGACATTGACCAGGTGTGAACAGATTGCTCAATGTGAGGATTTTGAACTCTTGCCATTTGACATTTACAGCAAGTGAGCAGAGATGAGACCATTCATTGGGTCCTACATTTATTGCGTGCTTATTTTGATGTGTAATTGCAATGGATGTACAATATCATATTCATAGATATATGAACCTCCCAAAAATGGTGAGGGTTTGAATACAAAATTAGTCACAAAATTAGACACCATAAACTTTTATGGAAGGATGCGCACATACATAGACACCATATGAAGAATATGGCAACCTGACTGACACTGTTTGACTAAAAATTCTGTGCTGTAAAAAGGGAGTCATCCCAATGTTCTCAATTACAAGTAGCAATGTGCCATTGCTCTCTCTCAAATGTGCACAGAACTGTTTTACTTAATTCCCAGTACCTGCTGCAAATCCAAGTTCACAAAACCAGTGTTAGTCAGAAAGAGAATTAGTCTCTATGGACCATACACTACGTCACGATAACACTTGGTGAACATTTGTCAAAACAAGGGTCTGCATGAAAACTACATTGTTCCTATGTAGTCTCTCTCTTACAAGCAGAGGGACAACAATCCTCCCCAACAACCCAATAAGGATTTTTTGGGGTTAGTTTGATTAAGTGAGAAGGACTGAGCTACTGAACTTAGGAACCCATTGAACATCCAAAACTTTGGTTGGAAAAGAAATAAAATTTGTAAATGGGTACCTGCAGCTTTGACGCATTCGGTGAGTGGTCGAGCAACAAATCCTTGACTTTCAGGACATATGGATTGTGGTGGAGGCAGCTCACAATTGTATTGTACACACACAGCTACGGTGGGTGGGATTGTGGCAGTTCCCAAAGCCCCGAAATTTGAGAGGTAATTGTTTTGGAGGTACAGGGACTGCAGTGTTGATGCCTCTAAGCTGGTGACAAATTCCTGTGCTTCCCAGCAACACCCCCACCCCCACCAAAACATTGAATGGAGTCAAAAATTAGCTCTGGACATGGAAGGTTCTTCAGTAAATATATCACTTGTACCAGATTCTCACAATGAATTCAGCTCAAGACATTTGAAGTCAAGCACCCTTCCATAACTGAATCAATAATGTGCAAGATCAAATGAGCAAATGCTCATCAAATCTGCTTCAATGATGTGCAAGATCAAGTGAGCTCTGCACACCACTGCTTCAAGAATCTGCAATATGGATCAAGGGAGAGCTAGATTTGCAAGGAAAGTAGTAATGGAACAAAGATCAAGTGCATAAGGATAATATATCTGAAAGCAATGGAATGGGTCCAAGAGGAAACAAGCAAACAAGCAAGCAATTAGCAAGCAAGAAAAACTGACCTGAGGAATTGTGCCCATGAAGAGGTTGTTGTTCAAGTACAAGATCTGAGCACCAGCCAAGAAAGGAGACACACTTCCAACCAGCAGATTGAAGCTGAGATCCACCACCTTGATAGTCACTTCCGCCTTCACAATCACTGGACCTGAGAGCTGGTTCCGGTTGAGCAACAGGTAGGAGAGACCCACAAACCCAAACAAGGAGCTGGGGATCTCACCACTGAACTGGTTGAAGCTCAAGTCCAGGTACTTGAGCTTGGTCAGATTCCCAACTGCTGCAATGCTTCCAGTGAACTGGTTATTGGTGAGTGACAGGAACTCCAGTGAAGATGGCAAGTTGTCGCTCATGAGCTCCCCTGTGAGCTCATTGTTTCTCAGGTCCAGATGGTTGAGAGCAGCCCGAGGAGGAGTACTAGTACTGTTGTTGCTGGAGGAGAACATGGGGATGGCACCTGTGAGCCTGTTGTCAGAGAGGACCAGAAACTCCAGAGATGGCCAGGAACCGATACCAGAAGGGATCGCTCCTGCAAGCTTGTTGTTGCTGAGCTGCAACACTTGCAGCTTCTGCAAGCCTGCGAGGCTCTGAGGGATGGAGCCCGTGAGAAGGTTCTGGCTACAAGAGAACAGGTTGAGGTTTCTCAATCTCCCCAGCGAGCGAGGAATGGGTCCGCTGACAGCACCGGGAGAGATGGAGAGCTGCGTCAAGAAGGGCAAGTATCCGAGCTCCGGCGGGAGTGTCCCAGTTAGACCAGGGAGTCCAGCTTCTTCCGGACCCAGAGAGAGGAGCGTCACTCTGCTGTATCCTTGGATGTTGATGCACACCACTCCTGCAAACATTTGGCATGGATCTATCCCCGTTGCTGAGAAATCCCAGCTGGAGAAGAAAGTGCCGCCGGGTAGATCCGTCATGGCATTCTTCACTGCTCTCAACACTCCAAGATCGGTAGGATGCAGATTCGAAGCCAACTGCAACGTATCCTGAGCTTCAAGCAAAGGACTCGTGATGAGTGTTAGGATGATCAAGACCACCATGAGCCGAAGACTGTGTCGTCGATGCTGCTGCAATTCCCGTGACCCTGATGCAACAGCAGCAGCAGCTCTGGCGATCCCCATTCTTCCAATTCCGGAACTAACTTTGCTCAAAGAAATACCTGTTCTGATCTCTGTTTCTGTTTCACCTAGGAGTTTGGGATTGTTTGCTGATTCTGAGGTTTTTCGATATACAGAGCTTTTCTCTAGACTACCATCAACGTCTGGAATGTGGTGGTGTAGCAACTGGAGATGGTGTGACCACCCAAGATCAGCACTCTCATCTGCTGCTGCTGCAAGAGCTAATTCCTTGGAGCAGTGGCCAGCATCATCATCATCAGAAGATCATCATCTTCTGGGCACCAGCTTCTTCTTCTTCTTCTTGTGATGCTTTCTTCTTTCTGCTGTTTTCTTATTCTTCTCCTTCTTCTTCTGATTCTGATGACCTTGTGTTTTGTTGAACTATTTCAACTAGTGTAGACTGAATCTATTTCACACACACAGTACACACATGCGTGACCTCCAGTACTAGATCTCAAAGCTCAGATGATTGTATTGAAACTGATCAGATGATGCAAGTAAGCTCCCATTCTAAAGCAGCTGATCAGATTGTGCAAGCTCCTGCTCATGATCTCAACACCCATGTGACAAGTTCCTAGCTCTACTACTCTCGAATAGACTTTCTTTCTACAACAGCATGCATGCATGCAGATTGAACTCACAGAAAAAATACCACAAGAAGTCTTAAATTCCCCTTCCCAATGGTGACGCAGCAAAAAGCATTAATATGTTGCTTAAATCTACAGGAACATATTATTATTATTATTACTATAAGAACAACAAAAACCAAAAAAAATAAATCCACAGATGATGAAACAAAATCTGATCTCAAGTTGGAAGACTTATAGAACAATTGTCAAATGTTTTTGGAAATGTGGGGTTTTTTTTGGGTGAGGGGGATCAAGGATCATATCATCAGGTTTCTGAAGTCCAGAGTTACCACAACTAAGTTTGGACAATTGTGTTACTATTTGCTGCTCAAACAACAGAGCCTTCTAGGGTGTTGATCTTTTAGTAGCTGATTCTGAAAGAACATGAAGATCTGAAGATGTATCACTTGTCAAGATTATTGGGCAACCATGACAACACAAAATCGGATCACTTGACAAAACTAAAATGAGAAAGTCTAGATAATGTGTCTGCAGTTGTTGTAGTAGTAGCTAGCTAGCTAGTAGTAGTATTATGCAAACAATGAGCTTTTCAGATCAGCAGAATGCATGCATACGTGCAAGCAGCAAGCAGCTTCAGTTAACTTATCAGTAGTACAACAACAACAACAACAAGAAGTTTTGTCAATTGAAAACTTGCTCTTCCGAAAGCTCTGAACTTTGTGCAACTAGCCCAGGTACCTGAGCACTACAAATCAACATACCACTTGGGTTCCAACAACAAAAGAAACTGAAGAACAAGTATTGTCAATTGAGGAAACTCCTTTTGGTCTAGATCAAAAGCTCAAGACTGAACTTTCTTTTGCAACATCTAGTTACTACAACAAAACCTTCGCCGCCTCCCCACAGACCCAAAGTTCCAACAACCCAAAAAAAAAGGAATTGAAGTAAAGTCTTTTTGGTTTGAAAAAGAATTGAAGATCTCAGATTGATGTGCAAGGAAGAACTTTTTTGTTTGAAGAAATGAAAGATCAGAAGACTTGGGTGGCGGGTTTTTTTTTTTTGATGATGAAGAGCGGGAAACTGCCCTTCTTTTTGTACCCCAGGAGAGCATTCAAGCTTGTTGCATTGATTGCTCTCTTGAATGCAAAACTGAGCATGGGATTTAATTGCAACTGTGAATGGAATTAATGCCAAAACAAAAGTGTCTGAGAAATGACCCAAAATGGACAAAGTGCAGGGATCAATCAGTCAGTAATAATCACTGGCAAAATGGCTGCTGCTGCAGCAGGGAAAGCTTGAGATTCACTACTGGAGATGGAGATGGGTGTACTTGGCACTCATCATCAGCAGGTTTAGGGTTTAACAAGAACTGGTTAGGGTTTAGGGTTTAACAAGAACTGGTTAGGGTTTAGGGTTTAAGTTGAGGGTTTGCTTCCTTTTGTTTTCTTTTGGGTTTTCTGCCCACTTCATGATGGAACTTCATTCATTGCAAGGGTACAACAACAAGAGCCTCCTCCTCCTGCAATGCCTGGCTCTGTCCCATATGGCAAGTTCAAGTTTGTGTTTTTGTACCAAAAAAATTGAATTGCAGTGTAGCAACCAGAGTTGAGTTTTTTTTTTTTTTGTTTTGGTGATTTTTTTTGGAAAATGGGAATTTTTTTTTGTTGTTGCAAGGTTTCTTTGTTTTTGAAAAAACAAAATCACAACAAAGGAGCATTTTTATTTTTATTTTTATTTTGGGGGTTTAGGTTTGTCACATTTGTAATTCCTAACTAAAATAATAGGCAGCCAAACAATAGAAAGATTTATTTATTTATTTATTTATTTATTTGGAGAGGTCCTAAAGATTGGTTACCACTTAATGTTACAACCCTCATGAGATGCTTGCCACTATAATTAATTAATTAATTAATTAAAAAAATGGTAACAATAGTGATGAGCATCCCTAAACAGAATTTGATTTAATTTATGATACTTTAATATATGACCATTAAATTCATTCGGTTCTCTTGAAAACAATTCTTGCAAACATGAGAATAATTTGGTTTTCAAAGGGTTGTTCTCCACAACCAGATAATCAATTTTTATTTATTTATTTATAAACTTGATTTACTTTGAATTTTTAAAAAAATTATAATATAATATAATATGATAATTAAAAAACTTGGAGATTATTCAAATTGAGATCTTGTAAATATTCTTTAAAACATGGGACAAAATGAAAACTACATCATTTTTTTTGTGAACTACGAACTAAAGCCAAAAAAAATGTTCAGGCCAACAAACATCTTGACCGAAACATTTGGCATCAAAATAATGCCATGTAGGCAATAATTGCATGGCTTTATTGGGCCTTAGTGGAAACTGAATGTGCTGAATTTTGACCATTCATCCAATAGGAATGCTCCGTTTTGAGTTGCAACAATTCTTTGGCCCTAGTGTAAAATATGGGCTTTACTTTATATGAGACATTGTTATTATCTAGTTTTTTCCCTCTAAATTACATAATATGAAAGTCGAAAAATATTTCTACAATCTAAACATGATCCAAACAAGTGACTCATCATCGTGTAAGCGGTTTTGCCATTTATGGCAAGTTCAAGTAAAACCATGCCAAATGAGAAAACCACCTAACTTGGTTGTACATAATTTGAATGGCAAATGAAATTTGATAAAGAAAGCAGCCTATAAAGAGTTAATTTGTGTACAACATGATCTTTAGCTCTTATACACAAATTTGGTTTCTAGATGAAGGCCCACTTTAGATGGGGTCCAAGGTCCAAATGTGTAGGGTTTAGGGTTTAGGGTTTGGACTCATTTGAAGCAAATTGAATCCTTTAGTTGGGCCTTGCCTTGAACCCTAGCTCAACTCATGAGCTTTCATTTTGAGCTCTTTTTTTTTTTTTTTTTTAATCCGACCCAATTGATTTTCCCTTCCAATTGGTGCCACGTAGGTTTAGCCTTGATTTGCCACTTTTGGTCTTGAACCCTCATCTAAAGGCCTTGTGAGTTCAATTTATGGCCTCTCAGCCAATAGGATCGTTCTATTTCATTGGACCTTAGACCTTGGACCCTCATGTAAAGTGGCCTTAAACCAACATTTTCTCCCCAAAATCCTACACAAAATGCAAAGTCTCTTCCCTTTGGGTACCTAGTTGAGGTGATTTTGTTTTTTTCAAAATCATCAATTTATTTATTTTTTTCTTTGGTTTTCTGATTATTAATTTTTGTCAATTTGCAAGAATTTTCCACAAATTGTATTTTATTTTTTCAGGTAGAGCCAACAAACATAAAGTATATGAGGACATTTTCAAAGAATTAAGAGGGCACATTATTTTCATGAATATCCCCTCCTTAAAAAATAAAGAGAGAGATCTTATACCTACTCACTAGAATGGAAAGGATCTTACACCTATAAGTAGGCATGATTCTCCTCTCAATTGTAAGGAGTTGGTGTAAGAACCCCACCTTCACCTTCCACCATGTTTTGATACGCATATGTTGAAGTCCATGTATAACATTTGCCTAATGCTTTATAATGGGTAAAGCTCACTTGTGGGGGAGGAGGGGCAGGGGACTCCCAAAATGCATGGTTGAATTTGTCTCGTCTTATCACCAAATCCTAAACCCTTTATTTTGGAAAATACTCCCACCTTGGAAAAAAAAGGTTCCCTTTTGAATTGAGGTATCATACCTCAAAATGCTCAAATTAGGGTTTTAGTGTGGTCCAACAAAGATTTAAATAAAAAGAATTTTTAGTATGGGCAAGCAAAGATCATAAAATTGAGGTCACATGTGTTGAAATTGAAATCTTAAATGAGTTGGATCTAAAATTTGTTTCAGAGGAGGGGAAGAAAACCAACCTTTTAAAAAAAAATTTATATTTTCTAAATTGCTTATTAACACACGTTAAATTTAAACAAAGATGAGGGAAAACATGATAAAACATACCACAAAAAGTTATTGCATATTCACATTAACCATTTTTGCTTTATATCATGCATATAAAATAATAAAATAATGTCAACATGGATGAAAATAAGATGAAAAAAACCTTTTGAACATGTCTATCATACTTATAAGAATCTACTTCCAAAAAATAAGAGCAAATAAATTCTTTAAATAAACAAAAAGTATCATCAATTATTAATTGATAAGTTCATGATCAGGGAACCTTGAGACAAAATATTTGATGAATTATATTTATACTAAGTTACAATGGAAATATCATTATATTTTCAACATGCTCATTAAAATTATATTTCACGTTCTATTCATTAGAACATGTTTAACAAGGACTTTACACAAATCCAAACGTCACATTGTAAATTGCAAAATCTATTTGATTTTTAAAAACTATTTTGTCTTAATTTATTGAACTAATAATTTTATAATAAAATTTGTTGATACTTTTTTGTTTTTTTACAAGTAGATTGCAATTTAGAAAAATTGTCGACTTTATTCTACTTTCAGCCAATGGTTGTAATTAAATCTTTCAATTTTGTGATGTAATTAAAGTGACAATCATCTATAATAATGATCTAGTAAGATTTGGAGATTAGAAAATATGAAATTAGAAGATAATCTATCATCTTTCTATATTTTTGGCTATTTACTAGAATTTAGGATAGAATTTGTTGGATTGTTTTTCTTAATTTTCAAATTTTGACATTGAAAAAACTATAAAAACACTAAATTTTTGCCAATTTGAGAAATAAGTTCACCATTTGGTGAAATTTCGCCCAAAAAACAGTCTAGTGTTAATGTGTCATCATAAATTAAAATCATTTTAAACAAGTGAATGTTATTTTTAAAATCACAATTTCAACCATATTGTATGACTTTTAAACATCCCTAAACCACACATTATTATTGTTTCATATTCTCAAAAAACTTCAACAATTATAGGGGGCAATAACAAAGTGAGTTTAAAGTGCCATATGGTCATTAAGTGTGCTTCTACTTTACTACATAATCAATCCCCAAAAAGAAATCAAGGTGAGATTACTAGAAAGATGTGATTCAAGTCAATGAGGGCCTACGTGACCTAACCCCATGACTACACCAATTGGGGTTTCTCCATTTTGGGATTAAACCCAACTCTAATAATACTAAGGTGGTTGGGTTTATTTTTTTGTCAATGAAAGAAAAACAAACAAAGGAGCAAAAAGTAATTCAATGCCCCCATTTCTTTTTGGCCTACTTACACCCTTCCCCCTTTCTCCATCTAATTTTTTTTAGGATGACAACTTGAAAAAAACCCAAACTTTTAAAGAAAGGCACCAATTAACACAAATCAACATTAGATGAATGTTGTAACAAATGAAGAAGCAAATAAATGTAGAACAAAGGCAAATAATTATCATATATACACCCCCGGAGATGCATTATGTTTTAAGCATTCTTTTTTTCACACTTGATTCATATGCTAAGGTTTAAAGTTTAAAGTAATTAACTTTTCATCCATTTTATTTTTCAAATCGTTTTTTTTTTCAATCTCAATTTGTGAGTCTTGATCACTTTATGCCATATTGCAAATACTTAACATGCCCCATTCGACACAATATCTCCATCCATCATGAATGATTTACATTAACCATAAAAACCAAATGAGTATTGCCTTCAATGGCATGAAAGAAACATTGCATGTGATCATAACAAAATGAACAATACCCTCATTTGGTGAAAGTTTAAAGTCATTGTTAATACAATTGACAATTCAATACCCTTATTACATGGATAAACTTGCACAATTCCTATGATAAAATATTCACACAATGACCTCAAGCAAAAAATGTATTGCAATACTTACATACAATTGTGTAGTAGTGTACCTTCACCAAGGGGTTCCCCCTTGGTGCATGGCAAGGTTTGAATATGTGAGTATTACAAAAACTTATTCCTCCATCACCTAAAGTCTAAGTCAATTGCATTTCATTCACTTAAAATCATTCATGCCTTAAAGACTTAATCTTTCTTTTCATTTAAGCTTCATGATAGGTGCCCCATGTCATCATGGCCTCATATGAGGATGTTGCAAAACCTTGATCCACCATCATTTAAATCTTCATTTCGTCACGATTGGTCCATTATATGCAATACATGCATGAATGTTGTTTTATGTATTTTCACAAAGGGGGCTTTGTTAAAAAAAAGTGCTTTGAAGGGGGGGGGGGAGGGATATATATGCAATGATACACGATGTGTTCATCTATCACCAATGGCATTGCAACCTTGAAGGATATGTAGGTAAGGGGAGTTCATGCAAATACCAACGTCATGCATATTGCAATATCTTCATAAATCACTAGCCACAATGTGACCTTGTTGGGTTGTTTAAATAGGTAGATAGTTGGAAAACAAATAGGAGTAGGTCAATAGCTTAACAAGTAAGCTAGGATGGTGAGCAATGCTTTTCTTTTCCCTTGCAAATTTTAGCAACCTTGACAAAGCAAAAGGTTGACGAATCTAACAAAGGGTTTTTTTTTTTTTTTAATTATTTTTAAATTTAAAAAAAAATTGCCATATCTTTAGGAAAAAGGGCTAAAAGTCGTGAAATTTACACATTGTGTTCATGCAGGTCGCCAAAACTAGGCACGATGTTAATCACTAACTTACCCACTTCTAAGTTTTGATTTGGTGATCCAAATTAGGTTTAATTTGTCAAACACTATTTATGATTAGTGCACCCTATAAGTTCTATGGTTGTGTGTGTATATCCAAATTCATGATACAAAGATGAATTATTAAATAAATAAATAAAGAAAAAACACTCAACAAGAGAAGAAAAGAAACTTAAAAAAAAAAGGATCGAAGTCCAAACAAAAGACAACACCCGAAAGCGCAACACATCATTATTAGTGATGTTAATTCAATAATAAGCTAACCCTTGTAAGTTCGGATGTGGTTAACCTAGACCTTGGTTAACCTAGACCTTGTTTAAGGTTATCAAATACTATTATCATAGTGGTTGTATGATTGATTGTGTGTGGTACATGCAAATTCATGAATTTGGGTCAGCTTTTTAGACCAATGAATAATGATCCTGCACATGCTTCTACTATAATTCCTTAGAAGAATGTATGACATAAAATTGATTGCAAATAGGAGATGGTCCTTTCCTAAAACTAGAGTAAACTACAAGACTCAAGAGAGAGAGAGAGAGAGAGAAAACTCCCACAAAAAACACTCATCTTCTGACATTCATTCACTCCATCTTACTATTGGGTGGGGGGACATTTCTTAAAACTTGGTAAACAAGGGGTTTTTTGTCACATTGTGGCCTTGCCATTTACATTACAAAAGTATGTTAAGGCAAAAGAAGAATTATGAAAACTCAAATATTTCACCATGCAAAAATATACCTAATCTTCATTTAAAAAATCTTCTAAAACAAAACCAAAATCCTTCAAGCTATTATAACTCTATAATAACTAATCTCAAGTTTCAACAAAAGCCAAAATATTATTATCTTTCAAAAATCCTCATATAAAAATAAATAGACCTATTATTATTATTATTATTATTACCTAGGGGGGCCAAAATCCCTTAAGCTACTACTATACTCTATAATGAATCTAAACACAACAATATCCTCAAAGGGCCTTGGTAGTAGGCAAGGCCCAATAAAGTTGAACCTTATTGAGAGCACTTTGTCATTGTACATGAATTTTTACTTCAATTTTGAAACCCTAGTTAAAATTTTGGCTTGCACTTGACACTTCCAGAGTGAACCAGCACCCACAAAATGCACAATCATGGATGAATGATGTGTGGAAACGACACTTTTTTTCATTGGGTTCTTCATCCCCAGCCACATATCTGAGGGGTTCTGTTCAAAAAGTGAGCTAGGAGTTCTACAATGGGGGGTTTTCATCCAACATGGGTGATGGGTTCATGGGTGCTGCTGGGTCACACAAGCCAAACTTAACCCCATGTGTGTGTGAGTGACATTCCACATACTATGCATGCATTCAATGGATGAGCATGTTGGGTGAAAGTGCATGCATCTAGATGAGAAGTTCTAGATGATCCAGTAGTAACGGAAGTTTTTTATTTGAAATTTGAACCTGCCAAAAAGGGCAGAATAATTACATAATGAATGAATTTTTCATCCATGGATGAATTATGCAAATGGATTTTTCATCCATGAATGAATCATGCAAATGGATTTTTCATCCATTAATTAATCATGCAAATGGATTGTTCATCCATGAATGAATTATACAAATGAATTTTTCACCTATGAATGAATTATGCAAATGGATTGTTCATCCATGAATGAATTATTGCAAATGGATTTTCATCCATGAATTAATTATGCAAATGGATTGTTCATCCATGAATGAGTTATGCAAATGGATTGTTCATCCATGAATGAATTATTGCAAATGGATTGTTCATCCATGAATGAATTGTGCAAATGGATTTTTCATCCATGAATGAGTTATGCAAATGGATTGTTCATCCATGAATGAATTATGGAACTAACCGTTAGATTCAAAATTGATTCCCCTGGAAACAATCAAAGCTGCAAACAATCAAGGAAGCATAATTGCACGCCTTAACTTCATCACTTTCCCTGCTCACCATGCCATTTGGGAGCCTATGACCACACTCCACATGACCCAAAAAAACAAATTGGACAAAAGAAAAAGGACAAGATTTCTTCTTGTAAGTTAGTAGCAAATTCCAAAATAAACTATTTTTGGATTTTTCAATGATCATGTGCTTACATAGGCAGGCATTTAAATAATGGTAAATCCTTTTATTCAAATTTCAGAAAAAAAACATCTTTACTTTATCTTTAAAGACCTTTGCCAAAAGGTCAGTGAAGAAGTTGTAGCTTTTGAGAAGAACATGGCTGCATCTCATTAAATAGCATTAAACCACTTTGGCTTGAGTTAAGGCTGGTACCTTACTACCTGGTAGTAGCAGGTAGGTAGGTACATCTTTGATCTCTACACAAAGGCAATTAAATGTGGGGTCTGACCTCATGATGGGGTGTCATGCATGCACACTATCCAGGGAATAATGCCATGCCAGAGTTATGGGTCATTGCACAAAGCCTTTTAGAAAGGATATAAGATCACTACTAGCCTAGTGAATCAAAAGGGTTTAGGGTTTAACCCTAAACCCTAATTGAAGAGCTGAGCCATTTATGGAAGGAAAATTGATAAAAAATCAATTAAACTGCTAGTTATTATGTTCTTTTCCTTCCAAAAAAAAAGGGTACCATTTACCCATAATGGAAGGTAATTTTCTATATTTATATCCATAATGGGAATTTTATTTTTTTTAATGTTTCCAGAAATATCCACCAATTTTAGATTTTATTTATTTTTCTCTCTCTTTTTTTTTCCAATTATCCTCTAAAAATTATATGTGCAAAAATGTGGAATTGTTGGATATGAATCTACTTATTGTAACCAATCTGGAGAACAAGTAAGAGCATCTTTCCATGTGCCCCCTGTTATCATAGATTCTGCTCTACTAGTAACTTTGGAGTACCTGATCTATTCTGGAATGTAGATGCATGCAGAGTAGCATCACAGCTCTATAGGTCAAGCATTGATCAAATGCAAAGTTGTGAGAACTGTGAGTTAACTCTGGAATCATCGAAAAGTGACACTTGCCATCTCCTTTTAATCTGAGTGACACAAGTTCATTCAAATTCTCTACAAATCATCCATTTGTTGTTTTTCATCACATTCCCACCCCCCCACCACCCCCTACAATTTCTACAATTTTATAAAAAATTTTACATTAAA
>Ga0116229_10000086_pt1 | contig 83954 bp, 71 predicted proteins | sample S1TSphgellanicum_3_FD_87313 | JGI IMG/M metagenome (GOLD analysis project Ga0116229, IMG submission 87313) | Host-associated microbial communities from peat moss isolated from Minnesota, USA - S1T2_Fc - Sphagnum magellanicum MG | ecosystem: Host-associated > Plants > Peat moss > Unclassified...
AGGAGTCAAATTGCCAATTTGACTCCCGACCACTAAAAGTCAAGAATTTCTTTTATTTACTTGCGTTCAAGTGGCGTGCCACATATATTTGGAAAGATTTTGATGAGAGCTACAACTTTGCTTGAAACCTCACCTTAATCAAAGGTTTGCACAAGAAGTTATGAGCTTTCAAAGTCGCAAAAATCTCAATTTCGAAAATTTCGAGACTCCCAACGTGGGAGTCTTGGGACAAAATGACATTTGGGTGTAGGCCCCATGGCCAGGCATAAAGAAGATTATAAGGGGGAAGGTGGTGGCTTTTTCCAAATCCGGGTTGTGGTGAGTTTTGTGAGTCCATGTTTACCCATGGTTCATTCGTGCACTAAAAGTGTTTCAACTACACACTAAACAACTTGTTGTTTGGTTTGTGCAGGTCTGTGTGAATAATTAACCCGCTTGTCAGTCATCCTAATCCCCATTTCGAAGCTCTAGCATGCCCCTCTACCCCCGAAGTGCTACAAGCTAGGGAGCATACCTCAACTTTTTATCCTTCTGTTGCTTTCACTTTTATATTTGTAATTGAGTCTATCAAGGAGTGTTGGGGTGTGTCATGTAATATGGTGTACACAAATTACAATTTTGTGAAAAAATTTAGTATGTAATCATTTGAAAATCACTATGCACCCAATATAAGATCATAATACCATCACTATAATATCAATATCCAACCATTAGAAAATCACAAGCAACAATCCCATGACAATGGCATTAGTCATCCTTATTTTGGGTAGGAAATTTTACATTTAAATTAAGACATTTAAAAATAACGTCATTAATTCAATCCACTAAAATTACCTAATGTTTACCACACAACCTCGTTTACTTAAAATTTTCCCTAATGTAATTTTATGCCAATCATATGTCATTATATTGAAATTGTTCTAATCCATTAAAAAAAGAGTGGATTGCATAATGACTGGGACCACTTCCCTTAGTAATGATCACTACATTTGCAACATGGTACATTGTATACATTATAATTTATAACACGAGTGTATATGAAAGTTTTCATGGATAATATTTTTCATATTATACAAAATAAATGAAAACGCAAGTGGATGATGATGTCACTACAATGATATGTTGCATGAAATAACATGGATGACTAGGTTAATGTGACTTCTATATATTTATGACATGATCCAAACATGGGGTTTGCATGGTCATGTTGATGGAATGTAAACATGAAAAGATATGGGTCAAACAACAATTGAACACATGTATGGCAATTGCGACTAAAGGTTCATAACAAGGTTGGTAGTTGAACATAAATGGTGGGTGCTACAAAGACCTAATTAAGCAAATTTGTTTTGACAATGTTAAAGAGCCTTGGCATGTTGAACATTTTCCCCAATCTATTATTTCAATGGTGACCACCCAATACTTTGAAGTTTTCATGTGAATATCAAGTACATTAACCCACCCTTTTAATATGCTTGTGTAATATGTTGTTAGTTTCCCTTTCCCCATTAACCACCATAGTTTTTACCTACAATTTTCTGTCAAAAGAAGTCAATTCCTTTTAAGCCATTGTCATAACCAATGTTTTTTTTGAGATTTTGACATCTCAAATGATGGCAAAAACACACTAAGGGGGTTAAGATTGTTGTCATATTGTATTGTTCCATGTTTGAACTTCAACCAATGTGTCATTATTATGAAAAAAATTCACAATATTTTTTCACATTATGATAGGTCAAAACCCAAAGAAATCAAATGTTAAAAAAACAACATTTTTTTATTTCATATGATGTGATGTTCAAATATATTTGTATGAAAAAAAATACACACAAAATATTAAAACATGCAAATATACTCAAGAAATTATTGTTAATATTTATGAAATTTGTATGATTTATTGAACATTGTGATTCCATATGATTGGAATAAGTTTGTGAGCCATGTGAAGAGTTTGATAATTATCATATCACAAAATGGGTTTTTTTCAAGGTGATGACCATAAGTATGTGGTAAATTGAAATTTTGACAAAAAATAATTTTCAAATGAGAAATGACAACAAGTGTGAGGTGAACCATTTTAAAAAATTCCATTTCAAATGTTTTTTAGTTGATTAATTCAAACCAAAGCCTATTACAATCTAAAACAAAAAATGTTTTATTATACTACATATACCATAAATATACCGATTATTTCTTGAATTTTAATCTTTAAATTTCTTTCAAATATTATATATATAACCCAAACACCAAAAGTGAAACCCGAAATTAAATGCAACACATTTTGAAGGTGTATACTTTATACACGTGTCATGAAATTGCCCAAGTTGGCCTCCTTTAAGTGTGCTTTCACCCATGAATTGTTATTATGATTGTAATTTGGAAGTATTTTTAGTTAGAAAATGTATGTTAAGGTAGTTTCAATTTGCTAAACATGCATAAAAATTACTAGTCAAATAACTATAGAACTTGTGGTTGTTGACCATTAGAACACTTAAAATAAGGGACACGTCACCTTTGATTAGAACATGCAATATAACATTGGATTTTTTTTCCAAAGGATTGCAACTTTGTAGTTGAAAGCTCTTCCATTGTAACTTGTTTTGTACAAGTTATGAATATCAAAGTTATGGGATTCATATTTTAGCAAAATTGAAATTTTGTAGCACTCCATTTGAAAATCCTGCGACATTTTGTCACTTTGATGTAGCCCTTATTACCAATCACAAAGTATATTGTAGGGAGGAGAGTGATGAGTTCCTTTCAAGTTTAAGCCATAATGTGTTTTGTAAATTGGGTTATTTGTAGTTCATTCATGCACCATTTTGGTTCCGATTTGCACTAATTGCCTTTTTCCTTACTTTGTGTATATTGACTTCACCTTGAATTATTGCTTACAAGTTCATTTTAGTCCCATCCCGAAATTTGCATGTGAATTTTTTTATATATGGGAATTTAAAAACACACCTTGGGTTTGCATTCCACTATAAAATCAAGATTTAACTTGTTTTTTACTCTTAATATCACTTGACAAACCTAAGGATGCATAAAAAATAACTTGTGACAATAATATTATTGTTCATCACAAATTTGACTATGACATAATTATTCCGAACAGATCTTTTAGGTACTATAAAACTTCAAAATTAATCGAACAAATGTTTGAACATATGTGTGTGGTGTTAGACCCAACCTTAAATAATTGTTCTTTCACTAAGCTTTTCCCCTAAACTTTAAACTAAACACTAAAGATAGACTCAAACCATAGTTACCTCCTTCAACCACTTCCAGCTCCATTCCTATGATAACATAATATGACAATATTCACAAATAGGAGGGGGTTTCCATTATCTTCTTTGAGAGCTTCCCCACTTTTGTGTATCATTGCAAATGATATAGTTATTGAAAACTGACTTTCTTGAACATTGTTTACATCTTGAAAAATGGCAAGTTCCAAAACAATAATATAAAAGTTCCACAAGTTATTACATTGTACAATAAAAAATAAAAATCATAAGAGCATGAATTGGAATTTGGCGATGACATTTAGAATTTTGGTCATGAGAAAATGCAACTTTACATTATTGTTGATAACAAAGGAAGGTGAAATTGGAGCTTGGTGACCACAAGACTTCATATGTGTGCTTCAATTGTAGTTGTATGTTTGATATCAACACCATTGCTAATAGTACCTCATGATGACAAGAGTGTTGTTTGTGTATAAGAGTAGCTACCCTATCGTCATTGACATGACAAGGGCGACCTTGCTATTTTAAAATATTTTTCAACATTTTCATTCATGTTTTTAACTCAAATTTTTTTCCTTTAGGGATTTGGCTACAATTTGCTAGTAAAAAAACTAGAAGAAGTTGGAAACAATTGTGTCTCATTATTTGACCCCAATAAGTGAGGCCAGCTAGTCGCTCCTTACCAACCAAATTTGCTGAAACGATTTCCAAGTATGAAATTCCATACTTTGTGTTGGAAAATTGTATGGATGACTAAATACACCCTTTTTTTTCTTTTTTTTTTTGGGTTGGAAAGCATACGCCATCTCTGCCATTTGAATAACACAATCTCCTCACAAAAAAATTATTTAAAAAAATAAAAAATAAAATATTGATAATATTAAAAAAAACTCTCTGAACATGCATCTAAGCCTCTATAATTCATACCGAATAGTCAACACTTAACAATACAAGTACTATTAAGTTCATGACTAGAAAGCATGGCTTCTGTCTTACATATGCCAATACATGCTTACTGGTAGGTAGTTGGTACTGTGTGCCTTCAAATTCATTTCTTTGAAAGAAATGGGGTCCTACTACGTACCACAGCCCTGATTTGATTATCTCAAATATCAATCCCTTAGGAATCTATATAAGCAAAATAATGCTGTCTGTCTGGTTGAAGCATGCATTCCTAAACTATGTAGTACCTTGGCAGCTTTGACACTAGTTACATTATTTGTGAAAATACTGGAATTTGCCCCCCAAAAAAATGTATATATACAAAATTTTAAAGAACAAAATTTTGTGTTGAGAATTATAGAATAATATTTCGAAATATTCAAGAATATTTTATTTTTGGACATGCAATCTTCAAAGTTAAATTAATTATTCAACAGACACAATGTTGAATTTGCCCCTGTACCACCATATCTACAAAATTACTCTTCCTCTCCATGTTCCTTCCAATGAACCTACTCTCCCCTATTGCAAACATACTCCATCCCTTCCAACCTTCGTCATGTAAGCTCTTGTCTTACATACAATACATGCTACTGACAATTGGTACTTGGTGCCCTAAAAATTTACTATTTGAAGAAATGGGGGGGTCCCAGACAGACTCCCACGTCCAAAATTTGAATATCTCAACAGTTTAAGAATACCTAATCTGACGAAGTGTAATAATCCCTGTGTACCAATGTGCTTCGGGGTAGTAGAATCATATGATTCTTATACTACTCTACTACCTTGACAGTTTGCACACTAATAATACATCATTTTCAGAAATGTTGACATTTTAATATTTTAAAAAATCAAAAAAATTATTTTTTTAAATGAAAATATTGAATCTTCAAGAATATTCTATATATTGAAATGAAAATTTCAAATTTTCAAAATTAATTAACTAATTGACAGACATGCCTTGAAGGTGTGAAGGCATTGTGGTGAAGAGGGGGGAATTCTGCTTATACTATACAATAGTAAGCCAACCCTTTCACTGTTCAGTGTTCAAATCCTAAGTTCTCAGCTGGAACAGTGTGAAATTCCAGGATTTTTGAAAAAAAACATAAAATCCAACAACCTCTTTTGGGGGATTATATTGAATGTCAAACCTCAGTGACAGGTTAGGGTATGTACAATTAATTATTCCTGAACCAAAAAGGTCAACCCCACACGCTAACAATCATGATCTCATTGAGAATAAAAGTGGCATGCTACGAATGTTTGATACCTACCACAAAATGCATGTGACAAAAGTGAGAAAAAAAATAGTAAAATATAAAACATATGTGACGAGGTACACTCCTTTATACTGTGTGTGCAAGCGAGACCCTTGATGATTGAGCAATGGATCCATTATAGTTCTTAGGCAAATAATGGAGGGCAACATATACATTCTTGGTTGGTCACTCTTCATTGAGTCAAAAAATAGGCTAATTTGCAGATTTTGCACTCCAAAATAGTATAAATTGTTCTAGAGAATGTGCCACAAGTGGCCCCATTTCCTCACATAAAGCACCTTGGCAGTGTCAATGTACTATGAGGGGAACAGATGGATAGCTGGGCTGGCCAATTCAACTATTAAGGGGGGTGGGAAAATGGGACGAGTTGCTGCCCATTGACACCCTTTACGAAATGTAGAAAGCAGATTGGGAACCTCTCAACAAGCAGCTCACTGTGTAATGACTCTGTCCTTTATAACGAGTTCAAATGACATCATGAGAAATGTTAAAACCATGCAATTTGGATATTGGATTTGAATATGGATATGGAAAGTCATGGCAGGTTTCTGTGTAGTTTCAAGAGTGTCCACAAGAGCATCAAAAGAGTGTTATGAAGCATTTCTCATTAATCAAGGTAACATTTGATGATTCTTTAACATAAAATATGTTACAGCATCTTAAAGAATGGAGTTCCAACAACTTTGAAACACTACTCTTCTTGGAATCACCGATGTACACCAAGGTACAGTACCCCTAGAAATACCCATTTCTGTAAACCAGTCAGATTTGGCCTTGGCAGTTTGTGTCTCCAAGCATGTTTGCCTAAAAGAAAAACAGGCAGCTTTTGGCCTATTGCCTTATGAGAAAAACCTTTAAGCAGCAGAGTATGCAGGAAGAACTCTCTTAATCCTACTGTAATTTTGGACATTGTCACCCAATAACTCCAGGATATCATCATCAAGAGTGGGATATCCTGGAGTTATTGGGTGACAATGTGAGTTGTTTGGCGTGTAACTTTGATCTGACGAACTAATTCTTTACAAGGTGAAGGGAATACATGTCCCGCAACTTTCCCTTGCAAATATGAGCACTGAAATGCATTCTTCTTCATATTGGTAGTACTCACATTCATGTTCCTGATTTCAATACCAGTAATGAATACTTGCTGGCTACCAGCCATCACCACAGGATACATCACCTTGCTTCCAAACACACCATGGAATGAAATGTTAGTAACCTGGGGGAAAGCTTGAGGATTGAAGCCAGAATCCGGATGATCACCATAGTCTGTTTTGATTACAATGCCCATCTTCACATTGTGTAGTGTCAGGTTGTTGTACAATATGTTCTTGACATAGCCCCCTCTGCCAGTTGATGTTTTGATTCGCACCCCTCTCCGGGATCCCCAAATGTGTACTCTATCCACCACCACATCTTCCACTCCTCCTGACATTTCACTCCCAATTGAGATCCCTGCACTGCTCATGGACAAAAGAACTGCTGAGATTTCAATTGGTATAACAACAAGCCCCCAGGTTGAATCCACAATGATTGCTAAGGTTGTCGCTTCCTTTGTTTCACTAAAAATGAAGGAGATTCAAATCTGAATCAACTCATAAGGAAGGCTGTGAAGTGGGTGATACCTGACCAAAGAATGTGCAAACACATTCCGGATAGTGATGTTGACGCAAGGCCGAGCATACTTGATTCCATATTGATTCCATCCGCTCTTGATTGCCACAGCATCATCTCCTACGCTAATGTAGCAATTCTCCACTAGGACATTCCTGCAAGAATCTGTAATGTTCACCACAGACCAGTCGAAGCAATGAATTCTGTGTAGCAATTCTCCACTGGGGACATTCCTTCACAAGAATGTGTAATGACCATCACAGATCAATCTATTGATTGAAGCATGAATTCTGTGTAACAATTCTCCACTTGGACAACATTCCTGCAAGAATCTGTAATAATGTTCACCACAGTCCAATCCACTGATTGAGGCACAAATTTGGTGTAGGAAATTTTCCAACGGGACGGACATTGTGTGAGAATGTGCGATAACCGTTGGCTACAAGCTCATGTAAGCCTGTATCTGAATCCAGCACAGTTCTGAACATTTCTAGCACTTATCTGACAATATATCCAGAAATTTTGAAACACTTGAGATATGCGCATTCATGATGCTTGAGAGGGGAAGAAGAGGTTGTGGCATACCGGGATCAATGCCATCAGTGTTGGGAGAATGCAAGGGAGCCAAGATGGTGACACCATGGATGGTGACATTGGTGCAATCATAAGGATGCACAGTCCAAAAGGGTGAATTCCGCAGTGTCACATTTGAAATCTCAATGTTGGATGACCACAAAAGCTCTATCAAATGCCCTCTCGTGTACTTCAACTTGTTGAGCTTATGCTGTCGCCACCACCATGCGCCCTGTCCATCTATGCTCCCGTTTTCACCTGCAAAATCCACCCCCAGTTGAATCTTCCATCCACACTCAAAACTCTGTGGAAACCACGAATCACACAAAAGCTTTGATTTCAACTAGAGATTCACATGCTTAGGAAAAAAGACAATTTTGTTGCCTTCACTGTATGTAATTCAAGATAACAAATTCTGAATTTGCATGCATACTGTCTTTGCTGTGCAGAATTGCGAAAAAAAAACACAGATTAAGTCTGAAGATTGAGGAATGAGCAGAAAAGGTTCCTCAGCAAAAAGGCAGGCACCAGTGATGACGAAATCTTCCAGGTATTGGCCATGGATGAGGCTGCCGTAGCGAGGACCAGGAAGCTCACGACCACGTCCATATGATGGAAGCGCTGAAATCACAGGCCACAAACTCTCAGCCTGCAATCCCAACCATGGTAGTAGAAAAGCAGCATTCAGTTCCTTGGCCGTTGTCTGTCGCAGCTTCAACAGGACTGATGAGACGGGGCTATGGTGACAGCAATTGCATCAGAATTTCACAACAATTATAGACAGCAACGGAGATCGAAGGAGGGGTGCTAAACCTGGACGCCGACAATCGATGCATGCTGGCATAGAAAGAGAGTCATGTGGCTAGTGACGTTGAAGGGAGCTGTTAGCCAAAGACCAGGACCGACGACGATCTTGCCTCCGCCATCGTCCTCCACCGCCTTCACGGCTGCCACAGCCGCCTCAAACGCTTCTGTGTTCACTGTTTTTCCATCACCTACAGCACCGAATTCCGAGAGATCGAAAACGTGCCGACGGTGCAGAGTAGTAGTAGCGGTAGTAGTAGTTGTTGTTATTGTTGTTGTAGTGGCGGCCACGCGGGGGGGCGCAGGTCGAGCGGCAACAACAAGAACTGTAGAGGAAGGATTCGAAGAAGCATTGTCAATCTCGAGAGGAGGAGGTGCCGATGCTGCTTCTACTGCTTTGTAAGGTTTGTCAAATTTCACCACGGCATGAGAAGAATTGGAGACGAGAGTACTATGATGATGCACGGTGTCCCGAGCAGCAGCAACATCATCGTCGCTCTTCTGCTGCTGCTGCTGCTGCTGTCTTTGCCAATAGAACAGGAACAAGAAGGCAAGAAGCCAGCAAGTGCACAAGGCGTTGCGAAACGATAATCGAGTTGTAAATACCATCTGATTGTTTCTTCTTCTTCTTCAGCACCGATGCCCGATCCAGAAGAAGAAGATGATGATGACACAGCAGTCGTCCTCCCGGCGCCGAACCTGCACCTCTCGATCTGCTGCATCCACAACTTTCCACAATTGGAACAGCAGCAGACGACCGTGGAGCTATCAATCGCTCGTGAAAGAATCGGTCGCAAGAGTCTCGCGTAGAGCATTGCTGCGGAAGCGATGGAACAGAAGAACAAGAACAAGAAGAGCAGCAGGAGCAGCATCTTTCTCCTTTTTGGTCATGGAATTCTTGATCATTGCGAGTCTCAGACGTGGGCCCATGCAAGCATGCCATCGCTTATCACTGGCAGCTCCGGCACCTTTATTCTTCTCCCCCGGCGGGGGGCTCTCGCAGATCAGTGCTGGTAGCGTGCAATTGTTCACCTGCATGAGGCAAGCAGTGATAGAAGAAGACTCTCATTGCACGGATCTCTGCCCCACCACAAACAACGACAAAAGCAAAGTAGTTCGCGATGCTCATTATTGATCAGAGAGCTTTCAACAAGCTGCCACTTTCTTACCAAGCAAGCTTTCTCGCTCTTCTGTTGTGATCCGGATGCGTATGCACCGGGAAAATCTTGATGCATGCTTGCACATGGAGCTTTGCTCGCGCCTGTGGTAATTTAAATGCTTATCCCCAGGGAAAATCTTGTTGCAGACGGAGCTTGCTCCCTCTGTGGTAATCCAGATGCTTATTCCGAGAAAAGCTTGTTGCCTGCAGATGGAGCTCGCTCGCTCTGATTGCGCTGTGGAGAATTGTTGTCGATTGCTCGTTGCGTGACAAAATCAGCTGGATTTTTGGCAGCAAAATCACACAAAGCGATGCGCATGAATGTGGCTTGGTCGTCGTCGTCGTCGTCCTCCTCCTCCTCGTCCTCCTCCTCCTCCTCCTGGGCGAGCGAGCGAGCGACTCAAGAGAACTTTGCATGACAAGCAAAGTCCCGACGGTTAGTCGTTGGCTATGGCGTCAGGTATTCTCGCTCGTTCACATGAGTGCATTCTTCTTTCAGTATTATGCCATCAAATGGAGGCTAGCAGCTCCGTCCACAGCTGCAAGCATGGAGCTCCATCTCCAGCTACATGCTTGCTGCTCCATGTGATTTGCAGCTGCATCTGGCAACTGGGTGCTTGCAGATCCATGTTATGTCCATTACTATGATTTCAGTGATTCTGTGTGATGTAATTTCAGTGATCTTCTGATCTTTGTGTGAAATCTTTGAGGAATTGAACCACATCATGATCACCTTTTCATGGGCAAGCATATTTCAAGGGTTTAGAAAACACAACTTGGAATCATTTGCTGCAAACCATTTGAAAGACCTTTGATGAATTGAACCCCATCATCATCACCTTGGTGCTCACACCTTGCCCCTGTTTCATGGGCAAGAGCATATTTCTAGGTTTAGAAAACACAACTTGGAATCTTTGCTGCAAACCATTTGAACATTTGAGTGGAAAGAATTGAGCATCATCACAATTGAATTACTAGTTTACAATTGAGAACTTGTTTGTGACACAAATTTTGTCAGCTTCAGCATACTGACACATCTTGCACCTTTCTTTCCAACAATGGCTGCCATCAAACGTGTTTCCAGTTTTCTGAGTAATGTCTATTTGTCTTCAAAGGACTAAGGAATTTCCTTCCAGTTTTTGCAGGACCTAAAGAATTGATCTTTTGTCAGTATCTGTATTTGGATTTCATGTGCAGATTCTGGGGAACAATTTGGTGTGGTTTCTGTGCAGGTATGAAATGGAGATGTTTTGCAGAGGATCTTTGTTGTGTGATCTGCTGAGCATGGGTGACATTCAAAAGAATTGATCTTTTTGCCAATATCTGTGTTTGGATATCATGCACAGATTCCAGAAAGAGCAATTTGGTGCAGTTTGTATGCAGATACAAATATGAAGATGTTTTGCAGAGAATCTGTGTTGGGTGATTGATCTGCTGAGCATGAGTAACGTTTGACATCTGGGACCCTGATCATGGATTGCTGCTGCAAATGGCACCTATGTTGTTTTCATCGCATATCCCTTGGGTCTGCCATGCTTTGTTTTGTTATTTTGGCTCCCAGAACTTGTCACCATGACTTGTGCACAAGTAACCATGTGCTGGAGATCTGTGAACAGGGTGAGGCAATCTTTGTCAAGTTGTTTAGTGTTTTGAAGTCCTCTTGGCGCAATGTCTTTTGCCAGTGACTGAAGTGGTGATCCAGAGAGAGTTCATTCACAGGGCAACTGCTCCCTCCTGCAAAGAGCCATAGCAGCAGCTCAAATTCTGCACTGTCCAAACCCATTTTGACCATGACAAACTTGTCCACAAGAAATTTTGGTGTAAGCCATTCCACCAATGAAACCCTTGCATTGAATGACCTCATGATCTCCCCTAGCAGACTCATTCAATTTGCTGCAATTATCCACAATTATCTCAAGATTGATGGCTCTGAATTTGCTCCATGCCCCTGAGCTGACCTGCAGAGCTTTTGATGCAGGTGTTGGTGCCCCCAAACAGCTAAATTCTATTTCTGATTGCAAGCATAAGGGATAAGGAAATGTGCATCAGAGTGGTTCAAATAGCTTGCTTGGAATGGTGGACCTGTCTCAAATCCATCCATGTCAACCTCATGGCTCTGCAGGTATGTACTGTTTCTTGAAGCAGCTGCCAACTCTGCATCTCTAGTCTCTGCTCTTGACATCCCTGCAAACAAAGTAATGTAGTGTTTCTCTCACTGGTAGCAAGGACTCTACCAGTATGGTATGACCTAAGGCAACACCAGCTTTGTATTAGTACCAGCCCTGTAGGTATTGAGATTGCAATGAGTTGTCAAGTTTATCCACAGCTGGCTGATCTCCAGCTGATCTATCTAGAGTCATGTGATACTTACTGCTATTCCTAGAAGTTAGCTAATTGAGTTGTTGCTGATTTTTCTCTGTGCATTAATTCATTAAAGGTGTATATAACAGGTTCTTTTGTTCAATAAAATCCATCTCTTTCTCTCATGGTTTAGTGCCAAGTAAAGCACAAGTTGATGCTTAGTACCAGCCTGTATGCTTAGACCAGCAAGTCCTGATTGCCTTGTTTTCTTTGATCAAGTTTTTGTTGTTGCAGACTTTTTACATGGCAGCTGGAGTCCTCAGTCAGTCAACAGGTTATGGGACCACAAGGGTTTGCATTTATCATCACTAAGTTTGTAGGGGAGGTGGAAGTTCAAGATGAAAATGTTATTAGAAGACAAGGAACTTCCTAACATTGTGTTAGGAGTAAAGGTCAAACCAGCAAGAGATTTTGCAGACTTGGAGAAGAGAGATAGGAAGGCAAGGACCTCCATTGTCATGGGGTTGCATGACTCTTTGCTGCATAATGTCATTGGAGCAAAGATATTGAAAGAGACATGGGATTGTTTGCTGAAAGTGTACAAGACAAAGGTCTCGCAAACAAATTGTTCTTGTGATGTCAATTCTTTGCTCACAAATTATGAGTCCCACTAGTAGTATGTTGGAACACATTAGCAAAGTCAAATCTATGGCTCAATAGCTATTGGAGCAAAGGTAGAGAAAAGCGATGTTGTGATGGTATTGTTGTGTAGTTTGCTAGAGTCTTACAACAATTTGATAATATCACTAGAGTCACAGGTAGATGATGATCTCAACATTAAGTTTGTGACAGCAAGACCTCTTCATGAATAATTGGAGGAGGAGGTTGAAGGTTCAAATGATTGAGGGTCAGCTTTGGTTGCATGCACATCTAGGGCTATTAGCAACTTGTCAATGGATCAGAAGCATATTGTCAAAAAGGACAAGAAGAAAGATTTGTGCAACTATTGCAAGAAAACTAGGCATTGGGCAAGGGACTAGAAGAAAAAGGCGAATGACTTGAAAGAAAAGGACCTCACCAAAGAAATGGCTACTATTGTAAAACAAACTTTCTCTGCAACAACGAATGAATTAGAGAACAAAACATGGTACATTGATTCATGAGCATCTCGATATCTCACGTTCTAAAGCTATATTCCCTTTGACTAAATGAACATTCTTCAAAGATCATCTACATGGGCAATAATTTTGTTCAAAAGGCCATTGGAAAGGGAAATGTTCACTTAACCTTGAAAGTGGGAGAGTGTGAAGTTAGAGGTGTCTTGCATGACGTCCTACATGTTCCCAGTCTTGTTAACAACTTTTTTTATGTCAACTAAGTTGTTGCACAAGGTCTAAAAATAGAATTTGAACAAGAAGAGTGTAGTATTAAAAATGATGTTGGAGAAATTCTTGTGAGAGAGTTAAAAGAAAATAGGTCATACATTTTGTTATGTTCACCTATAGTAGCTGGTGAAAGTGTTCAAGTTCTTCAAGAGAGGGAGAGTTTATAGTTTGGCATGAGAGATTTGGTCATTAAGGGAGCAAAATTTGAGGCTTTTCATGTAAAAAAAACCTAGTCATTGGAATGAATGCTAGGACTAACATCGACTTGACTTTCACATAGGTTGCATTAATGGCAAATGATGTAGAAATCCCTTCCAAAGAGGAGACCACAAGAAATTGCACAAAGCTCCTTTGAAGTTAAACACAAATTTGTGTGGTTTGATGAAAACAACTTTAATGGGATGGGTTCAATTTTTTCATGACTTTCACTAATAATAAAACCAGCATGGTGTGGAGCTAGTTTGTAAAGAAAAATCAAAATATTTGTTAATCTTCAAGGATTTCCAAGCCATGGTGGAAAACTACTTAGGAAAGAAAATCAAATGCATTCAAAAGGATAATGGCAATGAGTTCCTTTTTTTAAGCTTTCAAGGGCTATTGCAAAGCAAAACACATTCAACAGCAATTCACTACATCATATAGCTTGTAATCTAATGGTGTTGTGGAGTGGCTCAATTGAACTTTGGTTGAGATGGTCAAGTGTATACTTCACAACAAAGGTCATGTAGCTTACTACTTGTGGGGTCACAACCATTGTTGTATTGGTATATAAGTCATACCATGGTATGTAATATGGTAAGAGTATGGATATGTCGTACTTGTATAGCATGGTATGATCCCACCCACATACTTAGAATTTATCCATATTGTTCCAAATAAGTTAGTTGAACTTACTATGGTTGCTACTTGACTTGACTAATTGTTCATTTTGCAAAATCATGATTTTTACTAGTATTCCCATTCTTGGGATTTCGTTATCCCTAGTAAGAGGAAGAAGCTTCATAATGATACTTCACATAATGCTTCAATTTAGTGGAAGTAATGGAAGTAGTGGGAATGATTTGGAATTAATTGTTTTTCTAGTTCTTGAATTTTCAAGTACATTGTTGCTTTGTATTTCAAATATGTGTTTGCTTTTTAGTTTGTAAACATTTTTGTGCTTGCTCAAGACGTTTTTTTGCAATTCTACTTATGTTTTTCCTACAGCACGTTCAAATCAAATTGGAGGCATGGGCACTATAATTTGTGTAAATGATGATGAGCTTGGTTGTTTTGGGCATGTTGGTGAGGATGTACATGAATGACAATAGAATCTATGCATGACATTGCAAAAATAATAGACCCCACAACATAGCTAATTGAAAAAAATGTTGTTGTTGAGGAGGATGCTCAATGGCAAGTCCAATCATTACAACTCCAAGCATGTGTTCCAAGTAGCTTGACTTGGGCCATCATTCATGTCGTTACAGAAACCTTGAACTTGGTGGTCCAACAGTGTGTTTTAAACCAAACATGAGGTTATTGGTTGTTGTTTAATGCTTTGGTTATAGCAATGAAAATTTCTGTGAAGTTATGAGGGGAGAATAAACAAAATGCAATTGTGACACTACCTTTACAATGTGGTGACTTTGATAGCAAACTTGAAATTCTTTATGCAAGAATATTGGCTACATAAGTTGTGGTAGTTTTAGTTCCATCTTTTGATTTTGTTGTTCATTTCAACTCTAGCAAGGCTCATAACATGATGGCAATAATGCTAGACCCTCGTTTCAAAGGGTTTTAATGTTTAATTGAGTATGTTGGTCGGGAAAGAACAAAACAGATGGTAGATGAATATGACAACAAAATTATGATTCCATTATTGTTGAGAGTTTCAAAGATTTTCACTCTAGGAAGGACAACACAAGTTCCTAAAGTTGTGCCAATTGTTAATGATGGTGAACCTTGTTTGGTGCTCATGCTTTCACAAAAAAACTAGTAAAGGCATGTTCATCTTTGAATTGTCTTTGTTTCGTTGCTTTTTGGTGTTTCCAGAAGAAGTTTTATTGCCTTTGAAATGGTGGAAAGAACGAGAAGCCGGATCCCCTATTGTAGGGTTTCTTGCTAAACAATTCTTGGCCATTTTGGGTTTTAAAATCTAAACTAAAAGAATTTTCAACCTCGCTAGAATTTTAATTGGTTTGAGGCATTGTAGATTCAAATTATTTAATCTTGATAGTGATGATTTATAAGAATTGGCCTTCGAATGTTAGATCATATTGTTCTCCTTTCACAAAAAAAAATGTTACAATTTTTTTCACTCGATCATCAAAGTTGTTGGAGGAATGTGAGGGTGAGATAGAAGACATCGATTTTTTCAATGAAGACTAAGCTTCATCATGTCTTGGGGCAAAACCAAGTCCATTGAATTTTGGAAAAGAAAGGAAAGTATTAATATGGAATAGATGGAAAACAATGATTTCATGTATGCATTAACTTTTGCTTATGAAATTGAACTTAGTCCTTGTCTAGCTAAGTTGTGTGAATGAATTGTTTTATATGTCTTGATGTATGCATGGACTATTGCTAGCAATAGCATTCAAATTTGTGGCGATGGGGGATTGAGATGTTTTGGTTCTTAATAGATAAATCTCTAATAACAATACTAAAACACCAAGACCACATTATGCATTGAACTTGCGGTGTGAATATATAAGAATAATTTGAATTTTGGACATGTTTGATGAGTTTGTAAGCATGATATGTGTGCTGATGTGTGGCACATAAAGAATATGAAATGGTCTTAATCTCTCAATTTTCCTTTGGACCCCATCATAATTTTCCAAGATGGTAGCCTATACATTTTGAGAACTTGTTAGACATTTGATTTCACATCCATCTTCTTTCATTTTTTTATTACAGTTTGTTAATTTCATTTTGTACATACATGTTGAGCTCCGTCATGGCAATGAGAAGCTAAACAAGCCCATGAGAGGTGTCAAGGACAATGGAATCAATAGAGATGTGCCAAAAGGGTTCATCATCATGCAAAAAATCAATGTAAAGCAGCCAAGCCTACAACCTATGATTCCCATCCCACACAAAAAACATGCACTTGGAAAAAGACTTAAGGTTAGGATTAACAACAAGAAAAACTCAAATCTTTCATTCTCAAACATCCAATGTTGATTCCAAGAAAACATGTGTTGTTCTTGGAATTCCTCTTGCCCCTTCCAATTGAAAGGTGAAACATAATTTTTTTTGTCCCCTCCTTAATAGCCAATTTGGAACACTTGCTCCATTTTGAGGATGTCAATTTTGGGAGCAGGATGAACAACCGGCATCATTCGGCACAAGGGAATAGCCACCGGGCTTTGTTCTTCAACACCATCTTGTGTTTGTCAAGGACTTCAGAGTTGTTAAACTTGGTATGGTTCTCAATGGCTTGAATAGTCCTACCAAAGGACAAGGAGCTTGCATATGGCACCACTTGAGAAATCTACAAAAAAATTCAAAATGTTTCAAATTCACAAAAAAACTATGAAAGCAATTTAGAATTTTGCAAACAAAAGTGTAGGTCCAATGCACCCAAGACCTCATGCGTCTCCATAATCCTTGTGATGGAAATATCTCTGCAAGATATGTCTTACAAACGTAGACACAAGAAAGTTCAAGATTTTTTCCTAAAAAAAAAGTTGAACTTAGAAAGTTTAGCTAAGGAAAAAAAGGGAGCCAAGCATCCAAGGTTTTCTCTAGGCTTTAGCTCAATTCCTTGAGCTCCTTCTAAGCTTCTCTCGGCACCAAGAGAAGTTTTCCAAGAGCAAGAAAAAAAGTAGTTGAGCTAGAACTTGGACCCAATTCCAAATTGGGAGTTGGGCCCAAGCTTGGCATATTATGTTTGTTCCATTTGAACTTTTCTCGGTGCTAGGAGAAGTTCGGATGGAGCACAATCAAAAAAACAAAAAGAAAGATGGAACAAAAAGGAAAAAGAAAAGCTTGGATGGAGCTTGAATTGGGAGTTGGCCTAAACTAAGGTTTTTTGGCTCCATTTTAGCTTCTATCAGCACCAAAAGAAGCTTGGATGGAACAAAAAGAAAAAAGGCTAAGCTTGGGCTTGGGTCCCAATTCGGAGCCAGGCCTAAGTTTGGCTTTCTTTTTTTTCCCCATTTGAGCTTCTCTCGGTGCCAATAGAAGCTTGGATGGGGCAAAAAAATTGTCAAGCTTGGGCCCAACTCCGAGTTTGGAGCCACACCCAAGGTTGACCATTTTTTGTTCAATTGAAGTTTTTTTCAATGTTGGGCAAAACTCGGATTGAGTAAAAAAAATTTCAAAGCTAAACTAGAATTTGGCTCTTGTTTTTTTTTGCTACAGCTGAATTTTTTTCATTGTCGAAAAAAGTTCGACTATAGTAAAAAAAAAGGAATTGGGCTCCTTTTTTTTACTACATTTGAGCTTTTTTCGATGATGAGTTAAAGGTAGAAATCGAAGTCGAATTAAAGTTAGAACTAGAACTAGAAATCAAAGCCGAACTAAAGCTAGAGCTAGAGCTAAAAATTGAAGCCAAGCTAAAGCTAGAGCTATAGCTAAAAATTGAAGCCAAGCTAAAGTTAGATTTTTTTTTTTTTTTTTGGCTGATTTTGCCATCGCCTTAGAATCCAAGCTCAAGCTTGGGTTTGAGCTCAAGTTTTTGTGAGCTCAAATCCAAGCTTGAGCTCAAATTTTTCTAAAGATGAAAACTTGAAAACAAAGCAAGGTTGGAGTTCCAAGTTCTTACCTTGAACGTGTTGCTCTCCTCTTGAGGTGTGTTGAAAGCTCTTGGGGTTTCCAAGCCTTCTCCTTCTTCATGCACAAAGAAATATTTTTCTAAGAATGACCATTTATATACATGTGTGGTCTGAAACCTTAATTATTTGTTTGATGAAACCCTAAAAAAAGGTAAACAATTTGTTTATAAAGGTGTTACTGCACTCACAAATATGAACTAAAGCAAGAACTTTATACTTTTTGGGCTTTGACTGATTAGTTCAATCAAAACTGAATTATGTACGAAACTAAGGAACTAATTGAAACCTTGCTTGAAAAAATTAAATTTTTTTAGTTATGCTTTGAATTCCTCCAATTGAATTCTACAAATATTGAGCTGTTTGGAACTATCCAACCTTCACAAATGTAATCACAAATTGATGTATAAACATTATTAGACTGATCTATGAAAAAACCTTAAACCCTAAACTGTGAACACAATTTTTGTTAAGCAGAAGTTCATTTTTTAAATGTAATTATGTTAACACTTATTGAAGGATGAGGACTTGTGTCTTGTGTGTTGTTGTCGTCATCCTTTTAATCTTCGCCATAGCCCACCTCTACCTCCTTCTTTGATGATAATAGTGCACTAATTATAATTCATGAAATCTTTTCAGTTAATGTACTTTCATTGACTTTGCAATGTAGTTGGGCCTATGATGCAAAAATCTTACCTCTAATGATTCCTTCCTCCCTTGAGAAAAATCAAGCTCCTTTCCTCTTCCTGATACTTCTATCTCCTTCATAGTTGCATAAAAAATGTATTAGAAGATATGAAAGTTGCTAAAATACAACACAACACATCTTCGTTCCACTCTAAGAAAAGATATGGCACCTCTTGTCTAGGAACTTGCAAGGTGCATCTCCCTATTTTCCTCAATACCATTGTTAGCTTTCATTGTTTCGTTTTGATATGAGTCCACTTGTTATCGTGCCTTCTTCTACTCCTATGTTGGGCTATGGTTAGAAGTTTGCTAGCCCTCAACATCTGAAAAATGTTACATTTGCATCCACTTTGTGCCTTTATACTTTCTATTCTAAAGGATGTAATCATTTTTTCGACTTTTCCTACATCCATCTTGTACCCATGACCGTTCAACTAATGTATAGCTAACAATTACTTATTCAAATTGGTTTTTTGTGTGTTAGGACAACTCATTATTCAATGTGTCTATTAGGCCTGATGCCAATCATTAAATGGATTATGTAATAATTATTAACAGTTTGTTATTGTCCTTGCTTATAGGAAATTTTGACAATTCAATATTATTCCGCCTCCATTTAATTACATTACAAACACTTGGTAATGGATGTTTTGGATAGTAAAGATGAAATTCCAAGAATCAATCATCTACACTTCCATTTAACTCATTAAGATAACAATGGTGAAGAATTATTGCTTATCAAATTACACTATCAAAATGACCAAATGTTTTTAACTACTAACCTAAGAAACATTTTTTTGAAAATGTTTAATGAATTTATATACATACCTTCACCTTGTTTGTTTCATGTTAACAATAACACCAAAAATTTATGAACATACTCCTAAGTATTTGTGAAGTCTTGATTGGTCATAGTTAGTTATTCCCTGAAGAATAATTGCATGTTCAACCTAACATGTACTTGTACTTGCTTGAATAAGTTGGCGGTGTTGTTATATCATTAATTGGGCTTAATGTTGACTAACATGCGAACCCCATGCCACCAAAATCCAATCACTTATGCAGGATTTGTTTGTTTGCTTGATTTGATATGACACTCTAGAAGGACTAGTTGGATTCTTTTGTTGCTAGTTAATGTTATGGTTCCACATTGTTAGATTTTTCATATATTGAAAATCCAACCTTCGGTTTTTGTTATTCTACTAATTATTGGATATCCTTTAGTTTTATGGTAAGTCGGTTTATTCATTCCTTATTGTTTATTTTTAACCACACAAGCTCTTTTTCCAATAGGAATTTAATGGTTTTTACCTGTGGAATCCCATATTTCTATAATTTTCATCATAATCCAATCTATGGTATTCTTGGCCTTCGTCCTTTATTTTGTGATGGTTCATGGCTCAATCATGCACCCCCATATAAGGGCAAATGATAAACAATAATACAAAATGAATTGGCTTGTAATCTAGCTTAAATGTAGGTTCTCCATGCTTCCAATCCTAGTTCATGCCAATTATGTTCTTTGTTAATTTGATTCAAATTTGTATTGGACTATGTTTAAATACCTTGGGACCATTCCTATGCCTTCACCAATGGGAATATATGATTCCATTGGACCATGGTTTAGGCTTGGGACAATGGTATATAATGGCCACTATCTAGTATGTATAAAAGGTCTAATAATTTGAAATTTTGTTGGAAATTACACCCATTAATTTTAGACACACACCACCATCTAATTTTCGATTGAATTGGGATCAATGTTTTGAGTTCTTACAAGCAAAAAAATTATAATTTATTTTCTCCAGTTCGTTTCTATTTCCCAACACGAATATGTGATTGCAATTCAATTATTAGGATTATCCAAGGACAGATTGATCAACAACAATGTATTGCTCCAAGATATAGGTCTTCACATAAATTTACAACACCCCTAATTCTCTAGTTTCATTATTGTTGTTATGTTCACTATTTTTTTTGCATATTTATTTAACTTTTCAATTTTCCCTTGCTTTCATGTTAGGTTTGTTGTATGCTTTGTATTGGTATTTTTCATTTCCCTTTTTGCCACCAGTTTTATTCTTATTGTTGCATTGTTAACTATATCGTTCAAATTTATGTGAGGGGAAAAATACATGCGTTTTGCCAATATATGTCTCCTTATTCCATTCACATTGTTGTCTTTCATTGGAGATTGTTATTCATCCTTGCATTTTGCTAATAATACAATTCTATATTTCTATCTTTCACATTGGATTCTTGATCTCTAATTCATTTTTCCCTTAAATTGAGTTCCTAATGCAACAACGTTTTTTGTTGTCCACTTGTGAAACTACTGTTAGATTTATCTCATTGATTGCCTTCTCTTTTAATATCGATGGCTACTTTTAATGTTTTAGGGAAACCAAATCTTACCATCTTGGTTTTTGATTCTGGAGTTGTCCAAATGATTAAAAATGTCTTTTGTGTAATGTTTTTTTTTTGACAAGGATCTATGCATGTTTATAAATATGTTTCTTACATGGATGATAACTTTTTTTTAAGTTCTATTTACCAAGTTTCGGATGTGAACCCTAGAAAGATGTTTTGGTCTATTACCAATGGTAGGTATCAAATCATTGGTGAGAACATGCTTAACTATCTTCAAGATAATGTTGTTGTCGCAACCCTACTTTGAAAAGAATGTGACGATGAAACTCACACTCCCAAAATTGGGACTTGGGAGTCCTCTGGGACTCCCAAAACTTTAGAGTTTGATTGCAGGGGCCAAAACACCTTGCATTGGGGTGTTTTTTATATCATTGGAAAGCTATCAAAGTGTAGATGTTGAAAATGGGCTCGCATGGGCCATTTGGACATTTGCGACACAAGTTATGGCAAAAAGAAGGGCCAAGAGTCAAACTGGCAGTTTGACTCCCGACCACTAAAAGTCAAGAATCGACCCGACCCTAATGCGTGCAGGTGGAGTGCGATACACTATTGGAAATATCTCGAGGAGAGCTACAAGTTTGCTTCAGACCTCATCCTAATTGAAGGTCTGAACAAAGAGTTATGACCTCGCAAAGTCCCGAAAGTCCAAATCGGGACAATTTTGGGACTCCTCTTTGGGAGTCCCGGGACAAAAAGCCATTCGGATGTGGGTGCCATGAAGAGGCACAAAGTATATTATATGGGGGAAGGTGGTGGCTTCCCCGAGTCCGGGCCATGGTGAGTCTTATGAGTCCAGAGTTGCCCGTGGCTTGTCCTAGCACTAAAGGTGCTCCAAAAAGTGAACTAACCAACTTGTTGGGTGGTTTGATGCAAGTTTGAGTAAGTAACTAAAGCTTGTCACTCATCCTAGTCCTATCCCAGAGCTTTAGCATGCCCCTCTACCCCTTCTAGTGCTGAGAGCTAGAAGCATGCCCCGAGTTCTTCACAATTTTGTTATGTGAGTAACTTCGACCCATCTTGGGTCTAATTAAAAACTTGGGAGCGTGTCAATTGTAACACTAGGCACAACTACATCAGTGGCTAACATTGTTGCAAGTGGCATTTTAATGAAGAAAAACCCATTGTGGTTTCTCACGACTCGAAATTTTATGTTTCGATTATAAAGTCATCATTTATCGATTTTTTGTGATTCTTTTGACGAAGAAGGCCCTTCCCCTCCCAATGTTATCATCCATATCTTTGTTAATTCATGAATTAACGAAAAGCAAGCTTTCCAAATGGAAGCGCCGCATGTGAATTCACAAGCTAACAAATAACAACCTTTGCGAATGGAAGTGTCGTTCATGAATTCGCAAGCTTACGAGGTGCAACCTTTGTGGATGGAATTGCCATAAATGGCTGCTTTCTCCAACATTATTGATTTGCTAAAGGTGATGTCTTTGACTCTGCACATTTATTCTGAATTGAAATCCCTAAATTACGAGGCAATCATAATTGAATTTGTGAATTATTTTCCCACAAAATCAATGGTAACATATTATTTGAGCTTTGTCCTATTTGACATCCATTGGGACAATCCGGACAACTATAAGGTATGGATAGAAAGGTCAATGGTCATACTTGGTGCAAGTTACAAATTAGTAACATTAAAAATTCATTTGGATTGGGTTTCAAAACAACGAAATGCCTTGGACATTTGTGTTGTCAAAATGATTCTTATCCTTTATTTCAATGTTTTTATGTGCGAAATGAAGTTTCTTGGCAAGGGGATAGTTTGCAACTTCTAATATCTAAGCAATGTTTTGCGAAATTCCTAATTTGTACCATCAATTGTAAGTTTTACAATTTTTTCCCACATGTTTATAAACTTGCAGTTGCATAATGTATTATGTTGTTCACAAATTTCCAAATCTTTCAAGAGCTCCAATCCACTTGGGCACCCATGCCCATCCGAATATAGACGGCAAGTGTAGACAATCTTTTCAAGAGATGAAAAACATGGTTGTAGATGAGGTCTATCACATGCCAATTGCTATTATTTCATCCATTGTTTTATCTATGAGTAAGACATTTTTTTCTCGTCACTTGTTCAACAAGGATGGAAGAGGTCCTATGGAGCTTTTCAAAAGTGAAAAATTAGATCAAATGTTGTTAAAGTTTGCTCCTTTGTGCTCCCCTAGCATACACAATCTCATTGCTTCACTGAAACATTGTCCAAATAACTTCGGCTCCATTGATTGTATCATAAAATTGAAAGCATGTCTAGTTATGATTATATTTAAAATAGTTGTTTTCCTAATCAACAAGTAGGGCAGAAGGTTTATTTGTCCAAGATGTCTATCGATGGAGCTGCATCCATATTTGATTTAGTCTAATGAATGCAACCGGATGATGCTTTGCAAAATCCGTGGATAATATTTAATCATGTAAAGCGTGTTCAAGGATGGATGACCATGGCCTGTCATGTTTACAACCTAGTCTATTGTGAGGTCATGACAATTACATTCTATGACATGTAATTTGAGGATGCAAAAGCTCACTGCATTCTATGGAGGAAGTTGAACGCAGTTGTTGAAAAGAAAAGGTTAGATACATTTGTTTTCAAGGGGTTCATGGTGGATGGTGCACAAGTAAATTAGAATGTTGTTCAAATTGTTTATGGGACTAGAAATCCTATAATGAAGATGGTTGACAAATAGCAAACCTTTTTTTTCCATTGGACTTAATCTTTGGACAAACACACTAAGCAGCTGATCACACTAAAGTTTCATGATCGACACAAAGCCCTCTATTATGAGTACAAAAAAACCACATCCTTGGAGGAAGCTGACTTTTGATATGCTACTTTTGGTCTTGGTGGTATTCGTATAGAGCTACAAACGGGGGCACCATTCATGAGGTTAACAATTGGCTTAGTTTTTGACACTTTTGTGTGTGACAATGGGGGGCTTCATGTTAGATGTAAGTCCTTCCCAATTACTTTGTTCAAATTTTATTTTCCATTTGTCCTTCTTGAGTTCTAACTTCATTCCTTTTAGATGTTTGTAGAAATTTTCTTTGGAGGAGGAAGTTGATATGCCGAGTTATAATTTATCTAAAATAATCCATAACATTTGGCTGTAATAATATGGCAAGAAAGGTCCTTGCCTCTTTGTTGTAATGTTTGACAATTACATGTGACCATTGAGGTAGTTTTCATTATATTATGCCTTCTTACAAGGAGGTGCATTTAGGATCAATCCGGACAAGAATGAATTGCACTTACATAGGGCCAATCCATTTAGGGACCCAACCCAAATTGCTATTGCAATTGCCAAGTACACCTCAAGTTATGGTATTTCTACTAGAATACCGCACTTGGAAGGTGAGGAAATTTTTGGATCAACCAAACACAAGGCAGACCTTCCATTTGGGTCAAAAGTAGATTCACACTAACATGATTGAGTGAATTTTTTCTCATCTGAAAATGGCCAATGCAATGGCTCCAATCAACCAATCGTCAATTATAGATGTGGGAAAGGGCAATGACACTAATCTTGTTGTCACCCACAATGGTGTGGAGGTCCTTGAATGCCTCTATGGGGATGGCATTTGGCAAATGGAACGTTGTCCTTTGAAGTCAAGCAATCGTTGTTAGATATTGCCAAAAGACATTAAACATTATTGCAAAACCAAAATCATTCCATAACAAACAAGTCATGTTATTCCTACTCTGTGTTATGTTAGTTCTTCGTTTGCAACCCAAGGTGTATCATTGAGCTACATAAGTTTTGATTTTGTCATGATGACCTTATGCGTTGTGTGGGAGGGACAAGCAAGAAATATGCACTCAATATGCCAACCTTGCTTTCCTTATGGCATGCGCAAAAAGGGACAAATCTCATTCAAATTGAAGTGGTGGCATTAGAGGAAGCCAGTTTCTTGCTTTTGGAAAAGCCAAAATGTCCTTTCGTTAATCCGATTGGGGACAACACATCTGCATGCATGAAGTAGCCTCCCGGATGTGCCCTTTGGAATCTCTTTGGCGATGATAATTCTACCCCTACTTATAAGCCATTGGATCCATATGCTTGGCCAAAATCAAGGAATGGGAAGAAGATACATCGTCTCGACACTTTCAAACTATCCATTTTGTGAGAAATCAAGTGGGAGGTGGGACGAACTCTTGAAGCCACATTATTAACTCCCTTAAACATTCCTCCTCCGTGATATGGACAAATTTATCACCTCCTTTCAGGACTATTAGAAAATTGTAAGTAATATGAAATAACGATTAGTGATTACCTGGCTTGCAGTTGCATGGATTTTTTTTCCATGATGGTTTCATCCTTGGGCAAGTGGTGGCCATGGGTGCCCTATAAGAACTTGTATTACATCTTGCAATATGTCACGTATTTTGGGAGCAAAGAACCATTCATCTACTATCCACCCTGGAACTGGAATTAGGTTCATAGATTATTAGATCGTACTAAAGTCTTGGAGGTAAATTAGGTTACAAAGTCATTAAATTGTTGTTAAATAAGACTATTATGGTTTCTATTCTTTTGGAATTTAATATGCTACATAAATGAAAATTAACTTTAGCATGATGTGTGTAATGCACTATTCATTAATTTCTCAAACAGTTTTCCATTCCATCATTATGTGGATTTCCTACCCTTGACTTACTATGTGACTTGACTTAACTTACACAAGTTATTATTTCACCCTTTTACATTGTAATGTAACTCCTTCGAGTTTCGCCTTTGATACCTTTTTTTTCAGATGGAATTGGACATGAAAAATTATGTGAATAAAGTAATTTCCATTCATCATAACTATTTTGGAATTACTTTCATCCATACATTCAACCAACCATAAGTTTCATCCAAATAATTCGTCTATTTCTAATCATCATCCAAAAGTTCATTCATGTTCCACATTCATCCAAATATTTCATCTTTCTGTAACTTTCATCCATGTAAATTTATTTTTCATTTGACATAATTGTTTTGGAATTAGTTCCATCCATACATTTCAACCTATCAAAATTTTCATGCAAATTGTTCATCAACTTATATTTGTCATCCAAAAAGTTCATTGATGTTCAACTTTCATCCAAATTTTTCATCCATTTGTGACTTTCATCCATGTACATGTGGAAAAATATTTCCACATCATACTTATGTAGTATATGGATATTTTAAAAATATTATGTACATCATCATAATATTCCAAAAATATCCATTCCTGCTCGTAAGTTCAGGGTCACAGGCTCATGTTCACGTGTTCATTTCGTAACGTCGTTGGGTTGGGTGGAAAGTTCATTATAATTCGATGTTTTTATCATCTTTATTCTCCAACATGGTATCAGAGCATGGTCGCTTTCGAAGGCCAAAAGGATTAAAGTTTTCTTCTACAATTTTTGAAAACTTTGAATCATTAGATGTGTTTTGTTTTTCTAACATTTTGCTCAAAGTTTCAAAGCTCTAGGTGTTTTTTTTTTGGAGCATTTTGCTAAAAGTTTTCAAAGCTCTAAGTGTTTTGTTTTTTTAACATTTTGCTAAAAGTTTCAAAGTTTTAAGTGTTTTGTTTTTTGCCATTGTTTTATTCATAATCATAGCGTCCATTTTTTATGCTCAAAGTCTTGAAAAGTTGAATGGCAATAAATTTCATACATGGAAAATGAAGATGGAATTTTTCTTGCATGAGATGGATTTGTGGGAAATCGCCTCAAGAAAATTATTGTCACTAGAAGTTGAATTTGGAAAAATTGTTCTTGAAGGAAGCATGAACACTACTTATTCATGAACCAAGACAAAATTGACTTGTATACATTCTCCTAAATGTTGTTGATTCTCTATTGCATCATGTAACACGTGTAAAAACTACAAAAGATGCATTGGACAATCTTTGCGCAACATTAATTTGAAAAAAAACATGTTGGCAACAAATTACAATTATGTCAAGAGGTTTATAATCTCCAAATGGAGGAAGGCACCTCAATGCAAGCTCATATTGACAAGCTTTGGATGATTATAGATCAATTAACAAACATTGATCATTAAGTTTATAATGAAGATTTTGCATTCATAGTTTTAAGGAGTTTACCATTGTTTTTTCATACCCTTGTGGTTTCACTTAGTATTTGCATTGGTCAATTGTTTATGGAGTTAGTATGTGGACAATTGTAATAAGAAGAATTACAATGTAAATGAAAAGTGCAATTTAACCATGGTATAAGACATGAAGCACTAATCGTTGAAAGTGTCTTTGGGAAGTTCAAAAGGTTGTAGATTAGAAGAAATTCAAGAATGAAAAGTAGAAGAAAAAAGGAACTTGCACAACTGTGGCAACAAAGGTCATTTTGCAATCTATAATGTCACAAGAAAAATGAATTAAAAGAACAAATTCAAAGGTCTTTCATAATTAGCCACAATAAACAAAATTGTTCTTGTACTACTTTATCTATTTCTGCAACTTACAAGGGTGCATGATTTGTTGATTATAAGATTCACAACATCTGGCATTTTAAAAGGAAGGATCTATAACCTTTCAAGAGCTTACTTTAAGTAACAAAATATATCTTGGAGACAATAGTACACTTGATGTATATGGGAAAAACATTATTGTCTTCAACTTACCAAATGAGATTTCCAAATGTATTAGAGATGTGTTGTATGTTCCAAAGTTGACACAGAATCTATTATCAATTCGTCAATTAACAAAACAAAGTTCAAAATGAAATTTGAAACCACCAAATGTTGATTGAAATTTTTTTATTCAAACAAGGTAATCGCATGCTAAAGATGTTCAAAAAGGAATATTATATATATGTTAATTGGAGTTGTTCAATCCTTGGTTGTATAATGTAGCACCAAGATTAAGAGAAATGACTTGTGACATTAGAAATTTGGGCATGTCTCTATGTAGGCTTTAACAACCATGGACAAAAATAACCTTGTTGAAGGCAATGGAGATCATGAGTTGAATTTCTTTAATAGATGTGTATATGGTAAACACCATCATACCCTAAGCATTTCCTTTGAATGATGTTTTTCATGCAAAGGAAATTCTTGGGCTTATGCACATAGACCTATGTGGTTCCATGGCAATAACATCTCATGGAGTGGCATAATGTTTTTAAACATTTGTTAATGATTTCTCTAAAAAACATTTTTTTATACCATGACTTGACTAAATTTGGTGTGTTTAACAAGCTTAAGGTTTTCAAAAACTTGGCAGGAAATCAAACTAGAAGTAAGATCAAGGCAATGAAATGTGTTAGAGGTTAAGAATGTAATTAAAAAAAATTCAACGCAATTTACAAGGAGAATGGCATTGTGAAGCAAACAACCACTCCATACACACCATAACATAATGGTGTAACTAAAAGGAATAATCGAACACTGGTTTAAAATGTGCAATATATGTTGCAAAATATGAATTATTAGATCATATATTCTAGGCAAAATAAATGGCAACTGTAATACATATCTAGAATCGAATCCTTACCAAAAAACATTTTAGCATGACACAAACGAGGTTTAATGTGGATATAAATCTTCCATAAGTCATTTGCATGTTTTTAGCTATGTTACATTTGTTCATGTGCCAAAAGAAACAAGGACAAAATTGGATTCCAAAGGAGTCAAATGCATATTCATTGACTATTATGAAGAGACTAAGGGGTAAAAATTGTACAACCTTATAAACCAATATGTTATCATTAGTCGTGATGTTATCTTTGATGGATCCAAAAACTTTAATGAGGAAATAATGGTTTCAAGGTTAGATTTTATATTAGGATAAGCAGTTCTAAATCAATAACTAGAAATGAAAGGTGAAATAATTCCTCAATCGATGTTAAAAAATTTAATAATGGTCGACAAAGACATGAATCTTTCATGTGTTTTTTCTATTGATGTTGATGAACCCCATTCTTTGGTGGAGGCTTTGAATAACAAAGATTCATAACATTGGAAAAAAACCATGGATCTTGAATTTTAGTCTTTATGAGACAATAAAACTTGGATGTTTATTCTTCTTCCATCTAATTATAAACCAATGAGTTGTTGTAAATGGATCGCCAAAATCAAATATAATGTCGATGGTTCTATGGCAAAGCATAAAGCTTATTTGGTAGCCGACAAATTTACATAAGTTGAAAGTACATTGATTTTAATGAAACCTTTTATCTTGTTGCATGAATGGAATCAATTTGAATTGTATTTGTAATTGCAACCATTGAAGATTTCAAAGTGCATCAAGTGGATGTTAAAACTGTCATTTTGAATGGAGATATTTCAGAAATATATATATATATATATATATGCAACAACTAGAAGGCTTTATGGTCAGTGATATGGAAAATATGGTATGTACGGTTAGGGTGTGCTTGAGTGTCTCAAAAATGATAAAGGTATTGCAATCTTTCAATATTTTAAAAGACCACAACATTTTAAAACCTTTCCACCTATACATACAAATTACATAATTAATATGTGTCAAGCTCATAAAACATTCAAACCACATGACTTGTGACAATTTTCTACCCATTTTGCAATCAAATCTATAGAAAATTTTGATATTTGGTGAAAATAAGTCATATTTTTTGCGTATTTTGAAAGTCTAGGACCCACTTGTAAACCATATGACTACAACCTTTGAAAGGAATAATTTTAAATATACAAATAGATAGGGCATTAAAATAGATCATGTTAAATACACTAAGAGGTGATTTTTGTCCATTCACACAAAAAATCAAAGTATTTGTTACGTGGACAACAAATTGTTGATTTTTAGCATGCTCCTAACAATATAGGAGTTCATCAATATATGTAATTGGGCCAATAAGGTATTAAAAAAATGCATTTTAAAATAAATATAAACTTACTATAGTTTTTTTCTTATACAAATGGTTATACTATAATAATTTTACATGCATAAAAAATATTTGCTATACAAGACAAGTATTTTGGTGTCTATACACTACCACCAAAATACAATTTATATTCATATCCATGGAAATATTTTCACATTTTTTTAATGTGTTTATTCAATATTACAAATTTGTAATTTTAAATTTGTATTATCACACATTTAACATTACCTTAGGTGGTATTTTGTACCAAAAATTGCCCAAAAAACTACAAAGGATGGTATTTTTGAAACACTTAAGCAAACCGATACCTTATAAACTTTAAAAATCCTTGTATGGTTTGAAGCAATTTCCTTATGAATGAAACCACAAGATTAATGCATATTTCTTATCTCAAAAGTTTGAAAGGAGTTTTGTTGACCATAATATTTATTTTAAGAAGACCCAAAAAAAACTCTATGTGATCATAGCTTTGCATGTTGATGATTTGATTTTGACCTGTAAATGATGTGAACTTGAAAGCATTGTGGGCTATCCCATATAAAATGCTATTGGAAGTCTCATGTATACAATGGTATGCTCAAGATTTAATATTACACACATAGTGGGGCTTGTTAAACAATTTATGGGTAATCTTGGGCAATCACATTAGATTGTAATGAAAAATATTTTTTGTTATGTAAAAGGCATAATTTGGACTTTAGTTTGTGCTTTAGAAAAAACATCAAAAATATTATTATGGGAAAGGTGCATTCTAACGAAGATGTTAATCGTAGCCAAAGCCAAACGTGTTTCAAAAGGAAAATAAACCATAGCTAGGGCCATGCATGTTTTGATGAAAATGTAAATCGTAACCAACGTTTGGAAAGGAACACAAGGCACCAAATACATTCTGATGGAAATGTAAACCATGGTCGGGGTTAGGTAGATTTTGATAGGAATGTAAATCATAGTTAACACTAAGTTTGTTTTGAAAGAAACATAAGCCATAGCCAAGGTTCCAACAAGAACATGAAAGGTCAAGTGCATTATGAAAAGAACATTTACCATAGTTAATTAATTGATAAAAACAATATGGGTCAAGTGCACTCCGAAAGGAATGTCTACCAAAGTCAATGTTCCAATACTGGGGATTATCATATTATTTATGGAAGTACACAAATGTGTGCTTATTGTGATGTAGATTGGGCTAGTAATATAAATGACTACAAATCCACATCAAGTTATGGTTTTATATTGGGAAATGGTGCCATTAACTAAAATAGTAAGAAGGAAATTTTATATTGCCATGTAGTCAACAAAAGATGAATGTACAACAACTTCACAAGCAATAAGGCAAGCAATGTGACTTTCATCACTTTTTGGAAGCATTGGTGTTCCATAGATGAAACCCATTGTCATATACGAGAACAATCAAAATTGTTTATTTTTATCAAAAAACTCAATCTTTCATTTTGCATGAAGCATATTGAAATTCATCATCATTTAGTGCAAAAAAAGTTGATTTAAAGACTTTATTAAGTTGGTGTATTGCAACACAAAAAATGTGTTTGTAGATATTTTGATCAAAGGACTTTTTGTTAATAAGTATGAATATTTTTGACACTTTATGAGGGTGGTTAAATGTGTAACTTGATAGCTCGTTGAGTGGGAGGTTAAATATCAACTTTCTACCAAATTATTTAAGTTACTTTTACCAAATTATAATCACTTGAGATATTTGTGTTAGATGCACATATTTTTGAGATTATGAAATATGTTAGGTAAGTTTATTTAAATATCTCTACTTAAGTTTTACTAGAAAATATTTCAGTGCATGTGATGATTCACTCCAATGAGAGGAAGGTGCCATCTACATGATATGATGGCCTTGTGCATGTGCATGGCCTACATTTCTAGGGCAAGTAACATTTGCATGGGGTGTTCACCTCCTATTTGAGAGAAGCCTAGACCTTGGGGATGAATCACAGGTTTGTAACATCTTTGTGATCCTAAAGTTGGGTGGGCAGTTTGTTGTAAATGAGTGTTTTTATCATCTCTATTCTCTCATCCATCTGCTGTCCATTTCCAACACTAAAAGGCCTCACTCAAGGAGGTAATGGAGGTTATCAGTCTAGGTAGTTGCTGGTGCACCCTGGCCAGAGAATTAGTCCAGGTCAGTAGTTATTACTTTAACCACGGTGAAAAGTGACCCTAGGATGCCTCCAAACGTAGGTAGCTAGTGTAGGATCAAGACGGCGCTTGGTGTGTCCTTTAGGGTTTGGTTTGGCTCTCGCTCTCTATGATCACGCGTTTTTGTTGCTACGGTCGCTCGCCCGCGCGCTGCTCGATATCTCTGTATCTGTTGTGCTCGCTCGCATCATCACCAATCGTGTTTCTTCCTTTTGTTTGCAGTGACAGGAACACGGAAGTGTTATGGCGGAGCATTTGGCCTCCATTTTCGGTACTGAGAAGGATCGCGTCAACTGTCCGTTCTACTTCAAGATAGGGGTGTGCAGGCATGGAGACCGCTGCTCTCGTCTCCATAATCGGCCTACGGCCAGCCAGACGCTTCTGCTCGCTAACATGTATCAGTCTCCAGATGCTGGTTTCCATGGCGGCGTGGACCAGCATGGTAACATTCAGCAGTCCGACCCTCGCAAGCTCCAGGAGCATTTCGAGGTATGTGCCGGCGGACATGTGTGCGTGGATACCGGTCTGTGTTTTTGTTTCTCTGTTGTCAGGTTTAGTCAGGCGTTTGGATTTCGTATCTCCAGTTATCCGAATGGTCACAAGATGGAGTTCTCGTGTCTGGCCGACGAAACTCAGGCAGTTTTGATCACACTGGTATTTTTGTTTTGGTAGTCGGGAGATGTCTTAGGGTTCCCAGTGCTGGGCCTTTTAACGCTTTACGTCGGGCCGGTCCGCTACCTGCAATCTGTTGAAAGAAAGGAATATCAATGACCGGAAACCCTTTGATTGTACCATGTGATGCAGTGCCGTGGCATGGGCTGAGGGCCCTTTCATGCTTGCACTGACATACTTGTTTTGAGACACACCATCGATATGTAAAGATTTCTGTCTCTGTAACATGACACTTTTACGTTTTTGGATCAGGACTTTTATGAAGACATATTTGAAGAACTCAGCAAGTATGGCGAGATTGAGAATCTAAATGTCTGCGACAACCTTGCCGATCACATGGTAACAAAAAAAGTATTTCTGTTGGCTGAGTGTCTGAACATGCCTGTCTGTTGCTACCAATGACATTTTTCTGAACATTTCTCTTGCTAACATTTTCATTTCATGCATTTTTTCATTCAAAGATGTAGTCAAGAATGATTTCTGATGGAGTGTTTTGAGGATTGATGTGGTGCAGATTGGGAATGTCTTTGTAAAGTTCCGTGAGGAGGAGTATGCAGCAGCTGCTCTCAACGCACTTAATGGACGGTTTTATGCAGGTGTGTAGAGTCCACCTTCCTGGGAGTAATGCCATTTTCTAGTCCATCTTTGTGTTGGAAACTTAAATATTCCTTGGGTTTTCAATGGAGATGAGTAGTGTGCTTCTCAGGTTCCTGGGTAACTTTTTACTGCTCATAAAATAATTTTCATGTGTGGTACATATGTTACAAGTCATCTCATGATTCCATACTCATTCCATCCTGCATTTTTATATCCAGATGACACAATTAACTTGGAGCAATGAACAAAGTGGTTGTGAACCAGTGTTAGGCCAAGTTCTGACCCAATGCCTCTTTCACTTCATTCATGAAGATACAATCTGAAAAGCTGAAAGAAATGTGGTACCTTGGCCTAATCTAACATTATAATCCATCTACCTTGATCTCAGAGCATGCTCTTTGCAATTGGCCAAATACTGTGTAGTTGAGCATTTTTTCACATGTTCATCCATTGAATTGGTGCTGTATGCATTGGCTTTTCAGGTCGGCCCATCATTCTGGATTTTTCACCAGTCACGGATTTTCGTGAAGCAACATGCAGGCAGTATGAAGAAAATACTTGCAACAGGGGAGGCTACTGCAATTTCATGCACTTGAAGAAAATTTCAAGGTAGTTCTGCCTTTTCATTGTTATGTTGTGTTTTGTTATTGTTTGTACTTTTGGCTTTGTTACAGAAATTTCATGATTCTTTGATGTGATGACAGGGAATTGCGAAGAAAGCTCTTTGGAAGCTACAGGAGGCGGAGCCGAAGTCGTAGTCACTCACCTTATGGTCGTGGACAAGCTCGTGGGCCAGCAAGTCCTCGAAGATATGGTGACAGGTAGGTTTTTATCAGGTTTAGCACTTTTTATAGTCTCCTGTTTTGAGCAACCATGTGTTTGCCTTTTTAACTGTTATTTTGAGCATGAACAATCTTTTGTATGCCCACTTCTCTCATCTCTGTGATCATCATTGCTTTTGTGTTGGTGTAATTCAGCTTAGGGTCTCATTTTTTGTTGTTAATTCCCATCACTTCATGAGTAGTCATCATGTTCATTTTGTTTGGCTGTGAGATTATTGGCATCGATGTGACTCTTAAACAGTTAATTGCTTTGTCTAACAGTATTATTGTTCATATGAACCTTCAAAGCAGGTGTTTTGAGTGTGGTCTTTGAGCACAATATAACCTATGGAATGAAGTAATGCTTGTTTTATTTTATATATGTTGTGTGCAGGGAGTTTTTTGAATCACGTCGAGGACGGGGAGGGCGACACCGTGGTGGTGGTCGTCGGTATGAAGACAGGGATGAACGCAGATTTGATGACAGCAGGAACAGGAGAAGAGACAGGAGTCGAAGCCCTGGTCAAAAACGAGGCCGGAGTCCTGCTCGCGAAGGCTCTGCAGAGAGACGGGCAAGAATTGAACAGTGGAATCGTGAAAGGGAGGAGCGTGAAGCAGTTGAAACTGGTTCTCCAGGGCCTGCGCCACGAGATGCTGCACCCGAACCGGAGGATTAGTAGCCATATGATGTGGTTTGTATTCCAAAACTCACCTGATTTCCCTGATGACAAATGTTCTGGTTTACTCTAGACCTGAATGGCAAAGGCCATCACAATGTGAGAAGTCCCTATCGGGTTACTGACATAAGCCTGAGCATGTGCGCAGGTCTCAGGTATAGATGCAATGTACAGCACTGCTGCATTGCTGCAGACGGCATTCTAGGCTGCCATTGAAATGAACATCCTTTGAGTTGTCAGCTGTAATGGGAGCATTTTTGCTACTTCTCTGGTGGTACAGGAATCCATTTCTGATGTGAGCAGTAATGTAGGAACGAAGGTGCATTTGTCAAAAGTATCTGGTAAGCAAGCTCACAGTTGTGTCCAAGTTGTACCTGCAGGTTGCAGGAATTCCTGCTCTGCGGGTTAGACGCAGAGGTTGAAAGTTGACACGGCCTTTGGACTGACAGGTGAAGGTGAATTACATGCAGTGGGGGTGCAAGCAAAAGGGGAGATTTTGATCTTGCCAGGTTTTATGGCAGTTGAGTGCATCTGGACTCAGACATGAAAGCTGCAGATCATGGGAGCCGGCATCTTTTGCAGATCTCTATGGCGACGGTTTGTTTCAGTGTGTGCAGGTGCAGGCAAGTCTTTATGTAATAGCCATTATGGCTAGCTTGTGCACCTCTTTAGATGTACTCAGTTTTAGGCTGCGAATCTCTCTAGAGGCAGTTCCAGAAACTGTGTTCAGTATTGAGTGTCATTTTGGTGTGAGGTTTTCCTGCTCAACATCCTCCACTCCCAATGGTCGACAAACTTGCAAAAGAGTAGGAAAGGCCCATGTTAGCAAATGTTTTCCCAACATTCTGTATTCTGTGTGTGGGCTTTCCCTTTCCAGCCCAAGGCACTGAGAATGCAAGAGTTCCTCACAAGGTCCTAAAATATATTTCTATGACTTGTTTTATTTGGCAAGAAGGAAAGTCATGCTAGAAAGGAGTTGAATGTCATATCCCACTTCTTTTGATCTTTGAAGTTGCTTACCAATGCTGCAAAAATGGCATCATCCATATTTTTTTATGCAAGGTTGGCAGTGACAGTGCTGATGTGGATAGCATGGAATGGCTGTGATTTTGGTCTGAGAATACAGAGCTTTTGGTATTGCACATCAATGGTGCAGTCATAGATTGCACTCTGGATTAGACCATTGTAGTGCAATTGTCACCTTATGGAATGCTTGCTCCCCTGCGGGGTGGGGGGTGGGCCTGACTGTCTTTCCTATGGCCAGAGTGAACCAACAGCCACCAGTGTGCAATGAGGGATGTATTGTGTGACAACAGGAAACACTTTTCCATTGGGTTTAAGTTAATAGCCATGATGATGGTTTTGTTCAGTTTCTGTTTTGACAGCTACATACTAATAACCCATTAGCCCTTGTCTATGTACAGACCATCTTGATGCATCTGACGCAGTATTTACCTATTATCCCTACTACAAGACTCTATCCCTGATATCCTTACTAAGGTGGAACCTGACATCAATTCAGCTGGGGTTCATGCACATGACTGAGTCATAGTAGGCTTCCACTGAATGCGGAGCTTGTGGCTCTTGGTTCGCTCTGACCCCTTCATAGGTCAAAAGGCGTTGGTTTACAACCAGTACCATGGTAAAAATCTTGAATTTTCTTGAAGTGCCTTTGACCATGGTAAATACGCATCCTAAGACAAAATCAAGTGAGCTGGAAAATGCCCCCAACAAGCTCTGTCTGGGCGCTTGTTTTTCGTCTACTTGCACATGGATGTTACATACCCTCACCCCCCCCAATCAAGCTGTGTCCCGTTGTTTGGTTTTTTGTCTGCTTGCACATGGACCCTAAATACCTCCCATCGAGCTCTGTCTGTGTGATTGTTTTTCGGCCCTGCATGGTTCTGGGTAAAACCACGCAGCATGGTTCTCCATGTTTTTTCTATTCTGCAAAAAACTGACCAAAGTTCTTTTAATTTAAGAAAATTGCATTGCTTGCAGCTGAGCGGACTAGAAATTTGAACCTCCCAGCATAGAACATGCTATAGACGACTGGTATAGGTTCAGGCATTGTGGAAAGAGTGATTTCTTTTGTATTTGAAGTGTATCACTTGTGGGTCTCTGGAAGTGCTTTACATTGGTGGAATGGGTGAAATATAGGTGAAACTATGCTCTTTCGACCCTAGTTCTTATGACAGATTCTTTGAAAACAAATGAACCCTATTATTAGGATACTGGTAATATACAGAGGGTGTGGAATAGGCTTGTGTGTAGTTGTGGAGAAAAAAATTTCTGGCCAATGAAATTGTCAGATTGGGTGGTTTGAATTTTTTTTAGTTGCCTTGAGTGAATTAACAGTTAAATGTGTAAACAGGGTTTGGTATGTGTGAGATTTTTAAAAGACCAATCAAAAAGCTAGAAACAGATTGTTATTTTCAATGTTCAGCAAAATAACATTATGTGTAGGCCGGAAGATCTTTTTTACTTGGTCAATGGGATTAAAGGATTTGGTGGTTTGAATTTCTTTTATTTGGTATTTTGAGTGAACTAACAGTTCTATGTGTTATGGTCGTTTATTTACAGACAGGGTTCTAGCACATTATACTTGTGCATTTTGCTTGAAAATGCCAAACTGGAGATTCTTTTAGTTTAATTTTTTTCAAAAGCCCAGAATCTAAGGCTCCAACAAAATCAAAGAACAACCAAACACTGGTTTCAAGTTTGGACATACATTATATGTATGTATGTATGTATGTAATGGCATATACGATATGTATGTATTTTTGTTACAAGGTATCTATGATCATGGTATGTGTATTTAAATGGAATATGGAATTGAAGCTTCTTGGGTGTTGATCAATGTGAGGCAGGTACTTTTTGCATTGAACATTACCCAAGTATCATATCAGATATATGCATATATGTCCATCAGTTTTTTCTTTTTCAAAAATCCAAACCCCCTTCGTATTCAACATTTTCTAAATGTTAACACCCACCTCCATTTCATAACCAACGAATTTTTTATTTTAAATATTCATAATTGGATCCAGCTTGGGGAGAATAATAATGCGAGGTTCCTCTAAAAAGTTGGGATCAATAACATTTTCATACCTAGAGGGGTTGCAATTAGGGTTAGGGAAGCTCATTACACGTTGTTTGTGTGTGGCAAACACTAAATAAGAATAACGAATTAAATGCAAAAACAAAATGGTAGCCCCAACCATGTTTCCCTAAGGAGCACCCTCACTCAAAGAGCAACTTCTTTGGGGAAAGGGATTCAATTGCCTTGAGAAACAACTTCCCCATGGAACAAGTCCTTGAATGTTTGACAAGAAAATACAAGACGAAAATGTTATCCAAATCAAACATTATTTATACCATTGGACAACTTTTGAAACTTACATATCTAAAATGATCTTGCATTCTTGATTTGAAGCTATGGGCTAAAAGTGATGAAAAGAAAAGTTGTGGGTCAAAGTTTTCAAGTTGCCTTTTCCCCTAGAAGGAAAAGTGGATTAAGTTGCCCCAAGGAGCAATTTCTTGTAGGGAACAAGTTCTAGAATGTTTGACAAGAAAATACATGAGGTAAATGTTATCCAAATCAAACATTATTTATACCATTGAAAAGCTTTCGAAACTTACATATCTAAAATGATCTTGCATTCTTGATTTGAAGCTATGAGTTAAAAGTTATGATGAAAAGAAAAGTCATGGGTCAAATCTTTCAAGTTGCCTTCTCCCTTAGAAGGAAAAGTGGATTAAGTTGCCCCATGGAACAATTTCCCCCCAAGAGCAAGTTCCTGAATGTTTGACAATAAAATATAGGGAGTGAAACTTGTTCAAATCAAACTTTTTTATACTATTGGAAAGTTCTTGAAATTTAGATATCTAAAATGATCTTGTATTTTCAATTTGGGGATATGAATGAAAAATTATGATGAAAATAAGAGCCAAGGGTCAAAGTTTGCCTTCTCTGTGGGGGAGAAATTGACTTGGAATCTAACCATTCTGCTTTGCTAAAAAGAAATCTAGAAGATGCAACAAACCTTACCCCAAGATCTCCACTCAATTGTGAGCCTAGTAAAAAGAGGGCACATGTATCTCCTTGTACAAGTTTTGGTTTTCTTTCTACTTCCAATAAGTTCAAGAAGAATGATGCAACTCATGTTGGTTTTTTGGAAAATGTAATGTTGTTTGTGATTAAAAGGTTGATGTTTATGAAGATTGTTGAATCAATTTTGCTCCAAAAATTAACATACAAGTTATGTTCACGGCTTGTGTTCCCACCTAGGAAGACTATTGTTGAAGACGATTTGTTGGGCTTGGTTGAAAAAACAATGACTATTTATGTGCAACCTGAATTGGTTGATTGTTTATTAGCCACCTACACTTTTGACTTATGGATGTCAAAAGGAGCATGAGATGTCTTTGCTATTGTGATGAATTTTATTTCAAAGGACTAGGAGTCAAAACATGTCACCATTAAGTTGTTCAAGGTTTCAAACACAAGCAGTGCAACCATGGCTCCTAAATTACAAAAACTACTAGATAGGTTTTCCTTAACCCAATTTTTTATTTATTTTGTTAAAGATGAAGGGTTCAACTTGCAAACATGTACATGCAAGTGGTAATTTGGGATTCTATTATTGCCAAATATGATCAAGAACTCAAGTTGCCTTTACTAACAGAAGCAACCAAGTTATTAATGCCTACTAGTGTTGAAGAAAATGAAGATCTACAATCAAAAGGCAATGTTAAAGATTTTATTCAGACCACATCAAAAAATGCAAACATTTACAAGGACCTCATGTCAAAAGAGCTTATTGTTGTCAATATTTTATTGATGTTAAAAATTGCAAATGTGCCTTATTTTGGTGGCATTAAAAAAAAACAAGTTTCCAACCCTTGTTATATTAGCATGACATATACTTGGCATCCTAGCCAACCAAATAGAGACATAACACATTTTTTCTATTGTTGGCATTTTGACTGCACTTTGGAGATGTTTTCAAACAAAAAAATGGACAAGTTGATATTTGTCCACAATATTTAGCCATTCAATCCATAGATTAGCTTTTTGAGACCCACTAATTTTGCATCTACATATGAAATGGAATCTAATTTGATGGCAAAATTGGAAGATTTGAAGATTAAATCAACAATGAATATTTTTTGGACTCCATGATTCTTCTTTCAATGTTTCCTATGTGGAGGTGGTTTGTCTATTTTCCTGTTTGGTTGAAAATGATGAATGGAACATTTATTAGGTTGCGGGTTTTGGGCAACTCTTATATGATTCCATTCCATTATGTGAACGTTCCATAGTTGTCTAAAATTTGCAATGGTAGTCATGTCCTAAATGTCTTTTGTTTTTGTGTCTTCTATCCTAAGTCCTAAATGTCTTAAGTGTCCTAAGTGTTTTGTATTTTTATGTTTTCAATGTCCTAAGTGTCTTTTATCGTTGTTTATAGTGTTTTGTGTCTTTCGTTTTTATGTTAGGTAAGAATTTTACATTTTGTGTTGGTAAATGTTAATCTTTTGACATTATTTTGTTCTTTTATTCTATATTTTAACATACTTTCTAAACATTCACGATCTATAATCATAACAAACTATAAAAATTTAAAAATAAAACCCAAGAAAATGGTATTTCAAAATCCATATATGCACCAGTATTACATCTATAATAATTTGAAAATAGATTTTCAACCATATGGAATTGAAATCTGAAAACAAAAACAACAAGTACAAAAACATCACAAATGTTCTTCTCCATCAAAATCTTCCTTTAATTTCTCTCATGAGCTTTTTCTCTTCATCAAAACTACTCAATTTTTCATGATCACCCAACTCAAAACTCTTGGAATAGTCCTTTTTAGTTTCCTACCATGAACATCAATTCAAATTGTTTTTTATCCATTCCTAATTTCAATTATCCTCATGCTACCTATTTTATCCTATAGTGACACTTCCTTCTCTCCACTATGTCCCATGGTGACACTACACTTATGTCCATTTTGTGCAATAATGATAGTACAATTTTGCCCTTAACATTACCCCCCTTGTATTTTGGATTCCATCCTTGAAATCTTGTGAATTACAAAGAACATATATGCATTGTCAAAGAACAATTATAAAATCATTTTATATTTTTTGAATGAATTAAATGTTCCTCCTAAGGTACCATTATAACCTCTTGTGTTACACTACTCACATTTTGAGTTAAGGATGGTTCTGCTTCTGCTACAAATAACCTTTCTTTCTAAGGTTGAATCTAGGAAATATGTTGATGTAACTTTTTGTCACAACCCTAGCCTTGAGCTTGCGACCAAGGCAAGGGCTTGCAAAGGTGCGGGACAAGAATGAAGCTCGGGAGTCACATTTCATGCTCTTGGGAGTGTGGGAGAATGTGAAGGAATGAACCCTCACACTCCCAAGTGAGCTGCCACTTTGGGAGTTGGAGTCACGATGGACTTTTGAATTTTCAGAGAACGATTGCAAGGGTCAAAACCCATTGGATGAAAAATTTCCTTATATCATTGGAAATCTCTTGGAATGTAGATGTCTAAAATGGGCTCACATGACCCATTTGGACACTTAAAACACAAGTTATGGCCAAAAGAAAGGCCGAGAGTCAAATTGTCAATTTGACTCTTGACCACTAAAAGTCAGGAATCACCCTGATTTCCTTGCGTGTAGGTGGCGTGCCATATACCGTTGGAAAGCTTTCAACAAAAGCTACAACTTTGCTTTAGACTTCACCTCAATCCAAGGTTTAAAAACAAAGTTATGGCCCCCAAAGTTGCACGAGTCCCAATTTTGGGAATTTCGGGATTTCCACTTGGGAGTCCCGAGACAAAATGACATTTGGGTCTTGGTCCTATGGCCAAGCACAGAGTAAACTATAAGGGGGGAAGGTGGTGGCTTCCCCCAAATTCAGGCTGTGGTGAGTCTTATGAGTCTGTGTTTGCTTGTGGCTCATTCGTGCACCAAAAGTGTTCCAACTATGCACTAACCAACTTGTTGTTTGGTTTGTGCATGTCCATGTGAGTAATTGAATTTCTTGTCACTCTTCTTAGTCCCCATTCTGGAGTTCCAGCATGCCTTTCTACCCCCAAAGTGATGTGAGCCACGGAACATGCCCCAACTCCTTATCCTTTTGTTGTTTTCACATTTAGACTCAAAGTTGAGTCTACCAAGGAGTTTGGGGGTGCATCACTCCTATTGTACATCTTCAATGGTCTTTGTATGACCATTATCTCCTTCCTTTGGAGGTGCATTCCTTATTGCAGTAGTTATACCATAAAATAGTAAATTGAGATGCAATATGCATTATCATATATTTAGTGAAATCTATAATTTCATGTATCCATTGTTGCAACTATCCTGATATTTCTATGGATACAAATGTAGTTTGTTCCACTAGTTGGACCTTTTTTTATTGAACATCCTCCATTGTAGCTCCTCCCTTCATTTTCTCAAGCAATGTTGATTACACCTTTACTACTTTTCCACTTGGGTCAAAACCAATAACTAGGAGCCAAAAGGACTACTTTGGAAAAGAACTGCAAGTCCTTTTTCCCAAAAATAGTTTTTACATGCAAATGAAATTTTTTGTAACTTGGATCAAATGAATTTTTACTCTAAGTTCCTTGACATTCATATGAGGGGAAAAAGACTAACTTGTCGTGAATACTATAGTTTTAAATGGTAATAAACAAATAAATGTTTGATTTTGACTGATTACGTCTAACATCCTATGCCCTTTTTGACTCCTAATTACATGTTTTGACCCCACTTATGCATGCCTTGAAACTAGTCCATGTCTAATTTTGTAAAACTATCTTTTGGAATTATAGAAGGAGGTCCATAAACAAACTCTAAATATGGTTCCTTGTATGCCTTAAGTTTCCTTTTATAACTTGCTTCATTTATTTTATGTTCATCGAATAGCCCATGTACATCCTTCTATAAAATATCCCACAGTAGATTCCACTAGACATCAATGTCTAATGGAGTTCTAGATCCATGGATTTTTGTTTAATCCTAAGGATAGTATTTTTGCATTAACAAATCGTCATACTCCCCAAGTCAATGCTTGGAAAGTTATAGCTCCATGCTTGTCAACTTGCCTATAGCGATCTATATATGTCGAACATCATGTTAAAGTGATTATATTGTCCTATTACAAGAAACCTGAATTTGCTCCTTTGTAAGTATTGCTTCATTCTTGTGGTGTATAATAATTTGAATATCATGTTTTAGCTTGAAAATATATATGTCCTATTCTTTTATAGTATAATCTAGATTGTTGTTGTTTATTTACAATGTTGTAGATTGAATTTCAAACTCATCTACTTGTTTCTTTAAAGCCCAATATCACTAATCCTCTTTTTCCTAATTCTAGTTCAACATATCTCTTTCTTTATTTTTTTGTCCATAGATTATAGTTTTTGCTCCACATTGTGCTTCCTATAATTCATTTAAAATAAATCCATTTTTACCTTGTTTAGTTGTTATTCCTTGGTCTATAACATTTTTTTTGTTTGAACTTCATGAATCATGATCTTATGTTTCAAAGATTCCAATTCTTGTATTGCAAATTCAAGTTTGGTTTCCAAATCCAACTTTTTTACTTCATGTTTATCTTATAGTAGCTTGAATCCTTATATTTCAATCATCATTTGCTCCATCTTCTTGTTGTAATGTGTCAAGTGTTGGAACATTCTAATAACCTTTAAATGTTCCTCCAACTTTTGACTTAAAAATCCAAGCATCTATGGTGATTGAAAACCTAGAATACCTCCTCTAGATGTCTTAACAAATGGTACTACACTTTTGTAGGTTCCATATTGAGCTCCTATTTCATAAAAACTTGTTGATGATGATGGCTTGTCCTCCTACTATGTAACATGCACAATTTCAAGATGTATTTGTTCCTATGGTGCTAATGATTGTGATCTAGGTGGGACCACCCACCAAGTTCTAGTTTTAGAGACAGAGACTGTCTCTTATGCTCTTGTTGTGGTTCCACATGAAACTTAGGCTATGAGGCCTATTGTGCACTAGGGCCTAAAACATACATCTCCTACTTAACATGTAACTTTACCCTAGGTGTAGCTTGGTGACTTCAGTCTCTCTATTGCGTCTCAAGGTTGTTGCCTTGAAACAATAAAGGTTATTGTTACTTTTGAGTTTGATGTAGAACTCTTCTCATATGTCATCTCTTCTTGAAAGCCAAAGGAGTTTTTTCATTTTCTTCGTCATCAAACTTTAGTATAATCGGTTGCCTTATTCCTTGTCTACGTTTTTCCAATTCTAGATTCGTGTTCGAAGATCTACTCGATGACCTTAACAAGTGTTTGTTCTTTTACAACCTATCCTTCAATTCTGAAACACCACCCTTGTTTTCTAAGTAAACTACTAGAATACATTGCATGGATGTTGAAGCTTGTTGTGCTTCACTAGGCTCTAACATTGTTGATATTGTGGATTCTTCTCTAGGAAAAAATATTGCATCAACACTTTAATTGCCAATGCAAAATGGCATACATCCTTTTTTACATCAATTTTCACTATGCCCATGAGCATCTTGTTGTGATATGTTGTCCACCTAACTAAATCTTTGTGCAACTGTATGAACATGGTATCTACCTAAATCTATAGATTTTCCTTGATTTGCCATCATCATGGAGATAACATTCACGTTATTGAAATAAGAAACTTTATCCCTTTGGTAGAATATATGAAGAAGCAAAAGAAAATGAACATCATAGGATGATTTCATCTTATCAACACTACATTATTTTGGGTTTATATAAACCCTAAGCAAAACAATGCCTTGAAACACAACTTTTGCAATTTGCTTGTCTGCTTTTTTTGGTCTTTCCAACCAATGCTAAAAAATTTAAACACATCTATGATGACATGTTTCTCCATAACAAATACCCTTTCCCTTACCTAAGTATAAATTGTTTCCTTTCACTTTTGCCAACTATTGAGAAACTCCACCAATAGATCATGGTGTGGTGTTCTCCAATCAATCTTTAACAAACCTACCAATCCAATGTTGTTTGCCCATCTTTTTTCTACTTCTCCCATCTTCACCCAAGTATTGATTCTTTCTAACTCTTGAATATATGATTGCTTTATGGGTGTAAATATCAATATCTTTAGTTTTGGTGAAAGTTATACTGGAACCTACTTTAATGAAACATCCTTCTCTGTTTTTTAGGTTGGACAAATCAATTGAACAATTGGGGTTTGAAAAAACTAATGAAGAATGTTTTACAACAGGAATTGTAGATGACGACAACGTTGGCATTTATGATTGTTTCAATTCTTGAAAGAAACGCAAGTCATCCTTGTCTTCAAAGTTCAATAGCACCATTATTTTAGGTGCACCTTGAGGAAAAGAAATCCCTTGCTCTCGAAAAAAATGCAACCACTTTTAAGCTTCACTCCTTGTTTTTGCCAAATGATGCAAACTCTCCTCAATTTGCCTTCCAGGGTTGTAGCATGGAAAAGAAGATGGAGAGCGAACTTTAAAAAATTGTGGATTTACAAATCTCAACTGTGGAACTTGTTCTTCTCTCCACTTTTCATCTTTTGTAATAATTGTTTCTTCACATTGTAGCACTCTTTCTCGTTCACACATAATGTTTCTTCTTGCTTGTTCCTTCTCTCTTACTATTCTCTTCAACTTTTTAACAAAATTGTTGGCATTCATTTTGCTTTGTTGAAAAAGATGAAAAATGGCACATGTAAGTGATAATGACTATTGGCAAATGAATATTATTTGGTAAGCAAAATTGTACTATGTATGAATGAAACCATTTCTTGGTGAATTTTCCAATGTGTGTTTTTTATCCTTTTGGAAACCATAACCATGATCTCCAAACTTAAACTTCTTTTCTAGATACCTCTATTGACTCTAAAACACACAATTCCACTATTGATTTCCAATCATTTTTTGTGCTTGTAATTATTAATCTATTGTTTTTCCAAATTTGTGAATCTATTTGTGAGTACCTTAATAGGATTTGCATCTCCATGGCCTTTACTGAATGTGGGGAGAACATATTATTAGGTATTAAAAGATGTAGTCCGTAAACTAATTGATATGGAATGTACCTTATGGTTACTTTACACATAATTGAGAAAGTACAATGGGAAGTGGTTCATCCCAATTTTTCTTCTTCTTACTAACTAACTTAATGATGAAATTCACAATGAACTTGTTAGTTGACTCTACTGCCCATTTCCCTATGGATAATAGGTAGTGGAACTAGTTCATGTTTTTGAAGGAAATGATTTAGTAAATGTTTTATAACATCATTTATGGAATGAACTCCTTGATTTGTCACTAAGGTGGACAATTAAACCTAGTCAAGATGTGTTTGTATAGAAGTTTAGTTGTCACAACTATGGTATTTGTTCGGAGTGCTTTTGCCTCCACCCATATCATAGCATAATTTGTAGCTACTAAAATGTACTTATTACCTATAAATTTCTTTGTTGGTTTAATCAGTCAAATCAAGTTTAGCCCACTTCATGAAAGGTTCTTTTGGTAGAGTAGTCATCACTAGTTTTGCCTACATGAAACATAGCTACATATGTGGTTTGATTATGCACACCTATCAATTTTGTTATATTTGGTAGCCTAGATAACGCGTTTATTACTATACATGGGTACACCATGGTGTATCTACTATTATAAATTCATATTCCACGAATAAAAATAACCATTTAGCAATATGACTTGAAACATATGGTTTTTTCATTAGATAAACTAGAGCCATATGGTCAACATAAAACAAAAATTTATTATGTAATAGGTAATTTTGAACTTATGAAATGCAAATACCAAGGCTAAAGTTTCATGTTCTATGGTACTATAATTTCTTTCTCAGTTGTTTATTAGTTTATAAGCATAAACTACAAGTTGATCACGTTCTCCTATTAGGTTATGTGTTAACATGGCACCTATAGTTAACAATTATGCATCTATATGGACATGAAACTCTATATTCCAATAGGGAGATATGAGAATAAGTGTTTTTATATACTCCTAAGCTACCTAACATTCTAGGGTCCATAGTTATTGTTTTATTTTCTTCATGATTTTTGTAATTGAGGCCATTACAAATGCAAAATTCTTGATGAAACATTTATAGAATTGAACCATTATGTTGAATATTTGGATCTATAATGAATTTGTGGGAACATGCATTTGAACTATGGCTTGGATTTTTTTAGAATTTGGTAATTTACCCTCCTTGGAAACTATAAATTCCAGTATCATCCTTGAAAATACTAGGAATGCACACTTATCTAGGTTCAAGTTAATCCCAAATTCTTTGCACTTATGAAAACATAGTTTGACTTTAACGAAATGAATATCCATGTCACTATACATAGTGAAATCATCTAGAATGATCTTCATGAATTTATCTAGATAATCTTTGAAGGCTTTACTCACTACCCTTTGGTATGTAGGAGGCCCATTCTTCATTCCAAATGGCATAACTTCCCAAATAAAAGCTCTCAAATCTATTGCAAATGTTGTTTTATATCTATCCTTTGGTGCTATGGATATCTAGTGGTATCGAGAGTATTCATCTTTAAAAATATGCATCATGCCTTGCAACTATGTGCAAAACCTCATTTGTAAAAGGTAATGGATATGGATATTTCTTTGTAATTGCATTGAGTTTTTTGAAGTCTACACCAATTTAAAGCTTTCCATTCTTCTTAAGTACTATCATTGTTGGTGACAACGAAGTGGCTTCCTTTATAGGTTGTACAAATCTTGTTGTTAAAAGTTTATTTATGTTTTGTTTAACAACTATAACATAGTTTACATTCATTATGTACCTAGCTTGATGTCTTAATTCCATTAAATCATCATGATGTTTATAATTTGTTAATGACATGTATAATCATTAATAGGCCTCCATCCATCCATTACTCATGGACAACCTTTATTTTGGTGGTTAAAAATAGCCAAATGCAACAATAAAAAAAGATGCTACAAGTAATAAGGAAAAAAAGTGAGGTAGAAATAAAATTATTGCAAGATTTATCTACTTTTCATGCCATGATAGCCATTACACAATATAATGATAGTCTAGATTGCCACACAAAAATTTAAGTGGTTTGGATAGATTTGCCACTTTGCTCATTTATCATTAAAATGTTAAAGGTTTCACCACCACTACATCAATCAAATGTGCATGTAGTCACATTATCATTCTTGGGATGAACTTGCATTATCTCTTTTTATGTTGTGTGATTTCACAAGATTTTTAGGATGTCCTTTGGAAAATGATTGTAATTATTTTTTGTACTTCTTTCTTTATGAGAACACGTTTTGTATGTCGTTTTCATTGAATTCTTTTTTTTCACTAGCTTTGGTTCAAATCCTAAATGCGATTATAGAATTGTAATAAATTGAAACACTATTTCATGTGTGAGTTAATTTTGCTTCTTATTTCACTTTTTTAAGTTTTCAGCTTCATTTGAAGTTTCAAGTTGCATGTTATTGTTGGTCTTGAAACTTGGGGGCAAAATGTTTTTTGCAACATACATTCACTAAATTCATATTCATATTTTTCATAGCCACTATTTGTTATTTTGGTGCAACAACCATTGCCACATGCACTCAAAAATGAAAAGGCCATTTTAACTAGAAGTATCTAAAAACAATTGACTACTTTCATTGTTCATGTGTAAAAAAAAAAAAAATCACCAAAAAAAATCATTTTTTTTATGCAAATAGCCACCCATAGAAATCTCAAAAAAATCTAGGGAAAACAGTGCTCATGAGGATGAGATTCGTGAAAACTAATGGTTTTTAAAGTAAAATTTTTATATAGAAATAAATTGTGGAACATTATGTAAGTTTTATGTGTTGAATAAAGGAATATAATCTGAGTTTTGTTGTTCATAAATTTCATTAATACTTTTCTTTATGAATTTACATGGTTGGATTTTTTTTTGACATTTTTAATTATTAAAATTTTAAATTTAAATGCTTTTACTTATTAATACATGATTTAGTATTGCACATCCTAGAAATTAGTTTTTTTTTTTTCTCAATGAAAATTTGATATTGGTCTTTTATTTTCAACATGATTTCAATTACTTTCCTTCATCTATCAAAGTTCATTCAATGGGATCACATGAATCATCAAAATTAAACACTTCAGTACATTCACTCGTGTACATTCATATCATGTGCAATATTTTTCTAAGGATTTGTTTTATGTAACCAAAGTGGGGATCATCCATGATAACACATGTAGAAAGAATGTTAACCATACCTAGGAAGATTTAACCAAATGTGACTATAAACAAAATATGAAACAAGAATATTTTTATATTTTTGGTTATTTGTGGAAAACCAAATGTAGAAGTTTGGAGATTCTAATTTTTAATAATCATTTCTGGTGATGAAACCATTAAGTAATATTTATTTTTATTGAATTTTTTTGGAAAAAATTTCCAATAAAAAGAAGGCTAACCATGGGTCACATGACATCCCTATTAATTTAATTTGATCTCATTTCATACAAGATTGGTGCAATGGGATCACATGAAATCCATCTATCTCTATTTATTTTCATCCTTGAAAATTTATCCAAGAAGTCACATCCATTAATTACATTTAATCATTTGAATATTTCAATTATAACAATAACAAACAAAACACTGACTTTCTTGGGTTATATAAAATTGTACCATATTCTTTACATGGATTTGGATATTTTCAATGATGGAATATCATTAAAGTTCATCAAAGAATTTATAATCGAAATAACTAGGTGAACTTACCTTGGTACATTTATTGTGGCCTTAACATCCATTTTAAGTATCATAATACAAGGGTAGCTTCAACACGTGTCTATTGAACAATTAATTACATTTGAAGATTACATGTTGAAATATAAGATTTTTTTATAGATTCTCTATTTTCCTTCACAAAATTTTGTTCCTTAAAAACTTGGGCTCTACATTACTTTGCATTACCAATGATGAACATTGGTATGTTATTGTAAAAGAAATTATCAGTGAGGCGTTATCCGATACCTTGGGCAAACCAACACCTATCACCATGACAAAATCACAAATTGCTTTAAAATTACCTCTAAATGTTATACTTTTGTCCCATACACTTAGAGGCACAAAAATTCAGAAATAGAAACAATGCTCACATTTAAAAAAAAATAGAAACAATAATCCTACATCATACTTGAAAATAAATCAGCAATAAACTAATGTGAATTTTTTTTGGCAAAATCCTTTGAAGGTGATTTTTTCATTGCTTCCAAAAGAAACCCATCTTTTGCACAAGCATGGTTTGTTATGCAATAGTCCATGAAGAGCAATTTCATGTTTTTTTGTGTGTTCTCCAATGTGGAATAGGAATGAGAATCCACAATTTGCAAACACACATGCATTGAAATTTATTACAAGCATTGTGTGCATGCCATTTTATATCAACTTTGTGCAAGATATGATATCAATTAAGTAGGGATTCAAAGAAAACATGGAGATATTGGCTCGACAAGTTTTTACAAACTTAAATCAATTGTAAATACATAAGTATATGATATATTTGTTGTTGTATGTAGTCATTTTTTCTTTCATCTAAATTGGGGCGATAGGTTGAAAGTAGAACTTTGTTCACAACCATTATTGAGATTTTATCTTGATTATTTTTGTGATTGCCTTCCCCACATCCATACCTATCCCAACTTTTTTTCATTGTGAACACAAAAGAAATAAATATCAAGTATTGTATTAAAAATTTATGAACACATTGCAATAACATCAAGAGAGTTGAAAGTTATTAGAATACTCTTCATCTTATAATCCAAAATAAATGAAAAGAATGTAGCTTATCTTGAAAGATAGTTGTGAAACATCAAATTGTAATAATAATCTAGGCCTAATTTTCAAGTTTGAATAATTGGTAAATATTCTACAAGTGGAGTTCAAGTTGTCATGCAAATTTTCCAACATTATTGCACCATTATTACTAAAGTTATGTTTGGTCATTTTTTTGCTATTCATATCTAATTTTCAAATTTTCCAGCTTCATGGACACCATTCCTTCTCCTTTATTTGCTCTTGTTCAAGAGGCAACATCTATGGATCACACATGTTCATAGTTGTATAGGTATCTATGGTGCAAAAATGGCAACATTAAAAATCATGATAATTGGATAATGTTATATTTGATGAAAGATTTTTATATAATTTCATGAAATTTCAATTATTTAGAAAAATGCTAATGCACACATGTAAAAATGCTTGATAGTGGATGGTTTACAATGTTACAATGATGTCACTTCCATATATGGTGTTTGATCTTTTGTCCCTAGCATTGTATATATTCAACTTGTGTACATTACATTATCACAAAAAAACATTGGAAGTTGTAAACCACACAAGATAAGAGTGTTATTTCAAATAAGAAATGTCAATAACTTATAATCTAAATTGAAGATTTTTATGAAATTTCACATTAAAAAATCTCTCACCATTCTATCCACATAACCTTCAACTATTGTTTGTGCCAAGTAGGATTCCACCTTTCTTGAACACTTGGTGTACCAAAATATTATTATTTGGTTGTCATTGTTTTTGCATATGGATCCTTGTCATGTTGAATGCTTTTGCCTTGGATTCTTGTTTATTGACATGTCATTATGAAATTGAAATGTGAAATTTAAGTGAAATAAACAATGAACAACAACAAAGGTTTTTTAAACACCTTTGTTTATCCATGTCAAATACCATAATGTTAACATAATAAAAAAAACACATTTCTATTTATGAAAATTCAAGATATGAAAAAGTCATGTTAGCTGACATTATTTTCAATAAACCATTATTGGAAAAAGTTTAACATTGAAAGAAACAATTGATCAATTGATGAAAAAAAATTGATTTTGTGGAAATTAAATTTTATTCCAATAAAAATATTGAATGACATTGCATGCACCTTGAATTGGATTTGAATCTAAATTGGATTGAATTTGATTCAAATTCTTCAATTGTATTTAATTCAATTACATTGATTGGAATTGGAATTGAATTAAATTCCAATTTAATTAAATTTAATTCAACAATTGAACTAAGCTTCAATTGAAAAGAAATGGATGCAAATTGGTGAAGAATGTATTGTAGATTTGCAAGTGCAATATGGCATTGGAAAAACATTTTAAATAATCACAAACATGAAAAGACACCTTTCCATGTTGCTTTATTTGGGAATGGGCAAAAAAAATTTTAAGTTGGAATTTGATAAGATGATCATGATTTGATAAGCATGAAACGCTATGGGACCTTGTAATCATCCTACCTAAACCAATTTCAATAATTATTATCATTGCAATTTCAACATTTTTGCAAATAATTTATATAATGTCAAATTTGCCAAGGTATTACAATTTTTCAAGTCATGAAAAAAAGTTAATAAAAAATTCATACATATTAAAGTTATTTGTAAAATCAACTTGTATTTGGGCCTACCATTAGGCATGGCTTTGCTTTCTCACAATGAGTTTGAGCTATCCTTAAAGTCACCTTGTATTTCAAAACTTGACAAGAGATGGTATTGTGACCTCCTTCTATTCCTTTTTGCAACTTCATTCAACAAAAAGGAGGGATAACACTACTTCTCTATCTTGTAGTGAACCATTGGTGAAAATTGCTCCCTCTATGTGCACCAAAATCACTCCTTACGCACACAATTTTTGCCTCCTTTGAAACCAAAACCTTGAAACTACTTTACTTCAAAGTGCAAGCTTAGTCTTCTTTCCCAATGCCTCTTGCACTATGAGTTGGAGAGACAATACAAAACACAACAAGACCTCATGCCTTTCAAAATGCATGCCATAGGAGGAAACTCAATCGATCCTAGTTATGAGAGGGAAAATGAGTTTCCTCCTACAATTTTTGTCTTCAAAAAGTCTTGTTGTGTGATTTCAATCTCATTATCACTTTTGACCAAACTCAAGGTTCCAATCTCAATTTTGGCCAACTTTATGGATAGCTAAAATATCCTTAAAACATAATTCCACATGTTGTCTAAACCTTATTAATTGGTTTCCACCTATTTGAATATGAAGCCAATAATGGTGTTGCTCATAACCTTATACTTTATGTAAAGTATACTTTTTGGGGTGCATGAGGAACAATAATAAAATGTACACATTGGGGCAGCTATAACCTTACACATAGGTCTTCAATTAGTCTTACAATTTCCACATGCACAAAAACAGTTGTGGCCAAAATGATTTGGCATTAGAGATGAACAAGATTCGTCAACTACTTTTTAAGAGCTTCTATAATTGAAAGGAGTTTGGGTTAATTTTGTTCAACTTGCAAGTGGACTTTGTCATGGTTACTTTGGAGAGAATATGTTTTGAAATTTTGCTCGATCACATTCTTTCCTCCAGATTGATTGTTTGAAAATTGAAATTTTTTAATCAAGTGCTTGAAAGTTGAGAAAGTTTTTTTCAATTCAATAATGGTGAACCTCTTGGGATCTAACTTGTTTTCTACGCATACTTAACAATGAACATAGTTGAAGATGTCTGTTTGGATATTCTTACACCATGATTTGATAGTGAACACTATCATTTTGGATTTTCTCACATAATTGTATGAAAGTCAAAAACTGAAGATGAAACATTTCTACAGTCACTTAAATTGGTGCAATTGAAGAGCACATTACCAGAACCTTAAGTTTCAAAATTCTAGTTAAGGTTGTAATACATTCCCACCTCAAGAAAATTTTGAGGTGGAATTTTCATGGATGAATGGGCTGACCTACAAATGTTGTTAAGAAAAGGGTAGAAAGTGCCTGCCAGAACACGATCAAGAAAGGAACTAGTTTTTTCCAGCTTGAGCTCAGACCTTCCAAGCACATATACTGCCCCTGCTTCTTTAGCCTCTAATATATAACGTATTTCAGTTATGGAGTCCCCTGCCTCTTTTAGTTCCCTATCTTCCAAGGGCAGCAAACTTGATTCAATGTGCTCAATCAGTGATTCCACAACCTGCAATTATTCAATTTGACAAACCTTGAATGACATTCAGCACCAATTTTTTTATCTGCATCCTCATTGTACAAAATTTCAGATTTAAGATTTCAAATTTCTACGATTTTTCAAAATCTTGTAAGCTCATATCATACACAAGTCACATTTTAATTCAAGCTACTTGAAACTCATTTATTCAGCTAAAGAATGCAAAGTTGCACATTGTAATTAGTCAACAAACACACAAATACTTAGTTCAAGACCTGTTCAACAAAGTCAGTGTTCTCTGCATTCATCATGTCCATGTACCCATAGCGAACAACACATCGATACACCCCTTTGAAGCCAATCCTTCCCACCAGAAAACGTTCTGTTGGCAATACAGTCTTTACTGGTATATGTCGAATTGTTGTGAAGATGAGCACTTTGTGCAATGCTCGCACATTTCGCACATAATGGCTCACAATTGGAGGCACCCCATGAAGCAAATCACTATAGAAGAAACAAATCCCAGGCACTCTAAAGTTCCCAATGTCAATTAACATTTTTCCCAAGTTTTCTTTGGTGAGCATGTTTTTGGATTCAAAGTCAAACTTCTTTTGGCGCCCATTGTTCCATGAGGCCATGATTATTGCTACTACAATGGAGATTGCAAATGGGAGCCAACCACCTTGTGGAACTTTTGTCACAACGGATGTTAAATAGAGTCCTTCCACGCAGATAAATATTGAAAAAAAAACTATCACAAGAGGCCATGGTGTTTGCCAAATAACAAGCATGACAATTGTCACTAAACATGTTGTTATGACCATGACAAACACGACTGCCACTCCTGTAACATCCAACAAATGGCTTGTTATACAACATGCATAAATAGAATGTTATTCATATGCAATGATTGCACGCATTTCCATGAAAATACATGTCTTGATATGAGAAACCCACCCCTATTGCCTTAACATGTCCTAGTTTATATTTACTCATCATGTAGTGTTAATGCTCCCATGGGGGACACTAGTTTGTTTTCACATGAACTTCAATATCCATCTTTTAATGTCAACCTTAGTTTTTGATCATATGAACTTCAATATGTGTCTTTTCATGTAAACATCAATTCAAAATTCAATTTTAATTTGAAATATGTGACCATACAATTTGGCACATTTTGACACAATGTTGGCAAAACCTACCACCTTAGTTAACAACTTATCAATTAGATAGAGGTATGGACTTGCTAAGGCCCCCTTTACACTAAAGCTAAGAGCCCTCATTACTGAAATAGAGAATAGCTGATTGTAGGAGAAGGTCATATTGGTACGTACTAATTCCCTTTCTGCTAAGGGTGCAAGCTTAAGAAACCAAGGAAATGTAAGTTGTTTCATGGTGTAGTGAACTTTGTGCCTAACCTAATGGGAAGTCCACTAGACCATTAGCCCAAAAAGAAGTGATTGGTTGTGCAAAACAGAAAACAAGCAAAAGAATAAAACAAAAATGGGAGGAATTTGGATGACTTCCCTCCAAATTTTCTTACCCTAAATTACACTATAGTAACAAAGGAAGGTCATTTGCTCACCCATTATCACACATACACTACGTTTCAGAGCCTGAGCTTTGAAAAAGATGATTATGGAGTTTCAACAGGACAACTTGTGGATGCGTTTGAAGGGCTCTCAAAATCTTCATGGCTATGTGCCCCAAATCTAGTGTACTGGGGGCCCTGGCCCTAAGATCTCCACAATTGGGAAGGTTATAATTGTTGCTAGTAGAAGTTAGAACATGGTTTTCTATTTAGTAGCCATCTAAAGTACAAAGATTTTTGAATTGGGAAATGTGTTGTATGTGCCAAGCGCATAATTGTGTTCATCCTTGACACCTTAATTGTTTATTGTTGTTAACAGTTTTGTATCGTACCAAAGGCATTGCCAATATCTGTTGCATTGCGAAATCCAAATAGGACAACTAGACATAACACCATCAGAATGTAATTGACTTCAGGAGAGTAGATTTGGCCCTCTTTGTCTTCTGATGTATGGACAACTTTCACACGTGGAAAATAGTCCAAAGCCATTGATTGTCTGATTACTGAAAATGTGGCTGTTATAAGACTTTGGCTTGCTACTATGGCTGCCAAAGTTGCAACGAGGAACATGGGCCAAAATATGGGTGTGGGCACCATCTTGTAAAAGCCTTGCATGTAGTCGTTGGGATGGACGATCAAATAAGCTGCTTGCCCAGCATATGTAAGGATCACTGAAGGGTACACCACAAAACAAAATGCCAGCTGCAATTGACAGATCAATTGCCCAAGTCCTTTTCCCCTTGTCAATTGGTTTAGTTTTAAATAAAGGATTATACATTCTCCCTGCATTGGTGGCACTCATAACTTCTATGTATCATGATAATGCTCCAAGTGTTACAACTTATGTATTTGAATGACAATTACTGTAATACCAGCGCTAGTTTGACAGCAAGGTGCCTTATATATATATATATTCATTTACTTTCGGCAGTGAAAATAATAGTATTTTACAATTAGGCTGTATAGTAAACAATGAAGCTAGTGTGCTTTAGAGATTCTTTCAGATTTGGGGCATGGTAGGTAGGTGTTTTTCAGAAATTTTGGCAAATCCACAAAAAAATAATTAGTTCCTAACCAGCCTAGTTACTAGGATAGTTAGTCAGTTCTTTATAATCCAATGCCTATGTGCATGGTATGTTTTAGGGCCTTGTCTTGTTACCAATCAGTTAAGATAAGTGCAAATTTTGCTTTATCAAACACCCTCGCACCACAGTTTTGCCAAGAACACACATACATCTACATCCAGTAACACTCTAAAATCCATTACTCCTAGTTGGTACCATATTTTGAATTAACTTCTCTCAAGGTACATGGCAGTTTGGAGTGGTAAAGATTCAAGAATATCATTCCTACCAACAAATGTGTTTGTGATGTGCATCAAGCCAATAGCCCAAGTTGCAGTCTTTTTTTTCTGGCTACATACAAAAAGAAAATTTAAAAACTAAAGGTGCTAAAATAGTGTCTTTAGAGATTTTCAACAGCCAGAATTCGACCAAATTTTAAGAAATCTCTCCAGATTTCTGTACATGGTTCAAGTAGGTAGCCAAAAAATTGACCAGAAAAACATTGAGCTGCCCAAGAGGACAGGAGTCCTGCAGGACTTTCGAGGATGAGAAAAGTTCGACCTCACAAGTCCCTCTAAGGCTCTAAGATGTCCTACCCAATTACTGAAAATTTATTGCTGATGATTGATGAGGAGATTAAGGTACTGTCATTAGTTTACGGTATAACGAGTTCAGAGTGTACTTTCAAACCAGATTCTTCTGCAACGTGATTGCTATGAGTATCAGTATTTACTTTGTGCACACGAATCTGTATTTTTTCAAAGCTTTGGAAATTGATAAAACATTAGTAATTGAAAATTATTATTCCTAGGTTTGTTCAAGCTGAATCCTTAGGTTGAAGTTTCTTTCCAACCATACGAGGCGTTTTGACACTTTAAAATCGTCTTCATTTCTTTACTTGGCAATGCTAACATCAAGAATCATGTTAAATTAGAGTTATTGAATGGGTTACAAAATGTCTCTCATTGATAGATCTTGGTAGGTTAAACATTTTTGGATCAGCGAATACTTAATTCAAATGACTAAATTTTATAGTATTGTGGTGAATTATATACACTAACATAATATACACTTTATAGCCTATGGTAAGAGGACCATTGTTGGGGGTAAACTATTTTAATATGCAAGGAATAGATCCTAGTAAATGTATGTTCACCACGCTTCAACACTAGAGCATGCATCAAAGACATCACCTAAATTGTTGGGACTCATGGCCACTCTGCAATTGATTGTGGGTTTAATTCACCATAGGCCATCCCAGATGTCACATATTACAGCTAATCCAAGTACAATATCATTCAGTGTCAACTAATCACCAAAAACCTACATTGTTACCTGGGGGCAGGACAATGTTATTGCATTGCCCAAATAGAGTAGATAGACCGTGACCATCTCTAAAATGGCAATTTACCTACATAATGAATAAGTCTTGATGGGATCTGTGCTTGAACTAATATAATTTTTTTCACAATCATCACATCAAAATGATGAACATTATAAAAAAATCATGAAATACATTGTCCCAAATTCATTTTGTTTGAAAATGGCACAACAGCTTACACATTCACAACTATGTTATACATATATATGTATGTACACACACATGTTGCACCATTTGAGCAAATGCATCAATTTAAGAAAGGAATTTGGTTTAATCTCTCTGAAGATTACCGTATATCAGGACATGGATTTATTCCTTTATGTTACATTCTAATGAAGTTTTTTGGGGGGGAGGACTTTATATACCTATCAGAAGTGTAGTCCAAACATTCAAACTACACATCCACAACATAGGCAGAAGCAGATCTCTGAAAATGGAAACTTGTTTAGCAATCAATTTTAGCTGCCAAATGGCTTACCTTGGGTCTTAGTTAAGTGAATATGTATGAAACTTTTTGTTGGACATGATCCAAACAAAATAATGTTAATAAAACCTGATTGGATTTATGATTGCTTAATCTATAACAAACAAAGTACTGTCTAAACTAAGACAATATTAAACAAATCTAGATTTTAAAAACTTTGACGTTAGGTGAGTCTGGCATAATTGGCAGATTTTTCTTAATGTCAATAGTATCACCATGACCTAGGAGGTTTGGCACACACATCCCATATAATGTTTACCGACTTGATTTACACCTCTTTGGGGTTTTAGAGGGATTAGGTAAACATTTTTTGCCTATTTAATTTGTTGCAACCTTAGTTGAAGCAAGATGAACTTAATTTGCTTCCTTCAATTTTCAATTGGAGCATGTGGTTTGTAATATATGTAGTTAAAATCTTCCATTTTTCAGGTCAATACCAGTGTTGGGTGATTCTTTGACTTTTGAGAGAGCAGCTGGTTCTGGGTGTTTGAAAATAATTCAGAATCAAAGAACTGGTCACTTCCAGGAATTTGAAAAAAAATTAAAATAAATCAAAGAACGCTAGTTCTGGGTATTTCAAAACCCTCAAAGAACCATCAATTTTCATGATGGAACCACCGATTCTTTCCCAGTTCTTTGATTTTTAAATTTTTTTCTTGGTTGGTTTCTGGGCCATGAAAATTTTATTTGCCAGCTCAGTTCCAAGGGCAGGGGTTTCACAAAATGGGAACCACCAGTGAGATACCTATATATCTGGTCTAATTACCCATAAAGAACCAATGCTGCGTGAAAGAACAGCCCAACACTGATCAACACTTTTGTTTGCCTTTTTCTCTTTCCCAATAAATTTTCTCTTTCAATTTTCTTTAAACACTTTAATAAATCTCAAGTCTATGTGTGTTCAACGTCTAATTGTTTAGTCACCTGAATTGAAAGTCGATTGAAGTGGCCCATATCTGCAAACATGGCTTCTGCTCCTGTCCAACTTAGACATGAAAAGCTTGAAAAAAATTAGCGTATCAGGTGTTCACTCAGCCCTTTATGGCATGTTCAAATTCAAACTTCAAACTAATAACTGCCTTAATGGATCTAGAATTTTTCATGTAGATGCATGCACTTCTATGGAACATGTCTATCCATTACATGCACATGTCAATCACACATTGCGGCAAGCTTGAGCCAAATTTCTTGCCCAAATCCTGCACCAATGCCTAATCTTTTTCCCTTGGCAGAGCCAATAATCTCTCTTTTCAATCAAAACATTAAATTGCTTATTCATTGAAGAAAACTTTTCAAAACAATTGAAGCCACCAATTCCAACAATGCCATTGGCCAAACTTTCTTCTTCACACTTAACCACAAAGCTACCAGTTCACTCAAGATAGCTCATTAAAGGAATCCAAGCCCCCAATTTTAACAATTTCATTGGCCAAAAATATTTTTTCTGCACACCTAGCAACATGCATATTCCAAGGCCCTCCACAGTTGTGTGTACTTTATATAATAACACTAGAACCCTTGTCTGTACATACATAGTAAAAACTAGTTGATATGTCTTCATAGCAGATGGCTTCATTCACCCAAAAGGAAGATAAAGTTTTATATTTATTTACCTCGTCCATTAAAATTATCTGCAAAGTGATCTTGATCCTCACTTTAAAGATAACTTTATTATCTTACTACATTTTCCAAACAACAAGATTAATTTCCAATGATCTTGTTACCTAATGGAAAGGAGAATTTTTATCTTTTCATGAAGCTTCAGAAGGTAATAGAATGAAGTATAATACACATTAACATCAAAGTTCATCCAAAACATGACTCAAAATATTAGATTTGGTGTGAGCATATACAGCTTTACTATCTAATTAGAGTTGTCAGACTGAAAGCCTCTTCCTACATTGGAGGTTGAAAGGTCAATAACCAATTCATAGGGGCTTTGCCAAGTGTAAAGTAAAATTGTATTATAGTTATGCATGGAAATACTTGACTAGGAAAAGGGCGATATATGTGCACCTGTGATACATAGCACAATGCCACCAAGCATAAGCCAACCATGTTTTCCGTTGTTCTTGAAGAAAAGAAAGATATATCGGGGTGAAAGTGCTTTGAAAACATATGGATAATGTTTTGCAATGTTGTAAACCCCAACCATGGGAGTGGCAAGGAACCATACAACCATGATTGGGGAGAAGAGGAAGGAAACCTTGTCAGTTCCATATTTTTGTGCCATGAATAGTACTATCAATACTGTCGCTGACACCCACACTATCACCACTGCATGTATTCAATGTTGAATTAGTTTTCAATAGGACTACTTTCAATTCGGTCTGTCAGTAGCTTGCACAATGCTTGCTTGTTAAATTAGGTATTTCCATACATACACCATTTTATGTTACAACACTAAAAATGATTGTGACCAACATTTTTTTCAATTTTTTTCAATTTTTAATAAATAAATTGGGATTTTTTTTTCCTGGAAATTGACTCATTTTTCTTTTTTTGGGGAAAGAAGAGCCCAAAAAATTACATGACAAGATTGGGAGAAAAACCTTGATTGCAACCTATGAACATTTAATTGGTTACATTATAATAAGAACACTCGTGTTGAAATACGTGACTAATTGCCTTGGTGGTATTTTTTGAGCAAAGAACCATAGGTAAATATAAAATTGTGAATTTGGGATAGTATGAGCTTACTATTGGTGACTGAAGGCACTGGGACTTGGATGCCCTGAACAGCTGATAATACTGCATTCCAGGGTACAGAAGTTAAGGATGCCTGTAGAAACACATGTCAAAGTTTACTTCCCCTCATTATCTCCATAAGTTCTATGGCACAATCATGACTTTAGACATCCTTCTAAACAATATTAAATATATCAAATAATGTCTCAGTAAATGTGTTAAATGTGAATTGTTCACCTATGAGTTGTTTAACTTGTAATCAGGATTTTTCTTTCCAAGTGTAAATTCAAATAATTTTGGTTTTTTTTTTTTTTTCAATCACTAAATTCTTGTTGTCACAAAATTTAAGAGGGGGGGGAATAAGGGGAGTGAATCCGAGCTTTGTAACAAATAAATCAAAGATAATGATGATTATGTAATTGAACAGTCCTCACCTGAAATGGCAGGAGTCAGCACACCATCACCAATCAACATGCATGTCCCCATCATGACTACTGCCAGGAGAACTTGTCGTGCTTTCTTGTTGCCCTCCAACCAAACCCTAACTTTGTTGCCTCCAACCATTGAGTCTCCAATTCTATGAAAGTGTGATAGTTGGCTATCAGATTTTGCGGAATGTTCGCTTAATTTCCTTGCATTGTTTCCCATTCTCATATGTTGGCAAAGAAGGGAATACAATGCAAATGTACCACCTATTCATGTTAATCACCTCTATAGATTTATGAATGTCAATTACAAAATACTTGTAGTATATACTACATAACTTCTTTAAGCTAATTCTATATAATTGACAGTTGATAAACCAAGATCGTACAATTATAATTGATTTTCACATAAAGTTTTAATTTAGTTCTCCATTACTATTAAAATTGGAGAACACCCAATTAAAATTCAATAGAAGTGTTTTTTTCTTGGTTTATGTTTTCATGCATCAACATTTTTCATCCCAAAGAATGGACAAGTTATTTCAAAATAAGGTGGTTTGGAAACAACAAAATGTTTTAAGAAAACAATACCTTCACCATGATCATCAGCTTGTAAGACAACCCATACATACTTGAAAACTCCAATAAGACTTAAAGTCCAAAATATGAGGCTCAAAATTCCTAAAAAATCTTCTTCATTCGGTGTAGAAGCAAACATTATGGAAGGGTATACATATAAAGGTGATGTTCCTAGGTCTCCAAACACGATCCCAAGAGTTTTGTATGCAAATATTATTGTTTGCCACTTGGTATGTTTCTATTTGGCACACATAAGTGAAGGTTACATAATGAATCATGGATTTCCAAAAGACATTTTATTGTTGGTTTGTCAAACATCTCATCCAATTTTCAAATACTTTAAGCTAATTCTATATCCCAATAGGAATAATCACTTGTAACATGATGGTTTAACATTATTTTGAAAAAATTCTAACAAATTTGGAAATACCATACCTTTGTGGGAACAATAATCGGTGCTTTAAAATATTTGTCATCAATGGAGTTGGATCGGAAAGGCTGGTAGGCCTGAACTTCATGAATGTCTTCTTGTGCTAAGGTTTTAAAGGTGGGGTTCTCCGCGTCAATTTTCATTGTACCACTTTCATCGTTTGCCACTCCAACTTCAACATCTCTGTAGGAATCATTCATGTTATGCTATGAGTCTATGAGGCAAATAAACAGAACTAATGGAGGTTAGTAAAAAATGATTATGTTTGCATTTACAAACAAGTGATATTGTGTTCCCCAATATAGAATATGTGGTATTGCAATAAATTATTTCATAGCTTAAATATATTTAGGGATTTTTTCAAAGCGAATTATATTGGCTATGGTGAAAGTTTAGAGCACAAGCAATTGATCTAACCTTAATTCATCTTTAAGCAATTAATTTTTACAATGAAAACTCATTTGGAGAAAGTTATTATACAAAACAACAAGTACATCACATCTAGATGATTATTGTTCATATAATATTTGGAATGTGGTCCACTTGCATTTAAATTTGTGGCATTTCAAGCATAGGGGAATTCAACGAATAGTTATTAATGTTGCAAATGTCCTTTCTTAAAAAGCAAATGCATCCTTCATGAAAGAAATGACCTCATTTCAAAATGCAAAAGTTTTGAAAATGATGTAATTGATGGAAAAGATTGAATATCTCACTTATGGAATTTGATAATAATCTTAGGATGGACTGTGCTTGCCATTGTATCAAATCCAATACTCCATGAAATTACCCAGAATTGTGAATATTTCAAAATCAAATCAAATGGGCCTTGGATTTATAATAAATCTTACCATGTCATATATAACTTTTTGGTACAAGAACCATTCATTGGTTTGGACTATTTGGAGCAAATCAAAGCAAAAAATGTATTTGCACATGTAATGTTATTGAAACTAATATATCATTATAAATTCACAAATGGAATTCTCTAAAGATAGATAAAGATTTTGTGTATATGAATGAATATTTTTTGAATGTACATTAATTAACATTCCCAAGTAGGTCACAATAAACATATCATGCAAGCTTGAGGTTTGGTGATATTATCACTTTGTTCCAAACCATGCTGAATATTTGGCCCATAAATAGACCTTGAAGAAGAAAGAGATGAAAACCCTAATTTTCACACAAATAATGTAAATGGTTTTTAACTATGTCATAAGTCTCTAAATACCAAAATTAATTTCACAAACCTTGAAGAAAAGAGAAATGAAAACCCTAATTTTCACACAAACTGCCCTAATGGCTTCTAATTATGTCATAACTCTAATATTAACGTTATTTTCAGACATGAATGTAAAGAAAATATTTCATCAATTCTCTTCTAAAGTCCAGGTCACGAAAAATCTTGCATTGCCCAAGCAAGGCCATCCAACCTACACCCACTACCTTAATAACCAAAAGCATGGTTTGCTTAGCCAATGTACCTTTTATGACAACTTTAGATTAAGTAATACATTTCACAATGCACCCATTGCCCAACATACTAACACATCAATATGAAAATTGTCTTTTTGCAATGTCTTTCCTCCATTCCACTTTGCTCATTATACCACACTTGTCATTCCTTCCTCTACCATATGAATTAACTTCACATTCATGTTATCTTTCAATAAAGATCCCCAAACCCCGAGTACTAACACTGCAACATGTTAACTTGAATAGATTGTTTTGTTTCAAATTGTAGGGGTCTAATTTTAATCACGGCATATTGAACTCCTCAGTTCTTTTTATATACGCAATCCTATTGATTTAATCTTCAACCAATAGAAGGAACCTTTCTATCTTGCATATCTTGCATTGTAAATTGTAATGCACGACTCCATTAAGTTCCTTTTGTTCATTCATGTTAAATGGCATGCATATTATGGTTTTTGGTTAGTTTGCCTTGTTGGCAACATATTATTGTCAATTGGATACATCACATGTGCCAACTAATGGGGTTTGCAATTGGCTCCAAGGTTAAATTCTAAAAACTTTGAAAGGGTTTGAACATGTAGCTCGTGGATTTAATCAACACCCCAATCAAGGCCAAAAACTTATTTTTATTTTTAACTTTTATTTCCATGCATTAGAGATAGAAGGAGAACATGCTCTCAAATTCTCATGATGCACTTTTCCATCAACATAGCTTGGGGTTGGCAATGCACAATAATAAATTTGGAGACCAAAAATGAATTTATCATTTTGGATGGTGTCCAATGATTGCTACAAGAAACATACCAATTAAAGACATTCCATGTGAAAATCCATTTTCTTCCTAACCATGTAAACATGATGTTGAAACATTGTGACCAATATGTTTGAATGCAAATAGTAAGACATTCCCATCAATAATCATATACTAGATAAATTTAAAAACTTTCAATTTCGTAACTTGAAATTGAATATTTTGTTACAAAAGAGACAAATCGTGCATATCAATGATTCATGTAACCATCTATACGTTTAAAAAATATAAATCATTATATGCAAACCAATTTATTGACACACCAAAACAACGTGCATGTGATGTTAATACGACTTGATATTATCACACCATGTTCAACTTGCAAGCACATCAAAGGTGAAAATTGAACATGGAAGTCTTCAAGCATAAGATTCATAAGTTGACATAGATTCAACATGTGATGGGTTCAACATTGACAGTTAGTAAATAGTCATCACCTACAATAAAACAACACCCATTCAACTCCAATCTAGTAACCATAACCAAACACATGGTTCAATCTAAGGATTACAAGTAAAGCTAAATCAAATTTCTCTGAATGATGGGTTGATAATTGACATCCTTGAAATCATACATTGAAAATAAAAATGAAAATATTATGAGAATTTTCAATGGTTGACATGGTTTGTTACATGTTATATGTGCTAGATTTTAATCACTGAAAATATTATTTTATGTACATATGTGTCAAATGCTGATGTGTAGATGTGTAATCCCCCTAGGAATGTACTAAACATCGAGGCCTCCCTTAGACATGTAAGTAGGCAAGTTGAGGTTGATAATAGGTAAGGAATATGTAGGTACATGTTGTAGGCTAGATATAGGTAGGTAAGTAGGTAATAATCAATAGGTAGAGGTAGGTAGTTAGGGTAGTAAAAGTAGGTAGGTGATATATAGGTTTGGGGTTAGTAATAGGTAGGTTTTCAACAAATACATAAGTAATTAATAGACCTAGGTAAATAATAGGTCTAGTTAGTACAAATTGGTAGGTGGAATGGGGGTTGGCATTAATTGTTAAATAGGTAAGACATAATAGGTCGATAGGTTGTAAGTATGTAGGTTTTTTTAGGTAGGTTAGTAGGTTAGGGGTGTTAATTAATAAGTAGCAAGGTAGGTAGGTTGGGGGTTGATAATGCATAGGTTGGTTACTAGTTAAATAGGTCATGACAGGTAGCTTCTGCAAGGTTAATGATAGGTAAGTTGGTAATAAATAGGTAGGTAGGTAGGTAGGGAGTTGGTAATATATAAGTAGATAATTAGTATGTTGGTAGATTGGTAATATGTGCAAATACACATCTAAGAACCGAAAACCATGTTGAATATTGGTGAAAATTGTGAACTTTTAAATTACTTTTTTTTTGGAACATTTAAAAGCTATGTTAATCATTCCAAGTTGTGCTAAACAACTAATATGAATGTTGAAGAATTAAAATTAAAATTTCATTAAATTTAATTTTGAGTTTTGGTTTTAATATAAGACGTTTGAACTTGAATAGTAATTGTGTTAGATGTGGTTAATTTTGCAAAGGACTGGGTAAAGGATTTTTTTAATAAAATAATTTTGATGGTAAAAAATTTATATGATAATAATTTATTGCACAATGTGAAAATCATTGCACACCTTTCAACTTAGAGACATGCAATTCACAAAATTCATTTGGGGGTGGATGATGCACCTCCAAACTCCTTGGTAGACTCAACTATGAGTCTAAATGTGAAAACAAAGAAAGGATAAGAAGTTGGGGCACGTTCTTTGGCTCGCAGCACTTTGGGGGTAGAAGGGCGTGTTGAAGTTCCGAGATGGGGACTAGGAAGAGTGACAAGCAATTCAATTACTCATAAGGACTTGCACAAACCAAACAACAAATTAGTTAGTGCATAATTGGAACATTTTTGGTGCATGGACGAACCATGGACAAACATGGACTCACAAGACTCACCACGGCCCGGACTTGGGGGAAGCCACCACCTTCCCACCCAAATGTCATTTTGTCTTAGGACTCCCAAGTGGGAATCTCGAAATTCCCAAAATTGGGACTCTTGCAAATTTGGAAGCCCATAACTTTGTGTGAATACCTTTGATTGAGGTGAGGTCTATAGGAAAGTTGTAGCCCTCGTCGAAAGCTTTCCAACGGTATGTGGCATGCCACCTACACACAAGGAAATCAAGGCAATTACTAACTTTTAATGGTTGGGAGTCAAATTGCCAATTTGACTTCCATCCCTTCTTTTGGCCATAATTTGTGTTTTAATTACCCAAATGGGTCATGAAAGTTCATTTTAAACATCTACTTTCTAAGAACTTTCCAATGATATAAGGAACTTTTCAATACAATGAGTTTTGACCCCTACAATCGCCCTTTAAAATTCAAGAGACCACTGGGATTCCAATTCCCAAAGTGGGATCATTTGGGAGTGTGGAGGTTCATTCCCACACACTCTCTTGCACTCCCGGGAGCATGAAATGTGATTTTCGAGCTCACTCTTGGTTCACACCTTCACAAGCCCTTGCTTTGGTCACGAACCCAAGGCTAGGGTTGTGACAAGGAATTACATCAACATATTTCCTAGATTCAACCTTAGAAAGAAAGGTTATTTGTAGAAAGAAAGTTACATAGTAGTTCCACTATCATAACCCTAGCTTTGGGTTTGCGACCAAGGCAAGGGTTTACGAAGGTGCGAACCAAGAGTGAATTCGGGAGTCACATTTCATGCTCCTGGGAATGCAAGAAAATGTGAGGAAATGAACCTCCACACTCCCAAATGAGCTCCCACTTTGGGAGTTGGAGTCCCAATGGATTCCTGAAGCTTCAAAAGGCAATTGCAAGGGTCAAAACTCATTGCATTGAGAAGTTCCTTATACTACTAGAAAGCTCTTGGAACTTAGATGTCTAAAATGGGCTCGCATCACCCATTTGGATACTTTAAACATAAGTTATGGCCAAAAGAAGGGTCGGGAGTCAAATGGTCAATTTGACTCCCGACCACTAAAAATTGGGAATCGCCCCAATTTCCTTGCGTGTAGGTGGTGTGCCACATACCGTTGGGAATTTCTTAACAAAGGCTACAACTTTGCTTCAAACCTCACCTCCATCGGAGGTCTACACACAAAATTATGGGCCTCCAAAGTTGCAGGAGTCCCAATTTCGAGACTCCCACTTGAGTCCCGGAACAAAATGACATTTGGGTGCCGGCCCCGTGGCCAGGCATAGAGTAGACTATAAGGGGGAAGGTGGTGGCTTCCCCCAAGTCCGGGCCGTGGTGAATTTTGTAAGTCCGTGTTTGCCCGTGACTCGTTCGTGCACCAAAAGTGCTCCAGCTGTGCATTAACCAACTTGTCGTTTGGTTTGTGCAAGTCTGTGTGAGTAATTGAGTTACTTGTCAATCTTCCTAGTCCCCATCCCAGAGCTCCAACACGCCCTTCTACCCCGAAGTGCTACAAGCCAGAGAACGTGTCCCGATTCCTTACTCTTCTATTGTTTTCACCTTAGACTTACAATTGAGTCTATCAAGGAGCTTGGGAGTGCATCATTTAATAAGTTAAGATGTGGTTCAATGAAAAGTAATGAATCGTTTAAAGAATCTATGGCATTGTGTGTCCACTTAGTTAATACCAAAAGATGTTGAAAAAATCAATGTACTTATCATAACAAGATGTGAAGAAGTGTTGTATTATGTTTTGTTTTAGTTGGAAGTTCACATTTTTTGATAATTTGACCCCCCTTGCTCCAATTGCCATAACATTTTCATACAACCTTCAAATCTAACATGCATAAGGTTGTTGGTAAACTAATTTTATAAATAACATTCATAAAAAATCTTACACTAGAAGAAATATTATCCATTTCAACCATCCATTTGCAACTGTTACGCAACTAATGTCCAAATGAACTAATTTTGTGATTATAATTCTCTTAATCCTATGTGTTAGGTTAGTTGCAAGTCATAATAGTTACACCTACGACTACAGGAGAAGTGAAATTATGTTTTTGTCATAGATGTGACTACATGTTACAATTGCAGATGTTTTAGGGCAAAATATGGATGAAAAGGAATAATATTTCATCAATTGATGGATGATATCATAGTTGTTTTTGTAATTACAATGGGTTTTTTTTGCAATTATAGTATATATTATGCCACATGTACAAAAAACCATATTAGATCACACATGATGCACATTTTATTTTTAAGAAATAAGGTATTATGAATTAAATGAATTTATCCATGGGTCTTATTGCTTATACTCATGGGTTTTCCATGTTATTATTAACTATAGGTCTTTTTTGCACATAGATCCATGGATAAATAATAGATAACAATATGGATGCATCATATATTTATCATACGGATGGGTTTACAATGTCTTTCAATTGTGACCACTATTACATGTTTCATTGTGTAACATATCATGTTACCACATTATTTTCCATTGAATGAACAACCATAAATGCATTGCTACAAATAATCATCATGCCTTAATCAAATAGTATGATTTACATTAATTAGGACTTAAGAATTCATGCTTGAAAACATTTGAGATTTTAAAAACAAAAAAGATAAAACGTGTAATCAAAATATTGAATATTGTAATCTTATACAACAAATTTATATATAAACCAAAAAAAGAGCTACAATATCCACATTTGACAAGCAAAAAATTCCATTACACTCTAAAATGAATTGTCCAAATAAAATAATCAAAAATGAAAAAGGTAAAGAAAACAATCCGAAATGAATCATGCAAATGCTTACATTTAAAATCACACCATATCATCCATTCCTAAGCTATTACATAAGGCCTGAGCAACCATGAGACTTTATTCTCTATTCAATTCTATTACACCTACCAATGTTTTACTAGTTTCTAAATCTAGAAAGTCCAATGGAGTTTTTAGCCCATACACGACACAAGAAGTCTTAATGTTATCATCATATTGTCTACAACAACTTGTCGACTTCTAGGCTCCCTCCCCAATACAACCTTCCACCAAGGTGTCTTTGGTTCACTCCAAAAAAACATTTGTTGAACTTGTGAAGGAAAAACAAAGGGTTCATCAAATTCATGCAACAAGTGATGAAAATTTGCAAATAAAAAACCTGCCTCATCTTGTTTATAAATGAGGTTGCCTCTATTGTCAGTCCCATTTTTCACCCAACTACAACAAAATAAAAAATTGGTGAAAACATCAAACCATAGTCCAATTGTAGAACTTGCTTTAAGGTCTCAACATATTGGATTTGATGAAACACATCGTCCTCATTACCTTGTGACTGTTGGAAAATAGATGCAACACCAAAATCATATGTAGTTAATAGACGAGTCTATTCATCATCCACTTTAAAGTGGTTCCTATATACCTTCATTTTCTTGTAATTCATTGCAATGAAACTTGGGGGGGCTTGAAAACAACACTAGATCTATGTTTAAATGAGAAGTCATAGCACATCGATGGGTTCGAATGGCATCCCTCACCCACTTAACCATCACATCAATTTCCTTCCAAGTGTGAAAGAAATACCACAAGTTGGGCACTTGTATTAGGGTTTGATAGCCAAACATTTTCAAATTCAATTCTACAAGCCTCAATTCGTGCCTTCTCATCCTTGTATTTTATGCAACAACAACAATATAAAAAGTGATGAAGTACCTAGCAATTAGGGTTGTACCTATTGGCCAAGTATCTATAGGTATTAAACCTTACATTATAAATAGAATGAGCAACTAGCATGATAATGCACATATGGAATTAGGTTATCAACAAGTACGTCATGACATACAACATGTACATGAAGGTGTTGAAAGCTTCAATAATGTCAATTGTGCATTCTAATGTTAAGCAACTAAGGCACAATCCATGCATTTGATACCTTCAGCAACTACATAACACATCACAACAAACCAAACGATTATTCCATCCAAATGTGCCATTTTAGGGTCCAACATTTAGGTAATAACAAACCCTTTAACACATAAATCCCATGAATTCAAAGTAGGGAACTCAATGTATCCATGGGCCCATAAGTTCAGTATTTGTTAACACATAATCATGTGCAAGATCTTGTGGAATGGGACTAAGCACAAATTTTGTAGGAACACCCTCCAATACTTCTCCAAAAACTCCTTCTTCCTCTGCATCCCAAACTCTCCTTGACACATGTTCAAATTCTTGCAAATATTTAGTCACAAACCCTAATGTCTCCTCTAACACATAGCCTTCGACCATTGACCCTTTTGGTTGCACCATTGAATAAACATAATCCTTCAAAACCTTCATCATCCATTCCGTAGGGTACATCCATCAATTATGAACTAGCCCACAAACATCCAACTCATCTACTACATGCAACAACAAATGTGTCATTATGTCAAGTAACGCTAACAAAAACTTCTTTTCTATCAAGCAAAATGTAACTACCACATTTTTTCACAGACTTGGAACGTCGGAAGGGTTCCAAACCTTCACACAAACCTATCAAAAGACACAACTAAGCCTCATAATGGCCTTCTATGGCTCCATCACCATAAGCCTTTGCAAGCTCAAAGGCAACACTTGTTGCATCAACATATGGTAGTCATGTGATTTCATGGAACCTAGTTTTTTATTTGCAACATGTTTAGTGAATGAAACACCATAATTTGTGGGAACTTTCATTGAACCCACCCTCAACAAAAAAATGTTTAATACATTTGTTGTCAAGACATATGATGCATGCGGTTTTAAGATTTTGTGTTGGTTATTAGGATGTCGTCTTAACCATAAGTGTTGTTGAATGCTTTCAGCTTGCATGTCTTGTTTAACCTTGATAATGTCTTTCTAACCAAAAATGGTGCAAATTATACTTTCATATATGTTTTTCTCAATGCGCATAACATCCAAAGTGTGCCAAATTAACAAGCATTGACATGTCAATGCATTAAAAACCAATAAACATTCAATCAGACCAAAAATGGCACCAATTCAACATTTAAATCACTTCAAAGATGTAACATCACTAGTACAAATTTGATGCCCTAAAAGTCACAACCTAGAATACTCATAACAACCTATGTAACATTTGAAAACTACCACATAAATTTCAAGAATAAAAAATTGTCTTCCCAGATTTGGAAAACAAATATACCAATTATATTTTACTAATAACCCGCAAGGATATATGAACATCTACATTGACTAAAATCAAAATTTTCAAATTGTAGACTTAAGATGTAAGGTCTAAATTTTGTAGAATTTGGTTTAGGCAATACATATTTCAAAATAGGGTAGATCATAAAGGGCACTGCGCCACTTTATGCCACTAAACTTGGATGGATCACCTTTTGAGCTTGTTGTGTTTCCAGTTCCCAACCATTTTTCATATTTTATTGCACTTTTCAAAGTAGCACTAGTTATTATAGGTTCAAGTCTACTCCTATGGTTTTCTTTTCCACTAAAGTGGGTTGGATTTCGATTCCTTTTATATGGGTGTCCTCTCACCAACCATTGACAAGATCCTTCATATACAACCTTACCCAATTCCAAAGAATGGCGAACTGTCAAACCTAGTCCACAAGTTGGACAAGTTTTATAACCATGGTGCACACATCTAGCCACAAGTTCGTATGTTGGGAAATTGTGGATAGTCCACATCAATATTTCTCTTAAAGTGAAGTTCCTTACCCCTTTAGGCTTTGCTTGTTACAACCTTAACCTTGGGCTCACGACCAAGGCAAAGGTTTGCAAAGGTGTGAGCCGAGAGGGAAATTTGATAATCACATTTCACGTTCCCAGGAATGTAAGAGAATGTGAGGGAATGAACTCACACATTCCCAAGTGCGCTCCCACTTTGGGAATTGGATTTTTGATGGACTCTTAAATCTTCAAAGAGGTATTTCAAGGGCCAAAATTCATTGGATTAAAGAATTCCTCATACCATTGCAAATCTTTTGAAACTTAGATGTTTAAAATGGGCTTGCATGACCCATTTAAGTACTTAAAACACAAGTCATGGTCAAAAGAAAGGGCCGGGAATCGAAGTGCCAATTTTACTCCTAACCATTAAAAGTCAGGAATTGCCCTGAAATACATGCGTTTAGGTGGCATGTCACATATTTTAAAAAATTTCTCAATGAGGGATACAACTTTTCTTTAGACCTCACCTCAATCGAAGATTTGCACAAGAAGTTATGGCCTTCCAAAGTGTTAAGAGTCCCAATTTTGGGAATTTCAAAACTCCCAACTTGGGAGTCCCGAAACAAAATGACATTTGAATGTAGCCCCTATGGCTAATCACAAAAAATACTATAAAGGGGAAGGTGGTGGCTTCCCCAAGTCCAAGTCATGGTGAGTCTTGGGAGTTCGTGTATGTTCGTGATTCGTCCGTGCACCAAAAATGCTCCAACCATGCATTAACCAACTTGTTGTTTGGGTTGTGCAAATCCGTGTGAATAATTGACTCGCTTATCACTCGTCCTAATCCCCATCCCAAATCTTTAACACGCACCTCTACCCCAAAGTGCTACAAGTTAAGGAATGTATTTCAACTATTTATTCTTTCATTGTTTTAACTTTCGAGCTTGCATTTGAGTCTTTCAAGGAGTGTGGGGGTGCATCATTGCCACATCATATGCTGCAACCCCCCTCCACAACATTTATAACTCTTTTATTAAGGGTGCCATGTAAACATCAATATTATGCATTTTCACTGTTTTTTCCTAGGAATAATCAAATCTAACACACAAAAAACTTTTTGGTGACAAGACATGGTGGGAGATTATAATTGAACAATAGGACTGGCCAGGTAGACCAATTAGAAATCTTCTCACTAAATGGATTCATTCCATCCATAGCCAATCCTAATCTCATGTTATGAGGTTTAGCTACAAACTTTGGCTACCTAACATCAATATGTGCCCAAGTTTCGATATTAGCCACATGCCAAACCAAGCCATCAGTGCTCTTGTTACCATTATGCCACACCATGAGATCTGATAAGATAGGGACCCTAAACATCCGTTTTAATCTTGGAATGAAAGGGAAGTGACAAAAAACCTTATTTGGCACCTTCACCCGACTAATGTCCTTATATCATGCTACTTCGCACTTTTGGGCAAATTTCCATTTCTCCATACATCCCTCGGAACAACACACACCCATTTGGACATCCATGGATAACTTTGTAGTTTAGGCTTAACTTTTTTGTCAAACTTTTTGCATGATACATATTTGAAGGGAAACAATTGTCTGCTGGGAGTAAATACTTGTGCAAAAATGACAACATTTCATTTACAAACTTATTATTAATCCCATGAACTATACAAATGTTCATTAGTAGCATTGTAGTTGCAAGCTTTATGGAATGAATGTTTGGATACAATGGTTAGCATGTTTCTTGCAACCCAACTATCTTTACCCCAATGGCCTCATCATTTTCAATTGGCATCTCCATTATATTTGAGGTCGGTTCATTATTTGCATTGCCTTCAAAGATGCCAAGAAAAATTTCAAAGATTGTTGCAAGTTCATCCACAAATTGAAAACACCTCTTGGACAACATGAATGTTGGCCATTTCATCTAAAATTGATTGCCTTTGGGTTTGTGATGGCCCATCCATCATATGGTCAAGCTATATTAAATGCTTCAACATGGTTCCCATCTCAACACCCTCATCCATCTACACTACCCTTCCTTGCATACCTTTCTGTGTAATTGCTACCCATTCTTCATAAGATTCATTAATGGGATTTGGCCTTGTCCAAATTCGAAATGTAGGCCGTGCCACCCAAATCTTATCAAGTGTTCCTTTACATTAGTGATCATCCTAGGTTTCGATCTCCCTTGGCAGAAGTTGCAAGGGCACGTGAATTTTGTTATTGATACTTCTTAACCCACAACACGTTTCGAACCCATAACTTATCATCCCTACGTTTTTGCTGCTCACTGTCATCTAAAGGGTCTTGCATTTCATCTACAAAATTTGCATTGGAGGGAAAAAACATAACAATAATAACCAATGACTTTGCAATTTGAACAAAAGGGATCTTGACAATATGGCACTAATCATTAAAATGACGTCCATGAAAAATGCAAATGGTACATGATAACTTCCAAATTCAACTCCAAGTTTCTTTGGAAAGTGTATAACATGTCCATTTCCCAAGTGGCATCTTCTATGTAGGAAAACATATCTACTTATATTGAAGCCTATAGATCTATAATAAATTTACCCAAGTGATTCAAGCTAAAGACAATTTAATGGTCTCTTGGAAGGCCAACCTTGTGATGGGCATAAGGAGGAGGTGTAATGATACACAAATGCACTATGACACAAAGGTTGATTTTCTTATTGTCTGGAATGAAACAGTGAGGCTAGGAAAAATTTTGCAACAAAGCAAGGCAACAAAAGGAGATCCACTCAAGTTACACTGGAATTGTGCCAATTGTGATCAACTTGTCAACACATATTTGATAGAGAGGGAAACTTCCTTGAATTCCCATGCCTTGAACTAGCACAAAAAAATTATGCCTACTTAATTTACATATTAATTATATAACAACCTAGTCTATCACAATTACCAATAACATTTCATGACATAGGGAGTTCTGCTAATTTTCGTGGTAGTGCTAGCATCTAGTTCAAAGTTCAACTCACAATACATAACAATGTTGATGGTGTGGCCAAGTGTTGAACTAGGTTATAGGTGTGCTTAGAAGATGTAATTTTAGGGTCTTAGGAAAATTTATGAAATTTGTAATTAGTTTGATGGCATTTATCATTCAAGTACCATGGTTCGTCAATGTTTATATTGGACAATCCTAATTACAAATATATACAAGAAAACCCATAGGAAAATCCACATGAAAATAAGAAAAGGTAACATGAAATCCACAAGTCTTGTCAAGACCCTCATAAAAAACATAACATGTTTCCACCAAGATACCCATCAAACAACACCTCCTTCAACATTCCCATAATGTTTCCCTTTCAATTTACATCACCATGCATGACCTCTTTCAAAATGTAACAAGATTTTCCACTCTCAGCCTCACATTCACAATTAGAAGGGCTCTCTTCACAATACCTAGGTTGACTTCCTCCCATAATCATGTCCTTCATGTTCCTAAACTCAATAAATTCAACCAAGGACTTACGGTCAAGATCTGCGTCCACCTTTGACTCTGAATCTTTGTGCCTCAATGCTTGAAAAGACCACACCTAGATATTATATGTCAAGAGTCTTACATCTATGTCCTCAACATTAGGTTAATGAGAGGCTCTAACATCAGCCTTGCTAACCTAAAAAACACACCAAAGGAAGTTAATAGATGTAGCCACCTTCCAAGACTTGCAAACTTTCATATATTTATGGATATCATTTAAGAGAGCTTCATCCTCTCTGCCTTTACATAGAAGTGGGTAGATATGGATGTAGAAAATAATGTTCGGAACGGTTGGGATGATTGTGCCACAATCAAAAGCTTGCATTTGGGTCATTTGATACAGGTCTTATGAAACACAAAACTTGACCTACACCTCATTATTCCCCACATAACATTAATCTACAAGAAAAGCTAGTTTGATATGTTCTATTACAAGACTTGAAATAATGGGAAGACTTGATTATGGTGTTACCTAACTATGATTAACTATAACTAATTTCCAATTTCTAAGTTATGACATCAGAGTTATGATTGAGTTCATTTACATAAAGACTAATTGTAAGCATTTCAACATTGTAGCAAATTATAGAATTGAAACAAATTCACCAATATTAGATGGAAATCATGGATGGTTATGTACTTGTTATAACATAAAAAATGTAGAATCCTTGCTACCCACGCAATTTGTGGGAGGTTTTCCATCCATCTTCGAACGCATTCCACAGTCTCTTAGGCACTCGCCGTCATAGTCGTCAAAAATAAAATAAAATCTTGGAAACAATTGTTGTCAAAAGAAATCATATGCAAAGCTACAAAACTTCAATACTTGCTCTTGGATTATGTCTATATCAAAACTTGTTGGCAACTTAATCAAATGATCTATCATATAGAATCATTGTAAATTGTTTTAACACATTTGCTCGTAGTAGATTGATGTATATTACGGTTTACATATTTGTGTCACTTACAAATCCTACATTGTTCATTAATTACACTCTTATTGCCAAGTATACCTAGAGCTAGGAACACAAAAAGACTGTCCATAGTTACCATCAACTTAGAATTCATGATATTAATCATATGCAGCAACCTGAATCACACCCTAAACATTTAAGCATTGTAAGCATTTCAACAATGTTAGATGGAAATCATGGATAGTTTTATACCTTGTTGGAATGTTAAAAGGTGTACAATCCTGGTTGCCCACACAGAAACACCACCAATCTTGAAAGTAGTTGTTGTCAAAAGAAACAATATGAATAACAAAACAATTACAATACTTATTCTTGCATTCCATCAATATCAAAACTTTCATGTTAAACCACTATTTGGTAGTTCAATAAAACTAATTATGATAGTCATTAATGAAAATGATGTCCATTTATCATCAGACATCAACTTTCGTGCCATTGTTTAATCAAAGAAGTTATTGGAATCTTGAACCTATCATAACAATATCTAAAATTAGTTGGCCAACAAAAAGAAGTTATAGATCAATCAATTGATCTATAATATCGAATCATTGTAAATTGATGTACATTATTGATTATTGTTTATGTTTTCATCCCACTTACAGACTCGTCAATGCTCATTAATTAAGCTTTATATTCTCAAGATTACCCATAGCTACAAAGATAATAAAATTGTCCACATTTATTTTCAACAAGTAGAATAATCATATTATCATATGCAACAACCTAAATCATACTGCTAAAACAAATATGGAAACACATGATGAGAATTGGTTGTAATAGATGAGTAGAAGCAAACTTGCATGCAACCTTACTACCTAAGATGCCTTTTGTGTTATGGTTGCACATGTGGTTAAATTCATGATGTCTTTGTGCTTCCCCCGAGTCACCAACAGGGAATTTGACGCTTCTTGCATGAATTTGCAAAACATATGACAATTTATGAGCACCCAATTTAATTTATAAATGACAATAGTTTAGGGTTGATTCGTGTTTGGGAAATGAAAGCTACCATGGCCTAGAGGAATTGACATCCAACAAATAAAGAAATGTTAACCAAAAAATATGGGAATTGACACCATTAATTAGAGAAATGCTCACCTACAAATCTAATAATACAAAAGGCTAGAAACATATAGGAGGTAGACCAAGGTGTTCATTGACAATGAACAACACTGCCACTCAAAAGTTTGTTTACTCATAACCTAAAAGTCATTTCTTTTTTTATGACAAACCCCAAATGGAAGATGAAATACTCAAAGGTTTGGGTGTATTCAATATTTCAACCAGATTTGAATTGAAAGCTATGAATCTACTTACAAAAAGGCATTACCTTGCAACATTGTTGTTAGTCATAATTCCCACAACAGTTTGTAAGGAAACAAGTCTACACATATGCAACATTATCAATAGAAGAACACACGTGCTCAAATTCAAAAAGGTTTAAGGGAGAAGAAGGAATCACTTCTTGAGAAAAAATGTGAATTTGCTTGAATGTTTTGTAGGTCACATTTGCAGTAACTAAAATTCGTAGCCAAGATGAAGATTGAATGTCGACTCCAATTGAAAAGCAAGAGTGAATGCAAACCACAATATGTAAAATAAACCCTATAGTTATGGTGTTTAAATGAACTGATATCTAAAAATTCAATGCACCAATAGTATCTACAACCTTGCTTCTACTTATGTGTAAGTCATAACTCCCTCAACATTTTGCAAGGAAACAAGTCTACACACATGCAACATTATCAAAAGAAAAACACATAGGCTCATATTTTTAAAAGGTTTAAGGGAGAAGAAGGAATCAATACTTGAGTTTTAATGTGAACATGCCTAAATGTTATGTAGGCCACACTTGCGGCAATTGAAGTTATTAATCGAGATGAAGACCTTGTTGACTCCAATTGAGAAGCAAGAGCAAATGTATGCCACTTGATTTGTAAAATAGTTTCTACAGCTATGGTGCACAAATGATCTCATCTCTCAAAATTCAATGCACTGGTAGTGTTTCCAACCCTAACAAGGAAATTGTTTTTATTGTAATTATGTCAATATAACTTTTTTCTGAAAAAATTACAAATAAAGTGATCTAAAGGAAATTTTCAATCACTAAAAGCGAGGGGGAGATATAATGGGAATTGCCGAATGCCAAAAATTTGGTTTTAGACTATAGCTATAAATAAATAAAGATGATTAAAATGTTGTATTTCATATGTGGTTTGTCACCATATTTGGTTATATATTTTAAAGGGTGGTTTGTCACTTCTTCAACATGTCCTACATGGATAATTGCCACTTTGGCTAAAGCTAAAATTTCTTTAAGAAAATTATTGAGTACCAATCCTATAACTAGTTACCATATTTATAGTATGAACATTAACCCTAAAACCAAACAAACACAAAAGTGCAGTTTAGTAATTGAACAGTATGCACCTAATTCCATACAAGGTCCATTTACATGAGCTCAAATGTCATTCATAACATCCTAGATAATCAGACTCACAATTGTCTAATCTAAGCCCAAACAAACATCCTACATGTACTCTTATAACCGGACATTGTGCACATAAATCCTTGTAACCATACACATGATCTTTTTTGTCTTTCACACTCTATCAACCCCTCATTTCAAATATGCACGTAGGAGAAGGCACTGCAAGCAAACCCGTCACACATTCTCAAATTGCTTGGTAAGCTTGAAGGTATAGAAAGTTTAAGCTTTTTGCTAGGCACAAAGGCTTCTTCAAACTCACGCATGTAGGCCTTTTATTACCAATCCTTTTGCACCATCTTTCTAATGTAGTTGTTGTAGGTAACACAATCCTTTCACACCTTCTTTCCAATCATTGTTTGTTGCAAGTTGCACATGTATTCACCCATATAAAGCCCTCCAATTTTTCCATAAGTTTTTTAACCTCTAGCCTTGTTGCACTTAGGATCTTGTTGTGGAAGGTGTTGTCAACTTTAAAAATCTTTGGCCATCAAAGTATGGGGAAGACAATGGAGATATTATAAGTGGAGAAAACAATGTCACATTGAGCCTTAGCTTTTGTTGTGGAAACTTATTTCAACCTAAAGGTACAAATGTGCATTCCATTTGTTTTACCACACTTCTTTTATTTTGCATTTGCTAGGCACTTGTTATTTAGGTGTTGCCTATTACCAACATTCTTATGTATATATACATAGTATGTATAACATGTTTTATACAAGGTTAGGGTTGCTCATGGTAGTTTGTGACATTGAAACATGGAATGAGTCATGTGTGATGGAAAAAAAATGATTTTGTTTAGGCCCAAGGTCCCCACATTATGTATCAATCCATCTTATGTTTACATTTTGAAATTTCTAAACTTGCACACATTTTGCATTCTTTTAATAGAATAGGGGACATGAAAAAAAAATCATTTACTTAGGAAATTTTGAACTTGTAGTTTGTAGCAAATGCAAAGAGGTCTTACTAACTAGTATGGTCACTTGAAGAACTATGGAAAAATAATATAAAATTGATAGCCACCTTGTTCTTTGCCATGTCTGCTAACATATTATAAAGACATTGTTCAATTCCTTGTTGCATATCCATTGTCTACTCAGTCTATAGGTTTGTTGTGCCAAGTTTGCTAGGTTATATTGTGTTCAACTCCTTGCTACACATTGTCTAACATTTTGTTGGTATGTATTGTAGTTGTAGCTATAATCACCATGTTGTGAATTTGTTATAAGCCTCACGCTAGCTACCTCAAGCTCTACCCATGAAGATCTTATTGAATCCATTAATCCATATGAGGAACACCACAACCAAAACATAGCTCGAATTCAAGAGGTGATGCGAAAGTTGGGGCTTCATAAAGTTGCCAAAGATTTGTAAGCCAACCCTTTCTTCTCTTTGCATTGTCTTGGCCTACCAAATCCAATCATTTTCCTGTTATACTATCATTACCATTGTTTTTTTAAATGAATTTATGCTACAATATTAAAGAATCCATGTTGACCTTATAAAACATAATTATTTTTAATGTATTTTTTGGTTTTCTATGGAAGGTTTCAAGTAATGAAGAGCACTAATGAGATCACCATGCTTCTTCACAACACAAAAATGGAAGGCCAAAGGTGTGGCGCAAACTAGTTGGTGTAAGTATTTCATGTTTTTATTTTCTTTTTTGATTTTGAGTTTTCATCCTCCTCATTGTTTTTTTGCTTGATTTCCTTCTTTGGAATCAAAGTTGCTTGAAATTGTTTTCGTGGTTTTTCAACAAGTCATTTCAAGGTTGTGGAAGCCATTTGTTTTTTTCTTGGTTGTGCATCTCCATCTCCTTTGAAAGTAGATCTAGTTCTTGAGTTATAACCATTAATCTTGTTCTTTACCCACTATTTGAAACATGCAATCTATTTTTTTTGTTGTTTGCTATTGCTTGCCATATTTCAAGATTGTTGTAAGCAATTCTCAAAACAAAAATGGAAATTTGGATATGGAAAAAAAACACCATTCATAAGTTTAGTTACATCTATCAATGCTAATGTGTGAAAGGAAAAATAAAAAATAAGCAAAGATATATTGATGCTTCTAATGTCTAAGTAAGAAATTCATGCACAAGATAACATTTGAAGAATAAAATGCCAAGTGAAGAAATTGACATTCTTGAATCAAAAGTGCTTGAATGGATGATAAAAAAAAAGAATGGATGTGTTTCTAACTACTCAAGATAGTTTAACAACTTGTTGAAATATTTGATTTTTTGGGGAAAAAGTTGAAAATTTTAATAATTAAAAAAATATTTGTCAATTTTTTTCTGGAAATAATTAATTATTTTGACAAAATCATCCAAATCCTAATGGTAGTTATGGTATCTTTTTCAATTAGGGTGAACAACTAGCATGCAACTTCAATTTTATACATATAATATTTTAATATTTATTCTAAATTATGATAACATTACATTACATGTAAATTTTATTTGTATAAATGAATGGTTATTTTTTTGTGCATATAAATATTAAAATTTAATTTCCAAATAAATTTGAAGGAAAATCCGAAATATATGTTAATAATAATGTATGATGCAAAAAAAAAATTGTAATAAAATTTAAGGAAATTCTATGTGGATCGAATTTTAGTTTACAACATATCAAGTAATGATACATAATTAATAGTTTTGTGGATATTTAATGTTTATTCATTTTTATACACATGATATTTTTTATTTTTAAAAAACTGTAATAAATTTTCATTAAACATTATACTAGATGTAAATTATATTTGTGCTAATGAATAGTTATGTATGATGCAAATATTTTTGTGTGCATATAATATTATAATTATAATTTCAAAATATAATTTAAGGAAATTATGAAATATATATTTAAAATAATCTATTTTCAATATATGTAATTTATTATTTCTATGTAAATCAAATGTTAGTTTACAACAAATCAAATGATGATGCATAATTAATATTTTTGTGGAACTTTAATGCTTATTCATTTTTATACATAGGATATTTTAATATATATTTAAAATTACAATAATAATTCATTAATTATTAAGCTACATGTAATTTCTTTTTGTATAAATGAATGGTTATGTATGATGAATGTTTTTGTGTATAAAAATGGTCAACTTTAATTTAAAAATAAAATTTAAGGAAATTTTGAAATATAAGTTTGTAATAATGTGTATGTTCAATAAACATGTAATTTATTATTTTTATGTAGTTTGAATTTTAGTTTACAACATATCAAATAATGATACATAATTAATGACTTTATGGAAATGTATGGGGTGTAAACATGCTAATAGGATGCACTTTAGTGTAATGATTGTTTAAAAACGTGTATTTGGAATTTTGCATAATGGTTGAAAGGTTATAATATGAAAAAAAAATCATGCGATCTAACTTAATGTGGTGTAATAATTTTTTTGAAATTTTTTAAATGAATTTTGAATGTTGAAAAAATATTCTTTAAGCAATGTAATTACTCCTTACTTTCATTACATCAGAATGCATCCTAGTTCACTTTGGGTTTCATTAAATTTTGAGTGAATTTGAACATTTTTACCATGGTGAAATTAATCAACCTCTTAGTGAATGGGGACTAGTTGTTGTGGACAATGAATTGTTTCATTAGTACCTAGTGAAATAATGTTACTATCAAATGAAATACAAATTTATTAAACCATTCATTTGCTAGTTAATTAACTAACTACCCAACATGGAAATCAATTAAAATTAAATTATTTAATACATAATATTATCAATAATTTCATTATTTTCAACTTATGATTTGTTGACACGTGTTACTACCTAAGTTAAGTTTAAAACCTAGCCTATGTATGTATGCGACATAGTCAACTTAGGCACTTATTTTAAGGAACTAGATAGAAAAATATTCAATCAATTTACCATTGTTGACCACACACAACACCACTTATGAGGTTTGATCCTTTAACCTTTAGAATGGAGGCAAACACCCTTACCATCAAGCCGCCCCACTTATTGTGATAATATCTTACATTACATTCTATTTATCAAATATTTCATTTTTAAACACAACAAAAACATAAACTTTGAAAAAAAATCATATTTGAGATTTTGTTCAAATGAAATGATTCAAGTTTACTTTTTAAATTTTTTTAATAATGTACATAATTAAATTTATTTCCTTTTGAAAGTGTAAAATCATTTGAACAAAAAAAAATTTGAATATCATTATTCAATAACATTGCAATGACCATTTAAAAATAAAATAAAATAAATAAATGGATTTTTTGTTAATATAATAATATTACCTATGCTAGGTTACTTTCAATTATTATATGGTTAATTTTTATTAATTTAAATTATTTCACCTTACATTATTTATGACTATTTATGGTTATTTAAAAAAAA